>OIZS01000120.1_pt1 | contig 41409 bp, 40 predicted proteins | sample 1588641 | NCBI WGS metagenome assembly OIZS01 (sample SAMN03283240) | human gut metagenome | biome: human-associated habitat; material: feces | host: Homo sapiens | place: Peru | collected 2012
ATCCCCATGATCAGCGCCATCATGCAGTCGGTCTCCGGCGATAAGCTGGCCATTGCACTGGCTCGTCAGGGCGGCGTTTCCTTTATCTATGGCTCTCAGAGCATCGAGAACGAGGCTGCCATGGTGCGCCGCGTCAAGAGCTTCAAGGCCGGTTATGTGGTGTCCGATTCCAATCTGGCTCCCACTGCCACCCTGCATGATGTGCTGGAGCTGAAGGCACGCACCGGCCACTCCACCATCGCCATCACTGCCGACGGCACTCCTAACGGCAAGCTGCTGGGCATCGTGGCTTCCCGCGATTACCGCGTCAACCACACCCCGGACGATGCCTGTGTTACCACCTTTATGACCCCCGTTGAAAAGCTGGTCACCGCTCCGGCCAACACCTCCCTGCACGACTGCAACAACATCATCTGGGACAACAAGATCAACACCCTGCCGCTGGTGGATGCCGAGGGCAATCTGGTGTATATGGTATTCCGCAAGGACTACGATTCCCACAAGGCAAACGTCAACGAGCTGCTGGATAAGAACAAGAGCTACGTTGTAGGCGCCGGCATCAACACCCGCGACTACGCCCAGCGCGTGCCCGCACTGGTAGAGGCCGGTGTGGATGTGCTGTGCATCGACTCCTCTGAGGGCTACTCCGAGTGGCAGAGCCGCACCATCGGCTGGATCCGCGAGCACTACGGCGACACCGTCAAGGTGGGTGCCGGCAACGTGGTGGACGCCGAGGGCTTCCGCTTCCTCGCTGAGGCTGGCGCAGACTTCGTGAAGATCGGCATCGGCGGCGGCTCCATTTGCATCACCCGCGAGACCAAGGGCATCGGCCGCGGTCAGGCTACCGCTGTCATCGAGGTCGCCAAGGCTCGTGACGAGTACTACAAGGAGACCGGCATCTATGTGCCCATCTGCTCTGACGGCGGCATCGTTCACGACTACCACATCACCCTCGCGCTGGCTATGGGCGCAGACTTCGTGATGCTGGGCCGCTACTTTGCCCGCTTTGACGAGAGCCCCACGAACAAGGTGCGTATCAATGGCCAGTATATGAAGGAGTACTGGGGCGAAGGCTCCAACCGTGCCCGCAACTGGCAGCGCTACGATCTGGGCGGTTCCACCAAGCTGAGCTTTGAGGAAGGCGTGGACAGCTACGTGCCGTATGCAGGCCCGCTGGCCGACGGCGTGCAGACCACCCTGTACAAGGTCAAGAGCACCATGTGCAACTGCGGCGCTCTGTCCATCCCCGAGCTGCAGCAGAAGGCCAAGCTGACCGTTGTTTCTTCCACCTCCATCGTGGAGGGCGGCAGCCACGACGTTGTGCTGAAGAACGCTACCCCCAGCATCATGAACGGCTAAGCCTGTTCTGAAAAGAATCTATTGATTTAAGCGCAGAGACCGCTGCACAGCGTTTGTGCAGCGGTCTTTTTGCGCGAAAATACTTGCACCGGCAGGGGAATCGTGCTATCATGATAGAAACGCTCTGTCATGACAGGGCGGAGGATCCCCCTGCCGGGCAAGCGGCAGGCGGCGCGCAGTAGGGAAGAGCTGACGCCGGGTATAAATAGAGAGGAAAACATTCATGAACGAGATCAAGGTTGAGCCTTATATCCCCGATGAGGACTACGATAACCCCGCGATGGTGGTGGATTTTTATGAATTCACCATGGCAAACTGCCTGTTCCTGCATGGCTTTAAGAATACCACGCTGGTGTTTGATATGTTCTTCCGCAAAAACCCGGATAATCAGGGCTATTCCATCAGCGCAGGCCAGCGCAAACTGACCCGCTTTTTGCTGGACTATCACTTCAATGAGCAGGATATCCACTGGCTGCGCACCAAGGGCATGAGCGAGGAGTTCTGCGAGTATCTGCGCACCTACAAGTGGAAGGGTGATATGTACGCCCTGCCCGAGGGCACGGTCTGCTACCCTCATGTGCAGATGGTGCGCATCGAGTGCGATCTGGTAGGCGCGATCCTGATCGAGACCTACCTGCTGCAGACCATGAACTTCCATAGCCTGATCGCCACCAAGGCCACCCGCGTTACCGGTCTGAACACCCACACCCCCCGCAACGTCATGGAGTTCGGCACCCGCCGCGCACAGGGCGAGAGCGCCGGTAACGATGGCGCTTACGCAGCAGTGCTGGGTGGCTGCATCGGTACGGCCAACTGTCTGGCAGAGATGAAGTTCGGTGCAGAGGTCAAGGCCGTGGGCACCGTGGCACACAGCTTTATCGAGTTTTTCCCCACCGAGTTCGATGCCTTCAAGGCCTTTGCCGATACCTACCCGGATTCGGTCAGCCTGCTGCTGGATACCTATAATATTATGGAGAGCGGCCTGCCCAACCTGATCAAGCTGGACGATTATCTCATTGAGAAATACCCCAACGACCCCAACCGCCGCGTCAAGAGCGCCCGCATCGACTCTGGCGACCTTGCCCGCGGCTCCAAGCGGCTGCGCAAGGCACTGGATGCCGCCGGTAAGCCCTACATCAAGCTGGTAGCCTCCAACGGTCTGGATGAGAAGAAAATCGCCAACATGGAGCTGTACGAGCACGCACACTTCGACTCCTACGGCGTGGGCGAGAACCTCATTACCTCCGCCTCCGACCCCGTGTTTGGCGGCGTATACAAGCTGGTGGCGGTGAAGAAGCCGGACGGCAGCTACACCCCCAAGATGAAGTGCTCGGACTCCGCCAGCAAGGCCATCATCCCGGGCAAAAAGATGCCTTGGCGTCTGTACGACGAAAACGGTCAGGCACAGTGCGACCTGATTGCCATGGACGGCGAGGTCATCGAGGCCGGTAAGCCGGTCACTATGGTCAATCTGGACTCGGACGCCATCGAACGCACCATCACCTTTATCCCCACCGCTGTGCGCCCGCTGCTGGTGCCGCATATTCTGGGCGGCGAGCTGGCCATTGAACTGCCCTCTATTGCAGAAAAGAAAGCCTATATTGCAAAGCAGCTCACCGAGGAGACTTGGGAGAGCGAGTTGCGTCTGGAATGCCCTCACAAGCACTACGTCAACATGACCCCCGCAGTGGCCGAGTGCCGCTCCCGGATGTACGCCGAGCTGCACGGAGGCAAGGTGTAAGCAGCACCGAATAAGCGGTTTTTCTTGACAAAACAGGGAAACTATTGTATCATAAAAGCCGCTGATTTAATAAAAATGTTAATACCACCAGATTGCGAATAGCAGTGTGGTTGTAATAATTTTTCCTCACACCTGTTATTCCCGGCTCTCTCTCAAGCCAGAGGGCAGCAGGACTTTGTAAGCCGGGGTTGCGCCGCTGTGGTGAAATTGGCAGACACGAGGGACTTAAAATCCCTTTCTGGAGACAGAGTACGGGTTCGACCCCCGTCGGCGGCATGTAAAAGCTCAGAATTGTTCGTTGATTCGAATGATTCTGGGCTTTTTCTTTTTATTCCATTTTCTGGAAGTGTTGAGCGGGCGAGAGGGATTTTTCGCGAAAAAAGGAGGAGTCTCTCTCGTGCGTAACCGTGATTTAAGACCCGCTGCCAAGGCAAACCCCACCATCCAACAGGCCTTTGAAAGGTTCCAAAAGTACAACCGGCTCAAGAACCTCTCCCAAGGCTCACTCGACTTCTATGCCGCAAAGGGCAGAAGCTTCTTTCGGTTTCTGGGGGATACAGAGCAGCCTATTCATACCATCACAGAGGAAACGGTGGAGGACTATATCTTCTATATGAAGGACCAGCAGCTCCACGATACGACCATCAATACGAACCTCCGCATGGTGCGTGCGTTCTTGTACTGGTGCATGGAAAAGGGCTATCTGGAAAAGTATCCGATCAGACTGGTGCGTGCAGATGATCCGATCAAGGAGCCCTACACCACCGACGAATTGCAGAAGCTGCTGAAGGAACCGGATTGCAAGACCTGCTCCTTTGCCGAATACCGCAATTGGGTCATTGTCAACTTCCTGCTTGGTACCGGCTGCCGTGCGTCCACGCTGCTCAACCTGCAGATCGGAGATTTGGACCTTTCCGCCGGGACAGTGTTTTTCCGCCACATGAAGGCGCGTAATCAGCAGATCGTGCCGCTCTCTAAGGCACTGGTCAAGATCATGGAGGAGTATCTGGAGCATCGTACCAGCGACCCTACAGCCCCGTTGTTTGTCTCGGAGTATGGCAACCAGATGACCCTGAATTCGCTCGGTAATGCGATTTGGAATTATAATCATAGCAGAGGCGTGGATAAGACCTCTATGCACCTGTTCCGGCACACCTACGCCAAACTGTATATCCAAGCTGGCGGCGACCCGTTCCGTCTGCAAAAGCTGCTGGGACACGCTGACCTTACCATGACCCGGCGGTATGTGGCACTGTATGCGGACGACCTGAGAGCCAACTATGACGCCCTGAACCCTCTAGAGCAGTTGACCCGCCAAAATCGCCACGGAGATAAGATCAAGATGGGGAAGGGGGAGTAAAAATGGGCCAATATCACTTGAGCAAAACGAAATGATATGGTATAGTGAAATCAAAAAAGGAGACGCGGATCAATATGAGTGATGAAGAGAAGCGCTGGCCATTCGATGGTTTCTACCTGAAGCTGGCTGAGGCACAACGGGAGTATGAGCAGGAGCAGCACATTGACCCTGCCTCGTTGACGGAAGAAGAACGACAGCAAAAATTGCAGGAGATTCTGGATTGTATTAAGGCCTCTCGCAAAAAGAAAAAGGTGGCAGACGAACAGCTTGATCCCATTGTGCCGGAGGAAGAACCGGAAACCGCCGGGGCAACTCCACAGCCTGCAAAACAGTACATCACAGATCTTGTTGGCGAGGATTACAAGAACTGGCATGGGATCGTGGTGCTTGATGCGGGTACGAACTCCGGCAAGACCTATTTTATTCTGAAGACATTGCTGCCGTGGGCATATGAACATCGTAAGCGTATCCTGATCCTGTGCAATCGTGAAGCTTTGCGCAACCAGATCGAGCGCGATGTGAACCGTTTGGGGAGCATAGAGGTATCCTACGAGGACTATGATCCCGCGCTTGGAGGAATTGTCAACAAACCCGCCATAGATAACAAGTATGAGCACACCATCTGTGTTGAAACATACCAGTGGCTGGAAACCTTCCTGCAAAGGAATGAAGATGCCGCCAAAACTTATCTGAGATCGTTTGATTATATCGTGTCAGACGAGTATCACTACATGGTGACCGATGCCAGCTTCAACGATCATGTGGATGCAAGCTATGAGGCTATTAAAGAGCTGTGGACAACGAAGACCTGCATCTTTATGAGCGCAACCGCCCGCCCCTTCTTTGATTATTGGAAGCTGCGGAAAATGATTCCAGAGGGGCAGCATTATCGTCTGCCGATGGATTATCGGTTTGTGTCAAGCGTGAAGTTCTTCTACCGTGACGATGACGAGCGGGATATCATCCGCCGGGTACAGCCGGGAGAAAAGATCCTCGTTTTTGTGAATACCATCGCCAAGCTGCGAAAACTGCGGGACACTCTGAAAGCAGAAGGCATAGAGGATGTGGCGTGCCTGTGCTCCAAATACCGTCAGGAAGCGGAGGAGTTTGACAAACTGGATGATGTGCTTGTGGGCAATGTTCTGCAGCATCAGGTCACACTGACCACAACGACCCTCTATAATGGTGTGGATATGAAAGACCGTGCGCTGAAATATATTGTCAGTGAACTGTGGAACCCGCTCGTTAATGCACAGATCCTTGGCCGCAAACGTCCCTTGGATGAGGGGGATACCTGCGCGGTGTATTTGCTGCATTACCCCAAAGAACGTCTGGAAGGGGAACTTAAAAAAATCGAGAAGTATCAGCTGGAACCGGTCGAGGCATATCGGAAATGGTTTGATGATAGGAAGGCATGGAAGACATACCTGCATCAGCCTGAAACAGTGGAAATACTGAAAAAAAGCCATACAGTCGTTCTGGATCCACGGGAAGGTGAATACTGCTGGCGGAAACGTGCGACCTTGCAGGCTCGTGTAGAACGTGTTTTCCTGCTGCAAATGCTCGAACAGGGGTATCAGACAGAGCTGCTGAAAAAAATCGATGAAAGCCTGCTTGCAAAAGTAGAGCGCCTTGAACCGCCGCCACTGCTTGAGTATCTGGATGACCATCTGAATGAGGAACGCTACTATCAAGATTGGCAGAAAATCTTCTTTGAGCTGGGGCACATCTACAACAAGGCAGATGGACACGCTGAAAAATCGTTGCCAAGCTATACCTGTGCACGTCAATGGCTACAGCACTATGGATATGATCTTGGAAGTAAGCAGAAGCGATTTGAAGCAGGACAAAAGAAAATGGTCTGGTGGGTGACAAAATCAGAGAATTGATACCTACGAAATTCACTATATTATATAAAAAGTGAAAAATATAGGCAATGATGCCGCTCTTTATTCGACTTTCTTTATTTGATTTTTTTGCGTGGTTGTGTTAGCCGAGTGCTTCTTGAACGGCCGAAGCATGAGGACGGGACAGAAACGCTCGGTTAACATGATCACGCCAACGGAAATCTTGACTAAGCGAACCTGTGAGCTTTTTCAAGATTGGAGTTGATCTAAATGGTATGAGCGCCAGCGAATACCTTCCTCTTTATCAACCCTTCACCAATAGGACGCATATCAGAAATGGGCGACGATTTGATCAGAGTGAAATATCTCAAATAGTTGAGAAAAACATCTGCTGCAGTGTGATTCTATCTGGATTGATACAATTAAAAAGTATACCTCGAACGGAATATATCGTGTTACCGCATAATACAAGGGCGTCTACACTGTGGACACCCTCTGGTGATACGATACCCGCCGGAAAGGGAGTCGTGAAATGCGACACCCAGCTTTGAACCCCGCTCAATTTTGAGCAGACGGTACGACCTAACCCAAACTTAGCTTGTGACAGACGGCAGATTTCCATAACACCGCGCAGATTATATGTAATAATATTACGTACCTTCGTGATGCTGCCCTCAACACCGTTCAATTTGGCTAATTTTGAAAGTGGGTCGAGACGTTCGGCGTTTCGTTCGCAGCATGAGGGATATTACAAACTTCCTACCCTGTACTGTCTGGTACACTCCCATTGCCACAAGTGACGATGGCCAAAAATGTCCACCGTGCGCAGAAGTGTGCTATGACCGGGCGTCCACAAATCTACAACCCTTTGATTCTAAAGGTAGCAAAACGCGACCTTTGAACCTATCGCTCACAATTGAGTAATATGTAGGGGGTCACTAAATTGATGACCCCTTTATTGATGGGATTCCACAACAGGCTGGGAAATAGCAAACCCCGGATTGAGGGGGATTCGCCACACAGCTGAAAATTCAGCCATCAACCTTTTCCACACAAGTAGAGAAAGACCTGTATTCTAGTTATAACCCTATTTTCCAGAAATGGAACAAACTCAATCATCAAGCCGTAAATCCGCCGGGAGTGCTCTGTTCTTTAAAAGTTCACTTAGAATGCGGTACTCTCTGCCCGGCAGCGTGCCCACTTGTGGGTATAATACGAAGATGATAGAATCGGACGTTATGACACACATAATACAACACCCTGTCACTCGATGTTGAATGGCAGGGTGCTTTTGTTTTGGGTCAGGGGTAGGCAATTAGAAATTGCTGCCGCAGTTTTTGCAATGCCACTGTTTGCCGATTTTCCCGCTGGCAACGCCCACAAGAGACACAGACACGGCGCGGCTCATAGTACTGATCTTTTCGGTGTTTGTAGACTTGCAGTAAGGACAGACGACACGCTTACCGTTGGCGAGGTCTTGCTGAGTTTGGATTTTTGCACGCAATTCGTCCACTTGTTTTTGTGCTTGTAATTCTTTATAGCGCTTTTTCCCTTCCTCTATATCTTTGCGATATTTGGCATTTACTCTGTCATGTATGCCAGGATATTTTTGTTCAACCATATAATCTTCATATTGTTCAAGAAATCTGCAATTGATTCTTCTATATGATTTTTCTTTTGTTTCATCGTGTTTTTGAGCATAGCAGCAATTCGTTGCATCAATATATCGTTGCATTAATTCTTCATTGTCGTTGTTTTCTTTTAAAATACAATCAACCATATATGCGTAGACAACGGAAGCGTAAAAGTCGTCATTTGTTTTATTCGCCCAGTCTTTTTTTAATACATAATATTCCGGATAGAGTTTTAATAGCCTTTGACCTTCACCAGAAAGAGCTCTCACACTCCAAAATCCCCAAGTGTTAGCTTTCCCATTTTTATAGTCCACGTCATCAACTTTTAGTTTTCCGATTTTCATATGTTCTCCTCATTGACAAATAATCTTTGTTGACTGCTAAGATTATTATACGATTTGACAATCAACAAGTCAATGAATGCTTCGCGTAGGAAGGAACGCAATATGTTCCATTAGTTGGATTTACAAGTGCACTTTTAAAAATATGGAGCGTTGTGGCTGCCGTCGCGCAAGTTTATAGATGACCGCACTATAGCAGGCAAAAAGTCTCCGGTAAGGCCTCCGGCGGCAGGGGACACCTCACTCGGCCAATCCCAACAGATAATCGGTGGATACCTGATAGAATTGGGCGAGCTGGATTAAGCGGGGAATCTCGGGACATTTGTCGTGCTCCCATGCGTAGACTGCCCGGCGGGTCACACCCATGGTTCGGGCAAGGTCGGTCTGGGTATAGCCGTGCGTCAGGCGCAGATGCTGCAAACGTTCTGATATAATGGTCATAGCTGCTCTCCTTTAAATAATGGGCGCCCTCTCACAGCCCGGTGGATCTCTGTCTTTACGGGTGCATTTTTAAACAACGTCAAGGGTAATGGTGCCACCCTCTTTGGTGATGACCTCATACTCGGTAGTTTGGATGTCCCGCAGTATCAGCTTTTCGATGCTCAGGATGCTGGCAAGGGGGATGGAAAGCATAGTGTGTCCGGCCATGAAATGCAGCTCTGACTTGTTCCGGTGTGTATGCAGCTGGATGTCTTGGAACGCGATGTCTGCCCCGGTAAAGACAGCGCACCCACTGGCTTTGCACTCGGATGTCTCGGCAAGAAAGGTGTCAATAGCGATTTTATAAGTATCCATGAGGAGCCTCCTGTAATTTTATATATAGCACTACTCTCACTCGTGCCCTCGCTCTCTGTCCTGCTGTGATTAGTCAGCCTTCACGAACAGCTCCATGCAGTCTGCACAGATGACCCGCACTTCCTTGGTGCTCCGGATGATGGTACCGCACTTAGGGCATACCCACCGCCGGGTGCTGCTCTTTGCTTTGGGAGGCTTGGGAGCTCCGGTCTGACTGCTGCCGGGTGCTTTGCTGCCTGCTCCGGTGCCAGCCATATCCGACCATGCCAGCCGCTCACCCATCTGGATATCCTGCCAGCCTTGGAAGATGATGAAGTCCAACAGCTCCTCAGACGGGCTCGTGATGGTCCAGCCGTACTTTTCGTGGTGGTCGACAGTCAAGCCGTGTGCCTCGGCCTGCTCCTTAAAGCGCCGGTTGTGATAGACCCCGTTGTTGCTGGTGTCCTTGATGCCAGTCTCCATGCAGTACTCATGCACCATCTCATGCAGCAGGGTGGAAGCGGTCTCCTCGATGGGGCGGTCAAGGGTAGACGACGAAATATTGATCTCATACTTGTTCTCGCCGCCTGCCTGCCAGACCTTGGAGCAGGTGATGTGACCATAGGCGGATGGGGTCTTTTTCAGGCTGATGATGGGCTCGGGCAGCTTGCCTGCAAAGTAGTGCTTGTTGAGCTCGCGGAACATCTTTTCCAGCTGACCAGCAGCGCGGGAGGTTTTGACAGTCTGTTTCATGATTTTTCGAACCTTTCTCTTGATAAAAAAGGCCGGGACAGGTATAATATTGGTGTAGCCGCCCCGGCGGGTGGTTGAGGGCTCTATACAACGCAAACTTTGGTCGGGGAGCGCTGTATGGGGCTTTTCTTTTTCAGGTGATGCTCAGGCGGGTGCCGGTGACCGTTTTGCTGTACTGGTCGTACAGGTCGGGTGCTACGGCCTTGATGGCTTTGCTGTCCAGTCGGGTGCTGGAGAAATCGGACAAGCGGACTTTGTGGCAGCCTACTTCCAGATAGTTGGTGGAGCGCTCTGCCAGTGCCTCGCGGATCTGGGTCTTCAGCTGTTCCTGCTCAGCCTGTGCGGCCTCGATCAGTTGGGCGGCCTCCTTGTACTGCTCGACAAGGGTCAGTAAAACGTTGATACTCATGTGTGTACCTCTCTTCAAATCGTTGGGTGAATGGTCGGATGTGAGAACCGGTGTTCCCGATGGCATGAGTATACACCTACTGTGCACAGTATGCAAGATGGAATAATCACCAAAGAAAAGTGCAAATATCTGTGCAAAATGCATACTGGGAATAGTACGCAAAGGCAAAAGATTATGATATAATACCTTTAAGAGTCCAAAGAAAGTTGGTGTTAGAATGGGCGGAAAAACAAGTACAGCCAGCAGGTCAAAGTACAACGCAAAAACCTATGAACGGCTTGTGTTGAATTTGAGAATTGATAGTCCACAGAGCAAAAAAGCGATTGAAGCGGCAGCAGAACAAGCTGGAGAAAGTGCGACCGCCTATGTGGTGGAAGCTGTGCGCCGCCGTATGGAGCAAGAACAGATGCTCAGCGCGTCAGATACCCCGGGGGTAGTTAAAAATCTGGAAGGGGACACTGACCCAGCAGAATGAGAAAGTTGTTCCATCTCCCCAGACCTGATTAAAATCCAGCAGCAGAAGGCCTCTGTCTTTCACAGAAATGTGATCGACAGGGGCCTTTTTAGCGCAAAAATAGCCTGATCCAGAGCAGGTGGTAGCTGCAGTGACGGGATGCAAGTTATACCTATATATAATAGGGGCAGCGGGGAAGAGAGTAAAAATTATGTAGTACTGTGCGATATGCCTCGTCAGAACTCCTGATCAATGTGACGGCATAAACCGGCTTTTCAGTGCGAGGGGCACGTTCTATTTAACGGCTGTCATTACATCGGAACGGCTATCACACCTGACTGCACTCTCCGGCGCCTTGGACAACTATATGACCACACATTTTGTCCATCGATGATTTCATCTGGAGCTTTCATGCGAAACTGGGCAATGTGCAAAAAAGTTCTGGCTGAATCGCATTTTTTTCTAAAACATGGATGGATACATTTCCTCGGATTTCTATTGATTCCCAGATATAACCATGATAGAATAATAAGAGAATTCAGACGGCCACGTAGAAGAACTGGTATCTTCCGTTTTGAGATGGAAGGATACGCCTTGATTGCGGTAAGGAGGTGAATCCAGTGGGCTTATGTCTGTTTGCGAACAATCATGTGATAGATCATGAGGAAACCCGAATGATAGATCAAAATAAAAAGCCCACTGCTGTTTCCCTTGCTGGCGTGATGCGCAAAGGTGAAAATGAAGTGGGCTTGTTGAGGTTCTACAAAAATGTGAAATATTGCATACTGAAAGCAATGCACATGCGGCACTTGAGCTGTAGCATGACATTCTGGTTTTCATTACGGCCACATTGCATTTGAAATGACCTTGGGCGAAGCTGTCGTCCGAGGGCTTTTGCTTGCCCGGAGATCAGGAATAACGGTCTGCCGGTTTTAGGAAAAGAGGAACGGTTATCTAAAAGGAAGGTGCTTGCGGGAACGGTGTGAGTTAAAGGGATTACTTTATAGCAGTTTGTGTTTTTAATGCGCAAGCAGCATCCGCAAACTGCATATCGCAAATATGCCGTGTTGATAGGGCACTATTTCTGAAAATTGCGATAAAACGAATGACGATAAGAAGTGCATAGACAAGGATTTATGTGAGGAGAAAAAATGGCTACGAATACTGTTGGAATCGATAAGGAAGTTGAAGTTAACCGCAAGGAAAATCTGCACGACCATCGCCTGTATTGGATCGGGCGTCGGACGCAGGACGTGATCTTGTCATCGTTGGCACTGGTGGTGCTGTCGCCTGTCATGCTGGCTACGGCCATCGCAATTGTGGTGGATGACCCATCTGCGGGTCCTGTTTTCAGTCAGGAGCGTATCGGCCGCAACGGAAAGCCCTTCAAATTCTATAAGTTCCGCTCCATGTGCCCCAATGCAGAGGCAAAGCTGGACGACCTGCTGGATCAGAACGAGATGGATGGCCCCGTGTTTAAGATCAAGGACGATCCCCGCATTACCCGTGTGGGCAAGTTTATCCGCAAGACCAGCCTCGATGAGCTGCCGCAACTGTGGAATATCCTGAAGGGTGATATGAGCATCGTTGGTCCCCGCCCGGCACTTCCCCGAGAGGTGGAACAGTACGGCGACTACGAAAAGCAGCGTCTGTATGTGACCCCCGGCTTGAGCTGCTACTGGCAGATCGCCCCGCATCGCAATGACCTCTCTTTTGAAGAGTGGATGGATCTGGACGTGAAATACGTCAAGGAGCGCAGCTTCTGGGTGGATTGGAAGATTATTTTTAAGACCTTCAAAGTGTGTCTGCTGGGGCGTGGGGAGTAAATAATCGATATACCGTCTTTCGGGATGAGTACATAGATATTGGAAAATTAGAAATTTGGAGGAAATTTAAAATGTCTGCATTTGATAACGCAACCCTTATGATCACTGGTGGTACTGGTTCTTTTGGTTCTACCGTTCTGAAGCACTTTCTGGATTCTGACCTGAAGGAAATCCGTATCTTCTCCCGTGACGAGAAGAAGCAAGACGATATGCGCCATGAGCTTCAGGCCAAGCACCCGGAGAACGCCAAGAAGGTCAAGTTCTACATCGGTGATGTCCGCAATCCCCAGTCTATCCGTGACGCTATGCCTGGTGTTGATTACATCTTCCATGCTGCTGCTCTGAAGCAGGTTCCTTCCTGCGAGTTCTTCCCCATGCAGGCCGTCCAGACCAACATCATCGGTACTGATAATATGTTGCACGCCGCCATTGATGCCGGTGTCAAGCGTGTTGTCTGCCTGTCCACCGATAAAGCAGCCTACCCCATCAACGCTATGGGCATCTCCAAGGCCATGATGGAGCACGTCATCTACGCCAATGCCCGTGTGGCTGCTGAGCGTGGCGGCACCACCATCTGCTGCACCCGTTACGGCAACGTCATGTGTAGCCGTGGCTCTGTCATCCCTCTGTTCATCGACCAGATCAAGGCTGGCAATCCCATCACCATCACCGATCCCAACATGACCCGCTTCCTGATGAATCTGGACGAGGCTGTGGATCTGGTTATGTTCGCCTTCCAGCACGCCAATCCCGGCGACCTGTTCATCCAGAAGGCGGATGCCTCTACCATCGGCGATCTGGCTAAGGCTGTCCAGCAACTCTTCGGCGATACCGGCACGAACATCATCGGCACTCGCCACGGTGAGAAGCTGTTCGAGACCCTGATGACCCGTGAGGAACGTCTGCGCAGTGAGGATATGGGTCATTATTTCCGTGTTGCTGCTGATAACCGTGACCTGAACTACGACAAGTTCGTGGTCAAGGGCGAGGTACATACCATGGCGGACGAGTCCTACACCAGCCACAACACCGAGCGTCTGGATGTGGAAGGTACTGTTAAGAAAATCCTGACAACCGAGTATGTCCAGAATGAGCTGAAGGGCATCCCGAATGTCTAAAGAAAAGCTGCTGCTGGTTGGCGCGGGCGGCTTTGGGCGTATGGTTGCGGAGCAGGCAATGCTCCAATATGACTGTGCCTTCGTGGATGACGGACAGCCTGTGGGTGCCGAGATTTGCGGTATTCCGGTGGTTGGCGGTCTTGCTGATTTGCCGGAGCTGCGGAAGGAGCATGGCTTGCTGGTGGTAGGTATCGGCAACAATCAGTTCCGGGCACAGGTGTATGAAAAGGCAAAAGCTCTTGGCTATGCGTTCCCCAACATCATTGCTCCCGGTGCCTACATCAGTCCATACGCAAAGTTGGGCTGTGGCTGCGTGGTGCTGCAAAATGCCTGTGTCCAGAATGGTGCGTCCGTTGGCGACGGTGTTCTGCTGAATGCCGGAACAGAGGTCCACTGTGATGCGACGGTAGGGGACTACGCCCTTATCTACACCAACAGCGTAGTTCGCACAGGCGCAACGGTGGGGAACTTTGCCCGCATCGGCAGCAACTGCGCCATCTGCAATAACGCAACTGTGCCGGATGGCGCAGATATTCCGGACTGCACCGCAGTACATTAAAGAGGTGATAGGATGAACATTCTAGTCACAGGTGCCAAGGGTATGGTGGGAACCGCCCTGTGCAACAACCTGAAAAACATCCGGGATGGGAAAAACAAGACCCGCCCGGCATTGCATATTGAAGAAATCTACGAATATGATTTGGATTCCACACCGGAAGAGCTGGACGAGTACTGCCAGAAGGCAGACTTCGTGTTCAATCTGGCAGGCGTGAATCGTCCGGAGAACCCGGAAGACTTCATGAAGGGCAACTTTGGCTTTGCATCCGACCTGCTGAACTGCCTGAAAAAGCACAACAACAAGGCAACCATCATGCTGTCTTCTTCCATTCAAGCCACGCTGGCTGGTCGTTTCGGCAACAGCGAGTACGGACGCAGCAAAAAGGCTGGCGAGGAACTATTCTTCCAGTATGCTCAGGAGACTGGGGCTAAGGTTGCCGTCTACCGTTTTGTGAACCTGATGGGCCACAGCCGCCCCAAGTACAACAGCGCCGTCAGCACCTTCTGCTGGGCGGTTGCCAATGACGAGCCCTTCACCGTTAATGACCGCAGTACCGAGTTGGAACTGCTGTACATCGATGACCTGGTAGAAGGGATGTTCGACCTGCTGGAAGGCAAAGAACAGCACTGTGAGTTTGACGGTGTGGAGACTGTACTGAAAGAAGATGGCCGCTATTGTTGTGTTCCTGTGACCCAGAAGGTCACGCTGGGCGAAATCGTTGACTTGCTGCAGGAGTTCAAGGCACAGCCCACTACGCTTATGATGCCGAAAATGCCGGATGGCTCTTTTGCTAAGAAGCTGTACTCCCTGTACTTGACCTATCTGCCTACGGACAAATTTAAGTACGCCCTCAAAATGAACGTGGACAACCGTGGCTCTTTCACGGAACTGGTACACACCGCCGATTGCGGGCAGGTGAGCATCAACATCAGTCGTCCGGGCATCACCAAGGGACAGCACTGGCACAATTCCAAGTGGGAACTGTTCATCGTGGTGGCAGGTCACGGCCTGATTCAGGAACGGAACATCAATACCGGAGAAACGGTAGAGTTTGAGGTTTCCGGAGACAAGATCGAGGCTGTCCACATGATTCCCGGCTGGACGCATAACATCATCAACCTGTCGGAGACAGAGAATCTTGTGACGGTGATGACCTGCAACGAAGTCTTCAATCCGAACCACCCGGATACATTCTTCGAGCCGGTGTAAGAAAAGATACTGGTTGACGTTAGGAGAATTTTATGGAACACAATTTTACATGGAAAAACGATGGGCGTACCAAGGTCATGATTGGTTGCGGCACCCGTCCGGAAATCATTCGGCTGGCTGCTGTCATCAAGCGCTGCCGGGAATACTTTGACTGCTGCGTGGTCTACTACAACCAGAACTGGGACAGAAACCTCTCCACCGTGTTCTGGGAGGATTTCGAGCTGAAAAACACCTTCGGGGAGTATGGCCCGGACATTCTGGTGCCCGTGGTGGGCGAGAATCTGGGTGTGACCTGCGGTAACATTCTGGGGCGTAGCTATGAGCTGCTCAGCGAATTGCAGCCGGAGGGCTATCTGGTGCTGGGCGATACCAACTCCTGCCTGTCCGCCATTTCTGCAAAGCGGCTACACATTCCTCTGTTTCACATGGAGGCGGGCAACCGCTGCAAGGACGAGTGCCTGCCTGAGGAGACTAATCGCCGCATCGTGGATGTGATTTCTGACGTGAATATGTGCTATTCCGAGTTTGCCCGGAAGTATCTGGCGGACACCGGACTGCCCAAGGAACGCACCTACCAGACCGGCTCTCCCATGGCAGAAGTCCTGCACATGAATCTGGAGAAGATCCAGAAAAGCGACGTGCTGGAGCGTCTGGGACTGGAGAAGGACAAGTACATTCTGCTGTCTGCCCACCGTGAGGAGAACATCGACTCTGAAAAGAACTTCATGAGTCTGTTCACTGCCATCAATGCGCTGGCAGAGAAGTATGATATGCCCATTCTCTACTCCTGCCATCCCCGCAGCAAGCATCGTTTGGAGAAGAGTGGCTTCCAGCTGGACCCTCGCGTCCGGGTCAACGAGCCGCTGGGCTTCAACGACTATAACAAGCTGCAAATGAACGCTCTGGCAATCGTCTCCGATTCTGGCACCCTGCCCGAGGAGAGCAGCTTCTATCTGTCTATTGGTCATCCCATCGCCGCTGTGTGCATCCGCACCAGTACGGAACGCCCTGAGGCACTGGAAACCGGTGACTTCATCTTGGCTGGCATTACCACCCGGGAACTTCTCAACGCCACCGATATGGCTATCGAAATGAAGCAGAAGGGTGTTCTGGGCAAGCCCTGCCCCGATTATGTGGACGAGAACGTGTCCATGAAGGTGGTTCGCATCATTCAGGGGTATGTGAATGTAGTCAATAAAATGGTGTGGAGAAAATACTGAGTTACAAAGTGAGAATGCTATGCGACGAGTGAATATATTAGGCGTTGAAATTTCGGCTGTTAACAAAGAAACTGCAATTCAATATTTATTAAAAAATATGGACAAAGCACGAGGAAGATATATTTGTGCTTGTAATGTTCATACTACCGTAACAGCACATGAAAATTTGGACTATCAAGCGGTTCAAAACAATTCATTCATGACTTTGCCAGATGGAAAGCCCTTATCTAGTGTAGGCATTCGTCGCGGGTATTCGGAAATGGGGCGAGTGACTGGCCCCGATTTTATGGAACAAGTGATTGCAGCCACAGAAAAAAGTGATGCTCGTCACTATTTTTATGGAACAACGCAAGAAAATCTGAATGCACTACTCGAATACTTAAAGGTAAATTATCCCCAATTGTCCATTGTCGGTTGTGAGCCATCGTTGTTTAGACCGTTGACGATACAAGAAGAAACTGAACTGTGCGATAGAATCAACGAATCGAAAGCGGATTTTGTATGGGTTGCACTCGGTGCGCCACGTCAAGAAAAGTTCTGTGCAAAACTCAGCAAAAATACAAAGGCCGTTTGGATAGCGGTTGGTGGAGCATTTAATGTTATTTCTGGAGTGATTCCACGCGCACCGCAGTGGATGCAGGATCACAGCTTAGAATGGTTGTATCGCTGGAGCAAGGAACCAAAGAGATTGTTTAAGCGGTATGCAGAAACAAATTCAAAATTTATTTTTTATCTGATAAAAGAGAAGGTTGAAAAAAGATGAGAAAAAAAGTCTGCATGGTAGTTCCGAGCTTTACGGCCAAGGGCGGGATTACAGCTGTAGTCAATGGTTATCAGAATTCTCAATTGACAGAAGATTACGATGTGCGATTTATAGAGACCTATTGTGATGGAAAGATAATAAAAAAAGTCGTAATATATTTAAAGTCAATATTTAAGTATTTATATGCTTTGATTTTTTGGAGAGCAGATATTATCCATATTCATTCTTCCTTCGGCGGCAGTTTTTATAGGAAGAAATTCTTTATAGACCTCGGGAGATTGTTCAACCTTAAAATTGTAAACCATATTCATGGATCATACTATGACGAGTTCTATTTTAAAGCTCCTAACTACAAGAAACGGATGATTCAGAAAACATACGAAAAATGTGATATATTTATTGTCTTGAACGAATCAGCAGAGGAAAATCTAAAACAAATCGTTCCTGATAAGCAAGTAGCTGTTATTGAGAACTATGGCATCTTAGAAACATCAGCAATACATAACTACAAGAACAGAAACGAAAATATTGTATTGTTCCTTGGCTTTGTTACAGAAAAAAAAGGGTGTTTCGATATGCCCCGAATTTCAGAGATAGTTTTACGAGAGGTACCAGATGCTCAGTTTATTTTGGGTGGAGTGGGAGAACTCGAAAAGCTTGGAAAGCTTGTAAATATAAATCATTTTAAATTTTTAGGATGGATAGAAGGTGAGAAAAAGAAGGAATGGCTAGAGAGAGCAAAGGTGTTTTTTCTGCCATCATATTCAGAAGCTATGCCAATGTCAATTTTAGAAGCAATGGGATGCGGGTTGCCTATTGTTGCATCTAATGTTGGTGGCATTCCTTCAATTGTGAGAAACAATATAAATGGATTTACTTTTATCCCAGGAGATGTTGAAGGAATGGCGGCGGCAATTATTAAGATTCTCAAAAATAGTAATTTAGCAAACAAGTTATCCGAAAACAGTGCGAGAATTATTGCCGAAGAGTATTCATTAAAGAGTCATATTGATGCAGTTGAGAAACTGTATGATGTACAAGCATGAAATTAGGATATAGAATTCTGGACATTTTTCGAAGAGGATTCAACAAGTTATTAATTGAGCCGGGGATGAAAAAGGCTTTTCTTCTTGCGGAGAAATGGTGTGGCGCAGGATGTGAACTTAAGCCGTTAAATAATATTGCGATAGGAAACCATACCGAGATTGGACCACGAGCGTTATTTTGGATAACACGAGCAAAAATACACATTGGAGATAATGTCATCTTTGGCCCCGGAGTAGCAATAATCACAGGAAATCATCCGACAAATGTTGTCGGATGAAGTATCAACTCTATAAAAGAAAGTGAAAAGCCATTGGATTGTGATCAGGACGTTGTAATTGATAATGATGTCAGAATTGGCTGTAACAGCACTATATTGAAAGGTGTTCATATCCATGAAGGGGCAATTATTGCAGCTGGAAGTGTAGCGACAAGAAATATTCCACCCTATGAAATACGGAGGGTGCCGGCAAAAATGATAAAGGATTGATTTACTCCTAAGAAGCTTAATCAACATATAAAAATTATGCAGAGCGAATAGAAGGATAAAGCCGTATGAACAATATACCTAAAGTGATTCACTATTTTTGGTTTGGAAATAATCCCAAGCCTGAGATTGTTACAAAGTGCATTGCATCCTGGAAAAAGTATATGCCTGACTGGGAAATCAAAGAGTGGAATGAAAACAACTATGATGTTCATTGTTGTGAATATGTAGAACAGGCATATGCTGCAAAAAAATGGGCATTTGTTTCAGATTATGCAAGATTTGACATTTTAAATCGTTTTGGCGGATTGTATTTGGACACAGATGTTGAAATTTTAAAAGAAATTCCCGCTAAGTATTTTGAATCGCCTTTTACGGCAGTTGATAATAACGGAATTGTTGCACCGGGCTTAATTGTTGCACTTCCTAGTGGACATTGGCTAAGTCAATTGGTGTTGAAGTCTTATAAATATGATGGATTTCATGATGGAAAGTTGACGGCAGAGGCCACAATCAATACAAGAGTAAAGGAAATCCTTTTGCAAAAGGGATACGAAATAAAGGATGACTATCAGAAAATACAGGATATGATAATCTACCCGTCTGAATTGTTCTGTGGATTTGATGTGAATACACACGAATATGATATTACATCGAAAACACTTTCCGTTCATCACTATGCGTCTAGTTGGATGACGGATAAGCAGTTAAAAAAAAGAAAAATACAAAGCAAAATAAAGAAAGCACTTGGAATTAGCACATATAGAAAGTTGCTAAGATTTAAAAGAGCTATCTTTGGGATATCAAAGGAATAAGAAACATGATTGCAACAATTACATTTCATCGAGCAATAAATTGCGGAGCAGCACTACAATCTTATGCGTTGCAATGCGCTATAGAGGATATGGGTGAAAAAGCGAGTGTTATTGATTATCGGTGTAAAAAACTTGAAGAATCGTATAAATTAATTCATACTCCACTAACGGGTAAGAGTTTGGCATCAGATATTTTGCATTTTCCGATGCAGGCTATCAGAGAGCACAAATTTCGCCAGTTTCAAAAAAAATACATCAGTGTAACAGCCCCGTGTTACACATTAGAGGATCTGAGCGAAATTGAAAAAGATTTCTCGATGATAATAACTGGAAGCGATCAGGTTTGGAACCTCGAACTTACAGGGCATGATAAAGCGTATTTTTTGAATTTTACTAATCGTGCGAAAAGAGCCTCCTATGCCGCAAGTGTTGGAAAAAAGAAATTGTATGAAGACACAGCGGCGGATTGTCGCAATGAACTACAGCTTTTCGAATTTCTTTCGGTAAGAGAAGACAGGACAGCGGTAGAACTGTGCGAAAAACTCGGAATAATGCCAGAAGTTGTAGTCGATCCAGTGTTTTTGCTGAAGGTTGAGCAGTGGAATCGTATTGTGAAAAAGCCAAAAAATGTTAAACCTTATATTTTTGCATATTGCCTTCATGAGCCGTCTGTTTATGATGAAGCTCAAAGACTTTCTGAGCAAACAGGACTTCCGATTGTGTGTGTGCCAGCAAGTTTGCGATGCCCCATAAAAGGAAAGATAATTCGTGACATGGGACCGCAGGAGTTTGTTTCGCTAATTCGAGCGGCGGAATATGTTGTCACGGATTCTTTCCATGCTGCAGCATTTTCGATTATATATAATCGAAAGCTGATTCCAATTTTGAAGAAGGCTTACCCGGAATTGAATGAGCGGCTTACTTCGCTGATAAAAATGTGTGGATTAGATGACGTGTTCGAACTAAAAGAAGAAGTATACAATCAAGTGGGGTATAGCGAGATCGGCGAAAAACTTAATACGCATATTGAAAGATCAAGGGATTATCTAAAGAGAATCGTAGATCGAGGAAGAGAAAATGAAAATAAGATTGCGCTGGTGGCCTCAGTTCAAAAAACTTAATCTGACAACAAAAATTTTTGCTATTCTAACTTTGCTATGTACATTTTGTGGAAATACTCCTGTCTTGGGATATGTTACGAATATGATGCTTATTATGGTTTTCGTAATGTGTTCCACATGTGTCTTTAAGAGGCTGGGGAGAGATGTTGTAGTAAATCGTACAAATCGGATTCTCGTAGGGTTGCTGGGAGCATTCGCGACTTTTCTGATTTTTCAAAGCCGTTTTTCCTTTGATAAGGGTCTAACACTGATTTATGCAAGACGATATTGCGTTTATACGATTTTTCTTATATTGCTGACGCATGTAAAAGTCTATGATATTATAATTTCATTGTTTAAAGGATATAGCTGGATTGCGGGACTCTCAGCATTACTTATGACAATTCTGACCGGAAAAAAAGCTGGAGGACTACTGGGGGATTATCAGGCCGTTGGCATGATGATGTCGATTGCTTGTATTATATTCGTTATTGATTTTTTTGAAAATCGCAAAAACTTTGTTAACATGATTGGGTATTTACTATCATTAACATGTGTGTTTGTCAGCGGAAAGCGGACATTTTCTTTGCTTGCCATTTTATGTTTGGTAGGAATGTACCTAATTACAAGTGATAAACATAAAACACGGAAAGCTGCAAAAATAGTTGCAGTGTTGGCTGTGTCACTGCTGATTCTTTATAATGTGTTTCCCCCCATCCGAGAGTTAGTGACACGTACTATTCAGCTTAATGCTGGCGGGAATGAGTTTACTCGCACAAGCGGAAGAAGTGGAATGTGGAAGGTGGCAATGAGTATATTCCTTTCACATAAGCTTTTGGGGACAGGATTTGCAACATTTGCTGTTTATACGGGTAGCTTTTATCGATCTGAGTTATGGGCGGGAAAATATCTTACCCATAATATATACTATGGTCTCCTCTCAGAGACTGGATTGGTTGGAACATTAATTCTCGTTTCATTTTTTTTCTATGCACTTATATGGTCATGCGTTGAATATTTGAAATACCGAAAGCAACTAGATTCTACATCAGTTCGGGTTTCTTTGTATGCTATATTTGTGCAGATATGGTTTGTAATTTATGGATATTCCGGAAACGGAATATATGACGCAAACGAATTTTTCTTTTACATTATGGCGATTGCAATGATGATTGCCGTTGTACAGGAATCCAAAGATTATGACTTGATGAATGTTGGAGATTGTGAGTGGAGAGGAATAGGTACACAATGATCAATTCTGCAAAAATACCCTGTAGTGGATGTCTTTCCTGTTTGAATATTTGTCCTCGGGATGCTATTTCGTTAGCTGTAGACGAACGTGGCTTTTCCTATCCAGTTGTGAATCAAGGAAAATGTATCCAATGTGGGCTGTGTGAGAAAGCGTGTCCGTGCTATACAGCATTAGAAAATGTTCCAGTCCATGAAATAAAAGGCTGGGGAGGAATACACGAAAACAACAGTGTGCGGGAAAAAAGCCAATCTGGCGGTGCATTCGCTGCGCTCGCTGAAGTGGTTTTAAAAAGGAAAGGAACTGTATATGGAGCTGCAATCGATGAGGATTTTGAGGTAAAACAGAAGAGAATTGTTGACTTGAGTGAAATTGCATTTCTTCAGGGGAGCAAGTATGTGCAGAGTAATGTTGAAAGAACTTTCACAGAATGTGCAAGAGATTTGCTTGCGGGCAAAGAGGTCTTGTATTCTGGGACATCCTGCATAATCGATGGACTGCTTCATTATCTTCAGACACGTCGTATCAATACGGTCGGGTTAACAACAGTGGACTTAATATGCCATGGTGTTCCGAGTCCGGGACTTTATAAAGAAAACCTAAAAAGACTAGAAAACATTCATAATAGCAGCCTGTTGTCTTTGAATTTCAGAGACAAGGGGTATGCCGGATGGCATACCCCTTGTGAAACTTATCAGTTTCACAAGGGGTGTATTGTTCATGAAAACTATTGGGCAGAGGTGATGTATTCACATATTGCTTTACGAGAATGCTGCTATGACTGTAAGTACAGTGAGATAGTAAAAAGACCGGCAGATTTAACAATCGCCGATTTTTGGGGGGTTGAGAAGTACCATCCAAACTTTAAAGATGATAATGTAGGATGCTCACTTATTATTACACATACAGAAAAGGGGGAGACTCTGTTAAAACAAGCTCCAATGAATCTTTTTGAAACAGATACAGAAAAAGCTGTAAGTTGTAATATGACGCGTCCTGCTCATAAGCCAAAGTTTTACGATGCGTTTTGGAGGGACTATCACAATAATGGATTTGAGTATGCACTCAAAAAATATACAATTTATGGTGGAACACGCTTTAGAGTGAAACGCAAAATTTTAAAGGTGCTCAAACTTTGGGAGTAAAAATGATCTATTTAAGTGTGATTATCCCGGTGTACAATGCAGAAAAGTATCTTGAAGACTGCGTAAATAGTATTTTGAATCAGCAGTTTTCGGATTATGAAATTCTTCTTATTGACGATGGTTCTACGGACGGGAGCGCGGCTTTATGTGATAGGCTGTCGATGGAAAATGAAGCTGTAAAAGCATATCATGTTCCGAATGGTGGTCCGTCAAAAGCCAGAAATTACGCTTTAAAAAAAGCGAGTGGTGCGTTCGTGCAGTTTGTGGATTCGGATGATCTAGTAGAGGAAAATGCGCTGTCTGCAATGTTTGAAAAAGCAAAAGTATCAAAGAGTTGTGCAATCACAGCTATAGCGAACGTAGTAAATAAAAATAATGAAGTTATTCAGACATTGACCGCGCCTGATCAAGCTGAAACTACGATACGAACTGTTTTGAAAAATCTTACAGTGGATAGCAAAGCTGTATATTTGCATTATTTATGGAATAAATGGTATCGATTGGATTTTTTGAAACAAAATAATATTTATTTTAGGGAAGATATTCGTCTTGGAGAAGATTTTATATTCAACTGTGAGATGTTCATGGTGGCTGAAACAATAGAAGGAACGGACATTCCATTATACCGATATTTCAAAAGAAACGGCGGAAGTCTTTCATCGAGGTTTAATCCGCATGAACTACAAAGACGACGTATGATGGATTCTGTTTTCTTAAAGCTTTACCAAGAAAAGAACCTCTACAATGGCGCGGATAAGAAAAAAATCGAGCAGATGATCGGTTCAATTACGTTAGCAAGTATCCGTTCAGTTGTAAGCAAAAATGCTCCAAAACTAGAGGCGCAGTTGAATTATATCGATTCGTTTTTGGCAAGTGAATATTATGACTTTCTTGATAAGTACCGTAAAATGGGTACTGCGTCCAAAGCAGATAAGACTGAGCTTTTTCTTTTGAAAAATCGGTGGAAATTTGCTTTTTTGATAATGGAGAGAGTTCGAAAATCAAACTGATATGGGCAGAAAAATGAAAAAAGTTGCTATTGTTACAATTGAATCTTTGAACTATGGGAATCGGCTGCAGAACTATGCGCTACAGGAAATTTTGAAATCACTTAGCTGCTCTGTAAAAACATTGCATAGGGTTCACGAATCTAAGACGGTAACCTCATGTGCGAAACGTATGGCCCAGAACATTTTGCAAACAAAGGCCGCAAAATTCCGCCGGTTTGATGCGAATATTGATTTTTCAGATGTTATATTGGGAAAGGATGATTATCCCAATGGGTTGGCAGAAAAATTTGACTATTTTGTGGTTGGAAGCGATCAGGTGTGGAATCCTTACTACGCTTTTGCGGGGGGAGAATGCGATTTCTTAACTTTTGCAAAAAATGATCAAAAAATCTCTTATGCTGCGAGTTTTGGCGTCAGCATAATTCCTGAGAAGAAAGAAATAGAATATGCTGAATACCTAAAATCGTTCAAGTCAATTTCCGTAAGAGAACATCAGGGATCGATTATTGTCAAGAAATTATCAGACAGAGATGCAACAGTGGTATTAGATCCGACATTGCTACTTGATGAAGAAGATTGGATGAAGGTTGAGAAAAAATCATTGTGTAGACCAAAAGGCAAATATGTTTTTGTTTATGCTTTGGGTGATAAAACGGATCGATTCGAAAAAAAAATCAAACAGTTAAAAGAAAAATATGAGATTTTCGATGTTCGATCAGTTCAAAAAAACGGAAAAGAACTTCCTGTTGGACCTTCAGAATTCCTATATTTGATTAGAAATGCTGAAGAGGTTCTCACAGATTCTTTCCATGCGACAGTATTTTCAATTATATTTCATAAGAAGTTTGTTGCATTCAATAGACCGGGTTTGAATATGAACTCTAGAATCGAGTCACTTGCCGCGTTGACAGGTGCAAAAAATCGATTGACTGAATGTGGCGATTTAAATTGTGAAACAGAACTCGATTATGTAAATGTTGATAGGATACTGGAAGAAGAGCGTAGAAAGTCATTTGACTTTTTGAAGGATGCTCTTACTGATTAAATGTAAGAGAACTTAAAAGTGGCAAAAATTGAGAGAGCATAACAAGCAACAAGAAATATAATATTTGGCGTGATTTTAAAGGCGCATCAGATTATTGTACCGTTTTTAATGCGCACCGCCATGATTTATCTCATGGGCTTTCAGTATCTAGGATTGAATTGGCTTTTCACATTGATTCTTCGAGTATTGAACTTGGCAGAACTTGTCGCGGGTTCTGCTATATATCATTGTTTTGCTGATGACACATATATTAAATGATATTGTTTTGCAAGTTGTGTAAGTAGACTATGCCGTCAATTTAAGACTAAGAGAGCGTTTGCAACTAAAGTAAAAGGCCATAAATAATCCCCAAAAGGATTTATTTGTGTCGAAAATCGGTATTGCGATATGTGATTCAGCAGGTACTGTAGTTAGATGGAGGAGAGTACTGTATTGAGCAGAACGGAAAATGCGTCCCGTAACATAGTTTGGGGAATATTAAGCAAAGTAATATCGTTGGGACTGCCCTTTGTCACTAGAACTGTTATGATTTATACAATGGGTATGCAGTACGTGGGTTTGGGATCCCTTTTTACATCGATTCTGCAGGTCTTGAGTTTTGCAGAACTTGGAATAGGCAGCGCACTGGTTTTCAGCATGTATAAGCCTATTGCAGAAGGTGATGACGATAAAGTATGTGCGCTTCTGAATTTTTACAGAAAGACATATAGAGTTATTGGCTGCGTGATACTAATTTTCGGTTTAGTTATGATGCCGTTTCTCCAGTATCTGATTGCAGGCGATTTACCCAGCGATATCAATTTGCAGGTTCTGTTTTTAATTTATCTTTTGAATAATGTGCTGGGATATTTCCTCTTTGCATATAAACAGTCGCTTTTTACTGCGTCTCAGCGCACAGATATGATAAGCAAGATTGGAATGGGACTGCAGCTGTTTTCCTGTATTGCACAAATTTTAGCGTTGGTACTGCTGCATAATTACTACGCTTACGCTGCGGTTATCCCGGCTATAACTTGCTTGAATAATATTTGCGTTGGAGTCTTGACGGACAAGTATTATCCCCAATATAAGTGTAAAGGTGAAATCGAAAAAGAAGAACTACACTCCATAGAAAAGAAAGTTGGAGGCATGGTTTTTCAAAAAATTGGAGGCATCGTGCTGACCTCGGTCGATACGATTGTTATTTCGGCGTTCTTGGGATTGACTTCGTTGGCACTTTATCAAAACTACTATTATATTATAACCGCATTGTTTGGATTTTTAACAGTAATCATGCAGTCGATTATTGCAGGTGTTGGCAATTCAGTGGCATCTGAAACAATTTCAAAAAACTATTCGGATTTCAAAAAATTTAACTTTATCTACATTTGGATCGCTTCGTGGTGCACAACGTGTCTGTTGTGCCTTTATCAGCCTTTTATGCAGATATGGGTTGGAATGGAAAACATGTTTGGCATGGAAATGGTTGTCCTCTTTGCACTATACTTTTTTGTGCACAAGTGGTGTGATATGCTTTATGTCTACCAAGAGGCGTGCGGTATCTGGTGGGAAACTAAATTTGTTCCATTTATTGCTGCAATCGTTAATTTGACCGTCAATATTATACTTGTTAAAACAATCGGCCTTCCGGGAATTCTTATTTCTACGATTGTCTCAGTCGTTTTTATATACGATACTGGTTATGCAAAAGTTCTTTTCAAAACATATTTTGCATCGGTTGATAAAGGATTAAAGCAATACTGGAAACGACAGATTCGATACATACTGACTGCAAGCATTGCGTGCGCAATAACGGTTGCGGTTTGCTCTTTGCCGACAATCGAATCAGCATGGTTGAGACTGATCGTAAATGGGATTATATGTGTGTTGATTCCTAATACTGTTTTTGTTCTTGCCTGGAAGGGCCTGCCGGAGTTTGGTTACGCGAAAAACATGCTTGATAAATTCTCAAGAAAGCTGATGCGGAAATGATTAAGCAGAAAATCAAAAAAGTATATAGGAGCTTGATTATTGAATTCCTATCGAAGCAATCTGTATTACAGAATAGTCATTGGACAACCGAGGATAATAGCGAGTTCAAACAGTTTCGTGCCTGTATTGATAAGTCCATTACATACGAGTTGACTACGCGACCCATTGATTCATCCAACGCAGCGCATAAATGGGTTGGTGCACAGGTCTATCATGATAAAGTCTATGCTATGCCCAATGATGAGACGCGGGTGCTCTGTTATGACGTAGAACACAATAGAATTGATTATATTACAGGTATCAAGACGGGTTTGTTTAAATGGACTGGAGGTTGTGTGTGGAAGAATGCGATTTATTGTTTTCCACGTACCGCAAATTCATTTCTCAGAATTGACGAAAAAGGTACAAAGGAAATTCCTTTAACATTCGAGTACAAAAAAGAACATCATTATTCTGGCGTTTGCACTAAAGACGGCATCGTATATCAGCCACCGCGGAACACGAACCATATTCTTAAAACCAGTCTGGATACAGATGCTTCAACTAAAATCAAAATCGTCGATGAAAAATACCATGTTACTTTTAGATATTGTGGAAGTATTATTCATCCGAATGGCTATATCTATTTCTTTCCGGAAAATAACGAACGTGTAATTAAGCTTGACCCCAAGACAGATAAGTGGTGTTTTATTGGAGAGAAAATCTCAACGATGTGCTTTGATGCTAAGATTGGGTTGGATGGTAACATTTACGGCTTTAGTGCATATCGCAAAGGTATCATGAGAATTGATGTGACTAATGATACGGTTCAGATGATTCATACAGACATAGAACCGGGCGCGTATGGGACAAAATATGGTGCAGATGGCTGCCTGTACAGCGTTCCCGGAGATGGAAGCAAATGCTTCAGGTATGATGTAGAAAGCGATAGCCTGGAAACTGCTTTTGACTTGAAGGATAAATCAAAAGCGAAATATGCTGGCGGAAGCACAAACTCAAATGGTGAGATTACTTTCATTCCGGCAAAAAGTGAATTTATGTTAACTTTGAAACCAAATAAAATGCAAGCAGTCCCCAAAGAACTGATTGATTTCTTCTTTACGGATTGCTATTAAGAGAAGGGAATTGTTATGGGCCTAAAACAAGTAATAAAGAATATTTTAAAATCACAGCCAGTAATTTATTCTCCCGTCTGCACTTTAGGAGAGTCAAAGCAATTAGAAAAAAAACCGTTTTAATAACAGGCGGAAGCTCTGGTATTGGAAAAGCTATTGCGATTGCTTGTGCTAATAGAGGTGCAAACGTTATTATTATTGGGAGAAATGAGGCTGAGCTTCAATCAGTTAAGAATTTAATTGGATCTAAATGCCACTATGTGGTTCGAGATTTAAACTCTAAAATTGAAGAAGATTTTTTCGAGAATATATCCGAAACTCCAGTGACAGATTTGGTTAATAATGCGGGAGTCTACATTGACTTTAAATCTTTGAATTATACATATGACGACTTTAACAAAATATTTGACATAAATTGTCGAGCACCATTTATGCTCTCGCAATATTTTATTAAGTACTTAAAGAGAAATCAGCAGAAAGGATCCATTGTTTTTACATCTTCTGATAGATCCCTAATGGGAGACGATGGGCCATACGGAATGTCAAAAGCTGCTATAAATAACTTTGTTGAAGGACTAGCAAGGGAAAACGTGAAATACGGAATTAGGGTGAATGGTGTTGCGCCTGGAATGACTGCCTCAAATATCAATAATGTGGATCCAAATGGAAATCTCTATAATGCAAGCGTTAGAGGCAAAAGGGTTATTTTAGCTGATGAAATAGCAGAGGTGGTATGCTTTTTATTATCAGATGTGAGTAAATGTATAACAGGAACGATTATTCCTTGTGATGATGGAGAGCGCTTAAGATGAGAAATGTGGCAGGGTTTATTAAACGTTATATTACAAAGATCAGGTACAAGGGACAGATTAATGGTTTTGGGAAAATCTATCTTGATAAGGATTATCTGAAAATCAATAGAACAGCTGTACTTAACCTTAAAGGAAACTTGGTGTTGAATGCTAACCGGATGGGTAAAAATGATCGCTCATCTATTTTACGCTTGGATGAAAATTCAACTTTAGACTGTGCTGGTTTCCAGTTTATGTACGGGGCGGATATTATTCTCTTTAAAGGTGCACACTTAGTACTTGGTGAAAAGTCTTTTATAAACAGCGATTGCAAAATCAGATGCCATAAAGAAATCACAATTGGAGAGAATTGTGCCATCTCTCACGATTTTACGATAATGGATTCGGATGCACATGAACTTAACGGTAGTAGAAACACAAATCCTATCCACATCGGTAACCATGTTTGGATTGGAACGAGAGTTACTATTTTGAATGGCGTAACAGTTGGAGACGGTGCGGTCATTGCTGCAGGTGCATTGGTGACGAAAGATGTCCCGGCAAGAGCGCTGGTTGGTGGTGTCCCTGCACGGGTGTTAAAAGAAAATGTGGAGTGGAATGTTTAATGAACAGATTTGCAGTGCCTGAAACATATGCAGTGTGGTCAAAAAATCAAGATATCCGGTATTGTAGTACGTCTGGAGGAGCTTTTACTGAATTTGCTAAAGCTATAATAACGGACGGAGGTCTTGTTGCTGGCGCAAAGTACAATGATGAAAATTTAGTAGAGCATGACCTGATCGATAGCTATGAGGGAATTGAAAAACTACGTCAATCAAAGTACATGAGTAGTTCGATGGGTGACATTTACAAAAGGGTAAAGATCGAACTTGATTCAGGTAGATTGGTTGGCTTTTGCGGGTCCCCCTGTCAAGTGGCGGGTTTATATTCCTTCCTTGGGAAAGAGTACGAAAATCTTTTTACGATGGACTTTATTTGCCGTGGCATGAATTCTCCCAAGGCATTTAAAGCATGGCTGAGCGAAATTGAGCAGCGTGAAGAGTGTAAGGTTACTAAGGTCTGGTTTAAGTACAAAGAAGGTGGATGGAAGACATCGCCGAAGCGCACAAGACTGGATTTTGAAAATGGAAACTATAAGGTATATGAAGGCGAGAAAAATCTTTATATGCATGGTTATTTGACATCAAATCTTTATATTAGGCCTTGCTGTGGAGACTGCCGATTTAAAGGTGTGCCTCGAAAAAGTGATGTGACTTTTGCCGATTTTTGGGGTATCGATAAGGAATTAGACGATGACAAAGGAACATCGATGCTCCTGGTGAATTCTGAAAAGGGAAAAAGATATTTTGAAATAGTTCGTAATAATTTAAATGTATATGAAAAGGATTTTGCTTCGATTTTTGATGGAAATCCGATGTTTACGACATCTGCAACTGTACCGCAAAAAGGACACGACTTCCTTGCTGACTTGGATAATTTGAGTTTTTCTGAGGATTTAAAAAAATATGGGGGATATCCAGTTCGGATTCCACTTTGGAAACGATGCTTCTATAAAGTAAAACGAATAGCTAAGAGAATACTGAAGAGGTAATTGGATGAATTCAAAAATAAATAGGCAATGCCCTGTTCTGTATAAATGTAAAACAGATTGCTGCGGATGCACGGCGTGCTATGCGATTTGCCCGAAAGAAGCTATCTCTATGGTGGAGGATGAAGAAGGCTTTGAATATCCACAGATTGATGAGAGCAAATGTGTTCGCTGCTACCAGTGTGTTAAGGTGTGTCCAATAAAGTCAAATACAATTTGAAAAATTGCCATGTGTGTTCAGCCACATGGCTACGCCATCCAGATATGCTGCCTCTACGTGGCGGATGACAGGCAATGTGAGTCTATCTCGGCTAAAGCATATAATCGTCAATTCACTCGTTTAATGAGGAAAAACTATAATGGGAAAGTATTTTGGAACCGATGGCTTCCGTGGGGAAGCAGGCATTGATCTGACCGCTGACCACGCCTACAAGGTTGGCCGCTTCCTTGGCTGGTATTATAACGCAGTGCGCGAGCGCAACGGCAACAACGAGCCTGCCCGTATCGTCATCGGCAAGGACACCCGCCGCAGCTCCTATATGTTCGAGTATAGTTTGGTGGCTGGTTTGACGGCTTCTGGTGCGGATGCCTATCTGCTGCACGTCACTACCACGCCGTCTGTGGCTTATATCGCCCGCGTGGATGATTTCGATTGCGGTATCATGATTTCCGCTAGCCATAACCCGTATTACGACAACGGCATCAAGCTGATCGACTGCTACGGCGAGAAGATGCCGGAGGAAATCTTGCTGTTAGTCGAGGATTACATCGACGGAAAGCTCCATGTGTTCGATAAGGACTGGCCGGAGCTGCCCTTTGCCCATCGGGAACACATCGGCTGCACTGTGGACTATGTGTCTGGTCGTAACCGCTACATGGGCTATCTGATCAGTCTCGGAATCTACTCTTTTAAGGGCGTCAAGGTTGGTCTGGACTGCGCCAACGGTAGTTCCTGGAACATCGCTAAGTCTGTGTTCGATGCGCTGGGTGCTGACACCTACGTCATCAATGCACAGCCCAACGGTACGAATATCAATAACAATGCTGGATCTACTCACATTGAGGGCTTGCAGAAGTTCGTGGTAGAGAAGGGTCTGGATGTTGGTTTCGCCTATGACGGCGATGCTGATCGTTGCCTGTGTGTGGATGAAAAGGGTAATGTGATCACTGGCGACCATATCCTGTACATCTATGGCTGCTACATGAAGGAGCGCGGCAAGCTGCTGACCAATACCGTCGTTACCACGGTCATGTCCAACTTCGGCCTGTATAAGGCTTTTGATGAGAAGGGTATTGGCTACGCTAAGACCGCTGTGGGCGACAAGTATGTTTACGAGTATATGGCTAAGAACGGCTGCCGTATCGGCGGTGAGCAGAGTGGTCATATCATCTTCTCCAAGTACGCCAGCACCGGTGACGGTATCCTGACCAGCCTGAAGATGATGGAAGTAATGCTTGCCAAGAAACTGCCCATGAGCAAGCTGGCTGAGCCTCTGAAGATCTACCCGCAGGTTCTGGAGAACGTTCGTGTGACCGACAAGAAGGCTGCACAGAACGACCCGGCGGTGCAGGAGGCAGTCAAGGCTGTGGCTGAAGCACTGGGCGATACCGGTCGTATTCTGGTGCGCGAGTCCGGCACGGAGCCTTTGGTGCGCGTGATGGTAGAAGCCCCCGACCACGACACCTGCCAGAAGTATGTGTCTCAGGTTGTGGAAGTCATCAAGAGTCGGGGTTACGCTGTCTGAATGTAGCCTTGATACTGCACAATACAGGTTGATGTATATTTCACCTGCGCCCTTGAAAACTAGTTTTTAAAGGGTTATATTTGAACCGTGGGAGATTTCTCACGGCTTTGTCGCTCAAAACTTTGCACACCTCTACGTGGTGAGCGAAACACAACGGTTGTCTGTACGAACATAATCGGCTAAAATATAAAGTGAGGAATAGAACTTGACAACTTGAAAGTGTTGTGTGAGTTTAACAAGTATAGAAAATGTAGTTGCATGATAAATGGAGAGTATGGCTATGGATGAACAGACTCTGGAGAAAAACGATGTATTGCAAGAGTTGTTGAAAAGTGAGTATGACTTAGCAAAGCATGAGTGTGAATATTACACGCAGGAGTTTAATAAGCAGGACACTGTATATGGAGTCTATTTCGCAGTGTTCTCTGTAGTGATTGGCGCAATATATAAAATAGCTGAAACCAACAACGATCAGTTGGAACTTACCAATTTAGCTGTTATATTTTAAATCAAAAGATTATTATTGGGGGTATGATACTGTTTTTGGCATTTGCTTACATATATGTGTTCTTAGTAATAATGGGGAACTCATATTACCTTATTCTTTATAGCGAGAAGATAATGGTTCTTGAAAGAATTTTGAATCATTACTTGGATAAGAAAATCTTTGTATGGGAATCCTGCGTTATGGAACAAATCCAATCCTTTCAAAATAAACGTACAGCAGGTTATTTTAATATTAATCTTCTAAAAGGAGCAGCGGCGGTACTTCTGTATATCATAGTTGAAGTGCTATTAGGGATTCTGTGGGGGCTTACATTCGATAACTTTATTGTGGCTCTCGTTTATTATGTTACTTTGTTTGTTTTGTCAGCGTTGATTTTGGTGAACTGGCTGATAATGTGGAAAAACTTACCAGAGTACTATAAAAATAGTTTTATAGCTATATATGAAGAAAAGTTGCAAATAAATTTAAAAGATGAATACGATATATCGAACACCCAAGAATCTGCTGGACTTGAATAAGCTCCAGCCTTGGAGTCAAGAGATGCAGGCGGCATTCCGTATGGATTGACCGCCAGTCTTCTGACCTGCCACGGTTTTATTGAGCGCTTACTCCGGAAACCATAGGAAGGACAGAGAAGAAATGATACAACTGACTGACAACCTGACAATCTCGACCATTAGATCCGGCAAGGGCGATTGTGTACATATTTGTTTTATTGGGAGTTCCGGTCAACCGCATAATATTATTGTTGATTCTGGTCCAACTTCATCAGCTGGTGAGTTCAGAAATCTCTTGACCAGTATAATTCGCTCTGGCGAAACCTTGGATGCCCTGATAATCACTCATTACGATGATGACCACATTGGAGGAATTCTTAAGGCTTGCGACCCTGGCTTTACTGAGATCTATTTCAACGCGTATGCAGAGGCCACAGAAACGGAGAATCTGTCAGCTACGCAAAATCAGCGGCTATTTCACAGTCTTGATAGATCAAAGATCCATTCAAGCGTGTTGGCTGGAGATGAAATCGCGATTGATGGGGCGAGGATTATTGTTCATGCACCGAAGCCAGAGATGCTGAGCAGAGCAATGGCAAAGATGGAGGAAGCAAATGCCCAGCTCGCATCTGTGTCTGATTGGACTTGTTCACTTGATGATCTGATGGCTAAACCGTATCCAAGCTCAGATACTTCTATTGCGAATCAGTCGAGTATCGTTTTTACATTTGAGTATGCAGGAATCCGAAACCTGTTCTGTGGAGATACGTGGGCCGAGAACATTCCGGGCGGGAAGTATGATCTTGTGAAACTTCCTCACCACGGTAGTATCAGGAATATATCGGATGCTCTGCTCTCAAGAATCCAGGCAGATACATTTCTTATCTGTGCGGATGGGACATCGCACCCGAATAAACAGACAATTGCAAAGTTACTACAGCAATACGGAAACATCTCTATCTACAGTAATTATTCGTGGTGGATGAATGGATTCCTCATGACAGATGATATGAAGTACATAAAGAATGGCAATTTGAAGCTGCTTATTATATAAGAGGTACATATGAGACAGTATGAGGCATATTCCGTGCTTATCACGGATGAAAAAGGGAAAAGGGGAACCGGCACACTGTTTTACGCAGAAAACGCTGCGTCCTTCTATGTCCTGACATGTGCACATGTGATCTATACGTCTCATCAGATAAACATTCAGATTTTGATTCCTGCTGCGGGTGGCCCAAAGGAAGAATCTATAGTTGTTAGTCGTGATCATTTTAGATTCTCTCCAATTGATAAGGCGACTGTTATAGGCGATGATAGCACTCATACCTGTGATATTGCTATCATAGAATGCGCGAAAGGCAATCTTCAACTTACGCCCACTCGGTATGCACTGTATCCGATGACCAGTGGGGAACGGATAGTTGCAGTAGGCTATCCAAAAGGTTCAGATAGTCCGGTATATTATCAGCAAGATGAACTGACAGCTAAAGTTCTGAAAAATCAGGATGAACAGGATTATTTTATCATCCGTGTTGATGAAGCATTTCTAAATTCGGCCGACAGAGAAGCCGAGTTAAAGGGATTCTCGGGATCGCCGGTGTGGGACGAAGAAAGCCTTGGAGATCATACGCTTCTATTTGGCGGATTGATAGCTATTGGAGTTGGAAGCAACATTAACAGAGGCCGGGTTAATGTCATGAATGCTCGTCTGTTACAAACTCTTATGAGAGATGAATTTGGTGTGACCATTGAATCAGGTCTTCCTATGGTAGATGACAGTGAGATTGCACCAGGCTACGAAGAGCCTGAGGAGTCTCCAGATCAGTTGATGGTCAGAGCTGGTTGGATTGAAAATGAAAGGCGAAAAGCCCAGACATATGTAGATACATTGCAGCTATTAAAGGCTGTAGAGTCTACTCGCCTGACAATCGATAATTCTGAATTCTCAAAATGTTCGGATGAGCAGAAAATATCTATCTATGGAGTTCTTCATGAAGCATATAGGCTTGCCAGAGACTTTGATATTTACGATCAAATAAGTGAGGAGATGAGGAAAGCCGGATTAACCAGTCCTCGTGACGATTTGACGGAAGCCGTCAGGTATTATGAAGCACAGGAACTGGATAAAGCCGATGAGTTTATTAAGAAGGCTCTCTCTAAGAATCCCGCTGGTAATGAAGAACGTGTTTTAGCAATGGCAATTCGAGCGGCTAAGAGAGATTGCGATATATCCGCTGTTTCTGAGTTTCTAGGTAGTCGTGATCAGCTCTTGATTAAACCAAAGGATGAGCGAGAAGAAGAATTTCTATACCAGACACTTGGATTTGTCCTTTCAAACTATTTCAAAGAGACGACAAGAGCATTGCGCTGCCTTAATAGAGCATATCAGATCAGCGGTAACTTTATTATTTTGGAAACCTTGGCGTTGACATATTATCAGCATTCTATCCGAGATGCTTTTATTGAAGAAGGAAGCGACAAGATAGATCCAGCAAGGATTCATACAGACGCAATAGAAAAAGCTCGGGACGCACTTCTTCGAGTATTTTCAGCTGCAGATGAAATGTGGCTTAAGGGAACATTCGGAAGAGCCGGATTACAAATATTTAAATGCTTCTATTTCATGCATGACAATTTCCGAATCTATAAGCATTATCATGATGTAATGAAATATTTTGACTTCCCAGATGGGGAAACTAAAAGAGATATACAGCTCTGTTATCTTGATGTGGCGATAAGAAAAGAGCCAGTCAATATAGATGATTATGATGCTCTAACAGATCATGATAAAAAGTTTTATGAGCTTGCCATATTGCTTGAAGCTCCGATGCGCTTGTTTAATGTTGGCCTTGACATACAAGCTCCGATATCGGAGAAAGAACTTCTTAATGTCCTTACAGATGGGGAAAAACGGCTTCAAGAGTTAATAGAAACGCAGACGGACGACAGGCTTGGCTTTGATGGGGTGCACACATCTTTTGCTAATCTTTATGGCAATGGAATCATGCGCTTTCAATGGCACGCCATCTCTGAAGTTAAGCGGCATTGTGAGAGCATTAAGAATCCTACAGGGATAGAGTCCTTCCAGATTTATATTGACGAACTTGAGACTTATGATTTCAAGGCGATAGAGAATAGATACAAGGCTTTCTTCGAAAAATATGATGATATTATCTCGTTTGAAGAATGGTGTCACTTCTATATTCGACATGGAGAATATCTGAAGACGAAGGAACTATACGATAGTGTATTTGATGAACGGAAATATCTGATTGAAGATCAGCCTGAGTACTTCTATCGGTCATATATTGATTTCACCTTGGCTCACCAGTTTGATTTGACACCAGCTCTTAGATGTTTTGTTGAGCACAGCGATGAATTCAAGGATATCTTTATATACATGTCTTTTGAGATGGACTTGAAATTTGCTACATGCACATTCAATGATCCAGATCAAATGCTTGATGATGTAAAGATTCTCCTGGATGAAGGGCTATATACTGAAGCGGATTATAATGAAAAGTGTCTTATCATTAACATGTTAAATTGCCGCCCAGTGCAGGCAGAACAGTATGCTGGATGGGCACATGGAATGCATCCGTTGCTTAGCAGTAAGTATGAAAGGATGCTTTTAGTGTGGAAAGGAGCACAAGTAATGCCCAACACGCACTGGAACAGTATGCAGCAATGGATAGCGTCTCAAATGTTCGATGTATATAAGAAAGAGAAGTGGTTACGCAATCCGAAGGACATCCTTTTTGAAAGCTGCACTTCAGAGAATAAGGCGATTGTTGTTGACCTCTGGACACTGTATTTCTTTGTAAAAGTTCAGGCACAAGAAGTGATGAGTCACTTCAAAACGATTTATATCACATATGATACCGTTTCCATGGCGTTACAAGAAATAAATCAGGTGAACGATGACGATATAAGAAGAGTACTGATTCATTTGCAGCGAGAAGGCAATGTTAAATTGTTGTCGCCCACATTGGAACAGCAGTTGACGGTTCGGAATCCCAGCTATAATTTCATGGAAGTTCATAGTGCATGTCTTCTGGCGCAGGAGCTTAACTGTCCGGCGTTTGTAGGGGAATTTAGATTTGAAATTCCTGAACAGCTTCGGTCTAAAGTTATTAGACCAGACAACCTGAAAGAAGTTATGGATTGCGTCATGGATAAGAAGTTGCTGGAAGCGGAGTAATCTCCTGTGTCCATCGGCGCAGCCGCAGAGCAGGGTAACTAATCAACCCACACAATCAACCATCCTTCTCAACACCCTATGTCCATCATCTTCCTGATAACTTACCTCGTTTCGCCACTTGACTTGGATAATAACGAGATGAACAGGGAACGAGGAGGAGAGCCGCGAAAAAGATATGATGATAAAACACGAAAGAACGATAACAGACGACTTAGTCGACAAATGGCGTGAAGCCCTCGCCACTCCAGTTGCTCGAAAAAGAATAAAAGACGGTAAGCGCTCAATAAAACCGTGGTTAGACTTTAGTCATCATCCTCAACGCCACTCCAACCTATGAAGATTTCTTCTGCCTCCTCTAATTTTGACCAATCAAGGTATTGCCCGCATCGATGGCAGTACCCTTGGTATTCTCGCTCTATGCAGACATCGCACCCTGGACAGACGGAGAAAATGTTTTCATCTCGATAGATGCGTACTGCGGTTACAGTTTTGGGTAGACGGTATGTAGGGGAGAGCAACAGATCAAGGACGATGTGGGCAAGAGTTGGTTTTGTTGGACACTCCATCCATTCCTCATCGTCAAAATCTGAATCATCCTCTTGTGGGTCAGCATCAATCGCATGCAGATAAGTGCTGATTTTCGAGGAAATAGTTTTAAGGATAGCAGATTTCTTGAGCAATGCTTTCATTATAATCACCTCTGTATTTAAGCATAGATGATTATTTGACGGCGGTGTTGTATATTTGCTTGCTATCCTTGAAAAACACTAGTTTTTAGTATAATATTAAGCTGTGGGAAATCTCTCACAGCTTTGCCGCTCGAAACTTTGTACACCTCTACGTGGTGGGCGGCAGGCAACACAGCATGGGTGCTGTGGCTAAGATGCAGAGAATAATAGGTTTAGACCAGTCGAGCTGGGGCTGCTGAATTTGTTTGCCATAGTTTTAGTGTTCATAGTCTGTGTACTGTCTTGCCCTTTTCAGAGATACCTAACAAGTGTCGCCGTCAAATACAAGGAGGAAAAGTCTATGAAAGCTAAAATGATAAAAGTTTCTGCCGCAGTTACCGCCGATGTTCTGTTTATTTTACAGGCTGTGGGCACTAATCTTTTGGCAACAGCTCTGCTGGTCTAAGCCTATTGCTAATTGATAGTGTTGCAGCTGAAATGTGAGTTCTTTTAGCTATGGAAAAAGGAGAAAGAATATGAATAGGTTCTATCAGATTTTAAACTGGATTTCTACGGGTGGTAATACTGCAAGTCGTCCGAGTCTGTTAAAACACTTCTCAGGGGAGCTGATTGACGAGTGTCTTGATAATGGATATCTTGTTGAAATCCGAAGAAATGCTTTTAATGAGCCGGTGTATGCGATTACAAATGCGGGCAGAGAAAAGCGTGATGAGCGTTAAAAGCGACTAGCTCGCAGAGTTGCTATCTCATTCCCACAGTGCTACACTAACATCAAATCTTACATAATCTTATCGGAGACATCATCCTATGGCCAGAACCAAAGGTAGCAAGAACCGCATTGCCGCATCTACTGACTTCGATGCTCAGATCGCAAAATTGCAGAAAGACAAGGCGATGCTCGAAGAAGGTTTTTCCAAGACTGTCGCCCACATTGAAGAGCTGAAGACCGACATCAAGTCTCTGCGTGAAAGTTTAAAGCCGCAGAAAGCGGAGATCAAGCAGACCGAAAAAGAAATCGCAAAGCTGGAGGCCAAGAAGGCTGCCGCCGAAGCGAAGGCCGCCGAAGAAGCAAAGAAAGCTGAAGCAGAGGACGTGCTGAAAAAACTGCTGGCAAGCGGCGTGAGCGCAGACGAGATCCTCGCAAAGCTGAAATAATGTTTTCAAAATCCAAAACCGTGTGGACGGAGTTACAAAACTTTATCCATACGGTTTTATAATAGAATGATTGTTTCATATCGAACAAATATACACGTTTTTCATTCCATCCCTCAAAATTACTTCCGGTGAAATTTCAGCAGATAAGGTAGCAGGGGGGGAGAGCACAGGCAAAGTAGGTACTGGGCAAGTAAACAGCAATGAACAACACAGATAAGAAATAATCAAGGCAATCAGCACATCAAAAATAAATTCAATCACTTCAAAAGTACTCTTCAAAAATCAGCAATAACCCGTCACTCAATTCCGTCCATCAATGCACCAACCAAACCATCATCCAACCCCTCATCACCTCCACCCTGAGGAGCGCATCTGGGCAGGGCGAACGCCCCGGCGGTAGCCCCGGGTCCCGGACGCTCCGAAGATCAAGCACGACGAGATGAAACAATTTTACATGGTTGACATAGAGCGAAAAATGTGGTAATATCGTTTTATCAAAAAAGTGCGAATCCCTCTCGCTCGCGAAGAGAAAATCTCTCTCGCAATGAAAAATCAGATGATACAACGAACAAAAAACGACTTTGCCGAAGGCTGGCAGACACGAGGGACTTAAAATCCTTTTCTGAAGACAGAGTATGGGGTTGCCCCCGCTGGAGACATTGAAAATCTCAGAAATGTTCGTTGATTCGAATGATTGTCGGACTTTCTTTTTGCTCTGCTTTCTGGAAGCTTTGGAGAGGTGAGAGGAATCATTCTTGCATAGACGATGCCGTATGGACGCGTTTACAAGAACCTTTCCATGCGGGGCCATAGTGAAATATTTTTATATCAAACAGACTGCCCCCAAAGTAGCTCGCATCAAATCGCGCTGCTTTGGGGGCAGTTTTACGCTTTGCGGGGGATGGGCGGGGCGCTGTCGTCCGTAAGGCCGAGAATATAATCGGTACTGGTATGGTAGAGACCGGCAAGCTGGATCAGCACCTCGGTGGGGATATCCCGCTTGCCGGTCTCGTAATTGGAGTAGCAGACCTGTGTGCATTTCAGATACGCCGCAACATCCTTTTGCAGCAGATCACGATCCTCCCGCAGATCCCGGATACGTTGATACATGGTATTTACCTCAAAGGCTTTATTTAAGGTAAAGTATAGGCATAACGAAATGTTATATTGACATATAAAACAAAATGTTATATCATAGTATCGCGCCGGGAACAGCTGTGAATCTCCGGCGCAAAAGGGGAGAGCATCATGAAACTGGAATTCCGGCAGACGGTGACCTGCAACCACCTTACGCTTGCAAGGGTCTGCAAAACTATCGACTGGCAGCAGCCACTGCCCCGGTGCGGAGAATATGTGGCCGGGCTGGATACGCTGGACGGCGAACCGGAACTGCCGGTGCGCAAACTGCTGCACCGGGCACAGGACGGCGGCTGCCTTGCGGAGCTGCCGGGCTTCAACATTGCGCAGCTGAGGCTTTCTTACCGGGAGCTGGAGCAACTGGCAGCACAAAAGGGCTGGACGCTGCAAAAGCTGTAAAAAACTTAAATTTCCCTCTTGCATTCTGGCCGATTCGTGCTATAATAGTAAGGCAATCGTTTCCAAGGCCGCTCGACGGGGTAGCCGATATTGAAGGTTGTGATGGGCACATACATTAAATATGGCCCCAATACGTCAGAACCAGAATTGAGGTGAAAAGAATGAAACAGGGTATCCATCCGAACTACGTTGACTGCACTATTACCTGCGCTTGCGGTAATGTCATCAAGACTCGTTCCACCAAGCCCGAGATCCACGTCGAAGTTTGCTCTAAGTGCCATCCTTTCTACACTGGCAAGCAGAAGCTGGTTGACACCGGCGGACGTG
>OIZS01000123.1_pt1 | contig 40894 bp, 49 predicted proteins | sample 1588641 | NCBI WGS metagenome assembly OIZS01 (sample SAMN03283240) | human gut metagenome | biome: human-associated habitat; material: feces | host: Homo sapiens | place: Peru | collected 2012
GCCACTAAGAGTATGAAGCATCAAGCAGTAAATGCTCCTGAAAACTTGAAAAACAATCCTGGCTATGACACTAACCCTCAGTTCTCTGCTGATGGTAAGTACATTGCATGGCAGAGCATGGCTCGTGATGGATACGAGAGCGACCGCAACCGCCTCTGTGTTTATGAACTCGCCACAGGCAAGAAGAACTACGTTTCTGATAAGTTCGATTCCAATGTTGAAGGCTTCGTATGGAACAAGGAGCTTTACCTTCATCGGTGTTTGGCACGGAACTCTCAATCTCTACCAGACTAACTTCAAGGGTGAGGTAAAACAGATTACCAACGAGTGGGCTGACTACGGAAGTGTATCCCTTGCCAACAATGGCAACAAACTTCTCGCTACCAAAGCGAGCATGAGTCATCCTACAGATATCTATATCGTTACACCAGGTAAAAACATCAAGACTACTAAGGTGGAACAGATTACCCACGAGAACGACCATATACTGAGCCAGTTGAACCTCGGCAAGTGCGAGCAGCGATGGGTGAAAACCACAGATGGAAAAGATATGTTAGTATGGGTCATGTTGCCTGCCAACTTTGATGCCAACAAAAAGTACCCTACACTTCTCTTCTGCGAGGGTGGTCCTCAGAGTCCTGTAAGCCAATTCTGGAGCTATCGTTGGAACATCCAGATAATGGCTGCCAATGGTTATGTCATCGTATTGCCCAACCGTCGCGGTTTGCCAGGCTTCGGAAGTGCGTGGAACGAGGAGATCTCTGGCGATTGGACTGGTCAGTGTATGAAAGACTATCTCTCTGCCATCGATGATGCTACCGCTAACCTACCCTTTGTAGACAAAAACCGACTGGGCTGCGTAGGTGCCAGCTTTGGAGGCTTCTCAGTATACTATTTGGCTGGTCATCACAACAAGCGTTTCAAGGCATTCCTTGCTCACGATGGTGCTTTCAATCTGGAGAGCATGTATACCGATACCGAGGAGGTATGGTTCTCTAACTGGGAGTACGATGATGCTTATTGGAATAAAGACCAGACTACCAATGCTCAAAAGACTTACGAGAATAGCCCTCATAAGTTTGTAGATAAGTGGGACACTCCTATCCTCTGCATTCATGGCGAGAAAGACTATCGCATCAATGCCAACCAGGGTATGGGCGCTTTCAATGCAGCTCGCCTGCGTGGCATCCCTGCCGAACTTCTTATCTACATAAACGAGCCACACCGCGCACAGACACGCAAACAAAAAACCGTCCTGAACGGGACGGTTCAAAATTAAATAGAATGATACAGATATGCGAACGGACGGGTTGCGTGGTGCAGTAGACCTGCACGAGCAACCCGTCCGACACATAGATGTGTTATCTATATTTAATTTACACGCGACGCACTTTCTTTGGACGGCAACCATTATGTGGAATACGCGTCGTGTCTGTGATGGACTGAACAACCAAGCCCGCATTTGCCAAACCGCGAACAGCAGATTCACGACCCTGGCCAATGCCACGCATCAAAACGTCAACTGTTTTCATACCCATTTCTGCAACTTTCTTGCCAACAGCGTCTGCGACGACGGTCGCTGCATACGGTGTGGACTTTTTTGCGCCCTTGAAATTATTCGCACCGGCGGTCGCCCATGTCAGCACAGCACCAGACTGGTCTGTGATGGTGATACGTGTGTTATTATTTGTCGCAACAACATGTGCAATGCCGTGCGATACTTTTTTTACTACTTTCTTTTTAGCTTTTGTTACTGCCATTTTATTTTTAACCTTTGTTAGATGTCTTCAAATAACTGTCGTGTTATTCTCTACCTTATTGAAAAATTTAAGATAATGCTTTGGATGCGCCGATGCTGGTAAGCGAAGTGTACAAATGCTACACGAGCGCGCCAACATCAAGCAGACGAGGCATTAGATTAAATTTTATTTACCCTTGGTTGCGGAACCTGCAACAACCACACGCTTCCCCTTGCGAGTACGGGCGTTTGTCTGGGTGCGCTGACCACGAACCGGCAGACGATTACGGTGACGGATGCCACGGTATGTCTTTAAGTCCTGTAAACGTTTGATGTTCATTGCAACTTCGCGACGGACATCACCTTCTACCTTGAAGTTTTGTTCAATATAATTAGAAATCTTAACAATATCTTCGTCAGTCAAGTCTTTTGCGCGCAAACCATCTTTCAAATTCAGTGCCTTGCAAATCTGGGCAGATTTGGCCGGCCCGATACCGTGAATATAGCGCAACGCAATTTCAATACGCTTTTCTGTCGGAATGTTAACACCTGCTATACGTGCCATTTTTTTATTTTCCTTTTTATTATTACCATGGTTTGTGTGTCGCCACACGCCCCGTTCTGCTGTCCCTGGTAATCTGCCGTCAGATTATCAGAGTATTTTATTTTGCCGCATAATTTTATACAAAACACGACAAAAGTCAAATCTTTGTTTCAGGCGCGCGCCCATCTTTAACGGAAACGCCCCTTCTTTTGCGCCGATTTAATGACGCTGCGATATTTGTTCGCAACCAAATACGATTGCACCTGGTTCATTGTATCCAGAACAACGCCAGCCACAATCAGAACACTGGTGCCACCAATCATCAACGGCATACCAAAATGCGTATTCAAAATGATTGGCAATACGCAAACAACAATCAAGTACATAACCCCAATCGCCGTTGTGCGCGACACAACCGAATCCAAATAGTGCACAGTCTGTTCGCCTGGACGCACGCCCGGGATATAACCGCCCGCATTTTTCAGATTTGTGCTGGTTTCTTCGGAATTAAATATCACCGCGGTTTGAAAATACGCAAAGAACGCAATCAATATCGTGTACAAGATGATATAAGACCACGCGCCATACGTAAAGAACGCCATGATATTTTGAACAACCAAATTCTCGCTCTGGACAAAGCGTTGAACGAACGCCGGCAGCATCATGATACTGGCCGCGAATACGGGCCCCATAACGCCCGACATATTTACCTTTATCGGCAAATACGACGCATTAGTATTTGTGACACCATTTGCCATAACCTGGCGCGGATACAGAATCTGGATACGACGCTGGGCCTGTTCAAAGAACGCAATCAACGCGATGATACCTATCACGAACGCAACGACCAACATAATCATCGCTGGCGACATCTGGCCAACCGACCCCAGCGAGAATACCTTGGCGATACCACCTGGAACCTCGGCAATGATGCCGGCGAAAATCAATAGCGATGCACCCTGACCGACGCCACGTGCAGTAATCTGTTCTGCCAGCCACATAACAAATACTGTTCCGCCAACCAATGCGATAATGGCCGACAATTCAAATGCGAAACCTGGGTTCACAACCGCCGCAACACCATTTACCGGTGCCATGATTTCCAAACCACGCACAACGGCCCAACCCTGAACCACGGCCAAAAACACCGCCAGATAGCGTGTGTATTGATTGATTTTAACACGGCCAGATTCACCCTCTTTGCGCAATTCGCTAAGTGACTTGCTGGTCGCGGTCAACAACTGCAACACAATAGACGCAGAAATGTATGGGAAAATGTTTAATGCCAACACGGACATACGCGACAGCGACCCGCCCGAGAACATATCAAACATGCCCATCATACCACTGCCCTCGCCCGAGAACAAATGCAGCACAGCTGACGCATTTACCCCCGGCAACGGTATAAACGAACCAATACGATAAACAATCAGCGCACCCAATGTAAACAAAATGCGCTTTTGCAAATCAGTCAGGTTTCCAAAAAAATCTTTCAAGAATTTCATGCGTTGCTCTTGTAATCAGATAAGGCATCCCAGTTTCCCAGGATGCGATATACAATTATTTATTTTTAATTGTGCCACCTGCTTTGACGATTGCCGCTTCGGCCGCCTTGGACCATTTGTCAGCAACAATATTCACAGACGATTTGATTTCACCCTTGGCCAAAACTTTCAAACCAGACATTTTGCGGTTGATAATTTTTGCAGCCATCAGCGAATCAATTGTGATTGGGGATTTTGCATCAATCTTGCCAGATGCGATAAACTTTTCAATATCACCCAGGTTGATTGTTACATATTCCTTGGCAAATGGATTATTAAACCCGAATTTCGGAAAGCGACGCAAAATCGGCATCTGACCACCCTGGAAAGTCGCCTGTTTGCGTGAACCGCTGCGTGCTTTCTGACCCTTGTTACCACGACCAGATGTTTTGCCATAACCCGACGCCATACCACGACCAACACGTTTAATGTCACGACGTGCGCCAAAGTTGTCCATCAATGCATTCAGTTTCATAATTTTTTCCTTTATCCTATGACCAGTATATAGTCTTTTTTCGCATGCGGACAAGTGCTGTCCGCATACTCGGTTTATATTTTTTATTTTTCAACAATTTCAACCAGGTGTGAAACCTTGGCAATCATACCACGAACAGCTGGTGTATCACCCAGTTCTTTGGTTTTGCCGATACGCCCCAACCCCAATGCGGCAATAACCTTGCACTGAGATTCCGGACGACCAATAATACTTTTGACTTGCTTTACAATTATTTTAGCCATAATTATTCTCCGTTTATTTTCAGTGCTGATTATTTATCTTCGGTTGCGCATTCGCATACAGCATCATCAATTTTCTTGCCGTCACGACCTGCGATGATTTCTGCGACTGTTTTACCACGACGCGCAGCCACTGTCTTTGGCGAATTCATTTTCGCAAACGCCAAGAATGCAGCGCGAATCATATTGTTTGGATTATTTGACCCCTGGGATTTCACAACGACGTCCTGAACGCCCAAGCATTCAAACACCGCACGCAACGCACCACCGGCAATGATACCAGTACCAGGAACTGCACTGCGAACAACCAATTTGCTGGCGCCATATTTTGCGCTGCAATCATGGTGCAAAGTGCGACCTTCTTTTAACGGAACGCGAATCATCTTCGCCTTTGCAGCCTTGGTTGCTTTCTGCACAGCAGATTGAACTTCCAATGCTTTACCCTTGCCAAAACCAACACGACCAGCCTTGTCACCAACCACAACCAATGCCGAGAACGACATATTACGGCCGCCCTTTACGGTTTTGGATACGCGGTTGATGGAAACCAATTTATCTACCAGGTTATCCGTTTGCAATTTTTTATCATCAAAACGTGCCATCTTATTACTCCGTATATTCCATTATATTCTTACGCCGCCTGCGCGGATTGCTTCACACAGTGCTTTTACACGGCCGTGATAACGATAACCGCCACGGTCAAAGTAACAATTGTCGGCAATACCAGCCGCCACAGCACGCGCCGCAAATGCCTTGCCAACCAGTTCTGCACCAGCGACATTCCAGCCTTTGCCCTTAAAATCTTTCTCTTTGGACGATGCCGCACATACTGTATGACCGCGAACATCATCAATTGCCTGGATTTCAATATGGCGCCCCGAACGGAAAACCGACAGACGAATCTTGCCAGGATTTTTTCTTTTCAACGCACCGCGATTTGCCAATGTGCGTCTTTCTTCACTAGACAAATGTTTCAACATTTTGTTTCCTTTTTTTCAATCCCCGTAACAGCGGAGATTAGCGTTTATTTATTATTTCTTTTTACCTTCTTTACGGCGGATATGTTCGCCCTTATAGAAGATGCCCTTGCCCTTGTATGGATCAGGCTTGCGAACCTTGTGGACTTTGTCAGCAAACATGCCAACCAAGCACTTATCAATACCACGGATGCTGAATTCAGTCGGCGTTTCACCCATAACTACGGTCAAGCCGGCCGGAATTTCCATGACAACATCATGCGAATAACCCGCAACCAGAACCAATTTGTTTCCAGAAACAGATGCTTTATACCCGACACCCTTCATATACATGTCTTTGGCAAAACCGTCTGAAACACCTTCAACTGCTGCGCGTGCGTTACGAGTCATTGTTCCCCACATCGCGCGCGAGATTTTATCTTCTGCGTCTTTTGGTGTGACTACAATATGTTCATCTTCGATTGCAACATGCACCAAACCGGCGTGTTTTGTATCCAACGGCAATTTCACTTCACCTTTGGGGCCCTTGACAACCAGAACATCATCAACAATCGCCGCTGATGTACCATCTTTCAATTTTACTGGATATTTTCCTGCACGAGACATAACTTCAATCCTTACTTCTAAATTATATTACCTTGCACAGCACTTCGCCACCGACGTTCATCAAACGTGCTTTGTGGTCAGTCATAACGCCATTTGGTGTAGAAACAATCGCTATACCCAGTCCGCCCATAATCTTTGGCATTTTTGCACTGCCAGAATAAACGCGGCGCCCTGGTTTAGATACGACGGAAATTTCCTGGATTGCACCATTGCCACCGACATATTTTAATTCGACAACCAAATTGGCACGATGCTCGTCAATTTGTTCTTTGTGAAAATCTGTAATAAAACCTTCGTCTTTCAAGACGGCCAAAACTGCGGCACGCAGTTTGCTGTTTGGAACGGTGATTGTTTCTTTACCAGCATTCTGACCATTGCGAATACGGGTCAACATATCGCCGATTGGGTGTGATAATGACATCTTTTACTCCTTCGTTACACAGGACACCCTGCCCTATGCACTTTTGTTAATCCCAGCTGCATTGTCCACAACTAGGCTGTTTTTGTTTACCAGCTGGACTTGCGAACACCTGGCAATTTCCCTTCGGACGCCATGGTGCGCAACTGCTGACGACACAGACCGAACAAACGCGAGAACCCGCGTGCACGACCGGTAACCGAGCAACGATTGTGTAAACGTGTTGGATTTGCATTACGTGGCAATTTTGCCAATTTTTTCATTGCGTCCATACGTTCATCAGGTGTTGCATTCACGGACATTTTCGCTTTAATCGCTTCGCGCTTTTTAGCATACTGGGCGACCATTTTTTCACGTTTTTTCTGTTTATTTATCAACGCTAATTTAGCCATTTTTATACCCTTTTATAATTATTTCAAAACCAACGGCAAGCCGATTTTCGTCAACAACGCACGTGCTTCGTCGTCAGTTTTCGCTGTTGTCGCGATGACGATATCCATACCACGAATTGCGTCAATCTTGTCCACAGAAATTTCTGGGAAAATCAAGTGTTCTTTGATACCGAACGCATAATTACCGCGACCATCAAATTTTGATTTTGACAATCCGCGGAAATCCTTGACGCGCGGCAACGCAACTGTAATCAGTTTATCCAAGAAGTCATACATTCTTTTACCACGCAATGTGACCTTGGTTCCAATAGGCTGCCCTTCGCGCAGACGATATGTTGCAATAGACTTTTTCGCATGTGTAATAACAGATTTCTGGGCAGCTATCGCTGTCAAATCAGCGGCGGCGGCGTCCAGTTTCTTTTTATCACTGACCGCGGCACCAACACCCATATTCAAAACAATTTTGGATAATTTTGGCACTGCGAATGTATTTGCATACCCGAATTCTTTGACCAATTCAGGCACAACTTCTTTTTCATAAATTTCACGCAATCTGCTTTGCATTTTTTATTCCTTACACTTTGTGTCCCCGTAACAGCGGGAACCGATTATTTTTATAATTCTGCGCCAGACTTTTTAGCAACGCGAACTTTCTTGTCGCCAGACATTTTATATCCAACGCGTGTTGCCTTTTTCGTCTTGGGATCCAACAACGCAACATTAGAAACGTGGACCGGTGCTTCGCGATCAACGATACGACCCGGCTGTTCCTGTGTTGGTTTGATATGCCATTTGTGGCGGTTGACACCTTCTACCACAACGCGAGATTCTGTTGGGCGTGCTTCCAGCACTTTGCCTTTGACACCCTTGTATTTTCCCGAAATAACTACGACTTCGTCGCCTTTTTTGATTTTCATCTTTATAACCCTTTATTTCAGACTAGATAACTTCCGGTGCCAGAGATACGATTTTCTGAACATCGTATTTACGGCGAACTTCACGTGCAATTGGCCCAAAGATACGTGTGCCAATCGGTTCAAAATTGTTTTTGTTTATCAAAACAACCGCGTTATCGTCAAAGCGGATAATTGATCCGTCCGGACGTTTTACCGGGAATTTTGTGCGAACGATGATTGCACGCTGAACTGTTCCTTTCTGAACTTTACCACGTGGAATCGCTTCTTTGATGGCGACGACAATTTTATCGCCAACTGTCGCATAACGACGGTGAGAACCACCCAAAACCTTGATGCACATTGCTTTACGCGCACCAGAGTTGTCAGCAACCGTCATAACTGTTTCATTCTGAATCATAACTTTTTTCCTTGTCCTGCGCGTGGGGCGATCCCCCACCGCTTTGTTATAGGGCCCGACTGTCCGCATGTTGCGTACGCAACACCGACCTCAAAGACCCTGTCCAGGTCAGCCTTAGTCTGTAACCTCGACTGATTCGTCCTTGGAAACGCCGACGCGTCCCTTGACCACCCAAGATTTTGTCTTGGATATTGGACGATGTTCTTCAATCGCAACGATGTCACCAACCTTGTATTCGTTGTTTTCATCGTGCGCCTTATACTTTTTGTTCTGCTTTACGAACTTGCCATACAGCGGATGACGGAAACGACGTTCCACTTCAACAACGACAGTTTTGTCGTTCGCTGTACTTCTAACTGTTCCCTGCAGTATACGTCTTGGCATAACTTGTGTCCTTATACATTTGCCCAGTGCTTGTTTTGCGGCGTCCATTCTACACTAAAACGCGCAAAACAGCAACTGATTCCTTGGGTTCATCTTACCGATTTCGGTGTATGATAACTAATTTTTTAGAAATCTCAACAAAAATCGACAATTTTTTATTTTTTGTCCGCATTCAATTTAGTCTTGACGCGTGCGATTTCACGACGAGTCTGACGAATGACATGCGATTTGGGCAACTGACCCGCAGCGTGTTGGAAACGCTGGTTCATTTGCTCTTTCTTTAAATCAGCCAGTTTGCTCTGCAAAGCTTCGACTGTCAAAGATTCTTTTGCAACTTTCTTTTCTGCCATTTTATAAACCTTTTCTGTTTAAATTAGTTAGCTTTGCGTTCAACAATTTTGGTTTTAACCGGTAACTTTGCCGCAGCCAGTGCAAACGCCTCATATGCGATTTCAGGTTTAACACCGTCAATTTCGAACATGATACGACCTGGTTTTACACGGCAAATCCAGTATTCAACCGCACCCTTACCTTTACCCATACGGACTTCGGCTGGTTTCTTGGTCACTGGAACATCAGGGAAAATACGAATCCACAATTTACCCATACGTTTCATATGACGTGTGATTGCGCGACGTGCCGCTTCGATTTGACGCGCGGTCACGCGTTCTGGTGTCATGGCTTTCAGTCCAAACGAACCAAATGCCAGTTCGCTGCCGCCCTTGGCGACGCCGTGAATACGGCCTTTGTGCTGTTTGCGAAACTTTGTTTTATTTGGCATCAACATAATAAACTACCTTTTATTGCTTTGCTAATTTTTGTTTTCTCCGGCACCATATAGATGCCAGCAAAAATTACTTGTTTCTCTTTTCGCTGCTGCCGGCATATTCAGTTGGGCGTGCCATTTCAGAAGCCAGCTTTTCCTTGTTCACAACGTCACCTGTGTAAATCCAAACTTTTACCCCGATAACGCCATAGGTTGTTTTCGCCTGAATTGACGCATAGTCAATATCAGCGCGTAATGTATGCAAAGGAATACGACCTTCGCGGATTTGTTCGCTGCGGGCAATTTCTGCACCGTTCAGACGACCACTGCACATTACTTTGATACCCTGGGCACCTGCCTTCTGTGCATTCTGAACAGCCTTTTTCATTGCACGTTTGAACGAAACACGACCTTCAATCTGTTGTGCGATGTTCTGTGCAACCAACTGGGCATTCAAATCTGGGCGACGAACTTCGTAGATATTCACAACAACTTGGTCATTTTTAACCAATTTTTTGATATCGTTACGCAGTGCTTCAATGTCGGCACCATTTTTACCGATAATCATACCCGGACGTGATGTGTGAATTGTCACAACAACCTTTTTGGCAAAGCGTTCAATGACAACCTTGGCCAGACCGGCTTTTTTCAGTTTCTTTTCAATAAATTTGCGAATTTTAATATCTTCGGCCAACAGGTTCGCATAGTCCTTTTTGCCCGCTATCCAACGCGAATCCGTAATTTTATTGATAAATTCGCGCAATGAGATTGGTGATACTTTCTGTCCCATCTTACTTTTTCCTTACGTTTATGGCACATGTTCTTGAAACCATATAGGTTTTATTCAGGGTTACCCCATACCACGTGCCACGGTTTTACTATTTTGCCTTTTTCGCAGCTTTTTCTGCGGATTTCTTTGTAGGTGCCGCACCAGATTCCAAAACGATTGTCAAATTAGAAAAAGGTTTCAAAATTGGACGTGCACTGCCACGTGGACCAGCCATGATGCGTTTCATTGTCAAAGCCTTGCCACACCAAATTTCTTTGACAAACAATGTGTCTGCCGACAGATTTTTGTTGTGTTCTGCATTTGCAATCGCGGACATCAAAGTCTTCAAGACTTCGCCAGATACGCGTTTTTTAGAAAATTTCAAGACATCAATTGCGCGATCGACCGGCAAACCGCGGACGGTATCGCAAACCAGATTTAATTTCTGGTGGCTGACGCGAATCATTTTATTGAACGCGCGAACCTGATTATCTTTGATTCCATATCTTGTCGTTGTCATAACTACTTACCTTATATTCTTACAGATTCCATATAGAAATCATTATTTCTTGGCAGCGGCCTTTTTATTCGCCGCATGACCTTTGAACGTGCGTGTTGGTGCAAATTCACCCAATTTGTGCCCAATCATATCTTCAACAATAGACACAGGGATAAATTTATTACCATTATGGACTTCAAAAGTCAGCCCAACCATCGGCGGCACAATTGTGCTGCCGCGTGACCAAGTTTTAATTGGTTTACGGTCATCTTTTTCGTTCGCCACCGCAGTTTTTTTCAAAACAGATGGGTGAACATACGGACCTTTCCAAACTGAACGAGACATCAATTACTCCGTTTTTCTGTATTCCCCTGCACCATATAGATGCAGGGCTATTTATTATTTCTTCTTTGCCAAATGTCTGCTGCGGATAATCATCTTTGCAGTACGTTTGTTGCTGCGAGTGCGATATCCCTTGGCTGGAATACCAGTACGCGACACAGGTTCGTGGCCCTTGGAATGACCATTACCACCACCCATCGGGTGATCGTTCGGGTTCATCGCCATACCGCGGACAGATGGACGGATGCCCAACCAACGTGCGCGACCGGCCTTGCCCAAATTGACATTGCGTTGGTCCGGATTGGAAACGCTGCCAACTGTGGCCATACAATCGGAATGAACTTTGCGCAATTCACCACTGTTCATTTTAATCTGTGCATAAACGCCGTCCTTACCCATTAACTGAGCATAGCAACCGGCACTACGCGCCAATTGACCGCCAGCACCCGGTTTCAGTTCAACGTTGTGCACAATCGTTCCGATTGGCATATTCTTTAATGGCATCGCATTACCAGGCTTGATATCTTCACGTGTGCCCGAGATAACAACATCTCCTGCCTTTAAATCACGTGGTGCCAGAATGTATGAACGCACACCATCTTTATATTCAATCAATGCGATAAACGCAGTGCGGTTCGGGTCATATTCCAAACGAACAACTGTCGCAGGAACACCCATCTTTTTACGATCAAAATCAATCAAACGATATTTACGTTTGTGACCACCACCCTGGTGCATAACGGTCACATGACCAAAATTGTTGCGACCGCCCTTGGATTTTAAGCCGACTGTCAATGCCTTTTCCGGTGCGCCGCGATGTAATTCGCTGCGGTCAACCTGGGTCAAGCCACGGGTTCCCGGTGTCATCGGCTTGTAATGCTTTAATGCCATTTTTTCTTACCTTATGTTTCCTGTCTGGGCACTAACGTCCAGAGATTCCAGATTCTCTGCCCAGACGATTTTTCCTTATGCGTTTGCCGCCAAGTCCAATTTTGCATCGGCTGGCAAAGACACATATGCCTTCTTTATAGTGCGTTGTGTGCCGCTGCAGCGACCACGGAAGGATTTAACCTTGCCCTTGGCAACAACAATGTTCACCTTGGTCGGCTTTACATTGTAAATCGCCTGAATTGCACGTGCCACATCTTCTTTTGTGGCGTCCGCTGCAACTTCGAACGCAATACCATTGCTCTCGGACAACTTTGCAGTCTTTTCCGAGATTATCGGACGACGCAGTATATCATAAATACCGGCGGTCGCAACGATTTTCTTTTCAACTTTCTTTTCTGCCATTTTATTGACCTTTTATTTTATGCCAATCTTGCTTCTACCGCTTTGACCGCGTCAGCCGTCAAAACCAATTTTTCGTGTTTCAAGATATCCAAAACGTTCAAACCAATTGTCGGCAACGCATCAACATTCGCGATGTTAGCCGCAGATTTCTTGAAGTTTTCGTCCAACTTGTCTGCACCAACAAACAGAACAGATGCCAACCCCAGTTTCTTTAACTGTTTCGCAAATGCGCCTGTTTTCGCCGCTGACAATTTTTCAGAATCAATGACGACCAAGCTGCCGTCTTTTGCCTTGGATGACAATGCCATCTTCAAGCCCAAACTACGGATTTTCTTTGGCAAGTCAATAGAGTGGTCGCGGACAACTGGCCCATGAACAACACCACCGCCACGCATGTGAACATTGTATTTTTCACCCTGGCGTGCATTACCAGTTTTTTTCTGTTTGAACGCCTTTTTGCCACTGCCTTTGACATCAGACACAGTTTTCACTGCATGTGTACCGGCACGTGAATTTGCACGCTGCCAGGTAACAACCCGGTGCAGAATGTCTGCGCGTGGGTCCAAACCAAAGATGCTGTCGACCAATTCAACCTTGCCAACCGCTTTGCCATCAAAATTTATAATGTCTATTTGCATTTTAATTCACCTTACTTTGCTGTTGACCCATTATTATTCTGCAACAGTTTCTGTTACTGCTTCTGCCACATTTGCAACAGTTGGAACTGGCAAATCTTTATGTTCTTTCTTTACTGCATCGGTAATCAGAACGAATGTGCCATTTGCGCCTGGAACTGCGCCTTCAACGAAAATCAGATTTTCTGTGGCATCTGTTCCGAACACTTTCAGATTCTGGACAGTAACTGTTTCATTACCCATCTGACCGGCCATCTTTTTACCTTTCAGAACGCGGCCTGGCCATTCACGCATACCAGTACTACCCAATGAACGATGCGCCTTTAAAACACCATGGGTTGCTTCCTTACCACCAAAGTTGTGACGTTTCATCGCACCTTGATAGCCCTTACCTTTGCTTGTCGCTTGGACATCGACAAATTGACCGGCAACAAAATGAGACGCAGACAAAACTGTTCCCGCTGGGATAACACAGTCATCTGATACACGAAATTCTACCACTTTGCGATACGGCTTTACCCCTGCCTTTTCCGCTGCAACCGCCTGGGGTTTAGCGATATGCTTTGCCTTGGCTTCGCGCATACCCAAAATATTCGCGACATAGCCGTTTTTTTCTTGCGTGCGATTTCCAATGACGGTGCAATCCCCCACAGACAAAACTGTGACTGGGTGAGCTGCGCCGGCATCATCATACAGACGCGTCATTCCTATTTTTGTTGTAATCAATCCGCTACGTTTCATTTTATTATGCCTTTTATTTTGTCAGTAGGTCGACAGTCCACGTTCAGAATCCGCGGAACCGACGCTAACAACGTTTCAATTTTACAATTTAATTTTTACATCAACACCGGATGCCAAATCCAACTTCATCAAGGCATCAACTGTCTGAGGGGTTGGATTCACAATATCTACGACCGCCTTGTGATTGCGGATTTCGAACTGTTCGCGTGATTTTTTATCAACGTGTGGCGAACGGTTGACTGTAAATTTCTGAACCAATGTCGGCAAGCGAACGGGTCCAACGACATCTGCGCCTGTGCGCTTTGCTGTTTTGACGATTTCATCAACAGATTCCATCAATACACGATGGTCAAATGCTGTCAATTTGATTCGAATTTTAGATGCAGGTACCATTTGTTCGTTTTCCTTATGTTTATCCGGGTCGGTAATCACTGGCGTTATTTTATCCAGTTACACCGACCCGCGACCTGTTACTTATTTAACAATTTTAGATACAACACCAGCGCCAACTGTGCGTCCGCCTTCACGGATAGCAAAGCGACGGCCTTCGTCCATAGCAATCGGTGCAATCAATTGCACAGAGATACGAACGTTATCACCTGGCAGAACCATTTCTTTGTCTGCTGGCAATGTGATTGTACCAGTTACGTCTGTTGTGCTGAAGTAGAACTGAGGACGATAGTTGCTGAAGAACGCTGTGTGACGTCCACCTTCTTCTTTTGTCAAGATATAAACTTCGGCTTCAAAGTCTGTGTGTGGTGTGATAGAACCCGGTTTGCAGATAATCTGACCACGTTCTACATCTTCCTTCTTGGTTCCACGCAACAGCAAACCAACGTTATCACCGGCTTCACCCTGATCCAACATCTTGCGGAACATTTCTACGCCTGTGACTGTTGTTTTCTGTGTCGGACGCAAACCAACAATTTCGCATTCGTCACCAACTTTGATAATACCTGATTCAACACGACCTGTGACAACGGTTCCACGACCTGTGATCGAGAATACGTCTTCAATCGGCATCAAGAACGGTTTATCAACTGGACGTTCTGGCAATGGGATATATTCGTCCAACGCCTTTAACAATGCGTCAATAGATTCTTTGCCCAAACCGTCGTTTTTGCCTTCCAGTGCGGAAACAGCAGAACCACGAATGATTGGTGCATTGTCGCCATCGAAATCATTTGCGGACAACAGTTCGCGGATTTCCATTTCGACCAATTCCAACAATTCAGGATCGTTCGCCAAATCGCATTTGTTCAAATAAACAACGATTTTTGGAATACCAACCTGACGTGCCAACAAGATGTGTTCACGTGTCTGTGGCATTGGACCATCAGTTGCAGCAACAACCAAGATTGCGCCGTCCATCTGGGCCGCACCGGTAATCATGTTTTTAACATAGTCCGCGTGTCCCGGGCAATCAACGTGTGCATAGTGACGGTTTTCTGTTTCGTATTCAACGTGTGATGTGTTAATTGTTATACCACGTGCACGTTCTTCTGGTGCGTTATCAATTTTATCAACGCCCTTTCCTTTGTCAGCGCCGACACCATAGTAATGAACGATAGCGGCGGTCAATGTTGTTTTACCGTGGTCAACGTGACCGATAGTACCAACATTCACATGCGGTTTGGTTCTTACGTACTTTTCTTTTGCCATAGTTTTTTCTCCTTAGGCTTTGGCTTGTTAAAACGATTTCGAAATTTGATTTCCGATTTTTTTTGGATTTCAAACCCAATAATAAACCAGAAATCAAAAATCACAATCTTTTTTTTATTATTTTTTTATTTACTTCGTCAGCTTTTTGATAACCTCATCTGCGACGTTCTGCGGCACTTCATCATAGTGCGACAATTCCATATATGGATTTGCACGCCCCTGGGACAAAGAACGCAAGGTCTTGACATATCCGAACAGGTTTGCCAACGGAACATAGGCTGAAATCTGCTGGTTACCAAACTGCGTTTCAATACCATTGATTTGTCCGCGGCGGCTGTTCAAGTCACCGATAATGTCACCGACATATTCTTCCGGCGTAGTTACCGAAAGCTTCATAATCGGTTCCAGCAACTTTGGCGATGCTTTTTTCATAGCTTCGCGGAAGCAAGCACGCGCCGCAATTTCAAAGCACAATACGTTAGAGTCAACTTCGTGATATTTACCATCAACTAACGTAGCCTTGAAATCTACTGTCGGATAGCCAATCAGAACACCTGTCTGTTGGGCTATCTTTAAACCCTTTTCAACACCCGGAATGTATTCTTTTGGAATCGCACCACCGACAATCTTGTTTTCGAATTCGTATCCTTTGCCCGGTTCCAATGGTTCAAATTCAATTTTAACCTGGGCGTACTGACCAGAACCACCAGACTGTTTTTTGTGGGTGTATTCTTCGGTAACCGGTTTGCGGAATGTTTCACGGTATGCGATACGTGGTTCACCAACGCTCACGTCAACCTTGAATTCACGCAACAAACGATCAACCAAAATTTCCAAGTGCAATTCACCAACACCAGCCAAAATTGTCTGGCCAGATTCTTCGTCAACCGACACGCGGAACGACGGGTCTTCTTTGGCCAACGCCTGCAAGCCCAATGACATTTTTTCAATATCAGCCTTGGTCTTGGGTTCAACGGCGATGCTGATAACCGGTTCTGGCACGTGAATATTTTCCAAAATGATTGGATTCGCTTCGTCGCACAGTGTGTCACCAGTGATTGTTTCTTTCATACCAACCAATGTGATAATGTCGCCAGCCGACGCTTCTTTGATTTCTTCGCGTTGGTTCGAGTGCATCAACAACATACGACCAACACGTTCACGTTTATCACGGTTAGAATTATAGATATATGAACCCGATGTCAATTTACCAGAATATATACGGATGAACATCAAGTTTCCGACGAACGGGTCATTTGCAACCTTGAACGCCAGCGCGCTGAACGGTTCTTTTGGATCTGGGTGACGTTCGGTAACTGTTTCACGGTCCATCTTTGTTCCCTTGATAGCCGGGATATCCAACGGACTTGGCAAATAGTCAACGATTGCATCCAACAATGGCTGAACACCCTTGTTCTTGAACGCCGTTCCACACAACACTGGGTTAAAGTTTTGTGCAATTGTTCCCTTGCGAATCAACTTTTTGATTGTGGCGACATCTGGTTTATTTCCTTCCATATAGGCTTCCATAATATCATCGTCCAGCGTCACAACTTCTTCAATCAATTTGTTGTGCAATTCTTCGGCTTTTTCGCGTAAATCTTCTGGGATTTCTTTGATGTGTGGTTCTTTACCCATATCATCTTCCCAAACAATCGCGCGCATTTCAACGACGTCAACAACGCCACGGAAATCAGATTCTGCGCCGATTGGGAAATTGATGACCAACGGATTTGCACCCAAACGTTCACGAATCATATCAACACAACGGAAAAAGTTTCCACCAATACGATCCATTTTGTTGATAAAGCAAATACGTGGAACATTATAACGATCCGCTTGACGCCATACAGTTTCTGTCTGGGGCTGAACACCGGACACAGATTCAAACACTGCGACCGCGCCGTCTAAAACACGCAGCGAACGTTCTACTTCCATTGTAAAATCAACGTGTCCCGGGGTATCAATCAAATTGATACGGTGATCACGCCAAAAGCACGTTGTTGCCGCAGACGTAATCGTGATACCACGTTCTTGTTCCTGTTCCATCCAGTCCATCGTCGCGCCACCATCGTGAACTTCGCCGATTTTATATGTTTTTCCTGTATAGAAAAGAATACGTTCTGATGTTGTTGTTTTACCCGCGTCAATATGGGCCATAATGCCGATATTGCGGTACATATGTAAAGGTGCGGTTTTTCCGACTGACATAGATTCTTTCCTTGTTTATGTTTTGTTTTAACCCAATTTGTTGTTTTGTTGATAAAATTACCAACGGAAGTGTGCAAACGCCTTGTTCGCATCTGCCATTTTATGCGTATCAATCTTTTTCTTGAACGCACCACCCTGGCCTGACAATGCATCACGCAGTTCACCGAACAAGCGATCTTCCATTGCGCGTTCGCCACGTTTACGTGCGAACATCACCAACCAACGCAACGCCAATGTCTGTTGACGCGCCGGACGAACTTCAACCGGCACCTGGTAAGTTGCACCGCCAACACGACGGCCTTTGACCTCTACTGATGGTTTCAACGCATCAACCGCTTCCAAGAAAGCAGCCAATTCATCGCCGTCTTTTGCAACTTTTTTCAGTTTTTCCAGTGCGCCATACACGATATTTTCGGCAACTTCTTTCTTGCCGTCCCACATAACAATATTAATACATTTTGCAACAACCAGATTGTTGTATTTGGAATCTGGCAGAATTTCGCGTTTTGCTGCACTTTTACGTCTTGACATTTTTGTTTTCCTTTTATTTCTTCATCTGTTCGTTCAGATTACTCACATGACAGTGCCATGTGCATGGGTTATCTTATAATTATTTGCCGGCCTTGGCACCATACAAGGAACGACCTTGTTTTCTGCTGTCAACGCCCTTGGTATCCAAAACACCACGAATGATGTGATATTTAACACCAGGCAAGTCCTTTACACGGCCGCCACGAATCATAACAACACTGTGTTCCTGCAAATTGTGACCTTCGCCAGGAATGTATGCGGTCACTTCGCGACCATTGGCCAGTTTAACACGTGCAACCTTACGCTGCGCCGAGTTAGGTTTCTTTGGTGTGGTTGTGTACACACGTGTGCAAACACCACGTTTCTGCGGAGCTTCCATCATATCAGGGGCCGTTGATTTAACGACAACCTTTTTACGTGGTTTCCGAATCAGTTGATTTACTGTTGGCATTCAAAATCTCTTTGTTTGTTCTTCTTTTTTTGCTTGCACAAAAACTGCCCCACAGATTTATCTCAACGGAAATTCCGCGATTATAAACCTGTCAAACGTGCAGATTTCTGTGTTTTTCACTTTCCTTGTTTACACGGAAAGCGAACATACTATAACCATACAGCCCCGCATTGTCAAGAATTTTTATCACGCGCACATTGAAAAAACGCCTGTTTTTAGGGGTTATTCGCCGCCACACAAATGACAAACAATTTATTTGTGTAAGACTAAAACTGGACAAATAAAAAATATAGAAACCAATCAGAATTTTACCGAAAAACCGACACCCAATTTCCAATAGTTATCATAGTCCATCAAATTGTTATCGGCGTCCCTGGTTTCAAAATGATATTTAACATATGGATTTATTGACGCGGCGGTGGACATATTATACACAACCTGGGCACTGATGGCGCGATTATATATTGTCTTGGGCCGCGAAATTTGCAAGAACGCATAATCCAGCCCCAAAATTGCCGCAACATCGTCCAAGAAATAATACATAACCTGGGGCGAAATTTTAATATTCCAAAAATTTCCATCGCCGTCCTTGACAAACTGGGGCGACAATTTGACCGACCATTGCGCGCGTCGCCACCGCACACCGTGCAATCGCGTATCCAGCGTCACGTTATTTCGCCCATATCGCGCGCCATTGTCGGCACGCCGGGTCCACGCCGGACCGTATGCCAGGCCGGCCTCAAATTTCAATGGCGGGGTTGTCCATATTTTATACAGCACGCCAATTTGCGTATCGGAATAATCGTTATCCGTGCTGAATTGCACCGTGAAATTGTCATCGGGACTGTAATCCAATGTCAAACTGGTATTATGTATGCGACCGGCCGAAAAATCCGTCTGGGAATGTCCATCGCGCGTGCGCCCCGTGACAAATGCCGCGCCAAAGTGTGCCGAAAATTCACCGGGGTGCACAATACGACTGACGTCACCAATGTCGGCGCGCGCCGCGCCCAAACCGACACCAATCATCATTATAAAAAGCCAGCGCACACGGACCATCATTTATCCCCCAGGTTACCGTCCGCGCCCCAATCGCACAACAGGACAAAATTCAAAACAAAGACCCGCGCAATCTGCGCGGGCCAATGCCTTTCTCTAATTAAATCATTAGAACTGGATACCGAATTTGCCACCAAATGCAAATCCTGCATCTGTGGACCATTCACCGGCAGCTTTGTGGGACATTGCGCGTCCAACATATGCACCAACAAACGAGTTTTCACAGAAGTTATAGTTCACACCAACTGTGCCTGTCCATGTGCCAGCGTTTTCAACTTTGACTTTACCAAACATCTTGTCATCAGTCGTGCCGGTATATTCAACACCGCCAACCAATGCCCAGTTGTCGTTCAATGTCAAGAACGCATCTGCGCCCAAGCGAACTGTGTGCCAGCCGTCATCATTCCAATTGAACGATTCACTGTTCACATAATCCATTGCAACGTGACCAGCCAGTGTCAAATTACCCATTGTTTTACCAACCTGGGCACCAACTGTCCACTGATAGTATGTCAAATCCTTATCCAGGAATGAACCTTTGTATGGCATAACTGGACCAACACCATAACTGCCGGTCAAATCAACCATCCAGCCATTCATATCCATTACGCGATATGACAGCCCTACGCCCATTGTATCCCAATCAGATGAATCAAACCAATCGGTTTCACTGACAGATGTTGCAACCGCAATTGACAATTTGTCCGTGATGCCGTATCCGAATTCTTCGGACGCGCCCCAGGCCGTCGTTGCCTTGGAATGCGACGCCACTTCGGTCACGCTGTAAAATTTGCCCTGGTCTGGACGATACAGCGGATTATCGTTTATAACCGCAGCATTCGCAGCCGAAACCGCAAATACAGCCATCAAGGAAGTTAAAGTCAATTTTTTCATAATATATCCTTTCCTTTTGTTAAAGAACACTAGATTGCTTTCTAGCTGTCTATATTTTACTGTGAACATATACCCATTTTCAACAGCAAAGATTTTTGCAAAAGCTCCTAAAACATGTTATAATTCGCGCGTTCGCGATTCGGACACCCCCACAAAACTTATATAAAACGCCCAGAAATCCGGGCATTTTTATTGTTTGTTTTTTAAAATATTAAAATAGCAAATTATTAAAAATTTTAACAAATGCCGTTTTTAGTTTTTATTTCTGGATTTTTTTATCTGACGCCAGTCAGCATGATTTCGCATATGTTCTTCATACGAATTTGAAAACTTGTGTCCACCACGCCCATCTGCAACAAAGAACAAGTAATTAGTATCCGCCGGACGCAACACGGCACGAATCGCAGACTGGCCCACATTGGCAATTGGTGCCGGTGGCAGACCATTATTTGTATACGTGTTATACGGACTGTCCACACGCAGATGACCACGCAACAGTGGTGCGCCCTGCATATCACCCAATCCGTTTGTGATTGCATAAACAACCGTTGGATCCGCTTGCAGTCGCATATTTTTGTTCAGGCGATTTAAATACACGCTGGCCACAATCGGCATTTCCGATTCGCGTGGTGTTTCCTTTTGAACGATTGATGCCAATGTTATAACCTGGTTCCAATTTTTCAGTGGCTTTGGCATAACGCGCCCTGCCTTGCCCCAGGCGTCCTGAATATTTGACATCTTTTTGCGTGCCAGTTCCAACAACGCCAAGCGTGATGTCCCACGCGCCACCCGATACGTATCAGGGAATATATCGCCATCGCGCAAATTGCATACCGGCGCATTGTTTCCGACTGCACATTCCACATCGCCCGTCAGTGCCGCACTGGTCAACAATAATTGTTTGGTCTGTTTTATGGTCAGCCCTTCGGGGATAACAACCTGTGTCGTTGCAATATCGCCACGTGCCAACATTCGCGCCACATGCCACACACTGGCACCGCGCGGAATATCATATACCCCGCTTTGGATTTTACCGCCATGTGCACGCACCGCAAATTTAAATAAATCAGGCGACGAAACCAAATTCTGGGCCGCCAGTGCACCTGCAACTGATGCGACCGAAGCGCCCCGTGCCAATGTGAACGTTGTGTCCTGGCGAACAGGCGACTGGATTCCAAACGTATATATTATACCAACCAGTCCCATTGTGATAACAGCACTGGCCAACTTTACTAATTTTTTATCATATAATTTTTTACGACGCATAATGACGTATTATTACAGATAAAACTCAATTTGCAATGTGTAATAAAAAACACCGCTGACGCGGTGATTTTTTATTGTGGTCGGAGTGACTGGGTTCGAACCAGCGACCTCTACGTCCCGAACGTAGCGCTCTACCAGGCTGAGCTACACTCCGAAAACTGGCATTTTTTCTATGCGGGTTGGATTATGCAACGCACTGAATAAAAAATCAACTGTTTTTATTTTTTCTTTATACTTGTAAATATCATTTTTTTTGCCATATTTATCAGAGCAACAACGAAAGGAATAAATATGTTTGCATTACGATTTTTGCCAAAAGATAAATTTGACAGTTATGATGATTATCGCCAGAACGCCGTTGTTCACGTCCCTGATAACTTTAATTTCGCATACGATGTTATTGACGTTCTGGCCAACGAAGAACCTGACCACGTTGCCCTGTTGTGGACTGATGACAGTGGCGAGAAAAAAAGATTCACATATCGCGACCTGTCGCTGATGTCTAATTCTGTGGCGAATTTCTTGGCCGCACGCGGATTAAAAAAAGGCGATACTGCCCTGTTATTTATGCGCCGTCGTTGGGAATATTGGATTTTAATGATGGCTATGCACAAACTGGGGGCGATTCCAATTCCGTCCACCAATCAATTAAAGGCCGAAGATATTAAATACCGTATTGATACGGCCGGCGTTCAGGCAATCATAGCATTTGATGACGGCACGGTGATGCACGAAATCACGTCCGCCATTGGCGACAGTGCGATTCAACTGATTTCAAACACAGAAATTGCACGCGCGATTGATGAAATGCCAACAACGTTTGAACGCGTTCCAAACCAGAATTCGGACACAATGGTGATTTATTTCACCAGTGGCACAACCGATTTGCCAAAAATGGTTGCACACGATTTTACATATCCATTGGGACACATAAACACGGCTGTGTTTTGGCAACGCCTGCGCGACGGCGACATACATCTGACGGTATCAGAATCCGGGTGGGCAAAATGCTCGTGGGGGAAAATGTATGGCCAATGGATGGCAGGCGCGACTGTGTTTGTGTATGACTTTGCCGGGATTGCGACTGCGCACGATTTGCTAACCGCGATGTCTGAAAATCACGTGACATCGTTCTGTGCGCCACCAACCGCATACAAGATGTTGATACACGGCGACCTGTCCAGATATGATTTATCATCTTTGACCAAGGTTGACATCGCAGGCGAAGCATTAAATCCCGAAGTATATGACAGATTTTTGGCCCAGACAGGCATAAAACTGCGCGAAGGTTTTGGTCAAACAGAAACTTGTGTAATGTTATTCACCAACGAATGGATTGAACCACGCCCCGGCAGTATGGGAATGCCTGCGGCCGGTTGGGACGTAGAATTGCTGGACGAACGTGGCCGCCCGGTCCCAGATGACACAGTTGGTGAAATTTGCATTTCATTGAAAAATGGTCGCCCGGTCGGTCTGTTCCAGGGATACCACAATGCCGAAAAACTGACGGCCGGCGTATTCCGTGACGGGTATTATCACACTGGCGACGTTGCATATCGTGACGCCGACGGATATTACTGGTTTGTTGGTCGCAACGACGATTTGATTAAAACATCTGGATACCGCGTCAGCCCGTTCGAGGTGGAAAGTGTCTTGATTGAACACCCGGCTGTGCGCGAATGTGCCGTCACAGGTATTCCCGATGCGTCACGTGGTATGGCGGTCAAGGCGACGATTGTGCTGAACAAATATTTTCAATCAACTGAATTTTTAAAGGGTCAATTACAGCAGCACGTTCGTAATCGCACCGCGCATTACAAATGTCCGCGCGTGATTGAATTCGTTGACAGTCTGCCTATGACAATCAGCGGAAAAATTCGTCGCGCCCTGATACGCACGATTGACAGCACAAAAAGCACTATCATCACACCAATAAAAACCACCATTGGTTTCGGCAAAGATGATGACAAGGACAAAAAATAAAAAACGCCCATTCGGGCGTTTTTTATTGGCGACAAAAATCTATTGTGATATAATTATATGCGTGTGGCGCGTTGCCGCACTGGGTTTAAGCACCCATCAGAAAGCGTCAGTGATGACGAAAAAAATCGCCAACCCGATTTTGGGTTGGGGTGTGTCGAATATATTGAATAAGGCACGCAATCCTTTCTGATTGTGCTTAAACTCCAACCCGCCAATTTTTTGGTGGCATTTTATTTTAATAACCAAAGAGGGAACAAAAAATGAAAAAAATATTTATCACGCTGTTTGCACTGATACTGGCCGCATGTGACCGTCCAATTGCTAAAACGGTGCTGCGACCGAATGGAACATTGGGTGAAAAGACCGGCCCAATCACACTGCGCATATATGACGCTGATAATGTTGTTGCAACCATACACGGTCAGGATATAAAATTGGTTCCACAGGCAATAGATAACGACAGTGACGCAATTCAACACGAACTAGCATGGGACTGTTCATACGACGACCAAACCTTCACAATCCACGGAATCTATAACCACGAAAACAAAACTGTGCATTTTAAAGAAATCACACGTGTTACGAACTCAAATGGAACAAAATTTTATTACCCGAACACTTTGGCATCAGTGGATTTCAAAGACATCGTTCCCACTCGCCACGCTGGTAACGTTACAAACAATTGTGACACAGTAATGAAAAAATGCGATAACGGACAAGAAGTTTATCTTAGTTGCCCAAACTTTCGTAATGCAGCATATGAATACATAACACTAGTCAAATGTCCAAATGATAACAATGTAATATGTATGGATAATGGAATATCAGCACCACAAACAATATCAGCGGTCACTGACAGATCGGACTTCTCTATCATACAATATGCTGGAAATAACGGTATCATTGTAGGCTATGTCCCATCAAATGACATATATGTTGCCCAAGACCCCAGCGCATCTGACGCCGCCATCGGTTGCGAGCAAACAATCAAATTGGCCCAACACAAAATTTGCGCACGTCGCATAAACAGTATTACCACCTTGACCGCTGATGGTCGCATGGCCGTTGACGTCGCACAAAAACAAGTCGCCAGCAACAACGGACGCAAAATCACACATAAATACGTAACGCTTACCCAGGAACAAGCACTGGACATTACACCAAATTGGGACTATGCAAAAATCAAACTGTATAACCAAGGTGCCGAAGAACATGAAAAAGACGCATGCGACGCGTTGCAAAAATTGGAAAAATTACGTTCTGAACTGAACAAATAAAAAACGCCCGAACGGGCGTTTTTATTTTGTTACTTTACACGTTTCAAGACCAACGATGCGTTTGTTCCGCCGAATCCGAAACTGTTGCTGATTGCAACGTCAACCTTGCGCTGTTTTGCGACGTTCGGCACCAGGTCAAAGTCGCCAACTGCATCTTCTGGATTTTCCAGGTTGATTGTTGGTGGCACAACGCCGTCACGAATCGCCAGCACACAGAATATCGCCTCTACCGCGCCAGCGGCACCCAACAGGTGTCCCGTCACAGATTTAGTTGATGACATTGATACCGGCGTATCACCAAACAGGCTTTTAACCGCCATCAATTCGCCAATATCCCCCAACCCCGTTGATGTGCCGTGCGCGTTTATATAATCAACATCTGATGGCTGCAACCCAGCGTCGCGCAACGCAGCACGCATCGCGCGCAGACCGCCCTCGCCCCCTTCGGCTGGCGCAGTGATGTGATACGCGTCACCCGACAGACCATATCCAGCAACCTCGGCATAAATTTTGGCACCACGTGCAACAGCATGTTCATATTCTTCCAAAATTAAAATACCGGCACCCTCGGACATAACAAAACCATCGCGGTCTTTATCCCACGGGCGTGACGCCGCCGCCGGATTATCATTACGTGTGGACAATGCCTTCATTGCATTAAACCCAGCAATGCCTATTACGTCAATCGCGCCTTCGGTTCCACCAGCAACCATAATGTCAGCATCGCCGTGTTCAATCAGACGCGCAGCCTCGCCAATAGAATGAGCACCAGTCGCACACGCCGTTACCACTGCCAGATTTGGGCCCTTTAGTCCGTATTTAATAGAAATGTGACCAGCCGTCATATTGATAATAGATTTTGGAATAAAGAACGGGCTGATGCGACGCGGACCGCCATTATACAATTCAATACAATTTTCATAAATAGACGTCAGGCCGCCGATACCAGCCCCCACAGACACGCCAAAACGTTCCTTGTCCCCGTCATAATCAATCAGTCCCGCATCACGCAATGCTTCGTCCGCGGCAACAACACCGTATACAATTGATTTATCCATTTTGCGCAATTCTTTTGGGTTCAGCACAGCCTCGGGATTATATTGACCTGTTTCTGTCCCGTGAATTGGCAAACCCGCAATCTGTGTTGCCAGCATTGATGCATCAAACGTATCAATTTTACGAATCCCAGAATTTCCTGCGACAACGTTTTTCCATGCAAACTCAACACCTGTGCCGCACGGCGATACGATACCCATACCGGTAATAACGACTCTTCTCATATAATTTTTCCTTTGTCATAATTTAACATACCCTTATGATAAACTCTTTGTCATGTAAAATACAGAAAAAAAATCCGTCGCCGAGTCATACCCGTGCGACGGACATTTTTTATGAAACGCCGGATTATTTCTGGTGCGCTTCGATGTACTTGACAGCATCACCAACAGTGTTCAGCTTTGCAGCCTCTTCGTCAGGAATTGTAATATCGAATTCTTTTTCTACTTCCATAACGAATTCTACAACATCCAAAGAATCAGCACCCAAATCGTTAACGAACGTGGAAGCCTCTGTAATTGTATCTTCCTTGACATTCAATTTTTCAGCTACGATTTTTTTTACTTTTTCAAAAGTTGTCATTTTTTATCCTTTGTTTCGGTTAAATTTTTGGCCCAATAAGGGACGTCATTATTTAACGCTATCATTTTATGACATTGGTGTCAAGAAATTATAACAAACGATAACAAAGACTTGACATTTTATATATATATGTTTAAGCCATAATTTCGTTCAGCACAGAATTCATATTTTCGCGAAAGTCTTCGCGGTCAGGTGCCCAGACCAATCTGCGCATTAAAAACTTATGAACATCATCCATCGTCAGTGTCGGTATTCCAGCCGCAACCGCAACCGCACGCCACGCACGACGTGGGTCGGTCAAATGCCCACGGCCACGTCCTGGGAAAACCCAGCGACCATTTTGTGGTAAATCCTGTAACAATACCACCGCCTGGTCTGACAGTGGCATATCGTTCCACATATAGTGATTAAAATCCAAATCACGCCACTGCATTGCAAACACGCGTGACTTTGGCGCAAATCCATACACCAACATCAAAAACGCCGCACGCAGAACAGGTGATTTTTCCGCATTTATTGAATCCATCAATCGATGAAATGCAAATCGATTCAGCGGACGCACACGACGATTTTGCACAACCTTGGGCAAATCAGAAATTATATTTTCCGCGTACCCGTTTTCGGCGGCGTATGCGAACATGCTCTGTAATAATTCCTGCATGCGACCACGTATCGCGACGCCATCAATATTCGATATCACATTTTCACAATCATCGCGCGTAATATCGGACATGTTTTTATCCGCCAGACGCCCCAGATGGCGCGTTATCGCACGACGCAATTTTTCACGCGATACCGGTGCACGACGCACGCGATTCGTCATATACAAATCAACAAATTTAGAAAATTTAATTTTGCGACGACGCGCCGGCACCGGTGCATCGGCACGCGCCAAAATGTCAGCCACAGCACCACGCGCATCTTCGATATCCATATCAGGATAATTTCCTATGATAAAGCGACGATCGCGCCCACGCACACGATGACGAACAAAGAACGTCTTGACCCCACGGCTGGTCACATACATGCGTAAACGCGGTTCTGACAAATCCTGAACAACATCAAATCCAGAACTGGGGGCCGGCAAGTTGTCCAATATAAACGGATTAAAAAAGAACTGATGTGCCATAATGCGCCCCTTGTTGGTTAATTATTTTACATTTGCATGTTTCTGAGCCCAATATTTAACCCCGTATTTGTTTTTACCGTGGCCCTGCGCATGTAACAAAAAAGCATCACGCGCAGCAACAGCAGTGCTATAACGTTCTTTGGCCACAAAATACGCAATATTTTTTTCATAAAAGTCACAATCCGTCTGCGAACACCTTTTACTGCCTTCGGAAAAATATGGGCAATGGTTCTCTCTTACCAACATAGGGGTACATTTGCTCAGGCTGCATCCGCCAAACATATCGGTTGAATAAGCCAGATATACAATACATGCTTTTCTTAAAACCTCTGCCTGGGACATTCCATCAGTCACGCTACGTAACGCCCCATATGCCTGCGCCATGTCGCGCCCCGCCTTGAAACATTTCAGTTCCAACTCGTCTAACATGATATTATTTTGCGCACGCTGGACGGCATTGGTCATCAAATAATATTTTATCTTGGCAAAAAAATTCATTATCATCCCCCAATTTGCACCATTGTTATTTTGTTTTTGTGGGCACCCAATCTTTACCCGCAGCCATGCGATACGCCGCCCGAGCAACGTTATAACTGTTCAAAATTTCGGCATAATTCGCATTTTTTTCACGGTATGGACAATCATGTTTACACGGCGTCGCGAATTCTGCGCATTTTTTATTTAACGTAAAATCGTGTGATTGACCGCCTGAGTCCAAGGCCGTCCAATCACCAGAACCGGAATACGTCGACACAAAACAGCCTTTTTTTACAAACGCCCCACTATTTGGATTGATGCGCACACACGTAGATATCACAGATTTCGCCAACGTCAATTCATTTTCTAAATCTGCACACTCTGCCCCCAGATGCTCGATTTTCGTATTTCGTTCTTGACGGACACACGCTGCCTGGACGCTGCGCAAATCACGCCGTTCAGACCAGAATTTCTTTTCCTTGACCAGAGCCATTCCATATGCACGCAACGCATCAAAATATTGATGATTTTCACTCTGATATGGGCATTTTTTATTTACGCAATATCCTTGCGTTTCCGATCGGAACGTCGAACAACGCCCTTCTATGTTATCCAGCAAATCGCCGAATGTTCCGTATATCGATTGGACGCACCGACCACTGAATACCAGCGCACGTTCCATATTTTCTGCATGCGCCTTTTTTTTCTTAGAATCCTGGACTAATTGTTTAAAATCCGCCCTATCTTGTGCACGCTGCGTTGCATCTGTATTCAAATAATAATTTATTATTTTCAATAGCATTTAAATCCCCCGCATTTTATTTTTGGTGTTTCTTGTCAGCTTTCCAGAAATCACGACGCAACGCGGTATAGTATGCTATTTTCTGACGCGCTTCGTAATACTTTACATTATCACAATGTAATACGCACAGGGAATTATCGCAGGGTCTGTTATCCTTATAGTATTTGCAGTTCTCGCCCTCCCCGTCCATGCCAAAACCAACACAATGACATTCCGGCGTGCCACGCATCATGTTTCTATATGCCAACGCTGCGCGTTGAATACTTTCTTGTTCTTTTTCCTTGATACGTTCATAAATATCTTTGTCTGCAAGACGCGCGTCTTTGCTTGTTACCAAGTAATAGGTCAATTTATCAATCAGCATTAAATACTCCTTTGCTATGCTATGACACTTTCAGTGCATTGATAAATGCGCTCTGCGGGATTTCGACATTACCGAATGTCCGCATACGCTTTTTCCCCTCCTTCTGCTTCTCTAACAATTTGCGCTTACGGGTGATATCGCCACCATAACATTTCGCTGTAACATCTTTGCGATATGCAGCAATCGTTTCACGTGCAATAATTTTTCCCCCGATTGCCGCCTGCAACGGAATCTTAAACTGGTGACGCGGGATTAAATCTTTTAACTTTTCAACAATTTGGCGGCCACGCTTTTCCGCAAAACTGCGATGGCAGATAAAAGACAAAGGTTCAACATTTTCATCATTTACCAATATAGACACCTTGACCAAATCAGATGGCTGGTATCCGTTTACCACATAGTCAAATGACGCATACCCCGACGATATAGATTTTACCCGGTCATAGAAATCAAACACTATTTCCGCTAATGGCAACTGATACACCAGCACAGCGCGATTTCCAACATAAGAAATATTTTCTTGGATTCCACGGCGTTCTGCGCACAGCGACATAATTCCACCCATATATTTATCAGGCATCATAATTGTTGCACGTACCCATGGTTCTTCGATAGATTCGATTTTCGTCAAATCCGGCATATCGGCAGGATTTTCTAAATCAATCGTTGTGCCATCGCGCAAATGCACCTTGTATAACACACTGGGCACTGTGTTTATCAGTGTCAGATTAAATTCCCGCGCCAGACGTTCGCTGATGATTTCCATATGCAACAATCCCAAGAAACCACAGCGTAACCCAAACCCCAGTGCAGACGATTTTTCCGTTGTGAACATAAACGACGCATCATTTAACGCCAACTTTTCTGCACTGTCGCGCAAATTAGGATAGTCATCAGCAGATACCGGAAAGAACGACGAAAATACCACCGGCACCGATGGCTTGAATCCGGGCAATGGTTCAGCCTTGTTTGCATATTTCGCATCAGCAATCGTATCGCCAACGCGACAATCGTGAATCGTTTTCATACCTGTGACAATAAACCCAATCTCGCCCGTTTCCAATGTGGCCACGTCAACCATTTTGGGCGTAAAGTACCCGATTTTATCAACCGTGTATTCTGCCCCTGTTGCCAAGAACTTTATTTTTTGGCCACGTGACAATTTACCATCAACCACACGCACCAATATTACCACGCCCAGATAAGAATCATACCACGAATCGACCAACAGTGCGCGTGTCGGCGCATTTTCATCACCATGTGGCGATGGTAATTTATGAACGATTTCTTCCAGCAACTCGGGAACACCAGCCCCAGTTTTACCTGACACACACATCGCATTTGCAGCATCCAGCCCAATAACATCGGCGATTTGTTCGCGCGTCGCCACAACATCACTGGACGGCAAATCAATCTTGTTCAATACTGGCAACATTTCCAAATCATTATCCAACGCTAAATATGCATTTGCCAGCGTTTGCGCCTGGACTCCCTGGGTCGCATCAACCAACACCAATGCCCCTTCGCATGCGGCCAAGCTGCGCGACACCTCGTAAGAAAAGTCCACGTGTCCCGGCGTATCCATTAAATTCAGTTGATATGTTTGCCCATCGTGTGCACGGTAATTCAGACGAACCGTTTGCGCCTTTATCGTGATACCACGTTCACGTTCAATATCCATAGAATCCAAGACCTGGGCTTTCATCTCACGCGATTGCAGACCACCAGTATATTCAATCAACCTATCCGATAACGTCGATTTTCCGTGATCAATATGGGCAACAATTGCAAAATTTCTGATGTTCTTTTGGCTCATTCACGAATGCCTTTACCTAATCCACTTGCGGCAATGATACACCAGTATATTAAAACATGCAACCAGTTTCTTAGCGGTTTTTCAATGTTTTTTGCATCAGCACATACCAGCAATCACATACAAAATCAGTCATTAACCAAAGAAAACTGTCGTAATTCGACAATATCACTTAGTCCAATTCTAAATTATCTAGCAACGCGTCAATTCGTTCGGCGCGTTCCAGCGTATCGTCATATTCAAATTTTATGTCAGGAACATATTTTTGGTTCATGCGCGCGGCTAATTCATATCGCACCATACGTGTGATTTCGTCCATACGCTTTTGCACCATCACTACATCAGGATTGCGCGAATAGTAAAACAGACGCACAAATTGCAATCCACCGTGCGCAACCGCACCAACCAGCGACACCCCAGATATGATTTTATCATCGCTGTAATTATCGCGCAAGATTTCTGCGACCAACGTTTGCACCTTGGACGCGACACGCGATGCACGGTTTGAATTATTTGCAGCCTGTTTTTTTGGCATAATTACCCCTGTATTTGATATATCATATTGTAAATTAGTAGAAATTCCGCTATAATCAAGAAAAATTTTTACCTGTGGGATGGTATCATCATGAAATTGGTCGATTTTGTATTAAAGCAATCTGAACGTCCGGCATACTCGTGGATTGTGTTTATTCTGACAGTGTGCGAGTCTGTATTTTTATTCGTCCCACCCGAAGTATTCATGACGCCGCCAATCATTGCAAACAAACGACGCGCAGTACCAATTGTGACCGCGGCAGCATTAGGTTCAGTTGTGGGTGGCGCGATTGCATATATGATTGGTGCGTGGCTGTATGATTCTGTCGGAATGTGGCTGATAACAACATTTTCAGATCCCGAATTGATTGAATCCACCGTCCGCCCAATGTTCACAAAATACGGCGTGCTGATAATTGTCCTGACAGCCGTAACACCGATACCGTATAAATTGCTGGCAATATGGTTGGGGTTCATCGGATTTCCAATATGGATATTCTTGGGGGTATCGGCCCTGTTCCGCACAGCACGCTTTGCAATTGTAGGTTATCTGTTGTGGCAATTCCAGGAACGCGCAAACGCAATTGTGAAAAAATATTTCTGGCCATTAACATTGGGTGCAATTATCGCCGCCGGCCTGGGCATCTGCCTGATATCGCTGTTTTAAGTGATTTAGTGATAGAGTGATAGAATGATAAAGTAAAATCCCCTTCGCTGGCGAATGGGTGGCCATGCAGTGGACGGGGTAGTGGTATTATCGGTCCCTGCGGGGCAATGGCCCCCGACCTGGTAACCACCCACGAAATTTATCAATTTCGCGGGGCCCGGGTCGGGGTGACGACTAGAAAATAGTAAATAACATAAACCTGAACGATGTTCGTAAAACAAACACAAATACAACAGCCTTTGTCATCCTATGGCTTGACCATAGGATCCAGGTCATTAGAGTCGTCCGCCATCGGCGGACACTCTTTATTGTCATTCCTGCTCTGGGCCCCGCGGAATTGTTAAATTCCGTGGGTGGGCAAAGGCAGGAATAGGGTCTTTAAAATTATTCTCGCCCATTGTTGCACAATGTTTGTAAATTGTGGCATCCAACCACACAACACCGTCATACCGGCGCAGGAGGGTCACCATTGTATTCCCTTGGTTGGTCGTGATCAGTTTCCAATAATAAAATCTGCAATTGTTTTGATATGGCTCGCTTTTGCTCGCACTGCATAGTCCCTATTCCTGCCTGCGCAGGAATGAATCCAAGCGAAGCGCAGGATGCGGCAAGGACATAGTCCGCAGGCGACACATGAATAGTTTTCTATTCTAAAACTATATCACTCTGTCACTTACTCACTTTATCGTTGTCCCCTGCACTCTAAAACAAGAAATGCGCCGATGGCGCATTTTTATTCAACCCAAATCGCGGCATACGTTGTCGCCGTTGATGAACCAACTGGAACCTGGACATTTCCTTTGGTAACCGTAACCTTGCCATCTGTCTGGGCAACATTCGTCACAACCGCACCAGTGCCAGTGGTTGCGCTGTCCAATGCATCTAACTGTGCCTTGGTCGCGAACGTTGTTCCCTTGGTAACGGTGTATTTACCACCTGCGACGGATACAGACGTAACCGCGTTACCAGAACCGGTGGTTGTCACCGCAACCGGCGCAACATCACCAGTTGCACCCGTTATCAGTATTTTATTTTTATTAGTTTCACCCTGTGACCTTCCAACAGAATTATTCCCAGCCGCAGTATTTGCAATATCCCATGCGGCGGCAACTGTCGGAACCTTGGCATCTTCGGCGGCTGACGATTCATCAATCCCCGCCGCCGATGTCATTACACGAACACCGCCCTTTACATCAGCAGTTGCATCTGGCAGTGTATATTGTGTATCTGTTCCTGTTATTGTCACAACGCCATTTGCGATACCGACACTGACACTGCCTGCGCCTTTTAAATTAGTCGTTGTCAACGTTGGCTGTTTTCCACTTAATGCTGTCGTAATCGCGCCGCGCGTCATCGTTCCATCGGTGCTGGTGCCTGTTGAACCATACAACTTTGTTGTTCCGGAATAACTCTCGGTTCCAGTGGTATACGTCGTATTCGTATCTGTGGCATTGATAACAATCTTGCCGTTATTCGCCCCCGAAGTTGGTTTGTCAATCGTAACATTTGTTCCAGCAACAATCGTTTTATCAAGTTGTGTCTTGGACACAATTTCCGCACGCGCCCCCGATACGATTATCATAGCAAAAATCGAAACGGTAAAGATACTTTTAACACATCTCATAACACTACATTCTGTATATTTAATCTCTCTGACACATAATATCAAATTTGTAACATTGTGACAAGTCCATTTCTGTGATGTGGTGACCAAAAACCAACCGCACCACAAAAATCAAACATTAACGACCGATTTTTTCCCACGCGTACGTTGGCTGACTATTCACAACCTTCATGGTCAACGTGTATGTTCCATCTGTAGATGTCGCAGATGTCCCTGGGGCAACAAACTTTGCTGCCAATGCATCTGTCAACCCTGCAATTTTGGACTGTGCAATTGCGGCACTGGTTGAAATATCCGCATTTACGATTGTGCCATCTGCAATCTTGGCAGACGTGACTGCGTTTGCCGCCAATTGTGCTGAACTAATCGTCGCGTCAGCAATCTTGGCCGCGGTAACACTCTTGGCCGCGATTTTCCCCGTGGTTACTGCATTGTCGGCAATCATACCAGTTGCAATTTGACCCGTTGTGACCTTGCCGGTTGAATCAGTGATAACTGCCTTGTCTTTGTTCGTTGTCCCCTGGTCTGTCTTGACCGCGGCACCATCGGTTGTTGATACGGCATCTTTGATTTCTTTGATTGCGCCGACAACTGTTGTTGCGGTTGTTCCCATGTTTGCTGCCGAAACAGTGCCAACCTGGGAATCATATGTTGCCTTTGGTAACGCAGCATTTGCCTTGGTCACTGCCGTGTCATATGACGTTACCTTGGCAGATGTAATACCAGAATTCACCGCATTCAATTGTGCTGTGCTCAGTTTTGCCTGTTTACCAGCCAACGCGGTATCTATTGCAGCCTGATTTCCCTTGACGGTGATTTTACCAGATGTTGAATCTATGCTGACCGATACACCGTCACTGCCAGCGATATTTGCGTTATCACCTGTTGCAACCAGTTTATCCTGCTTTGATGTTTTCAGGCCATTCGCTGTCGCCTGGGCCGCATCTGCCGCAGATTTGGCATTAGCCGCCGCCGTTGTATTTGTAGCAATCGTATCAATTTTTGCCTTGGTCGCCCCAGAATTCATAACAGCGCTGTTATTGATTGTGGTAATTGCATCTGCGTTCTTTTTAATATCAGCCTTGATTGCTGTGTCATTATATGTTGTATCGGTGCCACTGACGGTTATAACCCCAGTTGTTGCATTACGCGTTACGCTGACACTGCCACCACCCTTGACCAAACCATCTTTGACCTTTAACGGCGTAACAGAATCTGTTGCCAACTTTGCCTCTGTAACAGCACCATTAGCAATTTTAGCACCTGTCACATTTGAATCGACAATTGTCGTTGTGGTAACAGAACCCGCAGCCAACTTAGCCGCTGTGACCGCACTATCACCAATTTTTGCTGTTGTGACCGCTTTGGCCCCCAGTTTGTCCGCTGTCACAGCACCATTTGTAATCATGCCTGTTGCGATTGTTCCGGTGGTAACTGTTCCAGACTCATTGGTAATCAATGCCTTGTTTGCACCGGTCGAGCCCTGTTCTTTTATAACTGCAGTGTCACCCAGTGCAACGTTCGCAATATCAAAGGCCGCCGCAACAGTTGGATAGCCGACATCATCATTATCTTTAAGTTCGTCGCCCAGTTTCTTTTTATTCGCATTCAATTCCATATCATTACGAATGGCGGTATCTTTGCTGTCGACATAACCTGTTGATGCGATGTCTGCACGTGCCGACGGCGCCATCATAATAGCAATCAATGAAACCGCTAACAATCCAGATAATTTTTTCATAACCCTAAACCTTTTTATTGTTTAATTTAACCACAACCCCTGAACCTGTGCCGGGAAATCCCTCGTTCCCGACACAGCGTTTTTTATTTACGCACCGGTTGTTTCATCTGTGGCACGTTCAACGCTTTCCCACGCATAGCCGTTTTCTCCGACCACCAACACACATTTTGCACCCAATGTTGTGCAGTCTGCGCCTGGTTTTGGGATAGCTTTGTCCGCAACTGCTTTCGCCGCGGCCGCATCTGCTACGCCCTTGTCTGCCTGGGTCTGGGCAGATGTGATTTTCGCAGCATAGCCATCATACGTTGTTACCTTGGCCGCAGTGATTCCAGAATTTACAGCGTCCAACTGTGCTTCTGTCAAAGTGTTTTGTTTCTTTGCAATGTTCGCTGTATTTGTGGCAATTGCATCAATCTTTTCTTTGGTAACCCCCGTGCTTTCCAATGTTGTCACACGACCAGCCAAACCAGAATCATCATATGTATACGTCGCACTGATGGTGCCATCGTCGGCAATTGTGATGTTTGTCCCCTGCTTCAAAGTATTCTGTTTTTTCGCAAGTTCTTCATCAACATATGTCTTGGGCGCCTTGGTCGCCAAACCTGTTGTAGCATTATTCACAGCGGCGGCTGTATCATCTGCGGTCTTTCCCTGGGCAGCGGTCGCATAGTTACCAGCCAAACCATCTGCGTATGCTTTGGCATTTGTTTCCGCTGTGGTGGCCGCGCCCTTGGCATCGTATGCACCATCGGCACGAGTCTTTTCATTACTAATTGCGGTTGCAATTTGGTTTGCAACAGACCCTGTTGTTTCAGCGGTGCCGTTTAATGTCCCCAATGCCGTGGTATGTCCAGCAACTGTATTTGTCAAATTCTCCAAACCTTCTGCGGTTGCAACGGTAGATGTTGCAAATGTAACATTACCCGATTCATCAACTGTCACCCCCGAGATAACATTACCTGTGCCATCTTTCTTGAAGTTTGTAGAATTCAACTTCTGCTGTTTTCCCGCCAATGCTGTGTCCATGGCTGTTTGGTCTACTTTCTTGGCAACAGCGGCGTTATTTTCTGTTTTGTATGTTTCTAACGCAGCGGCTGCATCTGTCCCGGCCTTTTTGGCATCAGAAATTGCAGTTGTATTTCCTGTTTTAAATTCATTAAACTCAGATGTGGACACCTTGGTGCCAACCAGGGCGTCAACGTATGCCTTTGAGGTCAGAGCAGCATCAGCTGATTGTGCCGTCACAACGCCCAGCAATACTGTAAATATACCAGCGGTTAATTTTTTCATCTTATTTCCTTTCCTTGCTTTTTTTGTATTTTATTCAAATCCTGGTTATTGTATCTACTATTCTCCCAACGGGGCGGTTACATCCATCCACATCATATTTTTGGATGCCGCGTCCACAGACAGAACACAACGACCGGATTCGGCAGCACATGTTCCCTCTGGGGTTGGAATAGTTTTGTCAAATTTTTCATCAACCGCTGTTTTATTGTAAACATCGTCAGAATTCGCCTTTTTCGCCAATTCTGTGTTCACGGTCGCCGCGTCTGCCTTGGCATCTAATGCGGTCTTGATGTCGCCCGTTGTCAATGCGGTTGTAATTGCACCAGTTACGTCATCCATTGATGTAAAGTCGGTCAATTTTTTATCAGAAACCTGATACTGGCCATTGGCATCAACAGTTGCGATGTTGCCAGCCTTGGCCGCATCAACGGTCAATTTGTCGGCCTTTTTCGCCATACCATCTGTGTATGTTGTTTCTTTGACATAGCCTTTCAGGTCGACGTCACCGGCCTGGATATCGCCAATCAATGTATTGACTTCTGCCTGGGTATATGTCTGAACCTTGCGATACACGTCATTGTTGATTTCGTTGATTGCGCCAACAATTGTTTTTGCATCGGTTGTTAAATCACCGTCGCCAACCTTGGCATTGATGCCAGAAATACTTGTTTCATTTGCCGAAACACGACCCGTCAATGCAGTCAAATCGGTCTTGTTCTGGTCAGCCGTTCCCTGGGCTGCCGTTGCTGCCGCCTTGGCATCAGCCACACCTTTGGTCAGACCAGAGTCTGCGTCGCCAATCGCCGTTTTATTCGCGTTTGCCGTTGCCGCCGCTGCATCAGCCGCTTCCTTGGCTGCATTTGCAACACTTTCTGCACCTGTTATAGCTTCTTTTTTTGCATATGTTGTTTCAGCATCTGCAGACTTCAAATAACCTTCCAAGTCTGTCGCATTCGCCTTGCCTTCAACCGTAGTGGACAAATTAGTAACATTTTGTTGCAATTCGTTCACTGTTGTTTTATCGGCTTTGTCTGCGACCGTGGCATTCAAGTTTTGAATGCTGGTATTCAAGGTTGATTCCTTGTTATCAACATACTGTTTACTGGCGATTTCAATCTTTGCGTTGGCCGCCGTAGTCCCAGCCGACAACATTATCGCCGCCATAAATCCAGAAAAAGCTATGTTCTTTACTTTCATTTTACTCTCCCTTTATTCTTTGCCCCGTTCCCCGTTATGGCGGAAGATAGAAGCCAAATTTCCTTTATTTATTCTGCAATACTGACCGCGGTCCACTGTTTTTCACTGCCATTATACAGAAACATTCCGTCACCTTCTGGCGCAGATAACTTACCTGCCGCCGTTTTTTTCGCCTCGCCTGCATCAGCCAACGCCGTATCCGCAGTTGTTTTAGCCACACCTGCATCAGCCTGGGCCGTGTTCGCCGCAGAAACAGCATCGGCAATCGACGCACCATAGCCATCGTACTTCGTGACCAATGTTGCCGAGATGCCAGAATCGACTGCCGCGATTTGATTTGCTTCTAACTTGTCCTGTTTGCCTGCAACCGCATTATTAACGTATGTTTCGGTTGCAAAGCCAGTCAAATCAACCGCACCACCATTAACAGCGTCCACAACCGCCTGTTTCACGCCAGATGAACGCACCAGTTTATTTGACCCCAACGTCGGCACATCGTCAATCGCATCGGCACTGATGTTATCCAGACCAATTTTTGCACGGTTATATGTCACCGTCTGTGTCGCGGCATCGTATGTAATACCATCTACGACACCACTGGCATCACCAGTATTCGCGATTGCGACAACACCGGAATCGCCCTTGTCACCTTTTTCACCAGCGGGACCAGCAGGACCCATAGCACCTGGTTCGCCCTGGATACCCTGGGGACCAGCGGGCCCCTGAATACCTTGCTCGCCCTGGGGACCTTGTTCACCTGGGTCACCTTTGTCACCCTTTTCGCCAGGATCACCCTTGTCGCCCTTGACCCCGGCTGGAATCGCGTCTATTTTTGCATCAACCGCTGCCTTGTCATAAACATCGTCAGAATTTGCCTTTTTCGCCAAACCAACGTTTAATTCCGCAATATCAGATTTATTTGTTTCAATTTGACCGACCGCGGTCGAAGTGATACCAGAATTCGTTGCCGCAATTTGCGTATCAGACAGTTTATCCTGTTTGTCCGCTAACTTGGCATCAACATATACCGTTTTTGCATATTCGCCCAATGCCAACGCAATTGCATTTGCAATCGCGTTGTTCATAGCAGAAACATCTGCCTTTAACGCCAGGCCCGCATTAACATCCGCAGTCTTTGCATACGGCGTCAAATCAACGTCCGCCCCATCGCCTTTTGGCCCCCGAGGACCTTCGGGCCCCATGGGACCTTGTGGCCCCTGAGGACCGCGCTCACCAGGTGCCCCCATAATTTCTGATTTAGAAATCAAATTCTGCCACGCAGTATCACCATCATATTTCCACAGCAAGTCTGTGGCATTAGAACCAATTATAACCTCGCGCCCATCTTGGCCGGCAACTGTGCCGATTGCATCCTTGACCCGATCAATATCAACCGTGATTTCATTTGTCCGTTCATCAATCGCAACAAAACCATCAGACGCCGGTGTCAGCACGTCCTGTTTTCTGTCAATCTTGTCCCCCAGCGCAACGTCGGCATTTTTCAAGTTTTCAATATCACGGCGCAAGGCACTCGCCTCGCCCGGGGTAACACCAGAACCACCAGACGACGTATCGCCTGTCGGACGTTTAATCGAACTGCCCCCACTGACAGATGTACCACCACCTAAATACTTGCCAATCGACAAACGCGGCCCCGCGACAACACGGCCATCAGTCGTCGTTGCAGATGAATTTATCGAACCTGTTGATGATTTATCCGACGTCGGCGCAACACGCAACGAGCCGCCACGAACACCAGACACACCACTGTTATTATTTCCTGACGCAGCCGCTGCACTGTTATATGTCCCAGCCCCCCCCAAGCTGCGCACAGATGATGCCGCGCTGGCCACAGAAGTCGCCGCACACAGCACGCATACGATTGCCCACGTTGATATTTTCAAGTCTTTTTTCATAACTCTCTCTACTGATACCTAGTTTATCATATTTTGCGAATCGGGGTCAATGCCTTTTTGAGTTAAAATTCATATCTGATACCAACAGAAATAGAATTATCCAGAATTGTGTCAATTTTATTTTGGAACCAGTGATTGACGTCGTATCTGTCTTGAAAATCAAATTTCTGTTTCATACCCGTCATGCCCGCCAAGCGATAGCGGATATCCAAAACCAAGTTGTCGTCCAGTTTCTGGGTATACCCAAACATCAACGCTGCCATCGGAACAATAGATGTCTTTTTACGGTCACTGCCATCAAAGAAGACAGAATCAATTGTCATTGTCGGCACCGCCATTCCCAAGCCACCACCAACATACAATCCACTGGTGAAGTCATAATATGCATTTGCTGTTAAATACGGAATTGACATTGTAAATTCAGCCGCACTGTCTTTATCATTAAAATAACCAATATATCCTGCTTCGGCCTCGCCACGCCAGAAATAACCAAAGTGATAACCGCCAGCCAAACTGCCACCAAAGACAGGTTTAAATGAATATTCATCAGATTTATACTGGTCAACCGCCGCAAAACCAGCATCCGTAGAATATTTATTTTTCCAATTCAGGAAACTGACCTCTGCACGACCAGTGATGTACCACCCCGTCTTGGCCTTGTCCATATAATC
>OIZS01000128.1_pt1 | contig 39810 bp, 24 predicted proteins | sample 1588641 | NCBI WGS metagenome assembly OIZS01 (sample SAMN03283240) | human gut metagenome | biome: human-associated habitat; material: feces | host: Homo sapiens | place: Peru | collected 2012
TTTTAACTTTCGTTATTTAAAACTTTAAGTTCTGTTTTTATAGATTACCGTGATCATTATCTCATTATCCTATCAGATCTTACTTTATCTAGAGTTCTTACCGTCAGATCTGAGATTATCAAGGGATCTGGAATATTCCTCCTCTAGTAGGCTAATTGGATCTAAGCAAAGCTTGATATCTATCAGATTGAAGCACTGTTTTAAAGAATCATCGTGCATATCTGTAGGTAAAAACAGAAAGTTATGCACGTTGGCTCTAATCTATTTCTCATTATTAGGTTTCTTAGTGTTAGTTAACGCCATATAAATAAACTTACACTATCATATATTTATGACCAATTATCGAAGCTATAATTCATCGTTCATTCTAATAAGATACCACTCAACCGTCTTCACGATACCTGTATCAAAGGTCTCATCAGCCTTCCATCCTAGTTCGGTTTCAAGCTTGGTTGCGTCGATTGCATAACGGAAGTCATGACCTGCACGGTCTTGAACAAAAGAAATCAGTTCCTTGTAGCTCTTACCGTTAGCTCTTGGTCTTTCCTGGTCAAGAATCTCACAAACCTTGTTTACAATAACAATGTTTGTGCGTTCATTTCTACCACCTACGTTGTAGGTTTCACCACTTACACCTGTATGGTAAATAAGATCAATTGCTTTACAGTGGTCAAGCACATATAACCAATCACGAATGTTGTTTCCCTTACCATATACAGGAAGAGCTTGTTCACTCAGTGCTAGCTTAATAATATGAGGGATTAGCTTTTCATTATGCTGCTTTGGACCATAGTTATTTGAGCAATTAGAAGTAGTCACATTCATACCATAGGTATGGTGATATGCTCTCACAATAAAATCTGAGCTTGCCTTACTTGCTGAATATGGACTATTAGGCGCATAGGCTGTGTTCTCAGTAAAGAATCCAGTTTCACCAAGAGTACCGTATACCTCATCAGTTGAAATATGATGGAAGCGGCAGTCTTCGTAGCCTGGTTTCACCTTATTTGGTCCTTGCATCCAGTGTCTGAAGGCAACATCAATAAGGGTAAAGGTACCATTGATGTTAGTTTTGATAAATGCTCCAGGATTCTTGATAGAATTATCAACATGGCTTTCGGCTGCAAAGTGAATTACGCCACGAATATCATATTCGTTGAATAACTTTTCAATAAGTTCACGGTCACAAATATCCCCCTGAACAAAGGTGTAATTTGACTTGCCTTCACATTCCTTAACATTATCAAGATTACCAGCATAGGTAAGCTTATCTAAGTTAATTACGTGGTAGTCGCTATACTTTTCTACGAAATATGGAACAAAGTTAGAACCGATAAAGCCGGCACCACCGGTTACTAAAATTGACTTAGACATTTATTGAGACTCTCCTGCCAATGTGGAATTTCAATGCCAAAATGTTCTTTGATCTTTGATTTATCAAGCACGCTATAAAATGGACGCTTTGTCTTTGTTGGAAATGCGCTGGAAGGAATTGGATTCACCTTGCATGAAAGCTTAGAACCCCTCATTATTGCTACAGCAAAATCATACCAAGAACAAACTCCTTCATTGGAAAAATGATAGATTTCACGGATATGAGTAGCATCACTACGACTTCCATAAGATTCGTTATCAGCATTCTTTGGTGATAGCTTAACAGTCTTATGTTCAAGTCCGTTTATTACGGATACTATTGCCTGAGCTAAATCTTCAGCAAAAGTTGGAGTACCTACTTGATCTGCAACAACGTTAAGACTCGCTTTTTCAGCACCTAGTCTACGCATGGTTTTAACAAAATTGTTACCAAAATTTGAATAGAGCCAAGCAGTTCTGATAATAATCGCATTACCTTGGGCATTAGCAAAAAGATCTTCTTCCCCTTGTAGCTTGGTACGTCCATAAGCAGATACTGGATTTACCTTATCATCAGGAGTAAGTGGACGACAGGCATTACCATCAAACACATAGTCAGTGGAAATATGAATCAAGGTCTCTACATTACTTAAGCCCAAATTCATAGGACCTACTGCATTTATCTTTTGCGCTAATTCTTCTTCGTCTTCAGCTTTATCTACAGAAGTGTATGCAGCACAATTTATAATGCAATTTACATTATTTTCTTTTACAAATGATTTTACAGCATCTAGGTTAGTTATATCTAGTGCCTTTACTACTCTTTCGTTAGCTAAATTCTCATTTTCAACACCGGATACAACGTCTGTAAGGATGGTCTGTTCCTTTGGAAGAAGTGGGCTTAAGCAACGTCCTAATTGACCATTAGCCCCTGTTATTAAGTACATCCTTTACTTCCTTATGCATGCGATCCTTATCAGAGACTAAAATTTTATCAGCAGGCACCTGCCAATCAACCCCAATAGTAGGATCATCAAAGCGAATACCAAATTCAGATTCCTTGCAGTAGAGGTTGTCGCATTTATATGCAAATACTGCAGTTTCACTTAGCACAGAGAAGCCATGCAAGAATCCACGTGGAATAAAAAGCTGTCTGTTATTTTCTGCACTTAACTCCACAGCCACATACTGTAAAAAAGTTGGGCTATCCTTACGAAAATCGACAGCCACATCCAAAACCTTACCTGCAAGTACTCGAACAAGCTTTGCCTGAGCGTGTTCACCAAGCTGACAATGCAAACCGCGAACTACACCATAGCTTGATTTACTTTGATTATCTTGAACAAATCTATTAGTAATACCGTTAGAAATGAATTCCTGTTCATTATAGCTTTCAAAGAAATAACCACGGTCATCTTTAAAAATGCGAGGTTCTACAATAACCACGCCATCAATTGCTGTTTTAATAAAGTTCATGATATTCTCTGTATACTTTCTTTAAATAATCTTTGTAACTATTGCCATCTTTTAATTGGTCTATTAAATTTTGCATTTGCTTATCATCAATAAAACCACGTCTGTACGCAATTTCCTCGATACACGCAATTTTGAGTCCTTGACGTTTTTCAACAATCTGTACAAACGATGAGGCCGCCATCAAGCTATCAGGTGTACCTGCATCTAGCCAAGCATTACCACGACGCAACGGAATCACATTTAAACGTTCTTCTTTTAAATATAAGTTATTTAAATCTGTTATTTCATATTCCCCACGCGCTGATGGCCTTAACGTTTTAGCTTTTTCAACAACATCACTTGGATAAAAATAAAGGCCCACAAGAGCGTAATTTGATTTTGGATTACTAGGCTTTTCTTCAATTGAAATTACCTTATGATTTTCATCAAATTCCACAACACCAAAACGTTCTGGATCTGACACATGATAGGCAAAGATTGATGCATTTTTCCCTTGATTTTCTAAAAGTTCTGTTCTTAAAAGCTGGTACTGTCCACCAAGGTAGAAAATATTATCCCCCAAAATTAAGCAAACATCGTCATCTTGGCCAACTTGCTCTACATCCGTACCACAATTATCCACACTTCTATGCGTAGCAACAGCTTTGTTTCTTATAAATTCCTCTGCCAAAATAAAGGCTTGTGCTATTCCATCAGGATTAGGCTGAACTTTATAACTTAGACTTAATCCTAATTTGTCACCACTTCCAAGCAATTCCTCTATATTTGGGAGATCGCATGGGGTTGAAATAATAAGAATCTCTGAGATACCAAGCAGCATTAATGTTGCTAATGGGTAATAGATCATTGGCTTATCGTAAACAGGTAAAAGCTGTTTAGATACAGTTTGCGTCATAGGATATAAACGAGACCCAGTACCGCCGGCAAGAATTATACCTTTCATACTATATTCCCCATGTTTATAATACTTCACACACAAACACAATTTGCAAATTACAATTATTGGCAAATTACAATTATTGTTTATATGACGTTTATGTATTTCGGTACTGTTTATTTGTGTACCTTACTCAGAGAATATCGTCATTAGTAATATAACTCCAACCAAAACCACATTTTTTGAAATTTTCAACATAACATGTTGAGACAATCAACTTTGAAATGAGGATGATTGTTCGAAAAGTTTCTGACGACTCTAATCAATTATCATTGTTATCAATGAACTCTGAAGTAATTCTGAACAAGTTTGCTTATCTTATCAAATTATGAACTATTTTATTCTTATTGTTTCCACTGTATTTTAATGAGCGGTATTACACCAAACAATAGAACCCAATTCCGCTTGAATTTGAAAAATGGCACAATACCAAATAATTTGCAGTAAAATAACGTACGTGGATTATTCTTGAGATAAGCATATCTGTATGCGGGATACCGATTTCTAATATCTAGCTTTACTGCCTCTGCAGTACAACGCATCTTTTCCTCTTGCAGATTCGATGTCCTAGAGTTATGCATTCTATATTTCACCAAAACTTCCTGTATTACGTGAAAGCACGTCACATCAAGAAGTTCGTTAAAAATCTGATAATCCTCACATGGACTAAAAAAAGCTTTATATTTAATATTGTTTTCTATAAGAACACTACGTCTAAACATTACGGAAGTATGTGCTAAATAGCAAGATTCAGTGAGCACACATCTAATCTCATGGTCATAACCAGGACAAGTTACAATATGCCCAGTCTCATCCTTTGCATCATCGGTAAAGTACTGAACAAAAGCCCCAACCACTCCCACTTCTGCATTTTTATCGAGGTAACTAGCTTCATTTTCTAAACGATTAGGCAAGCAAACATCATCATGATCAAATACGGCTACAAATTCACCTCGTGCTAACTTCAACAGCTTATTACGAGATGCAGAAATCCCAATATTTGAATCATTTTTGTAATACTTTATTCTAATGTCATCATAAGACTTTACAATGTTTTCTATCTCTAAATTATCAGGACTGTCATTAAGAATAATAAATTCAAAATCTGTCAGTGTTTGGTCCAGTATTGAATCAATACATTCACGCAAATGCTGAGGCTTAGTATTATATATAGGTGTCAATACAGAAATCTTTGGTGTATGGTTTTCAAATGTCATTAAGTTCACCAATTTTATCAAAAACTAAATCAACCAAGCATCTAGAAGCAATATACCGTTGTGTATTCATCTGATGACAAACGCTGATTATCACAAGTACGCCATACCATTATTGCGTATATATACACTCAATAACCGGTTAATGGCAAGCAAGTTGTAACATTTTTGGCTCTTCGTGTATATGTGTGGATAAAAGAGCCAATTTAGCAACACATATGCCCGAAGTGCCAATTTTTTATAAATTTTTACTTACTCTTTAGCAAGCTCCAAAACATTTGTTTAATAATGTTTTGTCAACTTGTTGCCTTGTTGGTTTAAAACTTTTAAGTTTAAGCCAAGAGTTACAAGACATTATTAAATTGCCTAGTTTGATTTACGATACTTTCTAAGGTAGTAATACCCTTTTAAAAGATTGATAAATCCACAATGATTATATCCCCATAGATAGATCTTTAAATCTAGAGGTAATAAATGCTTTTCATGTTGGTATTTTTGAAAAAAGTTCTCAATCTCTTGTTTTTGCTCCGCTGTTAAAATATGCATGGTGGTATTACAATTCCATGCTTTAAAAGCCATTTGAAAAGCTTTAACAATCGCAATTTTGTAGAGTTCAGGGAACTTACCTTCAGTGGCTTTAATTTTTTGTAAGCCACACAAGAAATAAGAAAATTTTTTACCAGCTTGGTCGTTATTCATTATTGAATTTTCGTTCAGACGATTATATGAATAATAGAGCTTATCAGAGTTACAGATTATTTTTCGGGCTACGGTAACAACGTATGGCATAACGTAATCATCTTCATAGGCCACCCCCACCGGGAAACGTAAATTAGCCCAAATATTAGCGCGATAAAGCTTACACCAAAGCATCACTGGAGCGTGGCTAAAATAAAAAGCTTGGTCATAAGCCACCCCTTCTTGAAAAATATTTCGTTCAATTGCTATCTGTTTAAAGTGTTCCACATAGTTAAACATAACTACGTCGGCATTAGTAGCTTCAAGTTTGGCCACATTATCTTTTAACAGATCTGGATGAATCCAATCGTCGCCATCGACAAAGTAAATAAATTCACCAGTAGCAAGATCTAGCCCCCTATTACGAGCTGCACTTGCTCCACCATTAGCTGTATGTACGACTTTAATTCTAGGATCCTTTTGGGCATAATCGTCACAAATAACCCCGCAATTATCAGGAGATCCGTCATCTATTAAAATCAATTCCAAATCAGGTAACGTCTGCTTTAAAATTGATTCTATGCACTTTTTTAAAAAAGATTCGACCTCATAGACTGGCACAATCACCGAAACTTTTGGCATTAAAATATCCCTTTGTTATTCTTATTATTCAAAACTTTTCATTGAATTCTTGGGTTTGTTTTTGCTTTTCGATAGTTACTGCAAAAAGTCTCCAAAGCGAGCTACTAAGCCACTGAACCACTAAGTAAACTGTTTTAATTTTCTTCCCTGTGGTCTTTACAATTTTTTTTGTAATTAGTTGGTAAGTTTAGCCTCGCAAAGGTAATCAGTTGTTTAAACTATAAGCTGTAACCTTTAAATTTTTAAGCAAAACATGCACATGATACCACGGTTAGCAGGCTTAAGGGATTAGTCACTCCTAAAACCATATAAATTTTCTTCTACTAGGACCAAGGTCATAGGTCACAAAAACAACACGCTATTTTTGTGAAGTCTTTTGTGAGAGTAGTAATGAACTTAAGGATTTGTATTTTGATGTGGCTTTAGATACTTTGTTAAACCTACTTGATTAATTACTTGAAGAATTCAACCCAAAGAACCTATTTAAGGCCAAAGGATATGAAAAGGCCAAAGAACAAAACCGAAACCGGCTAAGTAGCTACTAAGAGGAGCAGACGCAGTATAGCCAAAACATCCTCAAGGCCATAGCCAAGGAGGCCTTCCCTTGAAAAAATCAATACGTGTTTTTAAAGAACGCCTAATCCACACGGGAACCAAGACTGTTGTGGTTGTTCAAGTGGGAAACTTGAGTTATTTACTAAATCTCTTATCTACCAGACCTTTTATTTCAGCTGCACAATTTTTTGACATTCTTGCACTCTTGCACTCTTGCACTCTTGCACTCTTGCACTCTTGCACTCTTGCATTCTGGTATTCCTATATTCCCGCATTCATACATTCATGCATCCACCAATTTTTCACATTTTCTCGCCAAACCCGGGTACTTTGAACTTTAAAACCAAGCTCTCTAAAAAAATTGCCCCAAGCTTCAATAAATTAGTTTTTCATACATAGCAAAACTTGGTATGTCCAATTTAATAATGAGACAATAGCTTTATCAACCTTACACTCACCTAAACAACTGCATACAAGATATATTAGACATCTAAGATTAGTTACCATGAAATCAAACCCTCTTGCCTCAAATAACATAGCTCACACCCACCTTGTTTCACCTGCACTCGCCTCTACCGATTCAGGTGCTAGCAACTTAGATTTATCCACAGAAGCATCATTTAATCGTGAGCAAGCCCAAGCCACTTTAGATTACTATAACGAAAACGCCACCACCTTTTGTCAAAACACCGTAAATGCTGACATGTCAGCGCATTACGAGCATTTTTTAAGATACTTTCTTAAAACTAATAACATGTCCCTTTCTCCAGTGGCTTTAAAAACCCCCCAAGAAAACCCACGTTCTTTGGCACGCGGTGCATGTTCCGAGGCGTCTTCAGAAACTTTATTCATAAAAAAAAATTTAAGCTCCCTTTCCACTCAATCCAAACTACGTTTACTCGATTTTGGGTGTGGTAGTGGCCGAGATTCCCTATTTTTTAAAAGTTTAGGGTTTACTGTCACCCCTGTTGACGGTAGCGTAGCCATGGCCCAGGCGACTCATGAACTCACTGGGCTTGAAGTTATCTGTAGCGATTTTTTAAGTTTTTATCCTCAAACTCATAGTTTTGAAGCCATTTGGGCTTGTGCTTCATTACTACATCTCGATTATCCAAGTTTAAAAATAGTTTTAGCTAGATTATTAAACTCCTTGGTGCTTGGTGGCACCATGTACGTTTCCTTTAAATACGGTAGTGGAACTGCTGTTCGCAATGGTCGCTTGTTTACTAATCTTGATGAAGTAGGTTTAACTTCTCTAATTACCCTTATCAATAATAGTGTTTCAAGTAACGCCCTTAACTCAAAGAGCGCCCCTATTTCAAAACAAACCACCTCTAACGACCACACTAACAAAAACACTAACGAAGATGCCTTTAAAAAAGCACGTATTGTGGAGATGTGGACCACCGGTGACGTCAGAGCAGATCACCAAGGTGAACAATGGCTCAACGCTATTATTACCACTTCAGACAAAGATAATGATGAAGCTAAATAGATGTGATTATAGAAGCCAAGTAGCCTCGTAACTTGAACCTCGTAACTTGAGTCTCGTACCTTGAACCACAGTAACTTGACGGCTTGACTACTTGGTAACCAAGTAAGCTATAACTTTAAATAGACCACATCTTAAAAAACTTTATTATCAGCTCCTAAGTTTTTATAGTGCTCATTTGTTAAAATAAAAACCTTGGATAGTTTATTGAAAAGCAGGTTTTGAACGTTTTACTTAGAGGCCTTGCTTTTAAGCATGAATCAAATGCGTACTCCTCAAAATGTAGGTTACTTGATAATTGTAGGTTACTTGATAATTGTAGGTTTCTTAAATTGCTCTAATTGCTATAGTTGCGATGGTTGCTGTAGACTAATTTAACCTTATAAATTCCCCCTACATATAGCTACGCATGCACCTATTATAGATATAGACCAATAGCCCAAAATAAACAGCGTATCAACAAGCTATCCCCGTAAAAGCCACTCTAGTAGCTTAAGCTTTTATATGTTTAGCATGATTTAGAGGATTCCTACCATGGACCATAAAGATTCTGACCTCAAACTTATTTCAGAGCAGCCTCTTTCATCTTGTTTAGGTTCCGCATCTACTACATCTTCTACATCTACTACATCTTCTACATCTTCTACATCTACTACATCTACTACATCTACTACGCCTTCAACATCTTCTAACGCTTTAGTAGCAGCAAATGGTGCTTTCCAAAGCAATAGTTCGACCGTGCCAACATCAATTGTTATTCCCATGGGAGGCATGGGAGGCAAGGAATACAAGCAAGAACAGACATGCAAGGTCGAGAAAGCCTGTTTTGGTAATACTGACACCACTGATACCACTGATACTTCCGTTGCTACTACTAATAAAGCTGATACTCCCGACACTGCTAGCACCAGCATTTTGCAAGATGGTAATGCCATGTTGGCCCCATTGCCTTTGGCCTCATGTGACAGCGGGGTTTATACAGGTGGCGACACCAACACCAGTCAATTAATTGGTGAACTTAGACACTGCATTAGAACCGCAAGCTCCATAGATATCATCGTCTCTTTTTTGATGGAGTCAGGCGTGCGCAGCATCATAGCAGATCTACGTTTTGCTTTAGAAAATCAGGCCCACATTCGTTTACTTTCCGGGACTTATCTTGGCATTACTTCACCTTATGCCTTGAGTTTATTATGGGATGAATTTAATGAATATTTAGGCCAAGGACTTGAAATTCATCTCTATCAGGATCCTAAACGAAGTTTTCATGCTAAAGCCTATATGTTTCATTACCCTAATGGCGCATCTTGCATGTTTATAGGCTCCTCCAATCTCTCACGAAGTGCTCTAACTAGTGGCATTGAATGGAACTATCGCTTTAGTAACAACATTGATGATCAAGCAATTATTGAGTTCACCAATTCTTTTGCTGACCTCTTTGACCACGAATCTACCCCTCTAAGCCCCAAACTTATAGCTGAATACTCAGCGTCCTGGCGTCGCCCTACAATTTTATCCCGTTACATGCCTCAAGATGACGATGACAACGTTTCAGCCATAGTAACTCCTAGAGGCGCTCAAATTGAAGCCTTAAGCGCCTTAGAACGCACTCGTGAGTCTGGTTCAACTAAAGGACTTATTGTGGCCGCCACGGGCGTTGGCAAAACTTATTTAGCAGCCTTTGATTCACAAGCGTTTACCAAAGTGTTGTTTGTAGCGCATCGGGAAGAAATCTTAAAACAAGCAGCTACTTCATTCATTAGAGTCCGTGGGTGTCCTAAATCAGATGTCGGGTTCTTTAACGGCGAAGTTAAAGATACCACTAAACCATTAATTTTTGCGGGCGTCCAAACCTTAGGACAAAAGGACAAGCTTCAACCAAAATATTTTGCGCCTGATTATTTTGACTATATCGTAATCGATGAATTCCATCATGCTGCCGCAAGTAGTTATCAAAATATCCTTAACTACTTCAAACCCAAATTTTTATTAGGGCTTACGGCAACTCCCGATAGACTTGATGGCAAATCAATCTACGCGCTTACTGAACACAACGTTCCATTCTCGATTGACCTTTTTACAGCGATCAACCATGGGCTCTTAGTTCCATTTCATTATTACGCGGTCTATGACTACACCGTAGATTATGAAACCATTAAGACCAAGCCTAATGGTGAGTACCTTGAGGCAGATCTTGAAACCAACCTCTCCATACAAAAACGCCATGAATTAGTTTTTAAAAGTTGCGACAAGTATCCAGGCAAGCGCACCATTGGCTTTTGTGTGAGCCGTAAGCATGCCATTGAATCGGCTTTATACTTTACAACCCACGGAGTCATGGCTGTGGCTGTAGTTAGTAATGCCTCTAATTGTGAGGCTCTTAGCAAGACTTTGGGTAATGATTCTGGTAGTGCTTCTAGGGACGCTTCTCGAACTAAAGCGACTAACTTCAAACAAAACACCTCAAACCACAACGTCATCCTTGACCGAAGCGAAGCAATTAAGCGTTTACGGGACCCAAGTGATCCATTGTCAGTAATCTTTTGTGTCGACATGTTCAATGAAGGCGTAGATATCCCGGAAATTGATAAAGTTTTACTCCTGCGACCAACTGAATCACCGGTAATATTTTTTCAGCAATTAGGCCGAGGCTTGCGCCTCGCCCCAAACTACCCGCAAAAGCAATACTTAAATGTTATCGACTTCATCGGTAACTATAAGCATGCGGGACTTTGTTTTTCATTATTAGGTCATTTAAACCAAACTCAGAACGAAAACCTAGATTGGTCCTTTGCTCATGAATCAAACTCTAATGAAAGCGACTCAACCGGAGCCGATGCTACTCAAAATAAGCCAAATGGACTAGACATAACATCAACCTCAAGTTCTAATACCACTCAAGGCCCTGGCCAAACTAGAGGCTCACAAACTAAAGCTAATGACGATGATTTCAAGCATCCACTTAAAGACTATGAATATCCTGATGGATGCTTTGTTGATGTGGACCTTAAACTTATCGACTTGATTAAAGAAATCGATGCCCAAAAGCGTAAAGCGCCATTAAAGCCAAGCGTCTTAAAAGATGAGTACCTACGCATAAAAGAAGCTCTAGGCGTCAGCCAATTATCACGCTATCAATATTTAGTGAACCTCGATGATAAGGTGTTTAAAACTTTCTACCCCAAGAAAAAATATTGGCCTCTTAATAACTGGTTAGCATTTAGACAGCATATCATCAATGATTTATCGGCTAAGGAAGAACAATGTTTGCTCTCACCTATAAGTCAATTATTTACTCAGCTTGAGCGTGAGCATTTTACCCGCTCCTACAAACTTCCGGTGTTAATGAGCTTGGTGGAATACAACCTTGAAGGACTTAAAATTACCGCCAATACTCAAGAGACAAGCCAAAACCACGTAGTCCAATCAAGCCAAGGGATGCAGCCAAGCTTAACCCAAGGGATCCCAATGCGCCTTAAAAATAGCGTTAGGCTTGACGAAATTTTAGTGGCTTTTAGGAAGTTTTACGCCAATAGCTTTTACCAACAAGATTTAGGCTCCAAAGAAATCATCGAAAAGTGTAAGCACTTTGCTAAAACCACCCCCGAAGATTTTAAAAAATTGGTTTTAAACCAACCAATTAAATTTTTGTGTACTAAGACTGGTCACAAAGAATCTCTTTTTAGATACGACGCCCCAACCCAAACTCTAATTTTAAATGAATTTTTGGGCCCCTACTTAAATGATGAAATAGTAGCTCGGGAATACGCAGATATTTGTCAAAGTGCCGTTTATTTATACTTTAAGAAAAGATACCAAGAAGCTGCCGCTAATGACGCTTAAATATGATTTTTTTAAGGCACGGCATCCCCAAGCGAATGGTTTACCCAAACGAATACATGGGTAAAAAGATATGGCCACTTTAGGCCATAAAATAAAGGCTATTGAGCTAAGCCCCAAGCTTGCTTTAAGCAAACTTCCCAAGCCACTTTAAAAATTTGCTCTAAACTTTAAAAATTGGCCCTAAACCTAAAAAAGTGCGAACCGTCTTAGCTATCACCTTGGCACAGCTATCACTTTGGTGTAGCTATCACTTTTGCGCAGACAACGCCATCTCATCAAGCTTATACCGGTTGTAGCCTACTCTAAAACGACTTTGGTCGTTGTTGTATAGAGGGCTTAATATGGAGTTTTCGGACTCGTCAACAGAAGTAGTAACCTCCGTTAAATTAAGCATAAAGTTATAGAGTAAATCGTTAGTGAAGTAATGGTGTCTAACTTCTTGTAGCCTCTTAAAGTTTGTAGCCTGTTCGGACATAAATTTAGGTCCCGCAAATACGACAAACGGAATCCTAGTCATCGCCGGGTGGAACAAATTGAAGTTATGGCCACTACGCTTTTCCGCATATTCTCCATGATCAGAGACGTAAACCATCGCCTCAAAATTTGGAATTTGAGTAACACGGGCATAGATCTTTTGGAGTACTTCATCCGTAAATGAAATGGTATTGTCATAAAGATCTACGTATTGTTCTGTCCCAAATGGAGTCCGATCTTTAGGGATGCGCTGTTCATATTGTTCATGACTCCCAATTAAATGGACGATGATAAGCATCTTGTCATCATATTTAATCTTGTCAAAATACGGCAAGAGGTCTGAATCCAAATGGCTAGAGAACTGATACCCCATAAGTTCACTATTTAACCACATACCCTGATCAGCAGATTGAGCCATTAAAGCTAGCGGAGTATCAAACGCCCCATACTTTTGTTGGTTACTAAGCCAGACTGTCTTAAAGCCTGCTTTTTTAGCCACTTCAATTAATGAGTAGTTTTCACCAGGGGTAACAGTATTGTATTGATTTTGTCTAGTCAAAGCGTAAGTTAAGACTTGAACCGTTTGGGTGTGACATGAATATGCATTATCAAATAAGACCGTACCGCTCTTAGGATTTTTAGCCATTTGGCTTAACCAAGGAGTGGTATTACGGCTGTAGCCGTAAGCCCCCATATGGTTACGGGTGGCTGATTCCCCTATCACTAAAACATAAACCCCAGGTTTAGCTTTAGAAGTTACGGCTAGATTTTGAAGGTTTTGCGCACGTTCCGCGGCGTGAGCTTTGAAAGCCGTAAAGCTTGAAACATATTTAACCGTTTCAAGGCCTGCGCGGTACACAAAATTTCGGTTCTTAAGGCAGCAAACACTTAAAATAGCGATTAGTAAGCACACCAACAAGGTCTTGTACGAAACTTGGGTTTGTTCCTTAACCCCAAGACCTAACCAAACTGAAAATACTAGCGTCCCAATAACCGCCACAATAACTGTAAGCGCTAGCCCCGTTCCAGCATGGCAGGACAAATATTCCCAACCTTCAGCCAAATTGGTCTGCATGATCGCTAAAATACTTTCGACGCTAATAAAAGTCCCTGAAACTAAGAAGTTACCAAATACTAGTAACATGCATAACCAAAACGCAAGTGCGGCGCCAATAAAGATTAGCCCCATAACTAGCTTTAGCAATTTATTTGAAGCCGCACTTGAGACTAAAGCCCCAAGTGTCATCACTTCAGCTACAGCAATTACTAATAATACGTCCACCCCAGAAAACGAATTAAACTGTACGTTAGTCGTAAACAATCTAATCGCAGAAATTCCTCCAGCTGCTAACGCCCAAAATATAAATACCCCTAAAAGGCGACGCGGTTTAATAGAAGAGCCGATAATTACAGGTAAGAGTGGTAAGACCACAAAAGCTAGCGCCCAATCGTGAAGGTAGTTGTAATAATTTAAAGCAACCACCCCTAAGAGGACCGCCAAAAGCGTAGCGATTAACCACTGCTTTCGACGAGAGAGTGATTTGATTTTAGAAGTGCTTTGGCCCTTACTATCACTAGTAGCCTCCGCAAAAGTTCCATGTTCCGAAGCCACATGACTTGGGCTTACGTGCTCTTGATAAGCGCGTCCAAATGCATTTCTAGCAGGTGAAGTAGTTTCATTTGCTGACCAAGCACGCGATTTTCCCCCTTGGTTTCTAGTAAATGGTTTAGTATTTCTAACCAATGACTTGAGGGAAGTTGAATTATTGAGACTACTTGATTTAGGTCTAACAAACATAAGCGCAACCGTAAATTAAGAACGTAACTAAACATGTAACTTATTCAAAAGTAGCTTACTTCAGATCTCTTTTTATTGTTAAATCTGAATTAAGACTAGGTTAAGTCGGCATTATATGCCTATTACTTAAAAAGGTAATCACATTAATTGATTCGTCTCAAATCGGAGCTATTTTGGGGTAGTTATTTCTTGAATATCAATCTAAAAAACTTTTAAAACGCGCATTAAAAAAGAATAAACAAACCCTGTAAATATAAAGATTTTATAAAAACTTTCTCACCCAAATTTTATGTAGCAAAAGAAATAAAACCAGGGATCCAATTTCCCAAAACTTGAGGTAAAAATTTGGGCTTAAATTACGCTAAATGCCTATTCGAATTTAGATAATTTAGCTTTTTAGTCTAAAGAGCAGACCTATCTAAGCCCAACATGTTAAACGCAAGCCCGCGAGAAATTTATTTAACGAAATATTATCCCCTCTTCCCTAAAGGCTCTAGCCATTTTCCATCGACCCTTTCAAAATTCCATAGGCTCTTTCAAACTCCATGCTTCCTCAAAGCCAAAGGATGGAGCCAAGAGAAATACCAAATGATATTGCCCAAAGGAAAAGGAAAACTAAAAGGAACAGGAAGAGGTAAAAGGACCACTTAAAAAGAAAGCTTAGGTAAAAAACGACATTTTCACTTTGGCGAATTGCTACATATTAAGTATGGCCTTAATAAACAAGGCCTCATTTTAAATATATTGGCGCAAAGATAAGAACTTATGATATTGGCGAGGCAAATTTGGAGGTTTACGCCAAACAAAAAAAAAGCTCAATCCATAAGGATTGAGCTCAAACGTCTTTCAACAAAGAAAGAGCACGGGATAAACTGATTACGAAATATATAAAGCAAACTCCGTGCCAACTTTTGCCAAACAGTTATAAATAAATTTAATTATTTACATAATATCGATAAATATAGCTCATAAAGAGGATTTACCTAAAATTTACCCTGCATCTTTAGGTTTTATGCTAAAAAATAATTTCTATAGACCTGTAGTTTTGAGGAAAGTTGTTCATATGCTTTTGGATATATTTTTAAATTTTGTTATCTTTTGCATATTGTTTTGCATTTTGCAGATTTATTTTATTATTGCAACAAGACAGACGCTTTCAAAGTTTTATTTCCGCCACTTTAATTACTTCAATCATTGTTTTGTTGACTTTTGGTCCCGATCCTTCCTTACATCTTGCTCTTTGTTCCTTTCATCTTGCTCTTTTTTCCTTTCCTTCTCCCCATTTTTCCTCCCTCCCCCAATGCACAATGCACAATGCACAATCCACTAAGCAGCGCAATTGCGCATTAGCCTTGAGCAAAAAAAGCAAAAGCTCTTGGGTCACGAAACACAAGAGCTTTTAGTCATAGTGAAGGAAATTGCCATTTCGCTTTAAATTAAGCATATTCTTTGACTTATTCTTTCGCTGAGCCAAGGGCTGCATTTGGGCTTAATCTTTTGATTCCTGATCTTCTGAGGCTACGTCTTTAGTTTTCCACCAAGACTGAGAACGGTTAAAGCGATAGATTACTTGGTTCTTACTGCCACGGAATGGTAAAGTAAGGTCTTTAAGTTCTTCAACGAAACGGCCATCAACTAACACATCAATTAGATCTACTACTTCTTGTTGATCAGGAGTTAATTGATCCTTGGTGTAACCAGTCCAAAGCCAAATGTCTTTGTCAGGTGAACATTCTCTTCTGATACGTTCGCAGAGTTTTTTTACAGCTGGAATATTAGATGGAAGCAATGGATCGCCACCAGAAAGAGACAAGCCTCTTCTGTGAATTCTAGTATCATTTAGATCAGAGATGATCTGATCTTCCATTTCTTCGGTAAACGGAAAACCTGCATCAGTATTCCAAGTTGACTGATTGTAACACCCCTTACAGTGGTGTTCACACCCAGCCACAAACAAAGTGCAGCGTGTTCCTTCGCCATTGATAACATCAATCTGAATATACTTGCAGTAATTCACTTCGAAGTACTCCTTCCCAAAACAACTTCAAAATTCTTTGCAACGCTATAGATATAAGGCTAAAGTGTTGAATTCAGTACTATTGACCTTGAGTCCGTTCGTAATACTAGGGACTGCTTATTCATTAATAATAGCTTACTCATTAATAACAATTATGAAATAAAACGAATTTTAAGTGTAAGCCTAATTCACTAGGTTCACCTAGTTTCCTTGGTTCATAGTTCACTCGTTTTAACTCATTACACTTGAGGTCTAACACAAAATATTTACTGAGCTACTGAGCATTATACACATTTTAATACACGTTTTAGCCTTAGGAAGTCATAATCATCGCAAAAATACACTGTCCTAAAAAACTCTGTCCTAAAACGTCCCATCGTAAAACACTTGGCGTAAGTAATCTATCTAAAAACGTAAGTTAGACTCAAGAACAACGAAAACATGGCTCCAAATAACTCCCTAAGACCCAACTAAATTGTTCGAAGTCTTTCATCAATCGCTTTAATCTTATCGCGTAAAGCAGCTGCTTTTTCAAACTGCAGGGCTCGCGCAGCTTCAACCATTTGCTTGCGATATTCTTCCATGCAAGCTGTTAGTTTATGCGCGTCATGGCATTGCATGATTTGCGCTATATCATCACTTAATGAAGTGGCGCTAGAGGTAATCGTATTTTCGATATTCTCTCGTTTTTCACCTAATTGCATGATGTCTTTAACTTCATTTTTAACAGACTGTGGCACGATGCCATGTTCTTCGTTGTATGCTTGCTGTTTTTTACGTCTACGTTCAGTTTCGTCTATAGCAGCCTGCATGGAATCGGTAATAGTATCAGCATACAAAATGGCACAGCCATTGACGTTACGAGCAGCACGACCTATGGTCTGAATTAATGAGCGTGAAGAACGTAAGAATCCTTCCTTGTCCGCGTCAAGGATCGCAACTAACGATACTTCAGGGATATCAAGCCCTTCACGGAGCAGGTTAATCCCGACTAATACGTCAAAGGCCCCTAGTCTTAAGTCCCTAATAATTTCGACACGTTCAACGGTATCGATATCTGAATGGAGGTATCTCACTTTGATATCGTGCTCTTCTAAATATTCCGTCAAATCTTCAGCGGTACGCTTAGTTAAAGTGGTAACGAGTACACGTTCATTTTTGCTAGATCTTAGGCGAATTTCACTCATCACATCGTCGACTTGCCCCGCTACCGGACGCACTTCGATGATTGGGTCTAATAAACCTGTTGGGCGCACCACTTGTTCAACTACTTGCCCATTAGCTTCTTCTAATTCAAATTCTTTAGGTGTAGCAGAGACGTAGATGGTTTGAGGTTGAAGCTTTTGAAATTCAGCGAAATTTAAAGGTCGATTATCAAGAGCAGACGGCAACCGAAACCCAAAGTTGACGAGGTTTTCTTTACGCGAGCGATCCCCTTTGTACATCGCGCCGATTTGAGGCACGGTTACATGCGATTCATCGATGATTAGTAAGCCATCTTTAGGTAGATAGTCAAAGAGGCAGGGTGGAGCTTCTCCAGGCTTACGCCCAGATAGATAACGAGAATAGTTTTCAATACCGGAGCAGTAGCCAAGTTCTTCAATCATTTCCAAATCGCAGACCGTACGTTCACGTAATCTTTGTTCTTCCACTAACTTATTAGCAGCCAAAAGTTCAGCGCTTCTAATTTCTAAATCGGCCTTTATTTCTTTGGTAGCTTCTTTTAAGACATCACGTGGCGTTACGTAGTGCGTTTTTGGATAAATAGTTACTCGCTGCAAATCCTCATGGTATTTACCTGTTAAAGGGTCGAAGGTATAAAGGCGTTCGATTTCATCATCAAAGAGCTCAATGCGCACAGCAAATTCGTCGGATTCAGCAGGAAATACATCGATGACATCACCTCGAACTCTAAAGTGCGCGCGAGAAAAGTCGACATCATTACGCGTATACTGTAAATCAGCTAAATGCGAGGTGATTTCATGTTGGTCAATAATGTCACCGACCGTGAGGTGTAAAATTTGGCGTAAGTAACGCTCCGGAGAGCCCAAACCATAAATTGCACTCACAGAAGAAACGATAATTGTATCTCTTCTTTCAAGTAAAGCCTTGGTTGCGCTTAAGCGCATCTGTTCAATGTGTTCATTAACTTGCGCGTCTTTAGCAATATAAGTATCAGAAGACGGAATATAAGCTTCAGGTTGGTAATAATCGTAATAGGAAACGAAATATTCAACGGCATTATGCGGGAAAAATTTTCTCATTTCCCCGTAAAGCTGAGCCGCTAATGTTTTATTGTGCGCTAAGATTAAAGTTGGTTTATTGACCGCGGCAATTACACTTGCCATCGTAAAAGTTTTCCCCGAACCAGTTACCCCAAGGAGAACTTGCGCTTTACGCCCCTCAAAAATACCTTTACTAAGTTCAGCAATAGCATTTGGTTGATCCCCTGCTGCCCCATAAGGCGCTTCAAGATTAAACTTACGGGCTTCTTCTACGATCATTTAAAACAATGCTCCTCTCTATGCTCGAGTCATGCTGCTTCCACGCTACTTCTCGCTATTATCATCTGCTTAGCGCAAGCAATCCACACCAACTAAACTGAAATTAAAGTTTAACTACAAAAAATTAAAGAGGCTAAGCTTTAGGCGTGGTAGTTTTTCAAAAGAAGTTAAGGCACTTTTATTCTATTTTAATTTATGAACTCATTTAATGAACCAAGCAGTTTGCCATTTACCTTTTTCTAGTCTCTTTTACCATTGCTATTGCTATTACTTTTACTATTGCTATTCTAAGCCGTATAGCTAAGTATATTCCTCGCTAGAGCCTGTGTAGCGAGATAAATAATTTGGGCCATCTAAGTAAGTTGGCCTAGCCCTAGCGACTCAAGCCTAAGCCTAGTTCGCCCCGCAAAAGTTACCTCAAACCACTTAAAACTGACAAGATATCTATTGGCTTAAGCTATCCTCTCCTTAATTAAGTTATATCTTACCATGAACAACAAGGGTTACTGCCGGAAAAATTAACTATGCTTGCTTTGGTACCTCAAAGACTACTTAAGCCCCAATTTTTTGCGCGGCCTTATAATCCAATATCACCCTCCCAAACCATTATTAACTGCGCAAAATATAGACAATTTTCAATAAAAAACTTAAAATTCTCTTGACAATACAATGAATCACATTTATCATGCGCTTCGTTCTTTATGTAGTGTTTAAAGCACTCCATGGAACAGTATTTACGTGATTCCTCTTTAGTTCAGTCGGTAGAACGGCGGACTGTTAATCCGTATGTCGCTGGTTCGAGTCCGGCAAGAGGAGCCATTAAAATACACATTATTCAGGATTCCTCTTTAGTTCAGTCGGTAGAACGGCGGACTGTTAATCCGTATGTCGCTGGTTCGAGTCCGGCAAGAGGAGCCATTAAAATACACATTATTCAGGATTCCTCTTTAGTTCAGTCGGTAGAACGGCGGACTGTTAATCCGTATGTCGCTGGTTCGAGTCCGGCAAGAGGAGCCAGCCAGAATCTCAAATAAAAACCCCCAAGCAAATAAAAAGTATAAACCTCAATAAACACATGGTTATTAACAGTTAATTTTCTATTTATCCCCAGGTTTTACCCTTGTTATCCACACAAAAGTCCAACTAATACACTACTAGAACCATCAAAATTTCTTATTCACTCTTTATCCACCATTTATTCCCAAGATATACCATAGTTATACACCCTAAATTCACAGCCTTATAAACAAGCTCATTTTTTATTAAATTCCACCTATAACGCCAAGATCCAAGACTTTAGCTTAATTTCCCCCATCACGTCCCATAAACTAGTCACCTTCCCCATGCGATACCGACTGTATTTTTCTTTTGCTTTGCTCATGAATTCGTGAGTTCAGGAGTTGTAAGTTCATCTATCCAGGTTATTTTTATCGAATCTTGGCATTGAAGTGAATGCCTATTGAGCACTCTAAACAATAACAAAAAAATCACTAAATATAACAAACTAATGAGAATTTATTTTTACGGTAAAACTGTAAAACCGTGTAACCAACATGGTTGTTACACAATTTTATATGTAACTAATTTTTTTAATCTTTTTGCCTTGTTCAAGTTAAAAAAATAGCGCAAACCCACATCAAATGTGGCAAAATTATATCCCAATGTTTTGGTCTCACGTGCTCTAGAAACGTACAAAAACAGTTAATTTTTTTTAATTTGGCTCACAATCCACTATATCAAAATGACACCATTTTTAAATTTGAATCGCCAGAGGTGTATAATTTGTTACAAATGATTACAAATGTACAAAAAACAAAATAAAAAAAATTGTACAAAATACAGCCTTAAAAACTAAAAATGATTACACAAAGTTTACTAATATGTTAAAATTTTGTTAATATTTAACATGTGAATTGGCAAACTCAAATGGCTGTATATAATAGCATTCACATTCAAGGGATAAACTTATATGCTACAATCCATATCTGTGCTCGGCAAAAGCATAATATTTGCAACTATACTATCGCTCGTCAACATTACTGTCTCATATATCTACACTAGAACCGATTGCAACACCCAAATAAATACCGTGGCGAGCTATCTTAAAAACGTAGCCACTTCTGGCAACAAAGAATTTACCCAATCCTTTGGTAATGACACTGCGAATAATCTAGAACTTTTAGCCCTTAAAGTTTCTATTGATGGTGCTAGCGTTTACTCTTTTGATGGTAGTAATAAAGGTTCTATCTACCAAAAGTTTTTCCCAGCCACAGGTGAAGTTTCCGAACCAAACTTTCGCGCTAGCTTTGAGATCAACACCCAAAGCACCGCTCTTAGTTTCTTAATACGTATTCTTGTCAGTACCGTTATTATTTTCCTTGGTTGTATCGCCATAGCTTCTTTAGCTGCTAAGAAAGCCATGAATACCTTGAATCGTTTACGCACTGCAATCTTAAACCATCAATATGAAGACATTGAATTTGATGATTTAAGTAAAGAACTCTGCACTATCGAAAGTAAGTTCAAGCATGATCTTGAAGATGCAGCTAAAAAGATCGAACACCTCGAAAGCGCTTCAACCCTTGATGTCCTTACTGGTTTATACAACCGTAGCGCTTTTAGACAGCAGTTCGATAAGCTCATGTCTTCTAAAGACCAGAACCAAGTTAACATGCTTGGTATTATCCGTGCTTCTGAGTTACAACAAATCAACTCTGAACGTGGCTTCCAGATGGGTGACTCCTACATCAGAGATTTAGCTTCTTTATTAAAGGATACTTTATCTCATTTCCCTCAAGCCATGGCTTACCGTATTTCTGGCTCGGATATCGCTGTTATTCAACCAAAGACTGATGAAGAAAACATCAAGCGCATTAATGAAGAACTTTTAGCTTTAGTCATTGAATATCAGAAGTCCCATAGCATGTCTTGCGTATGCTATAGTGGTTACACCCTCTTTACCGCTACCGAAAAGACTGAAACTATTTTGTCTCGTGCGGACTTAGCTTTGGCTTTAGCTCAGACTGGCCCGGCTAACGGCTACTATATCCAAAAGGAAGACACTGAAGATTACCTCCAAGGAGAAATTCATTGGCGTGAAACCATTTTAGATATTCTTAACCGTCAAGCGATTAAGCTTTACTATCAGCCAATTAAGAGCATGAATATCTCTATTCATACTTATGTAGAAATCTTTGCTCGTTTCTCTACCAAAGATGGTGAAACCCTTTCTACTGAAACTGTATTAGCTGCAGCTCAGCGCCATGACTTACTCATTCGCTTAGAAGAAATGATTATCGAAAACATCATTGCCAAATTCTATGCCGTAAATGACAAGTCAATCCGCTTTGGGATTAACTTATCAGCTAATGCTTTAATCAGCACTTCATTCTTACTTTGGTTGGAAAGAACTTTACTTCGCCACAGTGAAATTGCCGCTAACCTCGTATTCGAAATCAACGAAGAAATCTTAGAAAGCAATAACCTCGGCGCTCAACGTCTCTTCTCTATCATTAAACGTGCCGGTTCTTTCACTAGTATCAGTCATTTTGGGAAAGGGATTGAATCATTCCGTATCTACCGTGAACTTAAGCCAAACTACATCAAGCTTGATCCAAACCTTTGCCAGAGCTTTGAAAAGGACTTAACTTCTCAGCAGTTCGTCCGTATGATTATTGAAGTATCTCATCGTTTAGGTTGCGTAGTAATTGCCGAAGGCATTGAAACCACCTTGCAAAAGCAACACATCGAAAACCTTTATGTGGATGCTATTCAGGGTTACCTTATTGCCCAGCCTGAAGAACTTACCGATAAAGTTAAGATTGACCTTAACCCAGCTTGGCAACGTAAAAATACCCCTCAGGACTTTTTCTCTTAAACCTTTAGTTTAAGACAAGCCCCTTGGTACTTAGTGCCCTTGAGGCTAAAGTTTTTGGTGTTAGTTCTTTTTTGTAACTTAATCCCCAAAACAAAACCTTAAAAAGCATTTGGTCTAAGCCAAATGCTTTTTGCTTTAGACTTTTGACCTTTTTACTCTTCCTTACTCTTCGTTTTACTGCTTTGATTTTTGCTTTGAGCTTTTTGTTTTGTTTTTTTCCTAAAGTCACATCGAACCTTTCCTTAAAACATAATGCCTCGTAATAATAAATAGCTCACTTAATCGCACACATCTAAAGTGATATCATTGTCACCATATTAAACATGTCTTATTATGAGAATACTTAAAAACAAACGATAAAAACCTAAAGGAATACCTAAGAGTTTTAAGGACGAATTAGTTTTACTTAAATTAAGGATTTTACGCTTAAAGGCCAAACACCATGAAGCTAACAGCTTTAATACCTAGTTTAACTTTTTAAAACTATTCATAGATGTAGTTTGGGCCTTTGATAAAAAATCAAAGGCTAAATCTTAACATCGTATTTTTCTTTGGATAAAACTGAGATTTGACTTATGTTCTATGTAAGAGTACCGCTTTCACGGCAAATTTTTATTAACCTTTTTCTCTTAGCTTTGATTGCGGGCGGATGTATTTATCTCACCCAAAAAAACTTTTCCGTACTTGAATATAAAAGCAAAATTGCCTTTACCCAAAAGATTAATAATTACTTTTTCTCCCACATAGAAGAAAAAGAAAATCATTTGATGCGCGATATTGTAACCCGCCTTATTTATAACTTGCCGTTTAATGAAATGCCAAGCCACATTGTGTATTTTGAATGGCACGAAGATAAACCCAATATTCCTATCTATAGACGTGAAGCAGATAACTTTATTGTCCCTGATGAATTTTTAGAGACCTATAGAAACAAAGTCTTTAAACGCTTAGCGGAACCAAAAGCTGATAAAATTCCAAACGTATACTGCACCACTACTGAGAGCTGCACTCTATTTTTACATAAACGCTATAACATGGGCGAACGTAGCGGTATTGCCATTTATGGCATTCGCTTAACTAGCTTAATTGAATCGTATAAGCAACTTGCTGGTTACGCTGGTATTATTTTCCTTGAAACCCATAACAAAAACCTCGCACTTAACGAATGGAAGAATGAACCTATCTCCCCAAACACTCACATCATTCCTATTAATATCAATAAGCTTAATAGGGATGAGCCTCTTATTGACTTAAAGAGTAACCCTACAGCATCACAAATTACCTATAATGACTACACTCAAAAGTTTGCTGCTAAGTGGGGGTTCACTCGTGAAATCTATACTCCATTCATTATTTTTGGCCAAAATTTAGGATATAACGTCAACTTTATTCCGGAACCTAAAATCTCCGATATCCTTCTCCTCCCTACCCCTGAAAACTTCACAAGCATGCTATGCCTATTAATCCTGTTAGGTGGGGTTTTAATTTACCAATTACGCGTTTTACTACGAACCTACAATTTCATAGCTACTAATGCGACCCGTATTAAGCGTTACGCTCCTACTGCCGCCCCTGGATTTGCGCAGGATGAAACTATTGCTTTGATTAATATGCTAGATAGCGCGATCTCTTCTGCCGAAAAGCGCGACACCACTATTCAAAAGCTTAATCAAAAGCTAGCTCTCTTTGACTACTACGATACCGCCTCATCCTTGCCAAACGCTAAATGGATCAACGAGCAATTGATTCGTAGCATCAGTAGCTACGCTTCAGATATTAGTAAGACTTACTACTTAGTGCTCTTTACCACTTCGATTAAAGAAGACTACTTAAACTCTGAAGATCATCTAAGCACCATTGCCTCACGAATCTTATCGACGGTGGGTGAAGCCAACAATTTGGCTATGTTTAGTGAAAATACTTTTGCGCTTCTTACTTCTGACTGCACTGATAATAATGCGGTCTGCCAGCTCTTAGATAAAATCAAGGGAGCGATTAAAGAACTTTTACCGCCTGATGATAATAACCTCCATATCCGCGCGGGAATGGTAAGTGTCATGTCACCTACCATAACTCATACTGAACTTATTCGGCGGGCACTAGCCGCGCTTCAAAGCAGTATTGCTGACAAAAACGACACTGATAACTACACCCTCTTTAGCGCCGCTATTGGCCGCACCGCTACGGAAAACTCACTCCTTGAAACTAGCCTACGTAAAGCTAAATTAAGTGGTGAACTCTTACTTAAATACGAACTTGTTTATAATACCAAGGTGCATTCTGTGATCGGTTTAAAAGCGCATCCTTATTGGCTCCGTAACGGCACTGCAGTATGCCTTTTAGACTATAAGGACGACATCATAAGTTCTGGGCTTAATATTGAGTACAATTATTGGAAAATTGAAAATTGTCTCTTTGATTTAAACGAATTGGACAACAAGCTCAACCAGCAAATCAACATCGTGATTAAACTAAACCTAGGTCAGCTTACCGACCCAAATCTTACCTCAATGCTCGACGTCTTGACGCTTAAATATAGCGTAATGCCTACCCGCATTTACTTCTCCATCTCGGAAGAAGATATCAGCAGTGACCTTGAGGCGGCTCATTTAGCTATCAATAATCTTCTTAAGAGTGGTTACCACGTTAACCTTGAAGACTATGGTTTAGGTTATGCTGATTGCGCCTTCGTTAAACGCTTTGGCTTTGACTTCGTAACCTACTCCCCTATCGTAGCTAATCGCCTCATTCGTACCGAATACGACCGACAGATGATTACCAACAACATTAAGCAGCTACAAGAGTTAGGAACCGTTGGTATTGGGGTCTCAGGAATTAATAACATCTTAACTGCGCGCATCATGGCTAATATTGGGGTTTACTTCATCTCAGGCCCGCTGTTGCCACAAGACTGTCTAATCTCCCAAGTCCCTGAAGCTATTGCTAACACGAAGTTTGATGAACAAGCAAGCTAACTCCATGATTTTTGATATGGTTAAGGTTAAGAACTTAAATTCCCATAAAAATTCTTAACCTTGCTTCTAAAACTAGTTTCTAAGCTAGGTTTCTAAACAATGCTTCTAAACCTAGCCTCAAAAGTCAAAAATCAAAACTTGAATTAAAAATCTACCCCACCTTCAAACTTTGGTCCTTTTAGGCCAGGGGTTCATCAACATTCCCCCTCGCCCCCAAAAAAAAAAACAAAAACGAAAAACCCAACGTTAGATGAGGCTATAGCCACAAATGTTATTGCTACTCAATATTTGAAATTCTTTCTTAAAAAACTATCAAAAAATGTTGCAACCTGCTTGACACTAACCAAAGGAGGATAGTTAAACAGCATTTTGAGACTGGCGAAAATCTACATTATGAAGTTGACTTTTACAGAGAAGGAAAATATTTGGACCTTCGATGCCAAAGGCGAAGTACTGATAACCATCATGTCATCTCTGGCGCAGGAAGAAAGCCGTTCAATTTCCGAAAACTGTACATGGGGTCAACGCAAGAGATTTGCAGACGGAAAGGTAACCGTACCCTTTAAGCATTTTCTCGGTTATGACCGTGGGAAAGACGGAAATCTAGTGCTCAATAAGGCTCAAGCAGAAGTTGTTAAACGGATCTACGCTATGTTCTTAAGAGGCATGACACCGCACACTATTGCACGAAAACTGACAGAAGGAAAAATCAAAACACCAGCAGGTTGTGACACATGGAGCGGCGGTTCGGTGCGTAGCATTCTTTCCAATGAAAAATACAAAGGAGATGCCCTACTCCAGAAAACTTTCTGCGAGGATTTTCTAACAAAGAAAATGAAAATCAACCAAGGTGAAGTGCCACAGTATTATGTGGAAAACAACCATGAAGCAATCATCGACCCGCAAACCTTTGATATGGTTCAGGCAGAACTTGCACGGCGCAAAGAAGGAAACAACCATCACAGCGGCATTCACCTCCTTTCACACAAAATTAAATGCGGTGACTGTGGCGGATGGTACGGTTCCAAGGTATGGCACTCAAACGATAAGTTCCGAAGGATCGTCTGGCAATGTAACAACAAGTACAAAAACAAAGATAAACACTGCACAACTCCTTATCTTGATGAGAATCAGATCAAGGAACGATTCACAATCGCAGTCAATAAGCTGTTAGCAGGTTCTTCGAGTGCAATAAGAGCATGTGAGGCGGCTCTTTCTGCAACCCTTGATACCTCTGAGTTGGAGCAGAAACAGCAGAATCTCTTAGCAGAGATGCAGACGCTCGATTCAGCTTTACGGCAGCTAATCCATCGGAACGCTACCACGGCACAGGATCAGAACGAATACAGGAAAAGCTATGATGAGATTGCTCAAAAATTTAGCTCTGCAGAATAGCAGAAAAAGCTCGTCGATAAAAAACTTAGTGATCTTCTCAAGCATCGCAACATCATCGAGAATTTTATTAGCAAGCTAAAGGAACAGAATGGGCAAATATCGGAGTTCAGCGAAAATCTCTGGTGCGGTCTGCTAGATTATGTTACGGCATATACTGATGGCAGATTGGTTTTCCGATTCAAAAACGGTTCTGAATTTTTGGGGTAAAAGAATAATCCCGATCATCGATAACGGTCGTCGGGAAATTTTGCTATCACTTACACGAAAACAACTGAGACTCAACTGGTTCACCGTTTGGGCTCAAAAAGCGGTTTACCAAAGAAATCAATAAATAATATGCCGATAAAGCTTGTAGGACATTCTTTAAATTAGCCAATTCATAGTTAAACATATTTCCATTAGAAGATTCTACTTCACCAGCTCTTTTATGTTTTACGTGATTATAATCTTGCCACCAATCACCACACGACTGTTCAGAAAATTTTGAAAAAGGATGAATAGAAGCTCTACAACCAACAAAATTAACTTCCACAATTTCATTCGCAATGTTTCCGCAATAATCATTTTTTATCTGCTGGAACCTTTGCAACATGCTAATTCTTTTATTTTTTACATTGTTGGATTCATCCAAAGCAGAGCAGAATTCTTCAGCTAAAGAGTCTATCCCGCTACAAATACTCAAGAATAGCTGCATGTATTTTGATGAGAATGTTTTATAATTTTTCTTATCAATCGAGACGTACTTGTCAGTGCCTAAAAGTTCATCCTCAAGAATCTTAAAGTCACAAATATAAACTTTCTTAAAGGAATCATATAACAATTCAAAGTCCTCCACTTTATCAATCAAGGCTCAGTACCAGGTCAAAAATTTATAGCAAGCCCATCGAGCCTAAAGCATTATATCACAAGGCTCGGTATCAAATTCGGAGTAGAGATTTCAATACCGACTCCGGCATACCACCGGTGACATAATACATCTTCAGCTTCTCATACAACGGACTAAAGAAGGCGTCAGGGATAGGCTCAAGGGTATCCACCTGTTCCAGATACTGCGCCAGATTTTCATCACCGTTGGCAAGTAGAAACTCAGTAAATGTCATTGGGTCAATCTGCATGAAGTTGACCTTGCCTACTGGAAAAGAGGAAGGCTTCGCCAAGGCGATACCTAACAAAGAACCGGCGCAGGCAACATGGTACTGCGGTGCGTTCTCGCAAAAATATTTCATGGAGTTAATGACTTTCGGGCAGTCCTGTACCTCGTCAAAGATGATGAGGGTCTTCTCCGGCAATATCTTTTGACCGCTTGCTAGCATAAGGTTTTGCAGAATCCGATCCACATCCTTGGTTGTTTCAAAAAATTGTTTATATTCTTCGTTTTCGTCGAAGTTAAAGTAGGCTGTATTTTCATAATAGCGTTTGCCGAACTCTTTTAGAATCCAAGTCTTACCAACCTGACGTACGCCCTTCAAGATTAAAGGCTTGCGGTAGGGAGAATTCTTCCAATCCAGCAACTTTTTTAAGATAAATCGTTCCATAGAATCACTCCTCACATTTTTATTGAAGTTTCATGCTTTATGATCACATTTTTATTGAAGTTTTGTGCTTTATAATCACACTTTTATTACATGCGAATTCTATGAAAATCACAATCGAAATCACAAAATTATTAAGATTTAATGCTTATCAATCACACTTTTATATAAGATAGCAAAAAAAATTTTCTACAATAAAGACAGACCACAGTCTCAACATTAGTTAGATTACATCTTGTCTTTCCGTTTCATTCCGCGGGGATTCAATATTTTACAAGAAAACTAAATTACACCAACAATATGGACTTGACTATATACGGTGGTGAAGTTAGTTGCAAATTTTCGCCCGAATCACTTTTAACTCTCCAATCATCAAAAAAAATCCTAGCTTGCATGCACAAACTAGGATTTCTTAATACTTAAAAGCTTTAGGCCTTTAGCTTAGTTAATACTTAAGCCCAAGGCTACGCTTAAGTACCAAGCCTTAGATACAGCTTATTACTTATGGCTTTGAGCAAACTTATCCATAAATTCAACGAGGGCCTTCACCCCAGCCATTGGCATAGCGTTGTAGATAGAAGCACGCATGCCACCAAGTACACGGTGGCCCTTAAGGCTGATAAGACCAGCGTTCTTAGCTTCAGCTAAGAATTCAGCGTTGAGGTCTTCATTCTTCAAGAAGAATGGTACGTTCATACGAGATCTGAACTTAGGATCGATGTTGTTAGAGTAGAAATCGCAGCTATCGATAAAGCCATAGAGGTAGTTAGCCTTTTCGATATTACGCTGTTCCATAGCTTCAACCCCACCAGTTTCCTTGATCCACTTAAATACGAGACCAGAGAAATACCAAGCAAAGGTATTTGGAGTGTTGTACATAGAATCGTGATCTGCAGTCACCTTGAAGTTAAGGATTGATGGGCAGATATCCTGAGCGTGACCTAAAAGGTCTTCACGGACGATAGCCATGGTGATCCCAGAAGGACCTACGTTCTTTTGCGCGCCCGCATAGATCATCCCAAACTTTGAGACATCAATGTTACGTGAAAGAATGCAAGAAGAAGCGTCACCAATTACGGTACGGTTGCCAGTATCGAGGTTATCGAACAAGTCAATCCCGTGAATGGTTTCGTTCAAACAACAATGAACATAAGCTGCGTTATCATTGAACTTAACACCATTGGTATTTACAGTGATAGTGCCATCAGCAAGCTTTTCAGTAAGCTTCATTTCATTTACGTTAGTGTACTTCTGAGCCTCGTCAGCAGCGTAGCCAGACCAAGCACCGGTAGTAACGTAATCTGCACAACCATCCTTTGAAGCAAGGTTCATAGGAACTGCTGCGAACATCCCACGCCCACCGCCATGCATAAAGAGCACTTTGTAGTTATCAGGTACGTGCATAAGGTCACGTAAATCCTGAATAGCTTCTTCAGCTACAGCAATGTATTCCTTAGAACGATGAGAGATTTCGATGATGCTAGCGCCCATACCATTGAAGTTTAGAAAGTCTTTTTGTACCTTCAGCATTACTTCTTCAGGTAACATGGAAGGACCGGCAGAGAAATTATATACTTTGCTCATTTGTTGTTTCCTAAGTGTTAATACGGCCTCCGGCCGTTTCAAGTAAGAGAGCGGCTCCTTTGGAACCGCCCTCTAATCAAGTTTAAGTGTTAAACCCCGTTTGGATCTTCGTCTGTAGTATCAGCAGAACTTTCTGCATCAACGTCCATGTCTAGATCATCGTTGGGGTTAGGAGTTTCTTCTAAAGTAGCATCTTGAGCTTCTTGATTTTGAGCTTCATCTGCTACCACAGTCCCAGCTTCGTTTGTGGCTTGCTCATCTGGTAGAGAATTTTCTACATCATCCTCTTCTCCAACAACACGGGCAATATTTACGAGGCTAGCGCCATCGTCTAAGGTTACAAGCTTAACGCCTTGAGCAATACGACTATATCTTAAGATACCGTCCACTCTGGTACGTACTAAGTTACCACTGTTATTGATCATGATGAGACCATCATTTTCATTAACCTGTACTACCCCAATAAGTTCGCCGTTACGATCTAAGCGACCTACAACCTTGTTACCAGCACGACCACGAGATACCCCGATATTGAATTCGCTGAGTAACACACGCTTACCAAAGCCACGAGCAAATGCAAACAAAAGTTCGCTATAAGCATGGTCAAGCACCAACATGGTTACAACCTTTGCTCCAGCGTGAACCTTCATCCCACGCACCCCACGTGAATTACGGCCACATGGACGAAGCCCCCAAGTAGCTGGACGAACTTTTGCTGATTGATCTTGGGCATTAGCGTCATCTTCGCCTTCGCCGTCATCATCAGTTGCGTCATCAACAAGTTCAGCTTCAACTTCTTCTACGTCATCGGCAGCATCAGCGTTTTCAAGTTCGCTATCTTGTGCGTCATCGCTTTCATCGCTTTGAGCATCGCTTGCTGCTTGGTAGTATTCGTTAAAGAGAATACCATAACCATCACTTGAGAATATAGCAATGTCATCTTTACCAGATGAAATAGCTACATTTACTAAGTTGTCACCTTCTTGTAGTAGGAGCCCGAGAATACCACGGTTCCCCTTCATACTGATGTTCTTGTAAAGTGAAAGCTTAGTCTTCTTGATAATACCTTTTTCAGTTGCAAAAATGAGGTAACGATTTGGATCGAATTCGTTAACTGGAAGTACAGTTCTTACGGTTTCATCCTTATCAAGAGCTAAGAGGTTGACGATTGGTCGCCCCTTAGTATTACCAACAGCTTCTGGTAAGTTGTAAACCTTAAGGGCAAATACACGGCCCTTAGAAGTAAAGAACAAGGCGGTATCGTGGGTATTTACCACGTACATGTTTTCAATAAAGTCTTGATCCTTCATCTTAGCTGACAAACGACCACGACCACCGCGACTTTGAGCGCGGTATTCGTCTACCGGTTGGTACTTCACATAACCTTCGTGAGACAAGGTAATAACTACCGGCTTGTTCTCAATAAGGTCTTCCATAGAGATGTCAGAAGTGTTTGCTTCAATCACACTACGACGAGCGTCACCGTAAGTAGCCTTGATATATTCAAGTTCTTCACGGATGATAGAAAGAAGTTTGTTTTCGTCACGTAAAATCCACAAGAATTCACGAATCTGCGCCGCAGTAGCACGGTAATCGTCCACGATCTTGTCGTATTCCATCCCGGTCAAACGCTGCAACTGTAAGCTTAAGATAGCTTCAGTCTGTGAGTCTGAGAGATAGTAAAGTTCACCGTGACAACCAAAGACGCTACCATCAACGCCATCTGGGCGACAAAGTTCAGACCCATCTTCAGCGCGTTCGATTAACTGATTAAGCATCCCATAAGGCCAGCCCTTACCGATGAGGCGTTGATAAGCTTCATCACGGCTACGGCTTGAACGAATCAAGTTGATGATTTCATCAATGTTGTTAAGCGCTACCGCATAACCTTCAAGACGGTGAGCTTTTTCTCTAGCCTTAGCTAAATCAAATACTACGCGACGCGTTACAACTTCACGACGGTGTCTTACGAAGTGTTCAAGAATCTGCTTTAAGTTTAATACTTCAGGGTGAGTACCAACCAAAGCCAACATGTTGATTGGGAAGCTAGACTGCATTGCAGTGTGCTTAAAGAGCTTGTTAAGCACGATTTCAGGTGCTTCATTACGTCTAAGCCCAATCACAACACGAACAGGGTTACCACGACCGGAGTAATCGTTTACTTCAGTCATGCCTTCGATAATCTTTTCACGGATGCATTCGTTGATTTTTTCCACCAAGTCCTTTTTACGAACGTTGTATGGAATTTCATCGATCACGATAAATTGCTTTTCCCCAGGTTCGCCTTCAATGTGAGTCTTAGCTCTAATAATAACGCGGCCACTACCAGTGGTGTAAGCATCATGAATCCCACGAGTACCATATAAAATGCCACCAGTTGGGAAGTCAGGACCTGGAATATAATGCATGAGGCCTTCAATAGAGATTGAAGGATCATTAATAAGGGCAATCGTAGCATCGATAACTTCCGACATATTGTGGGTCGGAATATTAGTTGCCATCCCTACAGCAATACCTGAAGCCCCATTAACTAAAAGATTAGGGAACTTGTTAGGCAGTACGTCCGGAATGGTTAAAGAGTTATCGTAGTTTGGAGATGAATCGACGGTATTTTTTTCCAAATCGGCGATCATTTCCCCAGCTAAACGAGTCATGCGAACTTCGGTATAACGCATGTGTGCAGCAGAGTCACCGTCGATATTACCGAAGTTACCCTGACCTTCAATGAGCGGATAACGCAAGCTAAATGGCTGCGCCATACGCACAATGGTTTCATACACTGCGCTGTCACCGTGCGGGTGATATTTACCGATTACTTCACCGACGATACGTGCAGACTTCTTAGTCGGTGAGTTGTAAAAATTCTTTAAGCCGTACATGGCATAGAGAGAACGTCTGTGTACCGGCTTTAAACCGTCGCAGACATTAGGCAGAGCACGGTCCGTAATAACGCTCATCGCGTAGTTAATAAAGGACGTTTTTAACTGCTCAACAATCCTGACCGGCTGAACGTTCCGTTCCTCCGGAGCGGTTATATTATCACTCATTATTACATCTCTGATTTACAGTAAACTTAATTGGCCTATTATAGCATAAGTTACGCTTTATTCGCATCCCTAGTTCCGCTAAAAGACACAACTGCCAAATCTTACTTTGTCTTTCAGGCACTTTTTTAGACCAAATTGTTTTTTTTAATTTTAATTCACGCCCCAATTTTTAACTCTTGATCCTCGAAGTCTTTTTTCTTCCTACTTGTAAGTATCTAATCAATTTTTAAACAATCAACTAACCAGTTTTTAAGAAACAACTACTCGATTTTAATATTATTTACCGTTTTCAATACCGCTTACGACAAGTTATGGTAACTTTAAAGTGGAAGACACAGGTGATGAAAGAAAGTAACTAGTAACCATAAGCTAAAAATACGAGGCTCAAAGCACCAAACCCCCCAAGCAAAAACCAAAACACAAAGCTAAACACAACAGTTAGAACCAATCCACCACGAACCACAAACTAAGCGCAGCTTTAAAAGCAACATGTAACCTCTTTAGTAAGCCTTTGGTTAGTTCTTAAGAAAGCTACTTTGATTAGTGGCAATAATTAGTTACTTAAAAAGTTACTTCAAAAAAATCACTTAAATAGTTGATTTTTAAGGTTTTAATTATTTAGGATAATGCCAAGAGTTTTAGCTTATTAAGAATTTACTAGTTAAGGAAGCCTCAGAATGCATATGAATCGACCAAAATTTTTCAGAACTAGCGATGTTTGTAAGGCCAAACATTTATTAGGTACTTCTAGCAATCCTATTCAAACTAGTAGTAGCCCTATTCAAACTAGAGCTCGCTTAAGTATCGGCTTTAAAGCTACCATTTTCACCATCATTAGCCTTTTGGCTTTTAGTACAGCGCCAAGCTTGGCATCGACTACCGATACAACCTCAAATTTAACTATTGATGTAGCCTCAAACCTAACCCCTGATAAAGCTATTCCCGGTTCTTTTGAACGCCTAGCCCCACCAAACTCAAACCCAAACTCCGCCACCGCTCCATTTACTTTAGAAATTATGCATGTCAACGACATGCATTCATATTTAGAGCCTTCAACTTTAACTTTTACCACTTCCTATGGCCGCGTCACCGCGCAAGTTGGCGGGGTTTTAGCCCTCTCTCAACTCATAAAAACTAAAAGACAAAGCAATCCTAATTTAATCATGCTCTCAAGTGGTGATCAAATTACCGGCAATGCTGCCAACTATGATTTGTTCCAAGGTGAAAGCGACGCTTTAGTGCTTAAACATTTTAAAGCAGACTTTTACACTCTAGGTAACCATGAATTTGACCATGGTAGCCAAGGTATGACGACGTATGCTAACTGGGTAAAAAAATTTAGCCCCCAAACCAAGTTAGTAATTTCTAATGTCGAGCTCCCCGCCCATGATCCCATCAATCCTTTTATTGAAAAAATCCACCTCAAAACCATTAACGGGCGCAAAGTGGCGTTTTTGGGGCTGACTGATCCTAAAAAGATCTTCCAAAGTTCACAACCCGTCCCAGGCACCAAGATTACCGAGGCAGTAACTACCATCAATGAATTAACTGCGCCTTTAGTTGCTTCCGGCAAGGCCCAAATTATTGTATTACTCACTCATGAAGGCGTGGCTTTAGATCGCCTAAATGCCGCCAAATTTAACGATGTTGATGTCATTATCGGTGGCGATTCACATTCGCTCTGTGGCGATTTTAAAAATACAGGTCTTACCCCTCAGTGTCGTTACCCTATGACCCTAAAAAATGCTTCTAACCACCAAGTATGCGTGGTGCAAGCCTATGAATACACCAAACTCATAGGTGATCTATGGGTTGATTTTGATGCTAAGGGAAACGTCCAAAAATGCTATGGTCACCCTTTAATGCCCGTTTTTACAGCCAGCGCTAAGTTTAAAGATGAAGGTAAAAAACTTACCTCTTTAAATTCCACTAGTGCCACAACGGCTAGCGCCCCAACAAAAACGCTAGCCTCTAAGATCTTACCATCTAAGACGCCAGTTTCTACCAAAACTGTGGCCGTAAAAACCTCGAATTTAGCCGTGACTGCTACTACGTCGTCTCCTACGTCCCCCGCTACTACGTCTTTTGCTACTACACCGTCTGCAGCAACGGCTATAAATGAGCTCATAGACCAAACTTCCGAGTTAGTAGTAGCCTCTATTGATCCCGAACTAGAAAAGGAGCTCACGCCTTATCTAACTAAAATTCATAGTCGCTTTACCCAAAAGCTTGGCTACGTAGCTCAAGATCTATGTTCGACTAGATTACCAGGAGAATCCTGCGACCTAAAAAACCGCCCTGCACCTCACGGCTCTGAAACTTGCCAAGTTTTTGCTCAGGCTTATCTCTCAGAACTTGGTGGTGATTTGTTCCTCGGTAACTCTGGAAGCGTCCGAGCTGATTTAGCTAAAGGTGAGCTTACTGCAGACAAACTCCTAGAGGTCATTCCTTTTGGTAATAAATTAGTCATGGTGGAACTTACAGGTACGGAGCTTTTAACGTTACTAAATCAAGCTTACCGTTATATCCTACGAGAACCTGATAGTCGTAGTGGTTCCGTGCCTTGTGGCTATGGCTTACTCTTAACTTTAGATGAAGCCAAAGCTCTAACCGACCCCATTACCAAAGTTAAAGTTATAACTAGCCTAACCTCTAGTAATCAAGCTCAAGGTAGCATGGTTATAGAGTCTAAAAACCTAACCACCTCAAAAACTGTAACCGCGTTAGAACCTAATAAAGTTTACCGCGTCCTAACTAATGACTACTTAATCCAAGGTAAAGATGGGTACACTGCACTTAAACATAAAAAGCCTTATGAATTTGGTCTAACGGACGCTCAAGTATTAACAAACTACTTAAAACGCCACGATAGTTTGCCGCTTTTAAAACCTAACTATCTAATGCTTGAGCAGGTGTTTAGACCTTAATACGTTTGGCGCTTAGCCCCAAAATCAAGCCAAATGCTACGTATATTAGGCCAAGCGCCAAAGACCAAGGACCGCTAGCTCATTACTCTAAGCTATTGGTTCTAAAATAACAAATGCACCTAAAACAAAAAAATAAAAATCAAAACCAAATCATAAATAACTTCTAAAAAGTTTGCCTAAATCGCAAAGCCTCAAAGAACGTTCGGCACACGTTGGTAGTTTTTGGTAGAATGGAACGAAAATTTTTTCAAACTGTAACTTTTTAAAGGTCCCGAGCCCCTCCCTTTAAAATTAGGCTCTAAAATATAGGCAAGTAGCTCCAAAATTCCAACCTAAGCGTTTTTATGTCGCGTCATAACTTAAACTCAAGCTTTGGCCTTAAAAACGCCCAAAGTTACACTTAAGTTAATGCGTATAACAAATGCCAACTTAAGTGAATTTAACTAAAGCAGGCTTAATTAGGCTCGGCTAAACTTGGTTTAGCTCTGTTTGAGTTAGCTTAGTTTAGTTAGACCTAGCTTGAGTAAGCTCAACTTGGTATTTTGGTTTAAAGCTGGAAAAAAATATTACCGCTAACCACCATAAAACTCCCCTTTTATTTAATATTTTAGGATAGAGTACGGTAATTAAAAGCTTTAGCTAGAGCTAAAGCCTTGGCTTACGCATGGCAACTTTTTATTTAATGGATTAATACACTATGTGGTTTAAAAACTTAAGATTATATCTTTTAGATACTAAATTCGAATACTCAGAAGCCGAACTTAACAAACTTCTTGATACTCAACGTTATCATAAGTGTTCCGGGCAAGAAATGACCCGTACTGGTTTTGTTAATGTGCTTGGTAATAAAAATAGCCAAAACTTGTGCTATTTTTCTAACAACGACAACGTCTTCTTTAGAATCCGCACTGAAAAGAAGGTTTTACCAGCTAGCGTCATCACCGAAGAACTCGCTGAACGCGTGGAAAACATGGAAATCGACAAGTGCCGTAACCTTACTAAGAAAGAAAAGAGCGAACTTAAAGAAGCAGTGATTACCGCTTTATTACCACGTGCTTTCTCAACCTTTAAAGAAAACTTTATTTGGATCAACACCAAGCACAATTACCTCGTAGTCAATGCAGCTTCTGAATCAGCAGCTGATATGGCCGTAATGCTTCTACGTAAGGCATTAACTACATTACCTGCTCACGCTCCAATCTTTAAGAAAGAAATTACTGAATGCTTAACCACTTGGTTAGTAAGCCAAGAACCTCCAGTTGAAATCGAAATTGGCGCTGAAACTGAAATGCGTGGCGCAGAAGGTGAAGGCGGGATCATTAGAGCTAAGAAGCAGGACTTAGGTACTGACGAAATGTTAGCCCACTTAAAGGCAGGCAAAGTGGTAACTAGCCTCGCTTTAATCGTCAAGAATGACATTTCTTTAGTTATCGACGATTGCTTTGGGATTAAGCGGATCCGCTTAGCCGATACTTTAACCGATACTATTGATGCATCAGCTAACGAATCTCTTGAAGCACGTATGGCAGCTGACTTTGTGTTAATGTCAAGCACCTACTGTGGTTTATTCGACGTATTGTTCGATGCCTTTGGTGGCTTAGACGAAGAAGAGTAAGTCCTACTCTTAGGGTAACGTTCTACAACTAATGCCTCTAGTAGCAATTTGTTTAACTAGTTAGGAGCCTTAGTTTGGTTGTAGCCTCAAACTTAAGCATCTAAAACTAGGTTTTACGAGAACTAAAACCTAGTTTTTATTTTTAGGCTTAAATTTGCCTCTAAAAATTTAAGCCTAAATTTTCAGTAATAAGTTCGCCGTAACCCTAAAAATTTACACCGTGCCCCCATCTTTACCCTCTAGTTAAGCGTGGCCTACTTTATCATTTTTTAATACTGTCATAAAATAAGCGCCATACTACTTGATCTAGTTTTGCAAGTACCAAAGAGTAACCATCTTAGTCGTAAGTTTGCTTAAATATCTACTTACTACTTACGGCTTACGATTACCCGGTCCATTAACACCGGGCTTTTTAAGGAATATCTATGAAAAAGCCAGAACTACTGTCTCCTGCTGGGACCGTTAAGAACATGCGCTACGCTGCCGCCTACGGTGCCGATGCCGTATACTGCGGTCAGCCTCGCTATTCCCTTCGGGTCCGCAACAATGAATTCGACCTTGAACACTTAAAAAGTGGCATCGAGGAAATGCATGCACTCGGCAAGAAGGTGTATGTTGTGGCCAATATTCAACCCCACAACAGCAAAATAAAGACCTTTGTCCGTGATTTAGCTGATGTCGCTGCCTTAAACCCAGATTCCCTTATCATGTCAGATCCAGGCATGATTATGTTAGTACGTGAAGCGTACCCAGAAATTCCGGTTCACCTCTCAGTGCAAGCCAATACCATCAACTATGCTTCTGTGAAGTTTTGGGAGAAAATGGGACTTTCTCGTATTATTCTCTCACGTGAACTTAGCCTCGCCGAAATCACTGAAATCAGACAAGAATGCCCTGATATCGAACTTGAAATCTTTATTCATGGGGCGTTATGCATGGCCTACTCTGGCCGTTGCCTCCTAAGTGGTTACTTAAGTCGCCGTGACTCTAACCAGGGTGCTTGCACTAACGCTTGCCGTTGGGAATATCGTTTAAAACAAGCTTGCGAAGATGCGTCCGGCGATCTCGTAATGCCAGATCTTGGAACTACCCCAATTACTCCCCATAGCTTCTTATTAGAAGAAAGTCATCGTCCAGGTGAACTCATGCCGTGTGATGAAGATGAACATGGGACCTATATCATGAACTCTAGAGATTTACGAGCTTTACAACATGTGGCCAAACTTTGTGAAATTGGGGTTGATTCCTTAAAGATTGAAGGCCGTACTAAATCTTTCTATTACTGTGCCCGCACTGCTTCTGTGTACCGTAGAGCTATTGACGCAGCCGTTGCCGGCCACCCAATTACGCCAGAACTCTTTGCTGAACTTGATAGCTTAGCTCACCGCGGTTATACCGATGGCTTCTTAGCGCGCCATCCAATTGCCGACTATCAAAATTACGACTTTGGCTACAGTATCTCTGACCAAAGCCAGTTCGTCGGTGAAGTTACCAATGTGGCTGATGACGGTTTATGGGAAGTTGCGGTTCGTAACCGTTTTAATGCCGGTGATACCATTGAAGTTTTAACCCCAAGTGGAAGCACCATCTATCAGCTTGAAGCTATCTTTAACCGTAAACGTGAACAAACTGATGTAGCACCAGGTGATGGGCATATTGTTTACATTAAAGTACCGCTTAGCCCAGAAAAAGCCAAAATGGCCATTTTAACACGTAAATTCACCAATGGTGAAAACACCAGAAATCCTATTAAGGCCTAAAAACCTAGTGACATCCTCCCCCACCTATAGAGGTGGGGGCTTCCCACCAATAAGATAGGTTCAGTTCTCGCTCAAGCACTCTAATGAGTACAGTATCAACGAGCTAACCCCGTGT
>OIZS01000129.1_pt1 | contig 39593 bp, 28 predicted proteins | sample 1588641 | NCBI WGS metagenome assembly OIZS01 (sample SAMN03283240) | human gut metagenome | biome: human-associated habitat; material: feces | host: Homo sapiens | place: Peru | collected 2012
GACATTAGGATGGGGACATGGTATTAAACTCCTATATTTTCGTGCGTAACTGCTATCCACTAACACTGAGTGTTGCCAAATTACAAGAATGCTTGCTAAATTTGAGGACGTAATAAACAAATATAAAGCTCAAGGTGCCATTGCTCATAGCGATCAAGGATGGCAATACCAATACAATAAGTATTGAGTGGTTAAAGGATCATAATCTTGTTTAAAGCATGTCACGCAAAGGCTGTACTCATGACAATATTATGATTGAAATCTTCTTTGGGCGCCTAAAACAGGAGATGTTTTATGGGGAAAAACGTTACTTTAAATCCCTGTCAGAACGCAAAGAGAAAATTGAGGATTATATAATCTGGTACAATCAGGGTAGAATATCAATCAATTTAAATAACATGTCACCAGTAAATTATAGAAATTCACTGATAGAAGCATTATCATCAAGTTAAGGAAAGAGTGATCCAAAAAATGGGCTACTTTAAAGTAGCCCCAAAAAGAGATGAAACTTAAATGAAGATTTAAATGAACTTAAAAAGCTATACTACTTTTTAATCATCCTTCTTTTCGCTTGGAAAGCCATCGTCGATTCTAAATTGTACATCTACAGAATCAGAGAACTTTAGCTGTTCCGGTTCGTAAATGGCTTTGTCTTGAGCAGCCTCATCGACAGCATTAAGCGCCATACCTTTAAGGAGCATTGGGCGCGCCCCATCCATGTCGTTATTGCCATAAGAAATAGCATTGATGCCATGAAGCTTAACTTTAAAGCCGTCAGCTAAAGCCCCTGCTTTTTCCGTGGCATCTAAAACTGCTAATTCACGCACCTTTTTGCGTACCGCAGACTTATCGCGTAGATCGTAATTTAAAGATTCAACCCCGTTAAAGCCCGAATCCATCGCCAAATCGATTACTTTTGGGATCAAGGTAAAATCGTCAATATTCACATTTACCACGCGGCGAGCGGTGTAACCCTGCAAAATACGTTTACCTTCAGTGTAGTGATATTGCGGATAAAGAGAGATATTCTCAGCTTTAACCTGATCTTTTTTGATCTCAAGCTTCTTAATACCATCGTACAAAGAAGCAACTGGCTTTTCGACGCCAGCTCGAGCAACTGCAGGAATCGGGTCAGTCTTTTCGACGGTTAAGCGTACAACCGCAGTATCCGGTTGAACCGCCATCTGCCCCGTACCGGTTACAGAAAGTGAACCGATAGCCGCAAGCGAACTTGCAGGAGCAACGGTTGCAGCCATGCCCGCAGCGGCAATAACAAGAGAAGCTACAGATTTTTTTGACGGAAATAATTTCATAAACTTTTCCTTTAATAAATGTGGTTTTTAAGGCAGGCAAATCGAAGTGCTAATCATACAACTTAGTAACGCAGCCTTGCCTCGTGACTTAGTCACAAGTTCTAGTCATGCGACCTAGTCATATAAAAGTAAAGTCCCTTAGAGGCCATAAACCAACTAAGAAAGCTGTACCAAGTAAGCTTTACTTCGATTTCTGGTGCATCCGGTCCGTCCGGAATCACCATACAGCTTTGAGTGTTCCTAGTCCTAATAGTTCAATTTTAATTGCTGCTCTTAAAAAGAACGGTTTTCTAGGGGCTCTAATTATTACATAGGGATATGAAGGTATATTTTCAAGGGCGCGAATGCTAAGTTCTTGTTTTTGTGAAGGATTTCACTAAGGTTTTGATGCTCTCACACTTTAAATCCGCCTTAAAATCACCTTAAACTCCCCTTAAAACACACTTAAAAGTGGTAGTCTTCAGTTGCTAGAAAACTTCAACTTTTGCCGGCTTTTAATGCCTTTTGTTGTTTTTTGCTGTTTTGTTTTTTTTTGATTATTGGGTGCTTTGAGGTAATTTTCAGAGCTTGCTACCTTAAAAAATTTAGTGTCTTTTTTTTTAAACACGCCCCTAGGTCTCATGGTAAGTATTTACTTAGGCTGGTTTGTTTTAGCTTTTGCTTACATGGCTTTTGCTTATTTAACTTTAGCTTATAGGGGTTGGGTTTACGCTTTGGATTTGGGCTTTGATTTAAGTTTGGCAGTGCTTTAAGTTTAGCAACGGTCTTTAGTTTATATGACCTCAAAGTATAGCGTTTTACTAGTTTTTGAAGTTAAAGAGCGCAAAATCAAGACCTAAAACCTAAGATTAACCATCATGAATGATAATTTTTTCAGTTACAAGGCGCAATTCATCGCGCCTGATCACAAAAAATGCTAAAATAGCTCTCAATTTTATTAAAAAATTCTGCCCGTCAGATTTAACGTCTGTCGTTTATTAATGTTTATTCATCAAGGCCGAAGCTGATTTATTTAACCAATCTAGATTTCTAGCAATAGCCTAGCGCCCTAGCCTTAGTTAGTAAAATTCTCCTTCCCCTTAAAAAGGCTGTGAGCCCGCCATGTATTACATTCTTTTATTTTTAAGTGCGTCCATCGTGAACAACTTCGTGTTGGTGCGCTTTTTAGGTATTTGCCCATTTATCGGCGTCTCCAAACAACTTAGTAGCGCCGTAGGGATGGGGCTTGCCACCACGTTCGTTTTAGTTTTAACTTCTGCGCTTTGTTTTGTGGCGGATCATTTACTCTTAGTCCCTTTTGGCTTAGAAAACCTGCGCCTCCTCACTTTTATTGTGCTGATTGCGGCTGTAGTGCAGTTTACTGAAATCATGGTGCGTTTTATTAGCCCTGAAATCTTTAAACTCTTAGGGATCTTTTTACCCCTAATTACAACGAACTGTATCGTGCTTGGTTTAGCCCTATTAAACGTTTCTAGACAACATACCTTCTTAGAATCAGTGGTCTTTAGCTTTGGGGCTGGTATGGGCTTTTTATTGGTGCTTACTATTTTTGCGGCCATGCGTGAACGCTTAAATCGCTCTGATGTACCTACGCCATTTAAAGGTAATGCCATTGCTTTAATCACTGCGGGGTTACTGTCTATGACTTTACTTGGATTTACTAACTTAATTAACCAATAGGAATAGGCTAAGGCTAGCTACAAAGAAAGCTTAAGCTAAAAGAGTTAGCTCTAAGCTTGCTTGAAGCGGGTTTAAGAAGGCTTTAAACTCAATTAGTTAAAAACCATTTACTAAGTTAAATGTTTGCTAGGTACTAGGTTAAATATTTAACAAGCCATGAGTTTAATATTTACCAAGTTAAGCAAGGCTAAGTTTTAGGTTTTAAACTTACTTTAAGCCAAAGCCTGCGCGAAGTAAAAGCCTACTAAAGGCATAACATGCCTTAGGGCCACCAAAAGGCAAAGTAGCTCGTTTAAGGAACAATACTAAATTTATAAAGCAACGTTTATAAAACAACTAACCGCTAATTACTCCAAAAGAGATAAAAAATGCTGTCTACATTTATCATAATTTCAGTCTTTACCTTTTCGGTGTTTATTTTAGGTGCCGTTCTTACATATATCGCCCACCGCTTTAAGGTAGAACCAAAAGATCCTATGCAGCACCTTGTTGAAGCCTGCTTACCTCAGGTTCAATGTGGTCAATGCGGTTATGTCGGCTGCGCTGAATACGCCAATGCCATCTTGCTTGAAGGAGCGCCGATTAACCTGTGCCCACCAGGCGGTGATAAAACCGTAAGAGCAATTGCTGAAGTTTTGCATATGCCAATTCCAAAGAAGGATGATGGTGCAAGTCTTGACGAAGAGGAACAGACCGCCTTTATCGATGCCTCTTTATGTATCGGGTGCGGTAAGTGCGCCAAAGCTTGTCCTTTTGATGCTATTTCCGGAAAACTTAAGGAACCATACTTGGTCCATGAAGAATTTTGTACCGCATGTCGTAAGTGTTTAGAAACTTGCCCTAAAAATTGCATCACTATGCAAAAAGTCACTGAAACCATCGATAACTGGAATGGTAAAGTCGCTGAAGGCCCTAGCCTTTTTAATGTGGAGGAAACCAACGGTCATGATGCCGTTGCTACATTGATGGACGACTTTGACTCTGACGCATCAAGTATAAAAGCAACTACTAACCCAAAACCTGTAGCTACCGCTCCAAACGCTAACGCCCAAGAAAAGACTAAAGCTTCCCCAAGCGACGTAGCTCCCAAGGCTCCACAAGCCAACGCAGCACAAGAGGCAGATAACAAGTGAGTATTCTTGATAAAATCAAAAACGGCGAGTTAAGCTCCTTTAAAGGCGGTATTACTCCCGATGAACATAAGGACCTGACCTCAAACCTTCATACCCAAAGCTTACCGCAACCAAGCGAGCTTGTGATCCCGCTCCGCCAACATAGCGGTAGCGCCGCCGAGGTTTTAGTAAAACCTGGGGACCATGTATTAGTAGGCACCGCTTTAACTAAACCCGAATCTAAAATGCAGGTTCCGGTGCATGCTCCATTAGCCGGCACTATTACCGCCCTTGAAATGCGCCCAGCGCCACACGCTAGTGGTCGCAATGAACCATGCTTAATCTTAAAAGTTGACGCTGAGCAACCACAAGAAAGCGCAAGTAACCCAAGTTTTCCGGAATACACCAAAGAAGATCCAACGGTGTTACTTAAACACATTAAAGACATGGGGATCGCAGGTCTTGGGGGCGCGGGTTTTCCGACTGACGTTAAGCTAAGTAGTAACGTAGGGAGCGATCATCCTAAGTGCCAGGTTTTAATTATCAACGGGGCCGAATGTGAACCATACATCACCTGTGATGACCGCATTATGCAAGAACAACCCACCCAAATTATCAAGGGTGCGGCCATTCTTAAACATATCTTAAAACCGGATTACACCGTTTTTGCGATTGAAGACAATAAGCCTCAAGCTATTAAAGCGATAAGTGAAGCGATTAAAGCAGAAGGCTTAACAGACGCTCGCGTCACCGTTTTACCGGTTAAATACCCATCAGGCGCGGCCCGTAACTTAATTAAACTAATTACCGGCATTGAAGTCCCATATACGGCCCGTTCTGCCGATTACGGCTTTATCGTCCAAAACGTAAGCACCGTGAAGGCGGTTTTTGATGCGGTGGTTTGTGGGATTCCATTAACTGAACGCTTAATTACCGTAACTGGTAACGCGATAGCGCGACCAGGTAACTACTTTGTTAAAACCGGCACCTCAGTAAGCTTCATCTTGCACCAAGTCGGCTACCAAAAGCCAACTGTGCCGCGCATTATTTTAGGCGGGCCGATGATGGGCTTTACTATCCATACGTCTCAAGTACCTGTAATTAAAACTACTAGCTGTATTATTGCCCCGGGAAATGGCGAACTCGTCCGCACCGTACCACAGGTACAATGTATCCGCTGTGGTCGCTGTGCTCACGCCTGCCCATCGCGCTTAGTTCCATATGAACTCTACAGTAGCTGCGTCACCGGCAACATGAAAGAAGCCCTTAAAAATGGCCTTAAGAGTTGCATCGAATGCGGTTGTTGTTCGTTCGTGTGTCCAAGCGCCGTGCGTTTAACTGAAGAATTTAGAGTCGCCAAAGCAACCTTGCGCACGGAAAAAGCTCAAGAACGTAAACTTAAGGTGTGTCGCGAACGCTACCAAGCTAAACAAATTAGACTACAAGAAGAAGAAAAGTTACGCGCTGAGCGCCGCGCTCAGGCGTTAGCTAAGGCTAAAGCTATGCAAGAAGCCAAAGCAAAAGCCCAGGCGCAAGCTAAGGCTCAAGCGCAAGCAGCACAAGTAGCCCCAACAAAAGCCAATGAAAATATTACCAAAGTTGAAGCGGTCGCACCTACTAAGGCACCAAGCGTAAACCGGGTAGCGCCTAGCCAGGATACGCCTAAAGCACCAAGCCAGGAAGCACCTAAAGTGCCAAATCAAGAAGCGCCAAACGCCCCAACCTCAGTTGCTCAAACTATGGTTAAGCCTAATCCCGTAAAAGAGGATAAGAACTAAAAATGAATCAAAGTCTTATTGCTGAAAACTCTCCCCATGGACACGCTGTAGCTACTACCGGTCGCTTGATGACGGCCATTATGCTCGCGATGTTACCGGCGCTTGGCGCTCATATTTGGTACTATGGTTTTGGGATTGTCGTGACCATGGGCTTAACTTTTTTGAGCTGCTCACTTACCGAAATGCTCATGTTAAAGCTAAGAGGTCGCGGGATACATGCTCTATGGCGTGACCGTTCTGCTTGGGTGACAGCGATGATCTTAGGTTTTGCACTCCCACCCCTACTTCCATGGTACTTATCAGTCATCGGTTCTATCTTTGCGATTGCCGTCGTTAAGCATGCGTTTGGGGGGCTCGGGCAAAATATTTTTAACCCAGCCATGGCCGGCTTTGTGTTCTTATTAGCAAGTTGTCCGCTGCCCATGACCACTTACGTTCAGGCCACCCCTAATGCCGTAAGTGCGGTAACTTTACCGCGTGCCGCCGCCGTCATCTTTAACGTTAAGGCCGATGAAGCTCTAAGCGCTATTCAAAACGCCCAACAGGAAGCATTTCATGACGGGGTCACCGGGGCCACCTTCTTGGTAAATTCTCGCCATGAACAAGCAACCAACTACGTCGCCATTTATACTGCGACGCATATGGGTTCTTTAGGCATTGCCGAATTCCAAGCGAAGTTTTACTGCGCTCTTATGTTCCTTTTAGGTGGGGTCCTCTTAATGTGGCGCCGTATTATCGATTGGCGAATTCCCGTAAGCTTCCTGGGGGTAACTTTAGTGGGAGCAACCATATTTTGGTTATGCGCCCCTGAAAAGTACATCCCGCCATTTTGGCATTTATCTTTTGGGGCTACCATCTTCTGCGCCTTCTTTATTTTAACCGACCCTGTCACAGCTGTTTCTAAACCACGGGGGGCTCTTATTTATGGAGCTACGGCTGGACTTTTATTTATTATTATTCGTAACTGTGGTGGCTATCCTGACGCAGCGGCTTTTTGTACTCTAACCGCTAATGCGCTCGCTCCACTTATCACTATTTTAACTGTACGCCGTCCATTTGGTTACGGCAGTGCCCCGGAGGACATTACAAAGTAAATGACTCAAGGTAGCAACACTAAACCCACTCCAAACATGCGGGAAATTATTAAAAACGGCCTGATCTTAGGTTGCACTGCTTGCATCTCTTTAGGGCTTGTTTTTACCGTTGGCCACTTTACCGTGGCTAAGATTAAAGCCGATAAAATCCGCCAAGAAAATGCGCGCTACGCCCAATTATTGCCGGCGGGGAGTTTTGATAACGCGCTAGGTCAGGATTGTCGTTTTTTAACCTTAAGTGATGGCCGTAAAGTGAGAATCTTAACCGCCCGTAAAGACGATAAGGTTACAGGTTATATCGCTTCATATGAAATTAGCGGTGGCTACGCCGTTCCTTTTAGTATGACTGCCGGCATTACCGTGCCAGAGTTTTCCATTTATTACGTCGATATCGATGTTTTTAACGAAACTCCAGGTCTTGGCGATAAGGTTTTACGCTCTAAAAGCTCATTCTTAGATAGCTTTAACGGCGCCAATTCCAAGAACCGCACGTGGGAAGTAAAGAAATACGGCGGTGATTTTGATTACTTTACCGGGGCTACTGTGACCCCACGGGCGGTGGTCCGTTCCACCGGGACGGTGCTTTCCGCTTTAAATGAACGCGGCGTCGCGGGCATTGAAGCCTTACCGCTTTGCGCTAGCAATAATAAAACTAAGAGTCAACCTAAGAGCGAAACTAGTACCGCCTCTAACGCAAGAACTCCTAACCACGAGGAATAACCGCCATGAGTGAAATCGTTGAAATTTTTAAAGACGGGCTCTGGCGTAAGAACCCAGGTTTAGTTCAGCTTTTAGGGTTATGTCCCCTTTTGGCCGTCTCATCATCTATAACTAACGCCCTAGGCTTAGGGTTGGCCACTATTTTTGTGCTAACCTTAAGTAACATGGCCATTTCCTGCATTCGCCGTATCGTAAAACCCGATGTACGTATCATTATCTACGTTATTGTGATTGCGAGCCTCGTTACCTGCGTTCAGCTCGTAATGGAAGCTTTTACCCCTGATTTGTATGCCAAACTAGGGCTCTATGTAGGGCTTATCGTCACTAACTGCATCATCATTGCTCGAGCTGAAGTGTTTGCTGCTAAGAACTCGCCAATTTTAGCCGCAGCTGACGGCTTAGCTAATGGGCTTGGTTTTACTTTAGTCCTCTTAGCTGTGGGGGCTTTTCGTGAAATTTTAGGGCACGGGACTGTGTTTTCAGGTTTAGGCGAGCTTGTGGGGCTTCCTGGGGAAGCTTTTACCTTACAGGTATTACCGCAAGATAGTGGCCTCTTGCTTGCGATCTTACCACCTGGTGCCTTCATCACCTTAGGCTTACTCTTAGCTTTAAAAAATGCCGTTGATACAAGAAGAAACAACGTCAAGTCTCGCGTTCGTCATAATGAAACTACTGACGTTGAATTACACTGTAGTACTATAAATGACGAATCTAAGGCTTAAGGATATTTAGGCTTAAAGCCTAAAGATTAAAAGCCTAAAGATTAAAGGCTTAAGTAGACCAAAGGGGGAGAAAGGCTTGAAAGCTTTAAAGATAAAGGATAAAAGAAAAAACCTAAACTAGTTAAAGGCTAGTACCTTAAGTAAGGCCAGCTAAAAATGCTAATTTAAGCTGGCCTTTTTGTTTTTTGTTCGTTTTTTTGATTTCAAGTCAAGTCCATATTGTTGGTGTAATTTAGTTTTCTTGTAAAATATGGACTTGACTTTTTACACTGCTGCTCCCTGCCACCGTCTCGACCTGGAGTCCGAAACTTATTTCTTTGTGTTTTTTTCTAATTCCAACATATACTTATCAAAATCGGACATGAACAATCTATCCTGGATGACACGGTATTTTTCAAATTCTGTCTCAGCATGAAGCTTTGCAATTTCTGCGGACACCTTGCCTGCGTCCTGTAAAATACCATAGTCAAACATTTCAATGAAGCTGTTGAGCCTCTTTTCCCAGTCCTGCATCGTAAGCGGAATATGGCGCAAGGTCATGTTTTCAGCAAAATCCAAATATGCCGTAACCATACGATTCAGCTGCTTCATTTCATCCTGACTCAAATAATTCTTAGCAACCGTAACATCACTTTTCTTAATCTTTCCTTTCGGTGCATCTGCCCAGGTGCTTAATCCAATATGCTCTTTTGTATGATCAGCTCTTTCCAAGATCAGCTCAGTTGCTGTATGCCCATGCACTGCGTAATGCATTTTATTCTTAACAGTCGCATAGAATCTTCTCGTCGTTGCAGAATTTTTGTCATAGTCAATGGCTGTCGCATACAGGTCGGTGATCTTCTGATAGAACATTCTTTCGCTGGCACGGATCTCTCGGATGCGCTCTAACTGCTCGTCGAAATACTTTTCTGTCAGATACGTTCCGCTCTTCAGCCGTTCATCATCCATGACCCAGCCCTTGATGGTGTAGTCCTTGACGATCTTATTTACCCATTTACGAAACTGTACGGCACGCTCGGAATTGACCTTGAAGCCTACGGCAATGATCATTTGAAGGCTATAGTGCTTGGTATCGCGCGTGACCTGACGAGAACCTTCGGTTTGAACTATCCGGAAATTCCGGATAGTTGAATCCTCATCAAGCTCTAAATCAGAATAAATCTTCTTTATATGCTCGTTGATTGTACGAACATCCACATCGTACAATGTGGCCATCATCTTCTGTGTCAACCATATATTTTCATCCTCGTAACGCATCTCTATGCTGTCCTGCTGATCACCCACAGAGGCAACATATGTTAAGTACTCTGCTGCGCTGGAACGGATGGTTACCTCATCTTTTTTCTTTGCCAAATGAAGTGCCTCCTTACTTTGTCATAAGATCCATTATGAAATGCCAATGTATCTTCAAAATTTTGACCTGGTTATCTGCCTGTTGAATATACGCCGCAATTTATAACAACATAAAGTCTGACTGCTCCCACGGGCAAGCCCATGGGGTTCTGATTACCAAGTGTAGCTTGTAATCGTACACCATTTTCAGGCTTGGGAGTTACAAGTGTAAATCGGTTTGAATCAGGACTTTCATTACCAAAGAGTCCTACGACTACATTAGCGGTAAATTTCTGTCTTACGATAAGGACAAGGAAGCACAGTCAATCTTCATAATATTTAGATTGTGTATTTGTCTTATACTAATATCAAGTAGTAGAAATATAGTTTTTCCTAAAAAAGTGGCTTTCATTCCACACGCAAGCGTGTGGGTTTTACGTCACAATTTATAACTTAGTCTCAAAAAATGTGCGCTCATATAATCAGGATCTCCTTCCTTAAGGCCCTCAAAACATAAGGTCTCATATTTTTTATATCTTAAGCCCCTCGGGGTCATAGTCTTTATGAACTCGAGGGGATTTACTTTATACCCTACTTAAGTTGAATTTTGTACTTTTGGCACAAATCCTCGCATTCATTCTTACAACTAACAGTTTGTGAGTTAGCCTTAAGGCGGCGGTTCGTTTTTAACGGTAGCGCTAAATCCATAGTTTCAAGCTTTTTGACGTACTTCGTTGGAATTAAGAAAGATTGCTTGAAATCACTACGCACCATGAAGGATAGGTTTTTACCGCCCATGTCTTCACAGTAGATGCGAACCACTTTCTCAAAAATTTTACTTTTTAAACAGTCTTTAATTTGGTATAACTTAAATCCATAAAAATGTAACAGATGCTCTAAGGCTACACTAAGTTTTTGCGGGTTATAAGGTAGTTCAGCCCCTTTATTGGAGCTACTTGCTGTAGCCCGAGGCTCAACAACTGGCGCCTTAGCTTTAAAGCCCTCTGGTAAAAGTTTATTTTTAGGGGGCACTTCTTTTGGGGCATTTGCTACTAATTGCAACTCGGCGTTCTTTAAAGACTTAACCATGCTAATGTCTAGATCTACAGCTTTAGACGGGTGACATTCTATCTCCTCTAATGTCACTCCATGGTTATCAAGTAAGTTTTGTAAAGCTACCATTAAGTACACCGGATCGAATCCTGTTGGAGTAAAGATGTAATACTCACCCTCTAGATCTGCTTCCTCTAAAGCTAAGAAGGACAGCGCACTACTAATAGCAATTTTGCCAGCATAATTAAGTTCGGTCCCATGACAGCATTTATTTTTAATAAAATCAAGCGTCACAGCCCTATTGTGTGCCGTCATTTGAATAGCACGGCATTGATTATTAAGCCTTGGAATCACAAATGGAGCTAAGATGTTAGCTAGCGTTAATGGAATCAAGTATTGCATGTAGATAAAAGAGTTTTGTGCAAAAGTACGATAGCAAGCCTCTAGTTCAGCTACCGATTTAAACATCCTAAAAAAGCGTCTTCTGATAATATGCTCTGGATTAGTCTTTTGCGTTTTGGTGAGGCTTTTGGTGACGACATGCTGCTCATAACACTTAGAACAAATAAGAATTGCTACATTTAAGCCCATATTAGTTCTCGATGCTAAACCGCAAGCCATTTCATAAACAGTATGGTTACTGTTAAAAAACAAATAGTCAGACTTTAAAATCGGCGCTAGCGGATTATAAACGTGCCAAGCTTTTACGATTAATGGACTCGCGCGGCGCGAAGCTTTTGAAGCCTTGTGTGCCGAAATAGCCTCCGCCTCTACATTTAACGATGCATTTTGATCTGATGACGTCATCAGGCATGAAGCGGTATCAACGCCCCGAGCTTCTTTAGAATTAGTACTTTCATAAGCCGATGTATTGGCGCATTTATGAGCATTAGCACTTATACTATCAGTAGCATTTTTAGTAACATTCTCAGTAACATTTTTCATAATACGACAAGCCGCATTTTCATTATTGTTTGGGGCCGTATTTTCATTAATGGCTTTGGTTACGTTTTTCTTACCCTTACCTCTAATCGTAACGGGCGTAAGCGTAGTCATCTTTGAATATGCAATCTGTTCCTTTAAGAACGCTAAGCGTAAGTTTTGTTTTAACAACAGCTCGGAAAAGTATTTAGTAACGCGGTGTAGTAAAACCGGATTAAAAGCGGAGCTATCATAAGAATATTCTAAATTGTTGGCTTTTAAGCACTCCAAATCTAAAGTTAAGTCCGACGCCCAAAGTTCTTCTAGAAGTACGGGATCGGTCACTTGATAAAGTTCTCTAGTTGACGCCTTGGCGGTGGACGCACTTACGCTTGAAGGAACGGTATTAGATGCACAAGAACCACTAAACGAATATTTAGTAGAACCACTCATTAAACCACCAGAGCTCCCGCGTTTTATCTCTTGAGCTCTTTTAACGTTGGTTTTTAACTTGTTTGTTGACTTATCCATGGCGCTAGGATTTATAGTAAATTTGGTTGTTAGGCACTTAAAGATTTTTATAAGTTCCCCATAACCACGGTCACGCTGCCACTCTAAGCGATAAAACGGCAACCCAGAATGCGCTAAACGCTGTACCAATTCATACATATTAGGAGTATGCATTTTTTCCTGTAAAAAGGCAGTAAATGGGTCTTTTGTATGTTGCATATTATTGTCAGCAGATGTTAGGGGGGCATTTGATGCATGCGTGGTCCAATTTGGGTCCTTGGTTTTTAAGGTTTCAGTTAAAGCTGCCACGGTGCCTGCTGTAGTTTTGTCGTTAGGCGACACCAAACTTAACCAGACGTGCTTAAAGTATGAAACGTTAAGTAACGTTAAAGGACAATGTTCCCAAGCTAAGTCATTAGATCTAAAGTTAGTTTTCGCATGGCTATTTAAGAGTGTGAGCACCCCAATAGCTTTTTCACGACACACCTTTGAGTCTTTGAATGCATGTACAAACCTAGACCGAAACTGAGTACTGTCTCCTGATAAGAAGCCATTTTTTCCAAAAACTTCTGAATTCGCATCAAAACTTTTTAGCGTGTTGTAAGCGGAAATGATTTCCATTACTTCCGGCGCATTGATCCAACAAGAAGCCACAAAACGCTGGTCGACGTCGGTGATTTTGGTGGGTTCATCCGTACGGAGGATTTTGTTTTCTTCAGGCTTATTTAAAATTTCAACGCTCTTTAAATAAAAAGATACAAGATCTAGCCCTGGAATCAAACTGTCATAATGAGCAATTAAAGCCTTAGCGCGATCGTCAAGCAAATCTAGGCTATCAGGTTCCGTAAGAGAATTACGAGCCCAAGTTGCAGTTGGCGGATTATTTAAAGCATGTTTATCAATAGTCATATTTACCTTCATTGCGGAAATGTTATGGAAACTACGGTCTTTTAGCAAAATATAAAACCCTCAAAATTACCTTTAGTTACCCCAATAATGCGCTTTAAAACCGACTAGTCAAAACCGACTAGTCAAAACCGACTAGTCAAAACCAAGCTTAAAACCAAGCGGTCAAAAAAACTCCCTAGTCAAAAACAAGAGACATTAAGCCCCTATCAGACTTTTTAGCCTGCCTCAAGATCCACAAATTCATTGCTAACCTTGGGTCTACTAAAGACGTTTTAACTAAAGTTTTAAAGCGCTGCCCAACAAACCCATCTAGGTTTGAACAACACAGATTGACTTCAATCTGTTATTTACATCTTGCGTGATATTTTTTTTAATCCCCTGCGAACGCATTATAAGTTGCGCAAAATTTAGCCACTTAGTGTTAACAAATCCCCTAATGCACAATTTTTACTCTCTGTCTATATGTTTTTTAATATTTATTTTTTCACTGCTAGTGAGCCCCTGAAACCTAGGCCAGACGGGACTAAAATTTCATTTACACTTTATTTTTTATATCGTGCATTTCCTACTTCATATATTCACAGCCCTACCCCTTCTCGCTAAGATATGCATGTGCACTCTTGGCGATATCGCGACTTTGGTATTAGCCTTCTAAACGGAAGGCTGATGATTATTTACTCCATATTTAAGGTGGTCTTATGCCTCCCAAAAACGTAAATGAACTACTTAGTACAGAACATGAAGCTTCAGCTTCAAGCTCTGTATCTGTTGTAGCTTCAAATTCATGCCATGGCGCTAATGAATCTATGACTCAAAAACCAGTGGCGCGCCCAAATTCGCAAGCTTCTTTGCCCGAAAACTTAGGAAGTTGCCCCGGGTCGAAACTTAATACTCCAGTATGCCCTTCTCTCTTCACGAAAAAATTTAAGACGCCAGCACCTCGGCTCTATGCAACAAGTGAAGAAGCAGTATTAATTTCTCCTAAAAGATCCACCAAGGACGTATCCATGAATTCCTCCGCACCAAACCAAGAACCATGCCTGCTTTCAGAAGAAAGCAGGCTCAGCCACAAACTATGTTTAGAACTCCTCGCCGACCCTGATAAACTTTTTAGGGATGCTTTAAGCCGCGAAATTCCTAAACATCCACTTGTAAACGCCACCAATCTAAATAAGCCTGCACGCACCAAAACCGTAGCAGTAGCGAGCAACATCACCTCCACAACCGTAACTTTAGGTTTAAGTTCCCCTAATCTTGAACTAAGTGCATCTAGCTCTAAAAGCGAACTTAATTTAGCGCCCACCTCAAAACACGACTTTGAGCCAACGCTCGAAGGTAAAAGCTATGCTGCAGGCGACAACAATTATAATTATGATTTTAATAATGTTGTTTATCACGGTAATACGTTTAATAATTTGGTTGCGTCAGAGAATAATTCCACTAAAAATGTAACTTCAACTACTTCTTTTGCCGTAAATCCGGCAAGCGTTACATTAAAAACCGCAGTTCAGGACCAAAATGAAGCACACTTTGTACAAGGCCTGAACGCACAGGGCCCATACGCACCAAAAGCCAGGGCCTATGAAGTAGCTTTCGAGTCTTTTGTTCAAGGCACCAAAGGAGCACCACTTAATGCAAAAGAAGCAACGTTTTGCTCCAAAGAGGCAACGCTCACTAAAAATCTAAAGCTGTGGCTTACGCCACCTGAAACTGGGTTTGACCCAGAGGAATTTGCGGCTAACGAATTACCGCTATTAGCGCCTAGCGCCATGACTCAAGCCAATTACGAAGACCTGGAGGTTTTAAAGCCATATTTTTTAAAAAACTCTGAGCTAAGTGTAGGCAATAAGTTAAATCCAGGTGACAAGCTAGATGCAGGCGGAAAGTTAAACGCAAGCGATGAGTTAAAGGCCGATTTAGAACAAGGCTCCAAGCGGGAACAAAGCTCCTACCGTACTCTCCCACCTGAATTAGCGGATTTTGTGGAGATGGTGTCATGGCTTAAGAGCCACCCATTTTATGCGCCCGGGATTTGTAAACTTCCTGTCTCCCTTAGACGCTTAAGAAGATGGAGTTATGGGGATTTGATGCTTGATTGGAAGGTAAGACCTCTTCTTTTAAGAAGCATAGGCTCGCACCTTGATTTTACCCCTAATATTTATGATTCAACCTCGTTACTCCCAAAGATTGATAAGGTCGATCATAAATCTTTGTCACCTCATGCCATTTTGTGTTGTTTAGCCCATGAAGGCTTAAGTCCGGCCGTAAGCTCTGACATGCTTTACCCGCTCTTTACTGGGGCTAACCGAAATACTATGATAAACAACTGTAGGTACTATGCCATAACCCGTGTCAGCCCATTTTGTGCCATGCCTTTTGTGACTAACATGCCGATTAACGTGCGCCCTCGCATATTAAATGAAAATTTCACGGAAAATATTTCTCGGGACATTACGCGCGGGCTTTATACGTTCCTTGATATTTACCGCAATGTTAATAAATCATTGCAAGCGGCAGATGCTCACATTTCATTTAATGCGTTTGATGTGTTAGTGGCTTTAAAAACCATGCGTCACTTAATGCTCGCAGAAGTAGACTTCTTAGTTGCAGATCAAATTGAAACCGACTTTAAAAACGGAACATTGAAATTTGATTTAAGCTCTAAGCGCGTAGTACCCCCTAAAAACTCATTAGCTCACCATAACTGTGCTAATGATCCTAGAGCCCTAAATGCCACTAGCCAAACGAACCTAGTACCTGGAAGTAGCGTAGACCTAAGCTCTTTAAATCTTGACGCGCAAGACTATGAAGCTATTTGTCAAGCATACGCCCCTTTACGCGCTACGATTTTAAGAAGAAACCTTAAAAAATATATTACCTTAAGTAACATCGTAGTGTATGCCCCGTATTACGCAGATCGTCTCGGTAAAGAGTTTGTCTATTGCACCGGTTCTGAGTTTTGCTTATTGCCGACCTATGTTTTTGTTAATGGCGATACGCCATTAAACGACTTACTCTTTTATAACGTAAGCCGCCAAAAGGAAACTCTAATTCGTGGGGCCATTCGTTTTGCGTTCGCGCCACTTATGTAATCGTCTTTAATCTAAAACGGTTTGTAATTTGGGTTTGGGCTCTAACTTTGGTTTCAACACCAAGGCTTGAGGTTAATCTTGGCTTTGGCATCCATTGTTTTTGGTTTGGCCATAGCCTTGGATTTAACCGTAGCTTTAGGTTAGCCTAATTTTGGATTAAGGCTGTGCTTAGGGTTAGCCTTAGTCTTAAACCTAGAACACAAATCAAAATTAGTCCGTAAAAGCCTTGCTCTACCTCTTCTACCTCGAAGTTGGAGCAAGGCTTTGTTGTTGGTGGGATTTTTGAGCTTTTTTAATTTTTTTGCTGGTTGCAATTTTTGAATTTTTGGTCCTTTGGGTATTATATCAGGTCGATTTTAAGTTTTTTAAACCTTCTTTTAGTTCTTCTTTTGGTTTTTCAGGACTTCATTTTAGGCTTCATTTGCGTCCTTTGACGCAAAAGCGAGCAACCTTTTAAATTAAAGTTACACGATGGTTCAATCTTTAATGTATAATTCCCCTAAGTTTACCGGGGCGTAACTATCTGTTTTTGCACCTCACTTGTTAGGTATAAAGTTTAAGGCATAGCCTTGTTACTAAAATTAAGCCTAGGCTTGAGCTCTAACAACCATAGGCCGCAAGGTTTCCGCCAAAACAGGCTTAAATTCCGGGATAATCGATTAAATTTATAAAACATTAAGGTTGATTGTATGTTTGGTACTCCATATTGTCAGAACGCAACCAAGGCGATGCTCTTAGGGTGCGGTGAACTTGGAAAGGAAGTTTGTCTCGAATTACAGCGCTTTGGCGTTGAAGTAATTGCGGTAGACCGCTATCCAAATGCTCCAGCTATGCAAGTAGCTCATCGTAGTCACGTCATTGACATGCTCGATGGTGAAAAACTTGAAGCTTTAATTGAAGCGGAAAAACCTGACTACATCATCCCTGAAATCGAAGCTATCGCTACTGAAAAGCTCGTTGAACTTGAAAAGAAGGGTTTTAAAGTAGTTCCAAGTAGCTTTGCTGCTCGTACCACCATGGACCGTGAAGGGATCCGTACTCTCGCTGCTGAAAAGCTCCATCTCCCTACCTCTAAGTATGTTTTTGCCGACAATTTAGAAGACTTTAAGGCGGGTGTCGCTAAGATTGGGATTCCATGCGTAGTTAAGCCAGTAATGAGCTCTTCAGGCAAGGGGCAAAGCGTAATCAAGTCTGAAGCTGATATTGAAAAAGCTTGGCAGATTGCACACGACGAAGGCCGTGGGCACAAGAGTAAGGTTATTATTGAAGAATTCTTAAAGTTTGATTATGAAATCACTCTTTTAACTGTAAGTGCTGTTGATGGTTTCCATTTCTGTGCGCCTATCGGCCACCGTCAGGAAAGCGGTGACTACCGTGAAAGCTGGCAGCCAGCTAAGATGGATGAAAATGCTCTTATTAAAGCGCAGTACATCGCCAAATCTATCGTTGATGCCCTTGATGGTTACGGTATCTACGGGGTTGAACTCTTTGTTTGTGGTGACGAAGTCCTCTTTAGTGAAGTATCTCCACGTCCACATGACACCGGTATGGTAACTATGATTTCACAGAACATGAGCGAATTTGCGCTTCACGTTAGAGCAATTTTAGGTCTCCCGATCGGCACCATCAGAAACTATGGTCCATCTGCTTCTGTAGCTTTACTTGGTAGCGGCGATTCTACTAATATCGCTTACGACAACGTAGATAAAGCTTTGTCATTCTACCCAACTGCTCAGGTTCGTTTGTTCGGCAAGCCAGAAATCCACGGCCATCGTCGTCTTGGGGTGGTGCTCACTAATGCCGATACTGTAGAAGAAGCCGTAGAAGCTGGTAAGAAAGTAGCTGAAAACATTAGCATCATCTACAAGTAAGAGCCTTAAAGGCCCACCTATTAATGTTTAAAGCTCGAGCGTAGCTAAAAACACAGTGGGCTTTAAATACACAGTGAGCTTTAAAAAGCTTAACGCTCATAGGATTTCCTCCTCTTATTAACTTAAGAGGAGGAAATCAGTATTAATAGAGTTTAAATTTGTAACGAAGATGGCGGCCATTTAAAACGGCCAAGCGCGTTCTTTTGCTATGGATGTACGTTGTAAGCAAGTATGACCTAGGCGACGCCAAGTATGACCGAAGCGACGCCAAATATGACCGAAGCGACAAGCGACATAAGTATGAAAGGCCACGCAGTGTGCCCCAGGTTACGTAGTAGGCCAAGCGACGCCAGTACGAATGCTTAAAATTTTGGCTACAACGCCATTGGCTACTCACGTGATGCACTACTAATTGGCTTGCATTTGGCTAGCAATTAGCTACTAACTTCTACCAATTAACTACTGATTTACTACTATTTTACTACTAAATATTATTTAACCGAGGACCAAATATGCCTCTATCTAACTACCAAACAATGGATCCTTTTATGTTGCTTTCAATTTGCAACATGAAAATGCGTGATGAAGAATTAGACCTTGAAGGTTTGTGCCGTAGCTACGACTTAGACCAAGAAATCTTAACCAAGCGCTTAAGTGCAGCTGGTTTTGAGTATGACGCCAAAACTCAGCAGTTTAGATAACTAAGTTGGTTTGGCGTTATTTGGCACTTGGTTTTAAACTCGAGTTTTGTTTTAAACTTTAGTTCGAACTTGGTTTTGGATTTAGGGATAAACCAAGGTGCAAGTAGAATTTACTTATGCTTAAATGCCTTTAAACACACTTAAATACATTTAGTTACATTTTGTAATTCATGCTTCACCTTTGGGTTTGTTACCGTTTTTTGTTATTTGATTTGCTATTAACTGCATAAATGTTACTACTTCATTTACCTCCACTTAATGCTGACAATGTACCTTGGCGGGTTGAATACCTCGAATTTGACCCAGAAATGGTCACCAAATACAACGTTGTTTCAGCTTTTCGGGCTTTACCTCGGGCGCGTACTATCTGCGTCAGACCTCGCGCTGGTGAATACCCATCACCTCGTTATGCTCTTGCCTCCCCATACGATACAGGCGATACTTTGATGTTCGGTACCACGAATAACGAAAACGCCTCCGCCGAACTCAAGACGCTCCTCTCAAGGCACCAAGATATCGTGTTTACTGGTGAACGCGCCTTAACACTCATGCGCGCTTTAGAGCTTAGATTACTAACTAAAGAGCTTCTAACCGGTAAGAATGTAGTTATCATTAAAAACTTAGTACAAGCAGCCCATTTATTTAAAAACGCCTGGGCCGGCCTTAAACCTGATATCCGGCGCCTTGCTATGGCAATTTGGGCCCGCGACCTTAGCCTCGCAGCAAGTGAGGCTCCAAATGACGCCTTAAGTAACACCGCAAGCAACATCAATAATAGCGTTCAAGCAAACAATAGTAATAATGGCATTAGCATTAGCGGTAATAATGGTAATGGTAACGTTAATAAAAATAGCCATGGAAATAGTGCCCACAGTGCTACGCTTAACCTAAACCTCAAAGCTGAACTTAAGACTGAGCTTGCCACCAAAGACTACCGCGACCCTAAAACCTTGCCTTTAACTGTCCTTGAGTGCGCGACCGTCGTCCTCCTTGACCTTTGGAAGCATTTTAAGGCGCTTACTTCCTATTACTTAAAGCCTGCATTTCCATTTACTAACCAGTCGCTCCCACCAAAGACCAAACCTTCCTTATGGCTCGCGTTAAAAGAGCAAGAAATGCGTTTAATCGTACCATTACGTAATATTGGGAACAAAATATATGCCGCCGACATCGGCGCCTTTACCGATGACAGCAATATCTTAGATAGCGCTTGTATGCTTATCGATGACCATACTTGGATCATGTCTCCAGCTCCTGTAATTACTAATAACATTCTTAATTCTTTAGGCCTTGATGCCGAGGTGGCGCAAAGTCGTCTTGAAGTCATTTCTAAACTTATAAATGATGAAGCCCGTTTAGTTGAGTATTTTGATGAAGCTTTAGCGCGTAATCCAGAAGAAACAGCCATAACCGCTCCCCTCTCCAATTACAAAGCGATGAACCTTAGAGCGGCCATGCGACTTGAGCATCACACCTACCAAACTATCAGTAACTGCCATGGTGATGTGGGAGAACTCACTAAGATGCTTCCGGCCCTTAAAGGCGTTTATCGTTTGATGGTTATGGATTACTTAGCCGGGGTTAGCCCTGAATATTTAAACGAACCTTATCGCACCGGATGGCTTGAAGCTGCGCGCAGCCGAGAACTCTATGGCCGTGAAATGTTCACTAAGGAAATGAACCAAATAAATGGGCTTAACTTAACTACCCGCCAACAAAACGTGATTAAACGCTTGCTAAACGCGGTAGAGAACTTAATGAATGGTTAAGGGTAAAAGCCATGTTTTAAAATGAGGTAAATTTAAATAGAGCCCATAGAAACGAACAAAAGCAAATAAACGCCAAACAAGCTAATGAGCTTGCATCAGCTTGTGTCAGTAAGTAGCGGCCAATATAGGCCCATGTTGGCACGAGTATAAGCGTATAAACCAAGTAACAACGAATAAAACTAAATAAAACCTAAGAACTCCAATTAATTTAGCCGTGGCCCCAAGCCACGTATGGGAAAATTTTTTATGAAAAAAACACCAATTGATGTAATTGAACACGCAGGCCTTATTATGGCTGCGCTTAAAAAAGGCATTTTAATTACCAGCGCCAAAGACGGTAAAGTTAATAGCATGACTATTAGCTGGGGTGCTCTTGGCATTGAATGGAACAAGAACATCTTCACTACCTACGTAAGAGAAAGCCGTTTTACTCGTACCTTTATCGAAGAAACTGGTGAATTCACCGTTAATCTCCCAATTGGAGCTTTTGACCCGCAAATTACCAAGATCTGTGGTTCAAAGTCAGGTCGTGACTGTGACAAGATTAAAGAATTAAATTTACATCCTGTTGTTGGCGATGAAGTACAAGCTCCAGGTCTATTAGAATTACCTCTTACTCTTGAATGTCGTGTAGTCATGAAGAGCTTACAAGACCCAATGGCCATGGCTCCTGATTGCGCTAAATGGTACCCAGAAGATGAAAGTAGTGGTAAAGCAGACCGCCATATTGCTTATCATGCTGAAATATTGCGCGCCTACATCATTGAAAACGATTAATTTTTAGAAAAATTAAAGTAAATTTAGGTAAATTATGGTCAGTTTTAGCAGTCCTTGCTAGAATATGGGCCAAATTTTTTAATTAATCTAAAACCCCCTTCATCTAGTCATAAATTGCTAGCTAAAAATTTAAACCGCCCCTACGCATTGGTCAAAAAATTTTGCCACAGCTTTTTGGTAATTTGGTTTAAAAATTTGAAGCCGGCAAGCGCCCATTAGATGCTTACGGTTTACCAGTTACAAGTTTACCGCTTACAAATTTACCAAAAGGTAAAAGCTAAAAAGTAAAAGGTAAAAAAGAAGGTAAACGGTGAATGGTAGGCCACAATTAAAGGTTGACGGGTAGTAAAAGGGAAAAAAGAAAAAAGGAAAAAGTTAAAAAGTTGAAGGTTAAAAAGTTCCTTGAGCCACAACCCATGGCGCTAGGAACTTAAACTTAAAGCGGTTAGCTTCTAGCAGGTATTAGTACCTAACTATTAATGCCATGCCATGAGTACCACGCCATGAGTACATACTAGTACCATACTAAATGTGACTAGCACCATGAAGTGAAACCCAAACAAACCTAACCCCGCAACTAAAACACCAAAGATTAAAAAATGGCAGTTAAACAGGCACTGCCACAATAAATAAAGGTGAACAGGCCGAACTAAACCAAAGGCGCAAAGCTTGAGCAAAACTTGAGCAAAGCTTGAGCAAAAACCTGAGCCAAAATAAGTCGCACCACCTAAGATTTTAAAGGAATAAAGGAAGAAACAGTATCATGACCAATAAGGTATATATCAGCTGGGAAAACTATCAAAAAGACGTACGTAGCCTCGCTAAGAGAATTCGTGATCGCAATATTACCTCTATTATCGCCGTAACTCGTGGCGGTCTTTTTCCGGCAGCTATTTTAAGTACAGAACTTGGCATCAGACTCGTAGACACCCTCTGCCTTTCTTCCTATGTGCATGATCGTCAAGGCGAAATGACTATTCTTAAGAAGCCTGAAATTGATTTGACCAACACCCTTATCATCGACGATCTTTCAGATACCGGCAATACCGCTCGTGTAATTAAAGAACTTTTTCCGAACAGCTTCTACTGCTGCGTATACGTTAAGCCCAAAGGGGCCGTATACCCAGATGAATTTGTGCGTGAATACCCCCAGGACACTTGGATCGTACAGCCTTGGGACGTTGGTGAAGACGGCTTCTTAGACTAAGATTTAACTATCCTAGAGACTAAGGCGAAAGCTCAGACGCTAACACTTAGCCTATTCAATCCACATAGTATTCTCCTTAGCGCAGAATAAAGCTAGAGTTTAAAACAAAGCTTAACTCTATTTTTAACTTACGGCTAAGGCGAAGATTATGTGGATTGATGGTTTACCATTGCTATCCCGCTTTAAAATTGAATCTGACCTTAAAATTGAACCATAAGACGTTTTAAATCTAGAATACCGAACCTAGACCTAAAACCACCTTCAAATACCAATTTCCTTAGAAATCAGTTTCATAGTCATGCTCGCGTTCTTTTAGAATCTGCTTGTACTCGCGCCAATTAGGCATGTACTTTTCTATATGGCGGTAAAAAGTTTCGTCATGATTACGCGAAACCAAGTGACTTAGTTCATGTAGGATAATGTAATCAAGGCACTCATACGGTTTAGAAACTAATTGTAAATTAAACCAAATCTTTTTAGTAACTACATTGCAGGTGCCCCATCTTGTTTTCATATCCCTAACCTGCCATGAATTGCATTTAAGTCCAGTTAGAGCCTCCCATTTAGGCAGACGATTGGCAATTTCTTTTTTTAATTCTAAACGGAATGAATTTTTAATTAAATTCGCTCTTTGGTCAGTCGTAGCAGTTTTAGGTATCGATAAAATCATGGTTTTATCATGCAGCCCTATTCTGAATACAGTGTCGCTATAAATAAATTCTAGAGTATATGGTTTTCCCCATAGGTAAATTGTATCACCGGACACGTATTGACGTTTACGTAGTCTTGGTTGCGCTTCAAGTTTAGCAATAGCGTCTTTAACAAAATCTATGTTTTCTGCAACAAAGGCTTTAATGGCCTCGTCATCTATTCTTAAAGGCGCGGAAACAAGTACTTCTTTTTGGGGCTTTACTCGTAAACGGAGAGTTTTGATATTTTTTTTGGTGACTTGCACTTCAATACCGTGCACAGTAAGTTGCATTAAAAGTTCCTCTTGTTTATCTCAAAATTAAAGTAGCTATCAAGCAAATAGCAAGTCGAAAAAGGTTAGTACCTAACAAATGGAAAGCTATTTTTAAGCAAAAATGGTTTTAGTTAATTCTTGGGGTAGCTTGAAGAGCAACGCCTGATTTAAAAACTTAGAGTGCAATTATATACAAACTTTTACTTCTGTTAGCTAAAGACTATCATCATACGGAAACTTTTCTAAAAATTTCTCTATCTTTCGCTTTTTAATTTGAGCCATACGGGGGCCGAATTTGGAAAAAATTTCTAATTCCTTAGCAAAAATCAAGCTACGGCTATCTTGGTTTGAAGCGCGATGTTTCAACTCGTAAGCGCTAGCCTCCTCAAAAGCCTCCATATCTAATACATAGACTAAGACTTCTTCAGTTGTTTTTAGGGTTAAAGCATTGCTGATTGAACCTCTTTCGGCGTATATGACGTGGTACGCTCCGTCTTATGCCGTTATTTTAGATCTACAAAAAGTTTATAAGCTACAGTTTTGTAGGCTTACTCACCCTTTTACTAAATTCGCGCTTCGTAAGCCATCGTTTTTACTTGATTTATTGCTAAATCTTCGTTCAAACTATGGGGATCCACGCGCATAAATTCGGCGGTAACTCCACTTACTAAAGTCTTTTTCATCTTTTCTCTTAAATTGATAGCTGCATTGAGGTCTCTATCTATGGTAAAGCCACAACTTGAACATACGTAGGTCCAAAAGTCCGTCAATACTATAAACAAAAAGGCCACTAGGCCTACATAAAAAAACAGGCTTACAAATATCATTAACCGCACTCGGTTCTTTGTAAGCCTCAAACATGTTTTAAAAGCTTTTAAAACTTTTGTTTTAGATCGCTAACCACTTTTTTAGGGCAGAGCGCATCTTATTTAACGGTAAAACAATTCAGAGCATCGTATTACCTAAGTTTTTAGACTTTTTAACATTCAATTAGGAGCAATTTTCACAAAAAAACTTAGTCATTTAAGAAGTAAGTAACAGTTGAAACAACACGTACAACCTTACGTGAATTGTCACCTTCTTCATCGGTAATAGAGAATTGACCTTGAGTTGCAGTCTTAATACGACCTAAAGCAGAACCAGAGTCGTGAGCAAACTTTTCTGCAACCTGACGAGCATTACGAGTTGATTCTTCTACCATGCTTGGCTTGATGTTATTAAGACCAGTAAAGATGAAGTTAGTACTCCAAGTTGAATCATCAAGTGGAACTCCTGCTTTAACTAACTGGTCGAGGTCTTTGTATAAGCCCTTAACAGTTGCCACATCTCTTGAGTCAATGTTGATCCCATCTCTAATGTTAAAGCGACATTCTGGATTACGATTAGTGTTATAAGTTTCCTTATAAGTATCGCTAAGACTTGGAGTTCTAGAATGAATATCTTCACGCTTAACGCCATGAGTATTTAAGAACTTTAAGATTTCAGTTTTAGCTTTATCTGAACGTGATACCGCTTCTTCTAAAGTTGGGGCACATTCACTAAAGGTAAATGGCATTACTACACGGTCAGCGTCCACGGTGCGTTCAGCTAAACCCTTAACAACAACCACACGTGAGTTTTCAAGCATCTTGTCAGTTGCTTTCTCAAAAGCTGGAGCCAGCATCCAAGCAGAAGCAACCATCGCAGCGCCTAACAAAATAGAACCAGCAACGAGAGACTTTCCTTCCATAATTTATCCCTAATTATAAGTATTTAATTTGATGATTTAAGTATACGCGTAATGACTTGAACCAAAGCCAAGCTTTTCGCTTAACCTAAATTTAGTTTAATGTGAACTACAAATATATGCAACCCTCTAGACTACAGATGGCCTTTTAATGAAAAAATTCCCTTCGTTACAAATCTTAACAATTGCTACATAAGGATATACATTGTCAATTTGAGCCTCTGTATATGCTTAAATTTATAATTTCACTATATTTTATGACTATAAAAACTTAGCTTAGTTCAAAGGCTTCAGGGGAATTTAGCTTTTTGAGGCAAAACTACATTTTAGTAACTATTAATTTAAGCTCTTAAGGCGGCGTTACTTAATCATTGCCATAAGCTTGTGGTAGCTAGGTAGAGCTTATGCACGTTTGGGTATTACTTGCGGGAGTTTCAGCATAGCTTTATAGAGCTTAGTGTTAGCTTGGGCCTAAATGGTATATTTTTATATTTGATGGATTTTTTGAGATTAGGTTTTGAGATTAGGTTTTAAGTTTAGGTTTTAAATTTGGGTTTGGTGGTTTGGTGGTTTGGTGGTTTGGTGGTTTGGTGGTATCAAGAAACAAAAACCGAAACTATCGCAAATAGTTCTAGTTTTAAACCACCCCACCAATCCTTAAGGTTTTAAGGTTTTAGCGTTTTAGTACTTAAACGTTTTAGCATTATAACGTCTGAACTAAACGCCAATGACGATTTGGTAACTTCAATTATTAAGGGCGTAGTGAAAAATTGCTACGCCCTTGTGGCCATAATCTTAAAAGGCCCCTTGTGGCCATAACCTTTTAAGCTTTAGGTTACTACATATTAAATTAGAGCTTGTAGCCTAATTCCTGTCTAATGTATGAGCCTGCACCGATAAGGCCCGCATAAGGCTGAGTAATTACATATACAGGGATCTGAGAGAGGTACTGCTTAAAGCGGCCCTTATCTTCAAATGCTACACGGAAGCCTGAGTTCAAGAAGAACTGCATGAAGCGAGGTACGATCCCACCAGCGATGTAAACACCACCAAAAGCACCGATGTTAAGAGCTAAGTCACCACCAAAACGGCCCATCATAACGCAGAAGAGGTTAAGAGCACGGTGGCAATCGGTATCAGGATCTTCACGTAAAGCGCGTTCAGTAACATCCTTAGGTTCAAGATCATCAGGAGTACGGTGGTCTGCAATGCAGATAGCACGGTAAATGTTTACCAAACCCATACCTGAAAGCAAACGTTCGCAAGATACGTGGCCGATTTCACGACGAAGTACAGCAAGGATATCATCTTCTTCTTCGCTATTTGGAGCAAAGTCAACGTGACCACCTTCACCAGGAACAGAGAACCAAGTGTCCTTGAAGTTAAAGAGGTGCGCTACCCCTAGACCGGTACCAGCGCCGTAAATAGCAATTGGCTTACCAGCCTGGGCTTCTTCACCACCAACCTTGATGAGGTCTTCAGGCTTAAGTACTGGAATAGACATAGAAACGCCGGTAAAGTCATTGATGATAGAAAGAACTTCTAACCCAAGGTTGGCCTTCATTTCTGAAATGTAAAATTCCCATGGGTTATTAGTCATAACTACGTGGTCACCAGTAATTGGGCAGGCAATAGCGATGCAAGCGTGCTTAATGTCTGCATCCTTGTGTTCGGCGAGATACATTCTCACAACATCTTCAAGACTTGAGTTGTCGAGAGCAGAGTAAATCTTTACGGAAGAGATATCACCGTTTTCGAGATCACAAACTGCTAAACGGGCATTTGTGCCACCTACGTCACCCACCAAAACATATTTGGCCATGTTATTTTGCTCCTAAGTAAGGTTTTATTTTAATTTTTTTGTTACAAGGAATTTCACTCGTGTGTTCCCAAGGAATTAATAAAAATTTAACTTCCCCACCGTTTGGCACGATTCCCTCAAGATGAACACTATCTTGGTTCTTGGTCTTTCTTTGTTGCAACGCTCGTGAAACTTATAGTATGAACCATAAAACCTGCATCATGATTGCGAACTGTGAATATGGGTATAGGTCCAACTTCATATTTCTTTAAGTTTAAAACGCAGCCAAACTAAAAGAACTTTACCAAAAGAACTCTCATCATTGAGTCCTTGCTAATTCGTGTAATTATATTGAGTTACGGATGCTAAAACAATAGAACAACCTCAACGTCTTGCATAAAGTATCGACTCTGCTCAAAGTTTTGCCCAAAAAGCGCGAGAAATTGAACTTTACGTGAGCAATTAAACAATTTTTTAGGCAAAATTCCAGCAAGAAAAGTGAAATTTTGTGACCCGTTACGAAAAAACATCACGCTTTGTTACATCGTTTACACTGTTGTTACATATTGTTTTCACAAATTATATTGACATTAGAGGTCTTGGTTGATTGGCCGTTACTTAAAACAACATACTTATCTGTTTTATAGTTTGCTCGTCACACTAATTTTAGGCTTCCTCATTTACCCTTCCTCACTTACCATTAGCGTGTTGTTTCGCTTGTCACTTTTGTAGCTTTTACGCTTACTTCCTTCGGGCTTTTGGTTTTTTTGGGGCTTTCGGGTTTTCTTGCCTACTTCTTTTATTTTTTTGCTTACCTACTATTACGACTAACGGCTATTACGAAACTTACGGATATACCCCCTCCTAAAATTTTTGAAGCTTTTTTACAATTTAAACGAGCCTAGTCCTGTTGAGCTTTTACAATTTTAATGATTTCTTTTTACATTTGACCGTTTACGGCTAACTCTGTAGCCTCGTAGCACCAAACCTAAGCTTAACCCTAAAGCACACTTAGAGCCCTCTAAAAATGTGAGTTTAACTAGCCAAAAATCCGTTTTACGGACCTCTAGCAAGTTCTATAAATAGAAGCCGAAGCGAGCTACATTGAGTAAAGTTACACCAATTGAACATAAAACCGTACTAAAGAGTGCGCCAGATGTCAATTTTTCTAAGTTAGTTATTGAAAGCGTTTTCTATATTTGTTAAATTTGCATCGTAATAAATTTACAAAAAATTGTTACAACCTAAACAAACGTTTTGTTTAAGCCCTAGTTTTTTAGATCTGAGCAACCCAACTTTGCTTTAGCCTAAAGCTATGCCTCTGTTACTCCCTACGTATATCTCCTCACTTTTAAATCTGGCTAAAGTCGGTTTAAAATTTGAAAATGCCAGGGAATAGAGCTAGGTTTAGGTCTAAGTAGCAGACTTTCCAACAAGGTAGCTAATTTACAGTTTTAAAAACTTAAACCGAAAATAAAAACAAATGGGACGTAACATAACAACATTTGACTATTTATCTTGATTAGCTTGAGTTTATCTTGAGTTACATTTACATAAAGAGCAGCGAAGGATTAAAACAACTGAGTACGCCAACTTTACCTTCAAGATTCTTACCCAAACAACCGTCAACTAAATAGGAACAACTAGCTAAGTTAAAAAAGAGCCAAAGCTAAACTGAATAATCCCTTTAATCAAACAAGTTTTGCCATAATCGAACGAGATTTAAAAAGCCTATTCGAAATAGCTAAGCCAAGCAGAAAAAGAAATAGATAATTCTGCCTCATTTTTAAGTTAGGAAGTTTTTTAGCTTGCCATGAAAGTAAACCTTATCGTGGAACTTGTGGCAGTTAATCACCAATTTTTTGGCAGTTAGGAAGTTCAGCTATGAATTTTATTGAAATCATCAGTGAGAAATACGCCACCCTCAGTCGATCTGAAAAAAAGGTCGCTCAGGTTATTATCTCCGAACCACAAAAAGCCATTCATACTAGTATTGCCGCTCTTGCTAAACAAGCTGGGGTCTCTGAACCTTCGGTTCATCGTTTTTGCCAAAAGGTTAATACCAAAGGTTTCCCTGATTTTAAGCTACGCTTAGCTCAAAGCCTAGGTAAAGGCATTAACGCTAGTGCGCTTGAAATCAATGAAAATGACTCAGCTGAAAGCTACACTAAAAAGATTTTTGATGCCTCCATTTCTACCTTAAGCGAAGCTAAGAAGAATATGGACGTCCAAGTAATTCAACGCTGCGTCGATGCATTAAGTTGCGCTCGTCGCATCACCTTCTGTGGTCTTGGAAACAGTGCAGCCGTAGCTCACGACATGATGAACAAGTTCGTACGCTTCAATATGCCATGTAATTACTTTGAAGACCCTATCATGATGTTAATGAACGCATCTAATTGCGGGATTGAAGATGTTTTTGTGATGATCTCAAAGTCTGGTCGCACTAGCGGGGTTGTAGAAACCGCAAAGCTAGCCCAAGCTCACCGCGCCACAGTAATTGGCATCACTTCAAAGGATACCCCTTTAGCTGAAAACTGTAATCTCGTGCTTTCTATGAAGCTCCCTTCAGAAACTGATATCTACATGCCAATCTCTTCAAGATTAGCTCAGCTTGCTTTAGCTGATGTTTTAGCAACTGGCTTTATCTTACGTAAAGGCCCTCATTTTATTGAACGCCTCAGAGCTACGGCTGAAAGCATCCGAGAAAACAACCTCTTAGTCAACACCAAGCCTCACACTGAGTCTAAGACCCAAAATACCGATAAAAACGAGGATAAAGTGGCTTCATGACCTCGACGATGACGATCATAATGCCTAAAGTAAAAATCATACCAAAAGTGTAAACAAGAGTGTAAAAAGAGTATAAAGCTCTCCTTAGTAGGCTCCGCCTTAAACTAACAGCTTTATGACTTAACTAACCCACCAAAATTTATTTAACCAAAGAATTTATTTCAAAGAATTTAATCTCCCTATCTTGTTGTGTTTCAGGGCGCCTAATAAGCGCCTTTGTTTTTTCTTCGAAACTTTAAATTCTCCCATAATTTATTCCCAAATTTTCCCTTAAATTATCCCGAAGCCGCCCCAAACTTCGCACAACTTCCACTTTTGTATGTAACCAAATAAGAAACCCGATAGCTATAATGGGCCTCTAAACATACGATTTAAGGACAAATTCAAGACTTGGAAGATTTTTCATAGAGTTAAGACTAGAACCGTAATACACTAATCTAATAAAGTAAGTTAGACTGTACTAATCGTGCTACTGTACAACGAGGAGTGCAGCAACCACTCTCCACTGCAACAACAACTAGAATCTAAATTAATACGGGAGTTTTTAAATGCGCCAATCTTTTAACGCCTTAGCTTTAGCTATGCTAACTGCCGTCGCGCTAAGCGGCTGCAACGATAAAAGTTCTAGCAACACTTCAGCTGATGAAGTGTATTTTGATGTGGCAGAAAATGAGCTCGGTCGCGATTTACTATCTAATCCGTCAGTGACTCTCGTAACTAACAAGATTACAAGTATTAGTGCAGCTCACGGGACCATTGTAAAACTATCAAGTGGCACTGAAAGTGCTAAGCTCGATAAAGAAAACAATACTGTGAGTGATACTGGGAGTGGTAATGACACTGATACAAACGCAGAAACAGCGCTAACTACTACTTTCGCTGTAAACGTAAGTGCCGACCCTAACCAAAGCGTCACTAACGAAAACTCTGACGAGAACTTTGACTCAAAAAGTTCAAACACCAAAAAGGCTCCTCCTACCTTACATGATAAAACTCCAACAGGCCCTGACTCTGCCACTTGGCGCTATACTCTTAATGCCTCAAGCTTTAAGAACCACGAAATTCCGGTAGATTTTGTGGAAACGTTTACCCTAACGACTACCGATGGGCAAACCATGACTAGCTACATTAGTTTTGCGCCTAAAGACACCCTTATGCCTTATGCGTGGCATTTATATAATGATGGCACCAGCGCTAAAGCTTTAGGCTGCGGGAGCACCTGCCCAGATATTCAAAAAGGCTTTGACTTAAATATTATCGACGCTTGGCAGCGTCGTGACACAAGCAACAACTACATAAATGGCAAAGGAGTCGTTGTTGCTATTGCCGATACCCCTATCGATATTGAGCACCGTGACCTAAAAAATAATGTCTACACCCCAAAATTTAGCCAAGACAAGCAAGATAACAATGGCGCCACTAATAAAAACGCCACCGAAACCGAAGACGAGGCTACCACTTTAGATAGCAGCGGAATCAATCAAGGCTTAACCGTCGATGACATTAAAAATGACACCGCACTCCATGGCACTATGGTGGCGGGGATTATTGCGGCAAGTGGCGAAAATGGAGGCACTCGTGGCGAAGCTTTTAGAGCGCAGTTCTATTCTATTCCGCTAACCATCACTAAAAATAAAGCGAACAATTCAAGTACTACTAATAACCCAAATGCCAATGATAACGTTTATCCTTTGATTTTAGCTGCTGATAAAACCGACGTCGTCAACCAAAGCTACAACCTATATAATGCGCCTCAACCGGACGATCAGATAAAAAGTTACCTCGACGCCCTATACGAAGCAAAAATTCCGCTTGTTAAATCAAGTGGAAACAATTACTTAGCGGTGGAAGGTTTTGAGGAAATGGGACCAGACTTTGATACCTCAAAGTATGACATCTGTACTAAATACGAAGTTGATTGTACCTTCGAGCAATTTGGTGAAGAAGCTTCTGCGCCCACAAGTATTATCGTAGGTGCAGCCGGTCCCAACGGCAGTCATCTTTACTATAGTTCCACCGGGCCTCAGCTTTGGCTAACAGGGCTTTCTGGGGAATTTGGAGTTGATGATAGTGACCATCCACTACCAGGCATCGTAACTACAGCGTCTCATTTTTCATGTTTAGACTTACCAACTCAAGATGCCAATGGCGAACCACTTAATCTCCTAGCTGATGGTAAAAATAGTAAATGGCGAACTACTATCGATCCAACCTGTAACTACACTTCTGTCTTTAACGGCACTTCTGCAGCCGCCCCAACCGTAACAGGGATTGTGGCGCTCTTAAAGCAAGTGAACCTTGACTTTACCGTGCCACAAATAAAGTATCTCTTAGCCACTAGTGCAAGTAACGATGAAACATGGTCAACTCTTAAGTACACTGCTAAGACCGCCACTGATTTTAATGATGAAAGCATCGTGACTGATGATGCATGGCAAAACAATGGTGCAGGTGTACGTTACAGTAATATGTATGGTTTTGGGCTCGCTAACGCCACCGAAGCGGTTAAGCTGGCACAAAACTGTAGTTCCGACTCAAGTTGCACTTTAAGAGAGAAGCTGCCGCTTGACGTTATTAGCACCTCAAAGCCTGACTGCGAAGTTGTTGATAGTAGCCGAGGTCTTTATGAATGTACTTTTAGTGACTTAAAAGAACTTACCGCTGACGGCGAAAAAGTGGATCTTAACGGACCGCTTGAAATTGAAAGCACTAGAGTTAATGTCTATGGCTTTAAACAAAAAATTGAAGAGCATCCACGCGATAAGCTTTGTACCTATAAAACTCCAGACAGCAATAGCTCCTACCGAACCGACTACAACTATTACTACTATGCCACTACGCATTTAGCCTTAAACTTGTCGTCACCTAAGAGCGCTGACCGGGTATTAAAACCATACCTTGCTTATTGGTACTATGACCGTAGTTTCTTTAACGAGCTCCCTTCGCAGGAATACTACCTCCAATCTAACGCCTTTTACCGCGAACAGGTCATGCCAAGTGACACTTGGAAGCTTACCATTAAGAGTAGCTGCGCTTTAGATATGGACTCTTTAAATGAAAGCATTCATTTAAAGCTTAAGGCTTACAAGGTGGAGGCAAAATAACTCTAGAAGGTAAATTTTTACATTTGGGCCTTATTTCTTGCCTATAAACGAATGCAGGTCCTGTCCATAAATGCGGTCCTCGCCACACTTTATCCTAAACTCCCGCCGTTATATTTTCGGTTAGTGTCTAGCAAGTTGCAACTATTTTAAGACCTAGGGGTTGGGCCATTTCCCTTTCCTTGTATAAATATGAATACTCGTAATTAATATTTTACAAGATCTATTAGGGCGTGGCCCAATTTTTTAAATTTACACCAATTATATGGACTCTATCTCTTACATCGCTATTAAACTGCTTTGCTATTTTTGAATAGTTTGGTTTTATACCATTCATTAAAAATACCCTCAGTGTTTCTGCTATGTCTTTTCTCATACAAAACTCCTTTATATGGTCTATAAAGAAAGTTTAGGTAAAAAAAACGACATTTTCACTTTGGCGAATTTCTACATTTTCAGTATGGCATTAACATAATTTTAATTGAGTTGTACTCAGTTTACAGTGATTCTTCCGAGTTTCTCCGTAAGCTTCTCACCACAAATCCAATTTGCCGATATCCATCTTTTTGCCCGAAAGATAAAGGTCGTAAGCCACTGAAGTTGGAATAAATCTCACCTGTATGTCCTGTAGGCCTAGTTCAGCTAGCATGTCTAGCCGCACTTCCCCCTTCTTGAGAATTTCTTTCTCTTCTGTAGGGAGCAGAAAGCAATTTCCGACTCTACTGATCCTACAATCTGTAATAAATTTCTGAAATGCGAGCTGGTATAGGTACTGCTTGATGACTGACTCTATACCGGGCTGTCCTCTCGGCGGTCTGCCATCCTCAAGTACGACATTGTAGTACTTAGCATCAAATATGATGAAATAATCCCGCGTTACACTTATGAGATCGGGTATCAGAGTATCCTGTGCTGTATGCCCTGTCTCCGTCCACATAGGCTTTTCAATAAGGTCTATAAGTTTTCCATCGTATTTGTCATATTTATTAAGAGATAGACCGAGACTGCAGACAGGTTCTTTCAGTTTGTTGTTCAAAATCTCGGAACAGACTTTCTCCCACACGAGATTGAAACTGTTAGTGCCGAACAGTGAAAGGCAATCTGTATCGTAGAAACTCCCGTTGTGTGCAATGTAGGCATAAACAGTCTTAAGAACAGTCTGCTTGCGTGTGTTGAACTGTGTATTAAGTTCCTGCTCCAGACGATAGAGGATATAGTCCGTTTCCCCGAAATCACTTATATCACCATCAGAAAGAGCCGTCTCTTCAAGGTCGAAAAGGTCAAGCAGATCCGTATCCCTGAGTTCCTCCGATACTTTCGTCAGAATGCACTCATGCAACTGTCTTATCCAGTCAAACTCGTTATCCGTGCGTTTTCTGGTTATCAGGTCCGTATAATACGGTCTATTGTTGGAAATGAGAGTAAAGGTTTCGTTGATGGTTTTATCCCACAGGATCTCTCCTGTACCGTTGTGCACGATGATCTCTTCCGTGCTAGAGTATGCGCCATTCTCATAATAGTCGGTGAGTAGGAAGAGCATAACAGCTAGCAGATTGAAAGAACTACTCTCGCTTTATGTATTCACCATTCTGACAATCTGCTCTTCAGAGTTGTACTTCTCAAGAACTCTGATCACCTGTTGCAGTTCTTTTGCAGGGGCGTCATTGCTCAAGAGATATTTCGGGCAGATTTTGAGAACACATCCCGCAATCACTATCACACCGACAAAGGTGAAAACGTAGAAGTACTCGTTCTCTCCTGTCTCAACGTCAGACACCTCAACATCTGCTTCATTCAGTTCCGACAGATCACGCTGCTGAGCATTAGCGGATGCACTTACTGCTTTCAGAACACCGTACTCCTTGAGTTTCCTTATAATCTGTACGGCATGCGTCTCTGTGCAGTGTAGCTTTTCAGATAGCTCCTTCTGCGTGTATCTTTTCTGCTCTCTTAAGAATACTGAAACCAGCACTGAACTCATACGGTCTGTTCTTCCTCTTCGCTGCCGTCAGCGGTGTCAGCAAGATCAATTGGATCCTCTGAATAAGGGGCGATTTTAACTTTACCTGTAACAGAGTCATCAAATATATTCAGCCAATGCTCATCGAATTTCTCACAAATTTTCGAGTAACGATTTGCATCTTCCCCGCAACCCGAAAAGAGTTTTCTGCGCTTCTGTTTTGCAGCATCTTCAAACAGATACATGATAACCTTATGCTTGAATACCTCGCGGAACTTATCAGCATCAATGACATCCCCATTATCCGGAACAATTATGCGCCTCGATATGAAATAAGGTCCGAGTTGTTTATCCTCGTTGATCCCCTCGGCAGCAAGAAAATCGTTAATTGCCTTTCTGAGTTCGTTCCATTCAAACATCCACCTACTCTTGTCTTTCTTTTCAAAAACAACGTATTTTTCCTTTATTTCCTCATCGTTATCATCAATTCCGAGATAGGTAAAATCCCATCTGCGCTTGAAGGCGGTATCCATAGGAAACACACCCTGGTCGGCACTGTTCATGGTAGCCCAGATGAACATATTGTCAGGGATGCGGATGGAACTCCAATCGTCTGGGTTTCCGCCAAGTTCTTTGGCGAGATATTTTCTTATATCCTCGGATGCCTGGATCGGGTATTCACTGACATTGTCTACACGGTCGAGAAGCTGGAAGATATCGCCGAAAACAGCAGCCACATTGGCACGGTTGATTTCCTCAATGATCAGAAGATACGGCTGAGGATTATCAGACTGGGCACTCTTCATGGCTTTGACATATACACGCATAAAAGGCCCTGGAACGTACTCGTATGAAATGTCAGCCGACTGCTTTGCCTCATCATCTATAAGCCGCACGTATTTTCTGAGTGCAATGCCTGTTTCAGATTCGTATGTCACTGAATCCGGATACTTATTTACAACATCAATGTGCTTGCCTGTTGCTATCCCCATCAAGATAGGAAGTTCAGGAAACTGACCTTTGAATTTATCATAGAGAATGCTGTATTTCTGCTGGGGAGTGTTATCCTCATCTTTTAGTTCTTTCAGCACAACACGTGTTTCATCATCAGGCTGGTCATCTGAGTGAATCGTCACCATAACAGGCTTATATGTACCGACGAAATTGGCGTAAGAATAATCAGGATGGAAGGTTACACGCTCATAGTTACCTTCATTACCGATAAGCAGTTCGGCAGCTCGTGTTTTTGCGGTTTAATTGTTGATTTTATACCTTATATTACACCACATTAACACGATCAAATCCTTATATCTAAAGGGTTTTAATGTTTTTATTCCCTCAAAATTACCTTCCCAAAATTTCCTTTCAAAAATCAATACATGTTTTTAAAGAACGTCTAGACCGCTTGGGTACTAGTTTTGCGTGTGTTTCCTATGTGGGAAACTTGAGTTATATATTTAATGCAGATGTAAATGGAGCATTAAATATACTAAGAAAAAGTAATGTAGTGGACTTAGAAGTCCTATACAGTAGAGGTGAAGTGGACACACCTGTAAGAATAAGGATAGCATAGCTATCAAACTTCTTTAAAATTACTCTAATGAGTAATTACGAAGCCCCCACCTCTATAGGTGGTGAGTAGTTCACGCAGTTTACTAGAAGAACGGCAGCACCTTATGCCTTATGGAAGTTTAGTAAGAACTTAGGCCAAGAGTCCTACAAGAAGTGCTACAAGAACTCATGAAGGTAGTCTTAGTAGCAGTCACTAGTAAAATTTGTAGCTAGCTCAAGTTTTACTGGAGATATTTGTAAAATATTCGGTGTGGTACGCACAAAGTTAACTTTAAAACCACAATAATATACCAAGGTAAGATTTAAAAAACTTAAACCATAAACCAAACACAAACCAAATACGGAGTTTTAAGCCTTTATAAATAAACCTTTAGGTGTTGGCGTCTACAAGGTAGGTTTAAGTCTCAACAAGACAGTTGTGAGCCTCTACTCTCGATTAAGCAAGCTTAGTCTAGATTAGGCCCCAAGGATTAGATTCCATTTATCCTATAGCCACCCCTAGAACTTAGCTTTAAAATTTCACGGATTGCTGGCGGAAATTTTTAAAGCGTGTCCTAAGGGGATGGTAAAAATTTTTAAAGGTTGAACTCCAAAGTTTTTTAAAGTTGCGCGCACATTTTTCCGCTCGTATTTTTGCCCGCACGTAAAGGTGAAAAAAATTTTCTTCACCATTGTTTTTACAGTGTGAAGCTTTTGCCGTAAAAGCTTTTTAGGTAAAATTTAGGTGGTGCGCCTACCTTATAAAATTATAGTTACGCGTAGGTCGCTCGTTTTTACAGTCTGCCAGGACCCAAAAGTATCATACCAACATGCAGAGATTTTTAGTTATTACAGATAGCTTTAAGCTTCAGTACCTCATAAATAGTGGCGAACTCAGGGTGGCACCTTTTGAGTTTAAGCTAATTGAGTCTCCGCTACCCACCACGCAGGTATATTTAGATCTCTTAACGACTAACCCAAATTTTGGGCCCCTACATGATAAAGTGTTTCTCATTATCGGCACTAACAGTAATGCTGAGCGAGATACTAGCCTTGGCTTAAACTTTGGGATTAGTGAAGTTGAATTTTTGGTGGCGCTTAATCGCACCGCCGCCGGCACCTTACGTAAAAAATACCCTGAGTTACATTTTGAGACCTTGCCTCAAGGCATCAGCCGTAGTTTTTTAGCCGCCCGCTTAAACCGCTGGGCGCGCGCCGGGGCCGGCGCCATTGCCGTTCTTTTAGGTTTAAAGGAGCCACCGCTTATTTTATCCTCTAAAAGTCTAATCGAACTGACGCCAGTTATTCCGCACGATGTTATGCGTGGGCTTTTGATTGCCACTAATCGTAAAGCCTCATGTCGTGAATGTCCCCTTAACGTGCGCACCTTCATGACTCTCTTAGTCGCATATAAAAGAACGTTACCTTACCCCGAAGGAAATGCCGGTTACGTTTTAGATATGCTTGAAATCTATCATTACGCCGTCAATCGTTATGATACGGAACCTTTTAATCCGGCTAAGATGGACCATATTAGAGAGATGTATGAATTTTTAATGCACCTCCCACCGGAACTTGCGGAGATTTCGTTACTCGATTTAATTGAACAATTAAAAACCAACCCCGCTTTTGAACGCTTCTTTAAAGTTTTAAGTAACTTCTCAGGTGGGCAAGGTCCAGTTCCGTTTTGTTTACTTCGCGCTTTAGATGGCTTTGGCTTATTGCGCGCTAACACGCCAAGCGCCAACGTGCGCTTTTCGTATCAGCACTTAATCTCTGTGGCAAACGAAATTGAAAACTATGAAGACAAAGTACGCTTTGCTCTTATCTTAGGTTCTATCGTCGGCTACCAGCGAGTCGCCTATACCTTATATAGCCGTGAAACTTTGCATATCTTGCAGGATTTCCAAGATTCAAAGACCGATATTGAAACTGAAACTGACGACTTGAATTCGCCGCTTACGCAGGTAGCGTCCGCCCCTGAAAACCTCCCTCAAGGGTCAACCCCAGGCTTAAACTTAGATGTAAACGAAAATGCCATGTTAAATGACCACCTCGTAACTTCAGCTCCTGTTCGAGATGAAGAACGCCTTGTGGCGTTAGCTGGCGTTAGCCTAGATGATGAAGAGCGCTTTGCTGATCTTGTAGGCATCCCCAAAACTCAAGCTGCAAATGCTCAAGCTTCTAATGATAGTGGCGTCCTAAATGTCCTTAGCCAAAGCGCCAATGACAACACTAGCGACAACCGTAGCGACAATACTAGTGGTAATGCTAATGGCCATGACAGTGTGAACGGTAATGACAGTGGTAGCTCTTGTGATAACACCATTGATAGCGTTAGCCCTCGCACTAACCAAACCGATGCCGAGGCGGGCGTAGATGCAAGTGCCCATAGTAGCACTTGCACCAAGCTAGGTGACGTAAACACCGATCTCAACTCCAATCATGAAGCCACCAATACTAAAAACGAGCACTTAACTACGTCAAACGCCACCAGCTCACTAAGCGACAAAGCACTAAGCAGTAGTTCTAAGCAGCAGCAAGCCACCATGATTTTAAATCGCATCCAGACTACGGCGATTAACCCTAACCTTGCTCAAGATTTACATGCGGGACTTATAAGCGCCACTTCGTCAAATGACGAAACTTCAACTCCAGACAAATTAAGTTCCAAGCCAAACAGTAACGTACTTCCAGGTTATGAGACTATCGAAATGGCCCCTATAGCAGCTCTTACTAGCGCCGATAACAATCGTTTTGGGATTACTCCATTTTATACCGAAGGTTTAATTAGGTTCTTAGACGAAGATGAAGAAGAAGATGACGACAGCTTCTCAGATGGCCCTACTCGCCAATTCAATAACCAAGGAAACACCCCAGGAAACAATCAGAAAAACTACCAAGGTTTTCAGGGGGATGTTAACAACGGCGAAAAGTTTAGAAGCGTAAGTAATAGTAACTCCCTAAATAACAACGAAGCAAATAGTGCCAAAGTAGATAGCAATAGCTTATTTGCAGCTACGCAAGCTAATGCCCATGCAGCTTTAGGCTCAAGCCAAAGCCCAGCAAGCTCCGCGCAAGCAAACTTGGATAATAGTTTTGACCGCCATAGTTTTGAGAGTTTAGATAATGGTTT
>OIZS01000130.1_pt1 | contig 39578 bp, 33 predicted proteins | sample 1588641 | NCBI WGS metagenome assembly OIZS01 (sample SAMN03283240) | human gut metagenome | biome: human-associated habitat; material: feces | host: Homo sapiens | place: Peru | collected 2012
ATATAAATATGAATGTTGGTAATTAATATTTTACAAGGTTTACTGGGGCGTGGCCCAATTTTTTAAATTTACACCAATTATATGGACTCAATCTTTGGTTTTATACCATTCATTAAAAATACCCTCAGTGTTTCTGCTATGTCTTTTCTCATACAAAACTCCTTTACATGGTCTATAAAGATAGTTTAGATGAAAAAAAACGACATTTTCACTTTGGCGAATTTCTACATTTTCAGTTTGGCACTAACAACATATACTGTGCCAGCGCCAGTCAGATGTTCCACGTTCCCGTAGAAAAGCACGGAGCCAACTGCCATTTAAGGCAGAAAGGCAAAATAGCGGAACTCGCCCTTGGTTACGGCGGATCTGTCGGTGCATTAAAAGCCATGGGAGCGCTGGATATGGGACTTGCCGAAGATGAACTTCAACCGCTTGTGAACAAATGGAGAACTGCCAACCCGAACATTGTGGCCTTCTGGTGGCAGGTGGACAATGCTGTTAAAACAGCCATTCAGATGTGTACATCAGAAAAGGTCGGAAACATCACCTTCACTGTAAAAAGTGGCATGCTGTTCATCACCCTGCCATCCGGCAGAAAGCTGGCCTACGTCAAACCCCGTATAGGCATGAACCAGTTCGGCGGAGAAAGCGTAACCTATATGGGGATTGATGCTACCAAGAAATGGAGCCGAATCGAGAGCTACGGACCGAAGTTCGTTGAGAATATAGTTCAGGCTATCAGCCGTGATATACTCGCCTACGCCATGCAGACGCTGAAACACTGCTTTATTGTTGGCCACGTTCATGACGAACTCATCATTGAATGCTCCGAAGAGGTATCGTTAGAGAAGATTTGTGAACAGATGGGGAGAACGCCTAAGTGGATATCTGGACTTGTGCTAAGAGCTGATGGGTATGAGTGCGGATTTTATAAAAAGGATTAAAAAAGCCCATAAAATACCCCCTCTAAGAATCCTAATATTGGGTAAAAGGCAAGTAATAGGATTCTTTTTTTTCACTAATAACAATATCCCATATTTTTTTGCGCACTTTTACTAATCAGTTCTAAAATTTCTTCAAATGAAATGATGCTCATCAAAGTTCCTTGTTTTTCTACAAAACGCCTAGCATCTGAACTAACATGACCTGTAGTAACAAGAATCGATTGATTTATTCTATCACTTGTTTGAACACCATATAAGCTTCTAAGAATACCAACACCAACTGAATTTTTTTCTGCGTATCTTTTACACTCAATGTAGAGCACAATAGGCTTACCGGGCAACAACATTTTTGTTGCTATTATATCTCTGCCTCCATCTCGAGTTGAAGGCGTCAGTTTTGTTTCAAATCCTTGTTCCTGAAATAATTTCTCAATCACTTCCTCGAATACCCTCGGATGAATTTCATAGATCATCTTAGGATTTTTATCAATCTCTATGATTAATTGCTCAATATTGGAAATTACGTTTAATGCAACATCAGAATCAAAATCTAATTGTTGATAAAAAACTATCAGTCTTGGAATTTTAATAAATTCTCCACCACTAATTTGAGGATCCCCTTCTCCAGCATGGCAACCAACAGGATACTCATAACCAACGATCTGAAATTCTATCAAATTGCCACAATGTTCACACTGGGTACAATCATGAAAATAATATTCATATTCATCCCCCATGCCATACTCACCACGAGGATAAACATTCTTACCAACCTCAATATCATTCTTGGATTTTTTAAAAATGTGTCCACAATTATCGCATTTAATGTCTAAATCACTCTCTAATATCATCATACGCTTATTCCTAGAGATGGCACATCACAATATCTTTTTATAAAATTAACTCTAATCCCCTAGCAATTATACAACAACAGCACTGCGCCAATATTTGGCATAGTACCATTACAATCAGTTAGTAGTCACTGACTAGGACTCAAGTATTTGCTTTTTAGTTCTGCGGACACGCGGGACTGAATCTTTCTTTCCTGCCGGTCTTCCTGGTTTTCCTTTGGACTGTGGCTGGATTTTACCATCCCTTAGATCCTGTTCATATTGTAAGGTCTTTTTATTTTTCGCTCCGGGAGGTCTACCTCGTTTTTTGGGAGGCTCCGGTACTATTTCACCGCTTGCAACTTTAGCTTCATACTCAAGTGTTTTTTTGTTTTTTGATCCAGGCTTTCTCCCGCGTCCTGTCTTCACACTCGATGTTTCTGATACAACAACTGATGTACAAGGGGTATTTTTGTTTGTACCTTCAGCAGATGCAGGATCTTCGGCATTTAGTTCAGCAGCCTTCGCTGTCTCATTGCCGGTATCTTCCTCTGAAACTCCGCATTTGCGTTTTTCTGACTTGTTCCTTCGCTGAAGTATTTCTTCATCTGATGCCATCGGTGCTTTGGAAAAAGTCAGAACTCTGGTGAGTTTAGTATTTCCATGATTTTTGCTGAACTCTGGCTCCAGACTCCCGCCTTTTCTTATAACCGACAATGGACTCTGAAGTGCAAAAGTCTCGTATATGTTTCTTGCCTGACAAGTCGGAACTGAAGGAACGATCCGTCCGTCAAACACGTTTGCTTTCTGTCCCCGCAAATCACTGAAAATCCATTTTGCTGACAGATCAGAAACTTTTGCCGGAGTCTGCTTCATCACAATGCGAGTCTTGCTTTCACCCAAATCGTTGGTGTATGGCACTGACACCTGCTCACAGACATTCTGATCTGAAAATATCTCAACGCAGCTTCTTCCGGCTGTGCCAAGCCGGTTGTTGATAAGCACAAAAATGAATGTTGAAATGAAGGAAAGCAGCAGATGTCCCCGCATGGTTTCTTCAGAGTGCTGCTGCACCGGCAGATAGTTGGCGTAGTTTTTGCCAAAATCAAAATACTGCTCCACGCTCTGCCGGACATAGTATTCTGACAGAAGCATATCTGAAGGAATATCACGAGTTGATACGATGGCAAACACGCCATACTTTTCCATCATTTTTTTAACTCTTCTGTAGTTTTTCCCCAGGCTTTTTTCGAACTTAGAAGATGGTCGATTTTGCTAGCCCTGGCCTGAACATCCAGACACAGATAAACATATCCATCATGTGGCTTATTGTTTTCTTTATCGTATCCGACCGTCTGCTTTTCCTTGATGATACGTACCAGTCTGTTGCCGTATCGGACTGTCAGACATTCACCGGAATCGTTAAGGAGCTGTTCTCTGTTCTTTTCGTAGGTCTCCTTAAAAAGTTTGTAGGCCGGATTCAGTCTTGTCATGAAATCAATGCCACTGAGTACAAGTCTTTCCATGATCCCGGGACTGCAATATCCTGCATCTCCTATGCAATACTGGATTTTGCATCCGTACTCTGACATGAGCAGGACTGTTCTTTCCAGGGTGGAGATGTCAACAATGTTGCCTTCTATATATTCATAGTACAATGGCAGTCCGGTTGACTTCTGAATTACTGCAATCAATCTGAACTCTAAATTTACCTCTCCTTCATGGACGCTAAGTCTGGTACATGGCATATTGCAGCAGTTTGGCAGTCCTGTACTGTCAATAAGAACACTCAAATCTCCGTCTGTACTGTCAATAAGAACACTCAAATCTCCGTCTGTACTGTCAATAAGAACACTCAAATCTCCGTCTGTATTGTCAAGAATGTACTTGATGTGGGCGGAAATAAACTGATTGAAACTCTCCGGATTTCCTATTTTTCGGAGAGTCTCTGCTATCCTTTGCTCATGCAGATTTGCTTTCGGATAGAGATAGGATGCATAGCTCTGTTTGTGCCATGCCAAAGCTCTTGAAGACACTCCGGAATCAAGAGTGTAAAAACTTATCAGCGAAAGCAGAGTATCGAGGTTGGAGCAGGATACTTTTTTCAAAACATCAAGATATCCGATTTCTTCCAGCAGACGATCAAGAAAGTAAGCATCTCCAAAATCCACAAGAACAGGAGGTCCCTTCTTTCTGCCATCCTGCTCCGCAGGCTTGTCTGGCAGATACTTTGGATCAGGCTGCTTCATAGAACACGTATCTGGATCAAAAGCAAAGTATCCCTCCTTTCGCTTCCAGAAAATCATGTGTTCTTTGTCGATGACCTTACCCAGGAAAATCTGTCCGGTTCTTCTGCAACGCCCCCTATCGTCCCTGTATCCTCTTCCTGGCCACTGACCAACCTCGTAGCCATTTAAAAATCTGTATGTTATATTCGTCATTTTTAATTCTCATTGTTATATTGTGATTATATAACATTTTAAATAAAAATTCAGTATATAAACTATATATTTTAATTTCTATGATACCGCGAACCTTGATACGACTAGCTCTTTGCTAGATAGGACTAGCTCTTTGCTAGATAGGACTATACCTTCTAAGTTTGTTGTTATATTTTTGCTAGGGAATTACAGATTAAATAAAAGAGTTATTACGATTTATATCTTTTTCTTACATACTCTTCAAACTTTTGAGTTATCAATGTTGATGAAAGCTTTGAGACCTTAGTAATTGATCTTAAATAGGTTACCTCATCACTTTCCAAATTTGAGCTGAACGTAACCCCGCCATCGTCTGATAAAATAATGATATTAGAATCAAATAATTTATGGTGATTTTGACACATCCATAAACCATTTTCCCCATCTGTAGCATAATCCAATTTTTCTTTATCTGACAATAATGAATCTCTCTTAATGTCAGCTACGGGCCATATGTGGGCCCCCTGTATAATCTCAGAAATACAACAACCACACAATACACAGCGACGTTCTCCTAAGCGTTCCAATAACCTTGCATTGAATCTTGGTGACCTTAAACTGTTGTTACTTTCAAGTTCCTTCTTTTCTATTTCGTCATCAATATTGACAATATTAATTCGCCCCATCGCTCTTAATACAGCTAAACTAGACAAAGGCAATTCTTTTAGGTCCTTTTCATTGAACTCATAAAGAGTAATCTTATCTAAGTCCGTTGCAAGAGTACTAATAGCACAGCCAATTAAAGTTGTATCGTACTTATTCGCTCCGTATGTTTTACCGAAAATCTCATACTCATGAGTCCCTGTTTTAACTATATATGTGGCGTTATTAGCTGAGTTTTTATCGCCATTAGCCTTCCTTGCTCTAATTAAATCGTCAATAGAGGAAAAAGGGACAATTTTATTTTTTAAAGTTGATGGAGCATTAAGAAACTTAAAACCAGAAGTTACCATTAACCTATACATAAAGTAATAATAATCTGTAGCATTATTACCTACACAAGGAACAAAATAAAAATACAATTTCTTATTATGATATTCATTCAAATAATATTGATTAAATGCTGTTGGAACACTTTGAATACCTGAATTGCGACCTGAGCATTGCTGATCTGATATGCTGATAAAGGATACCTCACCCCCATAATGCAAAATAACTAATCTGCCTTTGTTATATGTTGGTTGGAGAAAATTATCCTTATAATCATTGTCAACAAATTGAACACTATAATTGGATTGACCAGTTATTTTTTCACAAATATCCTTCAAAACTTGACTTGTAACAATGGAATCAAAATAAATTCCTGTGTTATCAGATTTTTGCATTTTTCGTTTAATTATAAAAAATGCATTAGGGGATGTACTAGATTTCATAGTTGAGAATTAATACCTCTTTTCTTGGCTTTCCTGATATTCCTGTTATATCACCTAACTGCACACATTTATAGTGTTTTTTTTGCACCCAATTCTCAACTTTGGTATTAATTTCTCCTTTATGCTCAATCACATATGAGAGCATACAAGGAATATTCCTTTCCGTTAAAGAATCTATATAGTCAAATAACTCCTGCTCTAACATATCGTTCCAACCTTTAAACCCTCTTTTCCCATCGTTATAACTTCCTGTTGTAAGTTTATAAGGAGGATCTAAGTACAAAAACGAATTATTTGAAAAATCAATATCATTTTCCAAGTTAATATAATCACTACTGATAAATCTTATGTCTTTTCTTTTTGCTTCCCTAGAAAAACTAATTAATTTTGCCAAAATGCAATCATTAAACCATCTAATTCCGGCCGGATTGTTATATTCAAAATTACCGTTAAATCTTATTTGCTGCTGATAAGAATATAAAATGATTGTAAACAACATTCTTATATCTTTGTTCTCTTCAGGAAGATTGTTATACCAATTCCTTGCCAAAAGGTAATTATCTTTATTGCCTTTTTCCAAACCGAACTTTTCGATTATTTTTTTTACATACCTGATATACTCATATGTATCATAAGTTTTGAAAGATTCGATAAGCCTTTTTACAATAAAATTAATATCGTTGTAGTATGTAACATCTGAATTTATGTTTATACCAACGTTTAATCCACCTCCAAAAACGTCAATAAATTTTCTCTCTTCCTTTATGTATTTTCTTATAAAGGGTATAACCTTCGCTTTACTTCCTATATAATTCAAAGGAGACTCGTATATTACCTGGGAACTAGGTTTCTTCGCGATATAAAATAGATATTCATAGTGTTCATTATTATTATTTGACTTCCAATTTTCATATTTTTTATAAGGTGTCTTTATGCATTCAAAAGAATCTTCATATCCATAACGTTTCATTACGGACTCGATATACTCTTTACTCATATCACCTGCATTGTTATAACTTAAAAAAATATGTTTTGCCCTTGTAGTAGCTACAACCTTATCAAATAATATATGAACTTTATATATTTTTGACCAATCAGAACGCATCGTCGATGTGCGTCTTGATCCTGTTACACTGCTTATTAGCTCTGGTTTGTCGTTTAAAACCAAAGTTTCTAACAGATGATATTGTGTACCATATTGATTCTGAGTATATGGAGGATCAAGATACAAAATATCGCATTTAACATCCTCAATTATGTTCTCAATTTTATCTGAGTACACTTCTACGTGCTGGTTACAAGCAACATTATCAGAAATGTTTAAAAACTCAATATTCTTTAATGCTCTATCGTCCCATTTTTTAAGAAAAGCCCCGTAAACTCCAGCAGTATTAGAAACTGCAGAGACAGATTCAAGGAGACAAGCTAATAAAAATTGATATTCATCAGAACTAATTAATTCATTATTCTTCCAATCTTCAATTGTTTCTCTAAAAAAATCTATTCGTCCGGCATTTTCTGGAGTGAAATACATTCTTTTATTAGAATTGCTAGGTGAATAGGTATTATAAAAGTAGCCGCGAATAACATTAGTTGATGAATTCAAGAAATCAAAAGGGTCAAATCCTAATTTTTGAAATGAGCACTTTGATGCAACCAATCTACCGTACGTATAGGTTGTTGCACATTTCAGATTATCGTTAATGATAACTTTACACTCTGTTTTAAATTCATTGGCTATAGATCCCATGCCACAGAACGCATCAAAAAATATAGAATCTTCACAAGCATTAATTTTTTTTAAAATATTTGTCTTAATAATACTCTTTATAGAATCTTTGTTGCCCAAATATCTCAATTTCAAAATCCTTCAAAATGAATATCACTATTACAATGATCTAACACTATATAAGATAAGTTAGCGACAATCCCAAAACAAGATTTTATTCCTATTCAAGATCAATATTCCACGATTTTCCATAAAGTTCATTTCCATCTCCAGACAATTCTAAAACTGCATTATTCTTCAGTATTTCTTGAGTAAAGGGATTACAATCGCTTTGTTTATCATAAGCTATAAAAATTTGCTTCTCATCAATAGTGTTGTAAATACGAACAATTCCATCTTCAACTATTTTTCCTAAATTTTTAAATAATAATGAATCATGAGCTATAGCAGGAAGATTTGTACTTTGTAAGATAGCTAAATCATAAACTATCATCCCCTTAAAATTAGAACCTGTTCCTGTATCATCTGGTGTTTCGAAAACATAACTATTATAATTACTGAAATGTATCTGGCCAAACCCTTGATTTTACGGGCTTCCAGAGCACTTCTACATATTCTTAGATAGTAATACCACCGTCTCGACGTGTTCAGTGCCCGGGAACATGTTAAACACACTCCACTTCTTTAATGAATACCCTGCTTTAACTAACACACCAAGATCACGAGCCAAAGAAAGCGGATTACAAGACACATATACAATATGTGAAATATTACGTCTAACCAAATATGGCATCACGCGAGAAGCCCCTTGGCGACCTGGATCTAACAACACCTTACTTACGTGGCTCTTGGCCCATAAGGTACGTTCAAACTCTTCTTCCAAATCTTGCACGATAAATTCTGCATTAGTAATGCCATTGGCTTTGGCATTGTCATTGGCCTTACGCACCATGCCACCAACAACTTCTACCCCATAAACATGAGCTGAACGCTTGGCTACAGGCAAAGTAAAATTGCCTAAGCCGCAGAATAGGTCTAAGACTTCATCTTCAGGTTTAAGTTCTAAATAGTCTAAGGCTGTACCCAACATGGCCGCATTTATAGCAGAATTTACTTGGATAAAATCTGTTGGTCTAAAGTAAATCTTAAGCCCATCAATGGTGTAATACGGTTCTTCACCGGTAAAGCTTTCCGGATTAAGACAAGTAAGTTCTTCCTTGCGCACTAAATCTTCGCGTCCCATTTCGTGACGCTCTAAAATGTAAAAACTAACTTGTTCTTGCTCAGCAAAAGTACGGAATAACTGACGATCGCATTCTGGGAAAATATTTATCGAACGAACTAAAACAACATTGCCGTTATCTGCAGCTACGAGTTCGATGTGACCTATTAACTTAAAATCGGAAACCTGGCCTACTAACTTGCGCAGTCCTGGAATTAGATTACTTAATTCAGGGTGTAATGCTTGGCAGCTTTCCACCGGTACGATCTTTTTCCCGTAAGCTTCTCTAAAACCAAGTTCAATATTGCGTCTATCAGCAGCAACTGACAACCGACACACACGACGGTAATGCACAGGATTACTATTTTCAACCTTATCAGGTTCGCCGGCTTCAAGCCCAGTAATCTTTTGGAGTAATCTCTTGATGCTAGCTGTTTTAGCTTTCCCTTCGGTGGAAGTACCCATATGCAGAAGTGAACAACCACCGCACTTACTAGAATAAGGACAGGTAGCACTTATGCGTTCTTCACTGCGTTTTTTAACCGTCATAAGCTGAGCAATACCGATATTTTTCTTAAGTTCTAACGCGCGAACAACCACTTCTTCCCCTGGTAGCGCCCCTTCGACAAACCAAGTAACGCCGTTCGCCTGCCCTACACCACGACATCTTGTATCTAAATCTTTAATTTTTAATTCAAAATGTTGGGGAGAAACTTCTTTAGGAGCTGGCTTATAAAATCTTACCATGATAATTAAATTCCTATTCTGCCGATTTTGCGGACGGTTGACATGCTATATCACGCATTCAATATGTTTTAAGTTAATTAAATAGAGTCTGCCGGTTAAAATTGCTAAAATTGAGAGATGATCCGGCCTGCATTATGAGCGTCCCAAACAGCTCTCCGGGGCCGCTATATTATTGATGTGTATTATACACTGTTGCTTCCTACTTTTGACGTCACGAGGTCAAAATGAACAGACATAGTCTGCGCACCAGAATCTTGCTCTTTTCCGTACTACCTGTTCTTATTATCGGGATTGGCATGACTGCCTTCTTTTCTTTAAATAGATATTCACAGCTGAATAATACCCTTATCAGCAAGGCGCGTTCTATCATTTACCCTTTAAGTACTTCAGCAAGCTTTGCCCTTACTGAAAAAAGTGTGCCCCTATTACAGGGTTTAGTCAATGAAGCGGCCCGCAACGATGCTCGCAATATTGTGGCGATTTCCATCTTTGATCAAAAAAATAAGATGTTAGTAACTTCGAGCATTGCTCCTGAAACCGAACTATTTAAACTAGCCCCCGAAAACCAAGAGTACATCTACACCAAAGAAAGCACTGAATTTACCGATGATGGCATCATTATGCGCATGCCTATCTACGGCTATGATCCTAAAGCCATGCTTACTCTTTACGGCAATTTTCAGCGGTCTCCAGAAACAGATGAACAAGCGGCTCAGCAAAAAGCTCCTATTTTTGCCGACCCTAAACTAAATTACCCACGCGAAATTGCCGGCTATATCTGTATCTACTTCCTTCGTGACCAAACTGTTATGGATGTTTACCAAGACATTACCATAGCAGTTATCATCTTACTCTTTAGCCTTCTTGTCAGCGTACTTTTGGCCATTAATCTAAACAAAAGAATTGTCGACCCTATAAACAGTTTATGTTCTGCTGTTTATGAAATTCGTGAAGGTAACGTTACCGCCCGCGTCAATGGCATGATGACTGGTGAATTAGAAAGACTTCGCACCTATGTAAACAGTATGGCTAACGCCATGTCTGAACTTCATAGCGAAATGCAATATAACGTTGATACCACCACCAACGATCTCCGTTATACCCTCGAAAAGCTCGAACAACAAAACAATGATATTAGTGAAGCTAACATTCGCGCCCAAAACGCCGCTCGCATTAAATCTGAGTTTTTAGCCAACATGTCGCATGAACTTAGAACTCCACTTAACGGGATTTTAGGTTTTGCTAAACAGATGTATAAATCACGCCTTTCTCTTGAACAGACTGATTATTTAAACACGATTGAACGTAGCGCTAACAATCTTCTTCGCATTGTAAACAACATCTTAGACTTCTCTAAACTCGAAGCCGGCAAGCTTACTTTTGAAAACATACCATTTTCCTTACGCAATGCTTGTTGCGATACCATTCATCTCCTTTCACCAATTGCCATTGAAAAAGGCTTAGAACTTACGTTCACCACATCCCCAGCCGTGCCTGATTCAGTGCTTGGGGACCCAATTCGTTTTCAACAGATCTTAACTAATCTTATTGGTAACGCCATTAAATTCACGAGTAAAGGGAACGTAGCTCTAAGCGTTGAACTCAAGGACCAAAATGGTAACATCTCCGATATTGTCTTTACTGTTAAGGACACAGGGATTGGGATTAAAGACGAACAGCAACAAGAGCTATTTACCGCTTTTACTCAAGCTGATTCATCCATCAATCGACGCTATGGGGGGACTGGTTTAGGTCTCGTTATTACCAAACACTTGATTGAGCAATACCATGGATCTATTACTCTTGAATCTAAGGTAGGGATCGGCACAACCTTCACTTTTGACCTTCAACTTGAAAACGCGGCTGAAGATAATGTCCCTCAAATGTATCCTGCTTTTGTCAACCGCAAGGTAGCTGTCGTCGAGGTGAATACTTGGGTCAAGGATTCTGTCGATTCATTATTAAAGAATATGGGATTACTTACCTTCCCCATGTCAAATCCGTTGCCTATTAACACTTTACCGGAACAAAATGAACTTGATTACATCATCATTGGGCTCCAAGCAGGCTTTGACTACAACAAACTTTTATACTATTTCACTAGCATAAAACAAGAAGTTTTAAACCGAGTTGAACGTATTGTATTTGCAGTAAACACCTTAGACCCAGAAATTCATAACCAACTAAGACAACTTAATCCGAAAGTTACCATCTTAGTTAAACCTATCTTAGCCGATAAGCTTATTAAGGCGCTAACAGCACCTTTGTCTGTTCCAGTTATAGCTCCTAGCCAATCTAAGTTACCAACGGTTGCGGAACCACCAAAACTTAACTTAGGCACCACGACGGAAAAACAGCTTATTAAAGCCACCGTGTTAGCTGTTGACGACAATAGCGCCAACTTAAAGCTTATTAGTACCTTGTTAAAAGAAATCGTCACTGATGTATATACCGCTGAAAACGGCCAAGAGGCAGTTGAACTTTGTAGTCATACTGAATTTAACTTAATCTTTATGGATATCCAAATGCCGGTTATGGATGGCCTGGACGCCATGCGGGAAATTCATAAAAACAGTGTCAACCAAAGTACGCCAATTATTGCGGTTTCCGCGCTAGTTATAAAGGAAGAACAACAACGCTTTATTCAAGAAGGCATGGCCGACTATTTAGCTAAACCACTTGAAGAGCAACAACTTAAAGATTTGATTTACCGATACTGTGGTCAAAACGAAACCTTGTCCATGGTAATTAATACTAGCGATGTGGCCCCTGAACCTCAAAGTCAGATCCCACCAACAGAAGATGATCCTCAAGCGGTATGGACTAAAACTCGCGCCCTAAAACAAACCGCTGGACATAAAGACCTGGCTTTAGAAATGCTGAGCACTTTAGTTTCTTCTGTCCCAGATTTTTTACTTATCTTAGAGCACCCTGAACAATTGGCTGTAGCCGACTTAACTAAGACTGTGCATAAATTTGCTGGTGGAGCCGCTTACTGTGGCATGCCTGGAGTAAAGAAACTCTGCAATATCATTGAATCAGCTTTAAAAAATGGGCAAGGGCTTGAAGATATTGAACCAGAGTTATTTGAACTTACAGATATCGTACAAACTATCCAAGAAAACGGACCAAAATGGCTTAAGGAATTAGCTTAAAAACTTCTTCATTTTAAACCATCAATGGAAAGAAATACTCCAAGGAAAGTATCAAGTTAAACCAGAAAAAAGAGGTCACAGACCTCTTTTTTTAATCCTTACTTTAAAACTTAATATTAAACCTTAAAGTTAGACCTTTAACCTCTTATAAGATTAAAGTTTTATTACTTAGCCAAAAGGTTTTGTTTTAAGCGCGCTTCAGTGATAATACGCTTCATTTCAGCAACCGCTTCTTTAAGACCTGTAAATACAGCTCGAGCAATAATAGCATGCCCTATATTAAGTTCTTCAATTTCAGGAATAGCGGCCACTGCAGGCGCGTTTTGATAATTAAGCCCATGGCCCCCATTAACATGCAAGCCCTTGCTTGCAGCATAAGCTGCCATTTCAGTTAAACGAGCTAATTCTTCTTGCTGTTCTTTTATGGTTACAGCATCAGCAAAACGACCGGTATGGAGTTCGATATAAGGCGCCCCTGCCTTAACTGCAGCATCAATCTGCTTTGGATCTGCATCGATAAATAAAGAACTAGTAGTACCAACTTTAGCTAAACGTTCTACCGCATCAGCTACCACTTTAATATTTGAAGCGACATCCAACCCACCTTCTGTGGTTACTTCTTCACGCTTTTCTGGCACCATGCACACAAATGCCGGCGCCAGCCCCACGGCAATATTAACCATTTCTTCAGTTACAGCCATTTCCAGGTTCATGCGAGTCTTAATGGTTTCACGTAAGATGCGCACATCGCGATCTTTGATATGACGGCGGTCTTCACGTAAATGAGTAGTGATCCCATCGGCCCCTGCTTCTTCGGCTAGAGCAGCAGCATAGACTGGATCTGGATAATTAGTCCCACGAGCGTTACGTACTGTGGCAACATGGTCAATATTAACCCCTAAATAAATATTACTCATTAACTTACTCCAAATTGCTTTGCGTTATATGGCAAATTTTGTAATTTATATTGGATTTAGTTTACGCAAAGTATGAACCTTGCTTTTAACTAAAACATGCTTTTAATAATAATCTCTTCTTTTTATTTTCGCTAGCAACAAGAGTCTCACTAAATAATTTTTTTCTCAGTTATAACTTTCTTGATTATAGCTTTTTAGGTAATCAATATACAATTGACGGCTACGTAAGCTTTGTCCTTGCAACAAATGAGTTATAAACAGGCGACAAATTTTTTTCGCCACCTTTAAACTATCTGGCGCAAAATCTCTATTAGCCACCGCTAAAATTTGCTCCCCTGTTAGTAAAAGCTTCAATTCAGGGTTCTCACCAGGAATAAACAACCTAAAGCCATTTTCCGGCTCTAACACATAGCGTTCCTTAACTTCAATTGGCTCACCCGTAAAGGCCTCATGGAGCCAATCAAAGTTAAACCCTGAGCAAGCGATGACATCAAGTTCAAAATTACGCAAAATGCATTCAAGTTGGTCGTTAATTAGGGTTTGAGGTAAAGAAGTGTTGTTCTGTAGCGCTTGAAGCGCAGATAACGCACGTAAATACGCGGCAAAAAAAAGCGGTCCTGCTCCTTCTTCACGAAACAAAAGGGCCGTCAATTCATTTAAATACAATGCGGTAAATAGAAATGGGGGATTAAAAGTAAAGGGCATACCAGCAGCGGCACAGCCACACAATATACGTTGTCCCCCTTCTAATTTGAAAGTTATCAACAGCGGGGAAAAGAGTTGCGCCATAGCCTTTACCTGGCTACGGCGACTCCTACCATGGGGGGACCAAACTTTAATCCGTCCTAAAGTCGGGGAGATTAGATCAAGTCCAAGCCCCTGTTCTCCAGTAGATTCAGTATGCAGCACAAAAGCTGCGGTTTCAGTCCTCTCCATGTATCAATGTGCCGTATTAGCGATCCTCAAAATCACTATAACCTAATGAGCGTAAAGCGCGTTCATCATCAGCCCACCCAGATTTAACCTTAACCCAAAGTTCAAGAAAAACTTTAGACTCAAGGAGTCGTTCTAAGTCACGGCGAGCTTCAGTCCCAATGGTCTTGAGTTTTTCGCCCTTAGCGCCGATTACCATCTTCTTTTGCCCATCGCGTTCAACGAGGATTAAAGCATTGATATGCACCGTGCCGTTATCTTGAATTTGGTAACGTTCAATTTCCACAGTAGTGCTATAAGGAAGCTCTTCCCCCATAAAGCGCATCAATTTTTCTCTAATGATTTCAGAAGCCATAAAACGGCTAGAGCGATCAGTCACATAATCTTCAGGGAAACAAAATTCACCTTTGGGTAAAGATTCACGTGCAATTTGCTTTAAGGTATCAACGTTGATATTTTGTTTAGCTGAAACTGGAATTACATCCTTAAAGTTCATGCGACCTGCAAGTTCCTGGAGCAATGGAAGCACCATCTTACGGTCTTCTAAACGATCAATCTTGTTTACCACCAAAACAGTTGGTAAACCTGCGCGCTTAACCTTTTCTAAAACCATTTCATCGTCTGGAGTCCAGCGTTCACAATCCACGACAAAGAACACCATTTCCACATCGCCTAAAGAGCTTTCAGCAGCTCTATTCATTAAACGATTAATGGCGCGCTTTTCTTCTTGGTGTAATCCTGGGGTATCAACGTAAACAGTTTGCCATGCACCTTCGGTATCAATCCCCACAATACGATGACGAGTAGTTTGAGGCTTGCGGGAGGTAATACTAATCTTTTGCCCTAAAATTTTATTGAGCAAAGTGGATTTACCGACGTTTGGCCGGCCGACAATGGCCACGAAGCCGCAATATGTATCTTCAAATTGGTTATTGTCCATAAATAATCCTTAATTTAGTTCTTCTTAAGTGAACCTGTTGAAACAAGCACATCAATAGCCTTAATTGCCGCATTTTGCTCTGCTTTACGTCTAGTAGTACCGTAACCTATGAATGGATCACGATGGAACGAAACTTCTAGTTTAACCGTAAACTGCTGATTATGGCTTTCCCCTGTAACTTGCATCACTGTATAAACCGGTAATGGTGCATGACGTCCCTGCAAATATTCTTGCAACTGGGTTTTAGGATCCTTTTGCTCAAAACCTGGATGAATATCTCTCAGTCTATCCGCAAATAGATCAAGGAGCACTTTGCGTACAACTTCAATGTTGCTCCCACAATCAAGGTAGATTGAACCTAAAATAGCTTCAACTGCATCCGCTAAAATTGAATCACGTCTAAAACCACCACTTTTAAGTTCACCAGGGCCCATTAAAAGATATTCACTTAAATTTAATGAGCGGGCAATTTCCGCAAGTGTCGTTTCTCTAACTAGCGTTGAACGCATTCTCGTCAGATCACCTTCCGGCACTTCTGGAAATTGATGGTAGAGCTTGTCTGCCATGATCATGCCCAAAATAGAATCTCCAAGAAATTCTAGTCTTTCGTTGTGTACAGGTCCGTAACTGCGATGAGTTAACGCCTTCTGCAAATGTTGCAAATCGGTATATTCATAACCCAAAGCCGCTTCAAGACGAAAGTACTTGTCCTTAAGTTGCTGTTGTACTGTCACTTTAATAATCACCGTATATTATGAAAAAGACAGGGGACATCCCCTGTCAAACAAACTAGTCAATATGGCCTAAACGATTTAGTTTCACAAAACCATCCGTGGTAAAGTTCATCCAAATACAAACGGCTCGCCCAACCACGTAGCTATCTGGCACAAAACCCCAGAACCTACTATCACGAGAATGCTCACGGTTATCCCCAATAGCAAAATATTGTCCTTCTGGAACCGTCCATTCCCCATATTCGTTTCCAAGCACTACCCCTCCAGGTTGCTCATAAAAGCTTTCTCTTGGGAGCACTCCTGGGTCATGCATAATTTTATGTTTATACCCTAGCAAGTTTTCCGTACCAACTATGCCATACTCACTTGGATAAACCTCATCACGTTCAAGATATGGCTGCACTTCATCTTTTTGTGCGTCTAAACGAGTAAATTCTGTTGCTCCAGCGGGGCGCACATAAAAAGTCCTGCGATCATAGCGCACGGTATCCCCAGGCAACCCGATGATACGTTTAATGTAGTCAATATTTGTATTTTCTGGATACTTAAAGACCACAATATCGCCACGTTTAACCTGTGATGTTGGGTAAATTACGTTATTAGTAAACGGGTTGCGAATCCCATAACGAAACTTTTCCACTAACACAAAATCGCCACGTAGCAATGTAGGCATCATAGAAGCTGATGGAATACGAAATGGTTCATACGCAAAAGAACGTAATAAAAACACAACCAACAACACTGGGAAGCAACTAACAAGACTACCCCACATGCCATTTGGTTCTAAAATATCCTTCTTCTCAGTTTTGGTTAAAGGCACAATTGAAGCTGCTTCGCGACTTGCCAATTCTGCCTTGCGCCGTGGGCGCAGTACTAAGAGGTCTAAAACCCACATAATACCTGTCACCACAGTGAGAACAACTAGGACTATACTTACAATATTCAAAATAACACCTGTTTATTTGGTTATTCCTGACCAACCTTAAGAATTGCAAGGAATGCTTCTTGCGGCACTTGCACTCTACCGATGGCCTTCATGCGCTTCTTACCTTCTTTTTGCTTTTCAAGAAGTTTGCGCTTTCTTGTTATATCACCGCCGTAACATTTTGCCAGCACGTCCTTGCGCAAGGCTTTAACTGTACTGCGAGCAATGATTTGATTACCAATGGCTGCTTGAATAGCAATATCAAACATCTGCCGTGGGATCAGCTCTTTCATCTTTTCTACGAGGAGACGTCCCTTAGCCATTGAGTTATCTTTGTGGGTAATTACCGCTAAAGCATCAATACGTTCATTGCTAATCAAAATATCCATTCTGACCATGTTAGCCACTTGGAAATGTTTAAAACCATAATCAAGTGATGCATACCCACGTGAGGTTGACTTTAAACGATCAAAGAAATCAAGCACCACTTCCGCCATTGGAATTTCATAAGTAATAGCTACTTGGTTACCGTGGTACACCATATTGGTTTGAATCCCACGCTTTTCCTGACATAAAGTCATAATATTACCCACGTATTCAGCCGGGGTTAAGATATGACATTCGGCAATAGGTTCACGAATTTCAGCAATATTACTTACAGGAGGTAAAGCCGCCGGAGAATCGATCTTTATAATTTCCCCGTTGGTCAATAAAATTTCGTAAACTACAGTTGGCGCAGTTGTAATCAAATCAAGGTTATATTCACGTTCTAAGCGTTCTTGAATGATTTCCATATGGAGCATACCAAGAAAACCACAACGGAAGCCAAAACCAAGAGCTTTTGATGTTTCAGGTTCGAAGAACAAGGAAGCATCATTTAAAGAAAGCTTATCCAAAGCTTCACGGAAAGCATCGTAGTCATCAGTTGAAACCGGGAACAAACCAGCATATACCTGAGGTTTAACCTTTTGGAAACCAGGAAGCGGAGTATCAACCCCATCCTTAGCGTTAGTTAAGGTATCACCAACAGGAGCCCCATGAATAGTCTTAATCCCACAAACAACCCAACCTACTTCTCCGCACAGAAGTTCGTCACGATCAACGCGCTTAGGAGTAAACACACCTAAACGATCAACGCCCCAAACCACGCCAGTGCTCATAACCTTAATCTTGTCACCACGACGAAGGCGGCCTTGTTTGATTCGTACCAATGACACCACCCCAAGGTAATCGTCGAACCAAGAATCGACAATCAATGCCTGTAATGGCCCATCAGGATCCCCTTGAGGAGCAGGAATACGGTGTACAATTTGTTCAAGTAATTGATCGACCCCAAAACCGGTTTTAGCCGAGCAACGCACAGCATCGCTAGCGTCAATCCCTACGATATCTTCAATTTCCGCTGCCACACGATCAGGTTCGGCTGCTGGCAAATCGATTTTATTTAGTACAGGTACAACTTCGAGGTTTAAATCTATAGCTTGGTAACAGTTAGCTAAAGTCTGAGCTTCCACCCCTTGACCCGCATCAACCACCAAAAGTGCCCCTTCGCACGCTGCTAATGAGCGTGAAACTTCATAGGCGAAGTCGACATGTCCTGGGGTATCTATGAAGTTAAGTTCGTAATGTTCACCATTTTGAGCTTTATAATCTAAGGTTACGGATTGAGCCTTGATTGTAATCCCACGTTCTCTTTCAATATCCATTGAGTCTAGAACTTGTTCCTGCATTTCACGAGCAGTTAACCCGCCACACATTTGGATCAAGCGATCAGAGAGAGTAGATTTACCATGGTCAATATGGGCAATAATAGAGAAATTTCTGATATTTTTCATACAAATAAAAGTATCCGTTGTCCTTGATTAGGTACTAGCCATTAAAGGTAGTATAGAGGGTACCATTTTTCTAGTCGGTACAGTCTTAAATATAAGCCCATAATTATAACACAGTCATAAGGTATTGTTATCAAACATGACTTAATGGTGTTTCTTAGACCTGCCTTTTTAGCGACAAGAAAAATATAACTTGAGCTTACATCTATACTTAAATTCTCGCGAGTCCCTAGATGAGAATTTTAATTACATGGCTTTATTGGACCTAACACCCCTAACATTTTTGGGGCCCAAATTTTTTGTACTAGATATTTAGCAAGATAATAGGCTAATGCAATACCAAAAAACAAACCTAAAAACGCCCCAAGTATGGTCACTAAATCCTTAATTTCACCGGATAAGAAAAACGAGATAATCGCAGAACCACTAGCCCCAATCATCATGCTTAGTAGTGGAATTAGATACGATACAACTATACTAAGCCAGACTGAACGCTCACAAATCGCAATTCTAACTACATCGCCAGCCTTGGCTTTAAAGATGTTTTCAACCTCGAAACGTTCGGGAGTACTAGGACGCCCGGCCAAAACATCAGGAACACAACTATCCTTACGCTCATGGCAACTACCACAAACGCCTTGTACTCCCTTTTCACAAATGACTAAATTAGTATTAGCGACAGTTTCACAAACCAAAGCTAAAATTTCATTATAGCCATCATTGCCTGGTGGAGTAACAAAAGAGCGAGACTTGTGGTTATTATTGTTGTTATTGTTTGACATATGATTCAGCAATCTTTTTTTCAGTATCAAATGGCAGATCACCCACCACTATAATTTCATAATCAGAAAGTCTATGACGATACAAATTAGTACCGCCTTGTTTGACTATTGGAAATTCCATGCTTTCTAAGGTCTTGAGCTTATAAACAGAAAAATCAGCCAACCCGTCTGAATAGAGCACATGTTCTACTTCACTGCCATAGTTTCCTAAAGCATAGCTTGCGCTAAATACACGTTTAAACCCTTCAGGGATATATGATATTTTCCACCCAAAGGACACATAAGAGGTCATATTATTGGTAACTTCTTGATTATCACGTGCGTTTTGCGCCAAAAGTTTTATATCAGTTGATGGTTCATCTCCAGTCCATAAATACACTCCTGAATATGATTCCACCCTGCCATGAGCTGGATTAAATACTTGCACGCTTAACGGCAAAAAAGTCTTTTTGTCGATCGCTAAGACATATGAATAACGATCGTTCCATCTTGGCATTAACTTAAGCCCTAGAGCCGATCTGCCAGCCGCCCGAATATCACCTAAAATAACCGGTTGATAGGAATTTATAATCCGCTTAGCCTCAACAGCTAACAAACGAGGCAACGCCCCAGGCAGACGACCTTTACCCACTGACATTTTTTCTGTGCCGTTAGAAAAATAGACAATCCAATCATCCTTTGTGTAATAACCTGATGGCGCGTTATCTAAATATAGCCAACGTGTATACTCATGCCCATCCACCAAACCGTGGGAAAATTGCATTGGTTCTAGCTGACCGGCAATGCCCTTTGTTAGGTACAAGACAAAGTTTTGTTTTTGCACAGATTTTTGTAGCGCCGATAAAATTACTTCTCCATCCATGCCTTTAGCGGCTTGGACATTCGTAACTTCTGCTGTTGCTTCTGTGGCTTGAGCTATTTGCCCGAGGCCTAATTCTAGGCACAACATAACTGCTGATAATAAATAAAACCAATTTTTCATTCAGTTCTAGCCCACTCTCATCTTTTTCTAGCCATCATCCAATCAAAAAACAAAAAACCTGCACCGCAATAGAAGGTCGGTCCAGGTTTTTTCAGCCGCCATTTATGTAATTCTTAAGTCTACTTATAAAGCCATAAATTAAGACAAGAGTCTACGGCCTCATTGCTTTTAGAATATTGTGCCATATGGCGCACTTAAACTCTACTTTTTAAGTATTTAACCTAAGATTCAAATACTCATCAACAAAGCCCAAACAACAAAATTTATACCATGTCTTATTAGCTTATTGGAGTACTCCTCTGTCCCAAGCTAACTATCTATTAGGGCTTTCTACCGTCATTCTTTGCATTAGCTCATGATCGTTCATAAGTGCATCTAAAGTCCGTAATTCACGGGCCTTACGTTCTTCGTTTAGTCTCAATTGCTCTTTATCCACATGTAAAGCAGCTACAGCCACATCAGGGTTTTGTGCTTTGGAATTAAGCTGCATGGAAATAGGGTTATTATCAGAAGTATTGCTTACAGGGGAGATACTTACCGAAGTTCCACCACCTATAAATGACTCCTCATTAAAATCTGCATTGCCACCTCGGTACATGCTTACCCCAAGAACGCAAACGCAAGCTACAGACGCCGCTACCGCCATATGGCCTAAACCTGCCCAAACTCGCTTTAACTTATTGCGTCTAATTTGCGCTAAATCAGTAACTTCCGCCGGCTGTTTAAGCATTTCTGATGTTGAATCAACAGCAGGTTTAACACTTTCTGTTTCGCTGGCACAACGAGAAATGGTACGAGACATATCCAAAGGTTCGCTTTCAATAGCTTCGGCAACTTTAGCCGCAAAACCTTCCATGCCCACCATATCGGTACACTCCCCCCTTAAAGCCGCACGCTCTAAGGAGTACTGCTGCCATTTTTCAGCAACTTCTTCGTCCGCTAAAAGTTGTTCCAACTCAGCATCTGAGATTGGCTCACCGTCAAAAAATCTGGATAAAAGCGCAAATTTTTCATTGCCTGTATTTGCATTCATCAAGAATCATCCTTAAGCCTTTTTCTCGGCTGCGTTGTGCGAAGACAACTGTCGTTCAATAATCTCTCTGGCTCTAAATATACGCGATCTAACAGTCCCAACAGGACAATCCATCGCTACCGCCATATCTTCATAAGACATTTCTTCAATCTCACGTAAAATTAAAGCTTGTCTAAGTTCTTCAGGTAATGATTTAAGTAACCTAAAAAATAAAGCTTTTGCTTCCGCCCCTTCTAACATATTTTCCGGGTTTGAGATTTCATGTAGTCTATTCATACCATCATAGGAACCAACTTCTGGTGCATCCACATCAACTTGAGTGCCCCGGCGTTTGTTTCCAGCGAGATAATTCATAGCTGTATTTACGGTAATTCGATAAATCCAGGTAAAGAATGCACTCTCTCCACGAAATTCACCAATTGCGCGATAAGCCTTAATAAAAGCTTCTTGCGCAATATCTTGAGCATCGCAAAGATCCGAAACATACTTTTGAGCAATGCTGACAACCTTATACTGATATTTAGCAACAAGAAAGTTAAAAGCTTGCTTGTTACCTTGTTGTACCTGTTTAACCAGAGTTAAATCAGTATTATCCTCTGCCATGCTCTTGTCCCGTCTTATCTGTTTTTTTCAGAGTCATTGTTATAGACCTGCAAACACTTTGATTAGTTCAAAAAAAATTTAGCCTAGAAAAAGTCTTGTTTTAAATTCTGCGCTTGTTCATTATTTTAGCACAAATTATTTCCTTTTCCTTGACTAGTCAACGCCTAGCGCTTTATACCTGTGGCGCAATTATCTTTGCGTAAATTCTTAGGCAAAGTGGTGGTTAGCCTCAATTTTCCAAATTTCATTTAGCTTATAGACCTTAGGTTACTTTGCGCCTTCTAGTGGCTCTATTGAGCTTTCAACAATTATTATATTAAGCTACGAAAGAAATTTAGGTCTTAATTACTAAGCTACCTTAACCACATTCCTTACTTTGTATCGACATAGAATTCTAGACATCTTATAGCGGTTTTACGAATGGCAAAAAATATAATTTCCGGTCTAATGGTTGCCTTTATAGCACTTTATTTTGGGTGTGCATACCAAATCACCTCCCCAACATTATTAGATTTACTACCAGGCAACTTGCTCAGCCTTAGCAATCTTCTAGTCTTACTTTTTATCGGCTTAAGTACTGGGCTTGGTTTTTGGTCGGCTGCGAATGCACGTTTAATCGCTAAAAGTAAAACCTTGGTCCTCGGGGCTTGCATTCCTCTTTTATTGCTGTTGCCTGCGCTTTTTGATTTTAAACTTGGTATCTTAGCTCTACCAAACGCTGTTCTTATTGCTTTGTTAGGCTTAGCTTTTTACTACAGTGTATTAGTTTTAAACTTAAAAAAAACGGCGAGGATGATCAGCGCTTTCATTGTAGTCGCAGCTATGTGTTTTGATCTATGGCAAGTGCTTAACCATAGTTCGCTAAATACAGTAGCTAATTCACACACCGCTTACCGCTTTATAACTTGCGGGGCCGTACTTATTTTTGCTTTAAATAACTACCTTAAAAACAGCTATGCCTTTACTTTGGGCGCGCTGTTATTTGGTGGGCTTATAGCACTAGGCTTAAAGCACCTGGCCGTACTCGATGCCACTACCGCATGGGCGGCAACCATGCTCCTTATGGCCATAGGTACCTGGGCCCAAAAATCTAGTGGTTACTTAGTTAGAACTCTTACTTTGCTTGTTTTAGCAGCAACAAGCTTTATGACCGTTACAGGCATACACAGTGGTGCCATCATCAATCATGAATTATTAGCTTTTACCTTTAGCCATTTTGTAGAAAATAGTCTACTTGGTCATGGTTATGGCACACTTGCTCAAGCGGCCGTTGTTAATAAGTTAGGCTCACCAAACGAGTTAAACCTGTTAGCACTTACTATTTATGAAACTGGTTTAGGTGGCATTTTAGCTCTAGCCTTAGCCTTTTGGCTTAGCCTCCGTAACTCCTTAAAGCTTGGCTTAAATGTGACTGCTTGCTTAAACAGAACCGCACTATTAGTGCCTCTTTTTATCGGGACGTTATGCGCTCCAAACATTGCTAGTGATTACGTTGTTCTTTTTGCCGCTATCGCTTTAATCGCTATGCTAGAACGGACTTCATTTCCTAACCACGACAACTTAAAACCACAAAAATCTAATTTCTTACAATATCAATTGATTTGGATTATTGCGCTAAGCGTTTCTTTATATTGTATAACCGGGATCTTTTCTTTAAGAAGCCTCGAAAACGATATTAATAACTATCACCTAAAATCCATTAAAACAGCTTACACCCTTTTTAATAGAACTTTAAAACCACTGCCTCCTGAGTTAAGTGCGTTCTTTAACGTGCCACACTTAGATAATCCCCAAAAAAAATCTAATTTCCAACGGATCTTTTACCCTCAAGAGCAAAAATCCTTAGATTATCTAAACTCAAACTCTAAGTGCCACGCTTTTACCAATGATTTACTAAATTTATGGCCCCTAAAAAAAGGTGACCTGTTCTTCAATCCATTCCCAGAATTTAGCAGATTACAAGAAGCCGAACTTAAGTACTCAGCCCTTATTTCAGTTGATACAACGATGTCACTGCTTGGCCTAGAAGCTTTCGACAATATGCAAGCTAAGGTTAAAACCTCAATTGACCCAGACTTCATGTTTGCTAGTTTCTCTTTATGCCAGTATTTAGAACAAGGCCAAAATCAAAATCAATACGCCAAGCTTTTAGGGTATCAACCAGACTTTAAGACTTGCATGACTTCGGCCAAGGTATTACAAAACAAACTAGCGCAAGCGCAACCTTTGGGTTTTGCGACCTTCTCCTCCTACCGTGTCACAAAGCGCTAAGTAACCCCAATATAAGTCCTTTAGCGATAACCAAAGGACTTACAAGCCTTTACTACTTTTACCGCTCAGACTTGTGGCAAACGTTTGCGCAAAGAGGTGGTTTTCGTTAAAATTGTGACCACAGATAATGAAGTGGCCATGAGTCTCAAGGCCGATTGTTGACTACCATTTTCCTAGATAGCCAACACTATGACTTTACGTGAGTAGAAAAGAAATGCAAGACACCATAAACGACGCTGAAAGTTTAGCGCGCAATATTACTCCTAAAATTATTGAACACACCCCTGTAGCTAAACTACCAACTCCTTTTGGCCTCTTTAATATTGTTGCTTTTCGTGACAACTTAAATCGTGAACATGCTGCTATATACATGGGCACCCTTGACTCAAAAGAACCAGTCCTTGCAAGAATTCACTCCGAATGCCTCACTGGTGATACTTTGTTTAGCCTCAAATGCGATTGCGGTTTTCAATTAGAAGCTGCTTTACGCCAAATTGCCAAAGTTGGCCGTGGAGTTTTACTTTACGTCAGACAAGAAGGTCGAGGCATTGGCTTGTTTAATAAAATTAAAGCCTACCACCTACAAGATGAAGGCCTTGATACCGTCGATGCTAACCTACGTTTAGGCTTACCGGCTGACGCTAGACGTTATGAAATTTGTGCTGAAATGTTTAGTTTACTCGGCGTTAAAAGCGTAAACCTCATGACTAATAATCCAGCTAAGGTTGAAGAACTAAAAAAATATCATATCGATGTTTCCGCCCGAGTTCCATTAGAAGTTGGCCGTAACAAATTCAATAGTGGCTACCTCGATACTAAAGAATTTCGCATGGGGCATATGTTTAGCCACCAAGACTAAAATACGAGTCTAAAGCGAATAGCTTTTCATTTTTAGTTTAAGCCCAAAGCTTTAAACCTTGATGCCACCATTTTTGGTGGCATTAAGTTTTTTTCCTCTTCATTTCAATTTCCCCTCTAAATTCAACTTCAATTACTCTCTAATTTATTCTTCAGTTTCCTCCAATTCCTTCTTCCCCTTTTTACTAAAATTTTGGCATCTACCTAAATTTAAATTTTACTGCCCACCTTTTTAAACACAAAAATCAGATGATAAACAAGAAATTTTCATAAAAAATAGTTCCTTTGTGGGAATCCTTAACGGATTTTTTACAAAAAACCTCCCTAAAACGTTCTTAAGTACTAAAATAGATCAAATTTTTTGGGAGAGAAGAAAAAGATGAATTCAAATTCAGTAGTCCGAGACTGCGACGTCTTAGTCATTGGCAGTGGTGCTGCCGGTCTATCTCTTGCTATCAGCTTAGCAAGCAACAATATCAAGGTAATTGTCATTTCAAAGGCCCAAATTAACGCTGGCTCGACTAACTATGCTCAAGGTGGTATAGCCGGGGTTTTCAATACTGCCGACGATAACGACTCAGTTGCTGAACACGTTGAAGACACACTGATTGCCGGGGCTGGCATGTGTGATAAATCGGCCGTGGAATTCACACTCAAAAATGCCCATGACAGTATTGAATGGTTAATTGAACAAGGCGTTCCTTTCGACACTAGAGAAGATAAAGTAACAGCTGAACAATCTCCTTATCATCTCCATCGTGAAGGTGGCCATTCACATAGGCGTATTTTCCATGCCGCTGACCATACCGGTCACACCATTCAAGATACTTTAAATAAAGTGGTTATGCAGACCCCAAACATTGAAGTGTTAACCGACTCTCATGCCATCGATCTCATTACCACTAGAAAATTAGGTCTCGCTGGTAACCGAGTATTAGGGGCTTATGTATACAACACTAAAACCGACACCGTAGAAACAGTTAAGGCTAAATTTACCGCCTTATGTACTGGTGGGGCCTCAAAGGTTTATCAATACACTTGCAACCCTGAAGTATCATCAGGTGATGGGATTGCTATGGCTTGGCGTGCAGGCTGTCGTGTTGCCAATATGGAATTCAATCAATTCCACCCAACCACTTTATTCAACCAAAATGACCGCAACTTCCTCTTAACTGAAGCTCTACGTGGTGAAGGCGCATTATTAAAGCGCCCTGATGGTACTAGATTTATGCCAGACTACGACGAACGCGGGGAACTTGCTCCACGTGATATCGTAGCTCGCGCCATCGACCATGAAATGAAAAAACTCGGCGTTGATTGTATGTACCTTGATATCAGCCATAAATCAGCTGACTTTATCACTCGCCACTTCCCAACCATCTATGAACGTTGCCTAAAGATTGGCATCGATATGACCAAGGAACCAATTCCTGTAGTCCCTGCTGCTCACTTTACTTGTGGTGGCGTTATGGTGGACTGTCGTGGCCGTACGGACATCGATTGTCTCTATGCCGTTGGGGAAGTTTCATATACCGGGTTACACGGCGCTAACCGCTTAGCCTCTAACTCTCTGCTTGAATGTGTAGTCTATGGTCACGCGGCAGCTAAAGACATCATTGCTCGTATGCCATTAGCCATTGCTGTACCTGAACTTCCAGTATGGGATGAAAGCCAAGTAACTGATGCCGATGAAGAAGTTGTAATTCAACACAACTGGCACGAACTTAGACTTATGATGTGGGACTATGTCGGGATTGTGCGTACTGATAAGCGTCTCGAAAGAGCAATGCACCGCATTAAGCTTTTAAACGATGAAGTTCATGAATTTTATTCTAACTTCCGCGTATCAAAGAATTTGCTTGAACTTCGTAACTTGCTTCAAGTAGCAGAGCTCATCGTTAAATGTGCTATGGCTAGAAAAAATTCTGTAGGTCTTCACTATAACGTTGACCACCCAGAAGCACCAAAAGATAGTAAGCCTACTATCCTTTCTCCATACGATAACAACTAAAAGGGTCTTAGAGCTTACTTCTTAAATAGGCGCCATAGGTGATAAACACCTTGGCCTAAACAGGCCCCCAAAGCTTTATAGTGACAAAAGCTTTATAGTTAATAGCAAGCCCCTCTTTCCTCAAGAGGGGCTTTTTTTAACTAATAGTGTGCCCACCAAGAGCTCCGGCGTACGTTAAACTAGCCCCATAGGATTTACTTAAAAGCTCGCTAGTTAAGGCTTGAGGCTTGACGCTCATTAGTGTTTTGTTAGGCATGGTGAGTAAAATTTGTTGTGGCTTACAACTTCTCAAAGCCATCTCAGGGTTGTGAGTAACTAACAAAATGCCACGGTTTTTAGTTAGCGCCCACTTAGATAAGATGTGATAAAACTCCGTACGACGTCCAAGGTCTAACGAAGCATCCCCTTCGTCAATTAACAAAAAACAAGTGTCTTGCATTAACGCCCGCGCTAGATTAACTAAAGCTAATTCACCCCCACTTAAAGTAGCAACCGACCGGTCTTTTAAGGCTTCAATCCTAGTTATTTTTAAAACTTCAGCCAAAAGCTCAGAACTTTCTGCCGAAAATCCCCAAAAGGAACTTTTGCCCCCGAGTTTCACTGTTTCTTGCACCGTTAAATTAGAGCTCACCATAAAATTTTGTGGCACATAGGATAAGTACCGTGCCCCAATTTTAGGGGAAGTTAAGGAGATAATTTCGTTATTTGGTACCTCTAGAACCCTAAATATCTCAGCTTGCTCGTTGTTGTTTTCTTCATCTACTGTTTGGAAATCGATTGTATTTGGTAATGCGCTTTGCGTCGCAGGTACTACTGCTACGGTGCCCGAAATTTTAGTCCGTAAACCTAAAATAGTTTTTAATAAAGTTGATTTTCCGGCCCCATTAGCTCCTAAAAGCAAGGTAATACCACCACAGGGCAAGACCAAATTGGCCCTAAAGCCAATATCAGTCACCAAATCTTTGACGACTAAATTTAAGCCTGAGGATAAATGTTTTGCTCTCATATAAACCTCCTACCCTCGCTTTGGTCGCATTTCCACATATAAAATCAACAAAAAGAACGGAACCCCAGCAATCCCTGTTACTAAACCTACTGGAATTTCGGCGGCCGTAAATGAACGCCCCAAAGCATCTGCCAGCATTAAAAACATGCCCCCAACTAGCGCCGTCATGATAAGTTCAGGTTTGCCGCTTTTGATACAGTAACGCACAATATTTGGTACCACTAAAGCTACCCAACCTATCACCCCAACAGCTGCGACAGTAGTAGCCGTTATACTTGCAGCGATAAATAGCAGCACAAAGGACCATAAACGCACTCTAAAGCCTTGGGTCACTAAAATGTCTAAAGGCAAAGCTAGAAGGTATAAAAATGGACGCAACAACAATAACGGAAGACTAGCTACTACCGCTACCCCAAAAAGTAACCACACCTCAGACCAGCCAACACTACCAAGTCCCCCTGACATGATATAAAACATACCACGCAAGGTACCATTATCAGGCGTTAAATAACGCCAGACCCCAAGCACAGATGCTAAGAACGAACTTAATAAAATTCCACATAAAATTAGCACTAAGATATTAAGCACGCCCCGGCGTCCCAATATGAATGAAACGAAGAGCGCTAACGTCGCCGCCCCAACGCCACCTAAAATTGACCCCACAGTTACTAACACCAACCCGCCACTAAGACTAACGGCTGCAACCGTACCTAAAGCCGCCCCAGCTGACGTACCTAAAATATCAGGAGCAACTAAAGGATTTTGAAACACGCGCTGAAAAATAGCCCCGGCAACAGCAAGTAAGGCTCCACTTAGAAATCCACACACAACTCTTGGTAGTCGCCACCATAAAATTTGCCCTGGTAGCGACTCCGTTTCAGCTCCAAGGGTGATAACTTCTTTTAAACCAGTTACGAGCTCATTACCAGAAAGCCAAGAACCACCTGCCATTAAAGACAGCCCCAAGGTTAGAAGCAACATTAAAATGGCGCTTAGTACTATTTTATGGTTACGCATAAACGATCTTCACCTAAAATAAATTTTCCTCCAAGCCATGGAGGTTACATCCTTAAAACTCATAGTAGCATTTTGCGCCATTAGAGCTACCAACTATTCTCAAAACACCATCAGGAACTTTGAATTTATTAGCGTTTGAACGTTAAAAGCAGTTATCTTAAATCTGATTTGTCCATAAAAAAGACCTCCCAAATCTTTTAATTTACGGAGGTCCTAAGCTTAATAATAGCCACTTGCTAATCAATAATGTTAACTATTCTTGCACTTCTTCAATCGCAGCAAATGGACATTCATCCTGGCAAGCGCCACATTCAGCACACAAATCCGGATCGATCATACGCTTTTCGCATTTTGGATCTTTCTCATCAGGACGAATGGCACCACATGGACAACAATCTTCGCAATTGCCACAACCAGTGCACTTTTCAAAATCAATCTTGAACATCTCTCTGCCTTATACATAAAAACTCGGACATATTCCGAAAACTTGCCTATTATACAGTAACCACGCCTTATAGACATCATGAATTATACTTCAAGTTAAAAAGGAACCCCGACAGCTTATGGCCGGGGTTCCTCTTTTCACTTGTTACGCTACCAAATAGCGTAGTTTGATTTTATTCAAATACTACATTTGAAAGTTCATCATTTTCATGCACGCCACCAGAGAGCTTAATCATCAAGCGAACTTCGTTTTCAGAGTCAGCATACTGTAAAGCATTGTGGTAGGTGATGATACCCTGTTGGTAAAGTTCAAACAAGCTACGGTCAAAGGTAGTCATACCTTCTTCCTTAGACTTAAGCATGATTTCCTTCAACTTAAAGAGTTCATTCTTTTGGAGCGCATCAGCTACAGTTGGAGTATTAACCAAGATATCGAAAGCTGCACGACGACCACCAGTAGTAGTTTCAATAAGCTGCTGAGCAATGATTGCATTTAAGTTTACCGAAAGGTCGAACAACATCTGGCGTTGGCTTTGTTCAGGCACTAAGTGCATGATACGGTCAATAGCCTGGTTAGCGTTGTTAGCGTGCAATGTTGCTAATACTAAGTGACCAGTTTCCGCAAAGCTTAACGCAAATTCCATGGTTTCACGTGAACGAATTTCGCCTATCAGAATAACGTCTGGAGCCTGACGCAATGCTGACTTCAAAGCTGCATCATAACTTTCAGTATCGGTACCAACTTCACGCTGCGTTACAATTGAACGCTGATGGTGGTGTACATATTCGATCGGGTCTTCAATAGTCAAAATATGACCATCTGAGTTCATGTTTCGGTGACCAATCATAGCCGCCTGAGTGGTAGACTTACCAGCCCCAGTTGCCCCTACAAAGAGCAGCAAACCACGGTCCTGCATAACCCAACGGGTAAAAGTTGGTGGCAAATGCAAATCTTCAGGTGTAGGAATCTTTTCCACAATACGACGGAATACGACCCCAGGATTGTTAAGCTGCCAAAAAGCACTCACACGATAACGCCCAATATTTGGACGATAGATCGCAAAGTTAGCTTCTTTTTCTTCGTTAAACTGCTTCCACAGATCTGGGCGATCAGCCATAGTTTCATGCACAAAAGCATAAACTTGGTCGTAATTGAGTTTACCTGCTTCAATTGGAGTTAAATGCCCATCAAGCTTGACCGCAGGTTCAAGATCAACGGTAAGAAACAAGTCAGAAGCCTTGTTTTCATTCATGAACATTAGGTATCTATCTATACCTAGTTGCTGATTAATCATTTCAGTTTATCCTTGAATTAGAAAATTGTGCTTGGATCCTTGGCCTTAGCCTTGGCGTCTGCTACAGTAACTACCCCGTTTTGAACCAAAGTCTTAAGCGCAGAGTCCAAAGTCTTCATCCCAACGTTGGCCCCAGTCTGCAACATAGAGTACATCTGTGCTACCTTGTCTTCACGAATCAAGTTACGAATTGCAGGAGTACCAATCATGATTTCGTGAGCTGCAACTCGACCACCACCAATACGCTTTAACAGGGTTTGAGAAATTACTGCACGAAGTGATTCTGACAACATAGAACGCACCATCCCCTTTTCTGCCCCAGGGAATACGTCGATGATACGGTCGATGGTCTTAGCAGCTGAGTTAGTATGCAAGGTACCAAATACCAAGTGACCAGTTTCGGCTGCGGTCAAAGCTAAACGAATAGTTTCAAGGTCACGAAGTTCGCCCACCAGAATGATATCCGGGTCTTCACGCAAAGCTGAACGTAATGCGTTATTAAAAGAATGGGTGTCACGGTGAACTTCACGCTGGTTTATTAAGCAGCTCTTATTTTGGTGTACGAATTCGATCGGGTCTTCGATGGTCAAAATATGGCTATGTTGAGTATCGTTTACGTAGTCAATCATCGCAGCCAAGGTGGTAGATTTACCAGAACCGGTAGGACCAGTAACGAGCACTAACCCACGTGGATAGCTTGCGATTTGTTGGAAAATTGGAGGGCAATCGAGATCTGCTAAAGTAAGAACTTTTGACGGAATGGTACGGAATACTACCGCCATACCACGGTCTTGGTTAAATACGTTCACACGGAAACGAGCCAAGTTTGGCACTTCAAAAGAAAAGTCACATTCTAAATTTTCTTCGAATTCCTTTCTTTGGTAGTCATTCATAATATCGTATACCAAGTTGTGGATAGTAGCCTTATCAAGTGGCTCCATATCACGCACTTCCATACTGATCTTATCGCTGACCATAAGTTTACGCATATCGCCATCAACACGAATCATTGGCGGAACACCTGCAGAAAGGTGTAAATCCGAAGCATTGTTCTTTACACCGTACAACAGTAAATCTAGAATATCCATCTGTATATCTCTCTTTAGTATGAAAACACCCGTTAAAGGTTAGTTTCTTAGGTTATTTATTATGAGCAACATCCAGGAAAACATCAAACATATCAAACAACAAATTGTGAAATTTGCTAACGATGTAAAACGAAATCCTGCCGATATATCACTCCTTGCCGTAAGTAAAACCAAGCCCATAACTGATATCATCGAGGCCTATGCTGAGGGTCAACGCCAATTTGGGGAATCCTATGCACAGGAAGCCTGTGAAAAAATAGACCAGCTAAAAGCCATGGGTTACCACGACATCGAATGGCATTTTATCGGCCCTTGTCAATCCAACAAAACTAAAATTATAGCCGAGCACTTCGATGTCGTGCAAAGTGTTGATCGAGCTAAAATTGCGCAGCGTCTTAATGACCAACGCCCCGCAAACAAAGGAGCCTTACGCATAATGCTCCAGGTAAATATCAGTGCAGAAGATCAAAAGTCAGGTTTAACCCCTGAGGAAGTCCCTGCCCTTGTGAACTATATTACCGACAACTGCCCTAACCTTATAATCATAGGTTTAATGGGAATTGCGGAAAACACAACCGACAATACAGAAATCAAACAGCAATTTGATCTTTTGGCATCCATCCGCCAAAACTTAAACCCCAAATATCCATCCATTCAAGAATTATCCCTTGGCATGACCCACGACATGGCAATCGCCATTGCCGCCGGAAGCACCATGGTAAGAATCGGTACTGCTATTTTTGGCGCACGCAACTACAATAATTAAATTTAACATTTTTATCACAAAATCAACACCAACAAATAAAGAGAACATGATGCACAACAAAAAAATTGCCTTTATAGGCGGCGGCAATATGGCCGGTAGCATAATAAACGGGTTACTTAACGCAGGTTACAACGCTTCCCAAATTTGCGTCTCCACTCCTCACGCAGAAAAAGTTGAAGCGCTAAAACAAAAATTTGGTATTTGTGGCACTACCTCCAACGCCAAAGCAATAGAAGAAGCCGAAGTAGTTGTGTTAGCTGTAAAACCACAAATGGCAGCGGAAGCCTTAGCCGAAGTTACCAACAAAGGCTTACCACTTTCAGCTAAGCTTATCATTTCCGTAATGGCCGGGATTACAGTAGCAAGCATTCAACGTTTACTCCCAGGCACTTGCGAAATTATTCGCGTCATGCCAAATACCCCTGCTCTTATTGGCTATGGCATGGCAGGGCTTTATGCTTCTCCTAAGGCTTCTGCCGCAAGCAAAGAATTTGCGGAAGAATTACTTAACTCTTGTGGCAAAACAGTATGGGTTCCAACGGAAGATGGTATTAACGACATCACCGCTCTTTCTGGTAGCGCTCCGGCCTACTTTTTCCGTTTTATGGAATGCATGGCTGCCTCTGCTCTTAAAATGGGTTTTTCCGCTCAAGATGCCCGTAGTGTTATTGAACAAGTAGCTCTAGGAGCCGCTAACATGGTCATTAAAAATCAAGATAAAACTTTAGCCGAACTGCGAGCTGCAGTCACCTCCAAAGGTGGCACTACCTATGAAGCCCTTAGAGTTTTTGAAGAAGCAAACCTCGAAAAAATCGTGGACGACGCCATGGAAGCCTGTCGCTTAAAAGCAGAAGACATGAGTCGTAAATTTTAAAGGCTTGCCTTTAAAGCGAGCGTGCTCCTAACTTAAGGAGCTTTCTTTATCAAATAATTAGGTGGCGCCTCAAGAACTTTAGCCGCCTATATTATTCCTCTTCAAACCAGAAGCATCTTAAAAATTTGCCTCTGGTTTATTTTAGCCTTAACGCTTTAAACCTAACGCTCGTTAAACCTAAAACAAATAAAGCTCATTATTCTTAGTTCTGTTAAAATAAAGCTCAAGATAATTCATTTTTTTACGTTCAATTTAGGTATTAACACATGCCGTTTACTTTATTTATCTTTGCCCTCCCGGCTATGATTTTTTTTCTCCGCTTCCTCATGCAATTTACAGGTTGCGACTATTACAACCCACTTTGTCGCACTATTGCTTCAATCACTAGTCCATTCTTACGAGCAACTAATGCCATCTCGTTTTTAAAAACTAGAAACAACGTGCACTACGGAGCTTTATTATGGACCTTCTTACTTGGTGAAATTGGTTATGGTTCATACTTCGTTTTCTTTGGGAAAAACTTTGCCTTTGATTTTGCCTCTATTGTTTTTATCTTTGTAGTAAGCTTTATTTTTACGATTTGGGCGATCATCAACCTATTATTTTACCTATTGCTACCATGTGCCATTCTCAGTTGGTTCCCATCTATGGCCTCTTGGAGTTTACTATTCCGTCAACTCACTAGCCCAATTATCGCCCCATTAGATCGTTTCATTCCTCCTATCGGGGTCATTTCACTATCTTTTATGGTCGGATTTTTCCTTATGAGTTTCGTAAACTATTCCGCCATGCCATTCGTTATTTATAAACTCATTAATTTATTAGTAGGAATCCTCTAATGGCCACATGTGAACTAAAAAACGGCGTACTCCTCATACGCTTAGCTGTGGTGCCTAAATCAAGTCGAGATGCAGTAGCAGGATTACTCGGAGAAGAAATAAAACTTGCCGTTACAGCCCCGCCAGTTGACGGCAAAGCTAACGCCCATATTGCTAAACTATTAGGTAAGTGGTTCAAGACAGCCAAAAGCAACGTTGAAATTGTTAAAGGCGAAACAGGGCGTCATAAAGTGGTAGTCATCAAAGACTACAAGGAAATACCAGAAGATTTTAAACCGTTCATGCCAAGCGAAAGCTAGGTGGTAATTGGTTAATCGTTTATATCTCAGGCCACTTTTCTCACCCTTAATTTTTTTCACCATTTAATCCACTAAAAATAAAAACCAAGAGTCCCCTAATTCTAAGACTTCAAATTAAGGGGGTCTTACATTTATCTCGGTATCTTGCCTTTGTCAATGGTATACGTTTAGAGGTATAAATCTAGACCTTACTCCACCTCATCATACTTTGGTAATACAAAATCACCTGGACGCTTAGCTTGGGTATCAATGCGTTTAAGCGTTTCCATCATTTTGGTTCTTAAATCTCTAGTTGCCTGTTTGTACTCCGACTTAGGCAGATTACTTAAATCAATAGGATCGAGCATTTCAACGATTATTTCCCCATTATTCCACCGATTAAGCTTAATCTGCCCCGCATATGAGGATGTCACAAACGGAATAATTGGCACCCCTGCTAAAGCCGCAGTATGCACTGCTCCGGTTTTAAAAGGTAACATACCTTGACCTTTGGAACGATGACCCTCAGGGAACATCCAAATAGACAGACCATTTTTTTTGATGCGATTAACGATCGTCAAAAAATCTCCACCAGTTTTTTTGGCATTCGCTCTATCAATTAAAATATTGCCTGACAAATAGAACAAAATCCCAAAAACTGGCGCATAAATTAAACTTTTTTTACCCACGCAAACTAGGCCTGGTTGCGGGATTTCTGCCATGGTTACAATATCCCAATTTGATTGGTGATTGCCAACAAATACAGCCGGCATTAAATCTCTCAACCCTGGTTTTATTCTATAGGTAACTTTAACCCCTAACACCCATTGAGCGAGTTTTAACATCTGAGTTAAACAATAGACATTACCCCGGTGTTTTGGACGACATAGGCATACAGCTAATCCTGCGATTAACCACAAAATAGCCATCACTCCAAGCATTAACATTCTAAATAAAAAAATCATTTTAATAATTCCGTTGAAATAATTACTAAGACTTTGCGCCTTCGTTAGAATCAGTAGAAGTTGTGGTATCTACAGCGTCTTTATTTGCGTCCTGTTCTTCTTTAGGTTCACTTGCCTTTGGTATTACCTGTAAACCAGTTACATGCTGTAAAGGTCTTGGCAACTTCACCCCACGACGACCACGTGGTGCAAAGTAGTTATCTAAACCCTTAAGGACAGAGGTAATAGTTCTCTTGCCTACGCTTATAACCACAGTATCCAAAGGGTTTAAAACGGCAATTGCGACAATATATTCCTCGCGTGAAGCTACTTTGTCCGCCGGTAATGAAATCATCTTATTACCACGACCACGGCTTAAACGAGCCATTTCTGAAACTTTAAAAATGAGCATGCGACCGGTATTGGTAATCACCAAGCAACAATCATTTTCTACGTCTTTGACCTTTTGCGGTGGCAACACTAAACCACCTTCAGTGATGTTTATAAGCCCCTTACCCTTAGCCGTACGCGAAAGCATATCTTGGTACTGAGTTACAAAGCCATACCCCGCATCAGTAGCAATAAGGTAATAATCATTAGGGGTCCCACAAGTTACCGTCCTAATAGTTTCACCAGGCTGTAAGGTAAGTTTTCCGGTCAATGGTTCGCCTTGGCTACGAGCCGATGGTAATGTACTAATTTCTAAGCTATAACAGGTACCTAAACTCGAAACAAAGACTACATCGCCATTGGAGCGACCAAAACTACTAGCCAAATAGCCGTCACCCGTTTTAAACGACAAACCAGTGACATCAGCTAAGTGCCCACGAGCAGCTCGCACCCACCCCATTTGTGATAAAACAACGGTAACAGGTTCACTTGGCGTCATATCCTTTTCTGCGATCATCACCGCCACACTACGTTCAATAATAGGGCTCTTACGGTCATCACCATATTCAAGGGCAGTTTCTTTAATTTCTTTTTTGAGTAGGTTTTTAAATTTAACTGCGGAATTTAAGTACGCTTCTAAACCTGTTTTTTCTTTTTCTAAAGCATTGCGTTCTTCAGTTAATTTAATTTCTGACAGGCGCGCTAAAGCTCGTAATTTTGTTTCTAAAATATATTCTGCCTGAATATCTGTTAAACCAAATCGCGCTATCAGCTCAGCCTTTGGCTCCTCAGAAGTTCTGATGATATGGATAACTTCATCGATATTTAAAAAGACCGTAAAAAGAGCGGCTAATAAGTGCAAGCGAGCATCAATTTTGGCAATTCGAGTATTGATTCTTGCCTTAACAGTTTCACTACGAAACGCTAGCCATTCCTTAAGAATCACCGGTAAAGATTTAACCGCTGGGTTGCCATCCATACCTAAAATATTGATATTGATTGGATAGGTGTTTTCCAAACCAAGTTTTGGTAAAGCAAACAGATGAAGCATCAATTTTTCAATATCAACTCGATTAGAACGTGGTACTAACACAATACGACACTTGTCACTAGTTTCATCTCTAATGTCAGCAAGTAATGGCAGTTTCTTCGCATTCATGAGCTCTGCTAAGCGCTGAACCACATCCGAACCAGAAATTTGGTACGGTAAAGCCGTAATAATAATTTCCCCACGCTCTACTTGATAAACCGCACGCATTCTAACGGAGCCACGCCCGGTTTCGTAGATTTTCTTCAACTCTTCATGGCTGTTGATAATTTCAGCTGCTGTTGGATAATCAGGCCCTTTGACAAACTGCATAAGTTCAGAAACTGTGGCGTTAGGATGATCCAAAAGATATCCACAGGCATCAGCAACTTCACGTGCGTTGTGTGGTGGGATACTTGTGGCAATACCAACGGCAATGCCTGCGGTCCCGTTTAACAAGATATGTGGCAACCGTGCTGGTAAAAATTCAGGTTCCTTCATAGTCCCATCAAAATTTGGGACATACGGAGTACAGCCAAATTTTAAATCAGAAAGCAAAACTTCTGAAAACTTCGACAAGCGTGATTCAGTATAACGCATGGCCGCATAGGATTTAGGGTCATCTGGTGAACCCCAGTTACCTTGTTTATCAACAAGAGGATAGCGATAAGAAAAGTCCTGAGCCATCAACACCATAGCTTCATAACAAGAAGCATCACCATGCGGATGGTACTTACCTAACACGTCACCCACGGTACGGGCTGATTTCATAAATTTAGAGGAAGCTGTTAATCCAAGTTCATGCATGGCATAAATAATACGACGCTGAACTGGCTTAAGTCCGTCAGACACATGGGGTAAAGCACGATCTCTTATGACTGACATGGAATAATTCAAATAAGCCGACTCAGTAAAGGCCTCGAGAGGTAAACACTCTACCCCTTCTAGGCTCATTTTTATTTCATCCATTTTCACCTTCTCCTATCATTTCTAATCTGTGTATTATACCTTTAACCGGCTCTTATGCCAAAAATCAAGAGAGTACAGAAATAACAACCTTGGTCAAGCTCACTTTGCTCCGTAAAACACCTTAAAAATTTAAGTTGAGCTCTACGAGGCTAATAGCTCCACCACAACGTAAATCACGTTTCTCTTTGTAGATAAGCGTGGTCTTAAGTTAGAATCATTTGGTAACAACTAGACTATCTTACCTTCTTTTAATGCGCTTAGATTTTAAGCCTCTTATGCCTCCACCTGCGTCTATAAATTTATCCCTCAAACTATCTAAAAGCTTAGGCGATAAATCATAGAATTCATGTCCAGAAATAGCATAATATGGTACCATACGAGAGCCATTAACCCCGTGGGTTAAGCCTATGCTTTTTAGCAGTTATCAATAATTAGGCTGGCTTTAAAGAAATTCACCCACAACTAACGTTCAAGCTAACAGATATCTTTTTCATGAACACTTCCATATTTAAAGCATTACTATTTTTAGCTCTACCAAGCGCATTATTAGCTTTTTTTCCAAATAGTGCTTGGGCTAATAATTTCGCAGTCGGAGGCACTTCGCTTCCCTACCACGTCTATATGCAGGCTTTAGCCGAATACCCTGAATATGACCCAGAATTTGACTATATCAAACTTAAAACCATCAACCCTATTGCCACTAACAGCAATTGGTTTATTCCTGAAGCGCGCAAAATGCTTGTGGATAAAGTAGTGGTTGTTAAGTCTAGATTTAGAATGTTTTTATACAAAGGTTCTAATGTAATTCGTAGCTACACTATCGCTATAGGTACCGCCAAAGGGCCTAAAGAATATGAAGGTGATAAAAAAACTCCAGAAGGAGTGTACGTTCTAGACTACAAAAAATATAACTCGAACTACTATAAAGCTTTTCACATTTCATACCCCAACTCTAAAGATATTGCCCGGGCCGAAAAGCTCGGTAAGAGACCTGGAGGCATGATTATGCTCCACGGCCAACCACGATACATTAAAGGCGAGGATGGATTAGCCAATCTACAGCCTTCAAGATGGACCAACGGTTGCATTGCCATGCTCAACCAAGACATTGACGAATTACTAAACCTCGTCGATCCAGGTACCACCATCATAATAGAACCGTAAGAAAAAACCCAGTAAGCTTATGAAACTTGCTGGGTTTTCTTTACCATCAGGTTTTAGCCCTATGGCTTAAATATATTAAAAGTGCTTATGGTTTAACAGTGAACTACTCACCACCTAAAGAGGTGGGAGCTTCGTAATTACTCATTAGAGTAATTCTAAAGAAGTTTGATAGCTAT
>OIZS01000131.1_pt1 | contig 38806 bp, 59 predicted proteins | sample 1588641 | NCBI WGS metagenome assembly OIZS01 (sample SAMN03283240) | human gut metagenome | biome: human-associated habitat; material: feces | host: Homo sapiens | place: Peru | collected 2012
GGAAGGGCGGGGTCCTGAGCCGGGGGCACTCTACCACCGTTCCGGCGGCAGCCCATCGCCGCCAGCTCCTCGCCCGTGTCGCCGCTCGTGGCACTCCTCGCAGAGACACACGAGATTAGACTGTTCAACCGCTAACAGGGGGTATCTGAGCAGTGGGCGCACGTGGTGGACCTGCTCCGCCGGAGCGTATAGCCCATGCGCTCTACAATCCTGGCATTCGTTGTGCTGTCTTCGGCGGGCCTCGGCGGACGCGGCCCGCCATATATACGAGCCGTAAAACGCCCGCGCCCCTCCGGTCTGGATCAACTCCGCAGCGTGCAGCGCTCGCACGTCCGGCGCTTCCGGGGCGGCTCCCGCCGCCGGTCCCGGTCGCCGCTGCTGCTCCTGCTCTCGCTCTCTGCTCACGTGCTCCGCTCCTCTCTGTGCCTCCACTGTAGCCCATCGAGTGGCTTAAATCGTACGGTCTTGTGCCTCTCCGCTGCATCAGCGCAGCAAAAAAGGCGCAGCCCCGTATGACTGCGCCAAAGAAAAAAAGAAGCGCCTGCCGTAATGGCAGACGCTCCGCGTGCTATATTATTTTTCCCCGGCTAATATAATTCTAAGCACCACTTCACCGTTGCATAGTGTCTCCCCCATCTCGTAATGATGATACTTATACTTCCCCCATGCAAGCGTTAACACTGGCCCATCGGCTCTGTTCTGGTATTCTATCCCGTTCGCTCTGGCGTATTCAATCATTTTTCCCGCCGGCGTGAAATTCTCTCCCGGCTGTATTGTCGTCTCAATTTCGTCCACCCAAATTATACGCTCGTATTTGACGGTGCTAACGGCGTTTACAGCGGCCAGAATGTCCGCAATTGTGTAGTCTAGGCCCGTTGTGTTCAGGCGGTAGCCCCAACATGTGCCCTCGTCATCATAGCGGCATAGGTTGGCATGCAGGGCATGGCTATTTATGATCTTCGGTTTTCTGCCATTGGTGTCGTAGACATAGCCGCGGCCAAAGTCGCCGCAAACCTCAATTCCGTCCGCCGTTGTAAATTCCGTGTACACTCTCCAATTACCCACATCGGAATGCTTGCATATTGGATCATTCGCGCGGAAATTGCAGCCTCTCCGCTCAAGTGTCAGCGCTCCAACCTCTATTGTCTTTGTCTTTGCATATTTCATTGTGATATCCTCCAATTCCGGCCCCCGTTTCCGGGTGGCCTGTCGTTTGATGTGCCCCTATTGTATCAGTTAATTTATGTTCTGTAAATTGGCGTTCTGTATAAATTAACTTATATTTCATTGTTCATTTTTACTAAATTAACTGATTCCTATTGCTTTTCCCGCCCTCCCGTGCTATTTTTTAACTGTATAACTATATCCGGAGGTGATCCCATGGCCACCGAGGCCCAGCGCCGCGCAGTCATCGCCTACAATAAGCGACAGGATAATATCATGGTGCGCCCCTCTAAGGAGGACGGCGCAGCGATCCGCGCCGCAGCAGCCGCCGCAGGTCAGAGCGTCCAGCGTTACATTCTGGACGCCGTCGCCGCCCGCATGGCGGCAGATGCCGCCGAAGGCCGCCAGCCCTGACACCAGCCCCTCGGCTGGGTATGGGTGATCTGCGCCCATTTTCCCCCGGCCCGGCTCTTGCCGGTGCTGGGTATGGGTGATCTATAGCTATCTGCGTTTTCCCTTGGCCCGGTTCCCCCGGTGCTGGGTATGGGCGATCTGCGCCCATTTCCCCCGGCTCCGGCCGGGTATGGGCGATCTGCGCCCGTTTTCCCTGTTTTCTCCATTTTCGCATGTGAATTCCCACTTTTGCCCATTTCGGCCCGTTTTCGCGGATTTTTGCCCGTTCCGGGCGGCGGCTGGCAGCAGCATTGCCTCGGCGTCAAAAGTTTGCAATTTTTTCACTTCCTTCGGCGGCGGGCAGGGGAGCGGCGCCGCGGCGCGTTGAAAGTTGTCGCCTATACGCTATATGCTATGCCCAATAGCCCGCCTTGCGTCATGCCCTCCGGCATGGCGCTTTTCTTCGCCCTCGCCCCATTCGCCCGCTCCCGCTGAAAGAAAACATGCTGGCGTTTGTCCTGTTTCTTCCGTTCTGGATAGCTTTTCTCTCCGTTTCTTCGGTTTGTCTGCTCCCGCTCCGGTTTGAGCCTTTATTTTTTTGAACAGTCCGGAAATTCCGAACCGTTTGTGTTTTTCCCCGGTTCTTCCCGGCTGGCCCGTTTTCTGTGCCTTGCCGTTTCCCAGATTCTCGCGCTTCCTGCCCGAAACCATTTTGTTGACGTCCGCAAAATGGTCTTTTTCTATTTCCGCGACCCTGCGAAAATGGTTTCCTGTCTTTTCCCGCTTCGCCATGTGATTTTTTCACATTCCTGCCCATGCCCCTGCTGGTTCCCCTGCATTTTCTCTCGTGTTTTTTCTCCCGCATTCCTCCACGTTCCGTTCCATTTCCCGTTTCAAAATTCCCCTAAATGCGCAAAAAGCCTCCGGCAATCTCCCAGACATTTTTTCTGAGATTTTGCCGGAGGTTTCCCGTTCCCGGAATGCTTTTTTCTCCCGGAGCCTCGCAAACAATTTTCAGTTTTTGGAGGGGGGGTATAAATACCCCAGTTTGGTAGCCACCAGCCGCATAAATCTCCGGTTGTAGTGTGCCGCCCGCTCATGCCCGTACCCCACGGCAAAGGCCGCCCCATCCAGCGTGTGCGTCCGCTTGATGTGGTACATCTCCAGCATGGCATATACCGGCTCCATGCCCTCCGTCCGCCGCACGTCCTCCAGTGCCGCCGTCACCGCGTCCACCTCTTCCTTCTGCCGTGGTGGCAGCTTGTCGTATTCCTTCTTCCGCCGCTCATAGGCCCTCAGCGCGATCCGCACCTGCGCCCACCAGTCACTTTTCATTTCGTTTCCCCATGTCCCATGCCCAGCCGTCCAGACGGATCTTTTCCCCGTCCTCCGCACTGCATTTGTCGCAGTGGAGGTGGTTGCAATATTTGCACCCCTCACTCTTGAGCTGCTCCATGGCTTTTGGGAAAATGTCCGTGTACCAGTTGACCAGTCCCAGCACCGCCCCGAACCCCTCCGCAACCCCCTGAAGGTTCTTGCTGAATTCGGCTTTCGTGTCCTCAATTCTGCTTTTGTTGCTGATGGGCGCACCTGCCCCTTGGTTTTTTGCTGCGTCCATTTTTACGATCTTTTTGCCCATATGCGTCTCCTTTCCCGGTATGCGCCCTTTTTGTATCCCGCCGGGCGCTGGCGGTCCGGTCGTCATTTTTCCGCCTCCCGCTCCTGTAAGCCAGAGAGTGGAGTTGCACCACCCGGACTGTTCTGCGTTTTTTGTGATGTCCTCGCCTGTTTCGGCTGAGTACATATGTCCGCCGCTCGGCCCTGGTAACTCGTTGCTGGGAGGATGGACTCGCACCATCCTTCTATAGGCTAGGAGGACGCCTACGCGCGCTTGCCCCAGCATATCATTCCCTTGTTTTCCGTTTCCGCTTTGGCGGCACTCTCTGCCCGTCCCGACGGTATAGCCGTGCGAATAGGTAAATGCTCCCGTACTCGTCGGAATGGAACTGGTTGATATCTGCAATCTCATATTCCGGGAAGATTGCATTCCATGCGTTAAAGTCTCCGTCTGCTAGCTCTGCCGCCCTCTTTCTGCTCCGTACCTTCGTGTCGCTGATCTCCGGCTCCGGATCGATCAGGTTTCGGCTGCTGCTCCACGCTTTGTATGTAAGGCGTTCTTCCTCTTTCTTGTGGTGTGATTTGGTGATGTAGCCCACCAGTGCCGCAACGCCGTTCTGGTCGAATTGCAGCCGCTTGGAGTTGGCATATCCATTTCCCCAGAGTTTTTCCAGCTTGTCCCGATCCACCCCGCCGGAGAGGACCATGTGGACGTGATAGCGCCCTTTTTTGCTCTTCTCCATCTGCCAGACATATTTCAGCTCGATTCCGGCCTTTTTGTATTCCGTGCGCAGCTTCCGGATGTATTTTTGCAGGTGCTTTACCGCTTCCTCCTTGCTCTCCGGATTCTTCCGGTAGGTGAGGGTCATGTTCAGGTCATTTTCGTCAAAGTTGGCGTTGACCAATCTGGTCAGCCGTTCCCGTGCATGCCGTTGGTTGAGCTTCTTCTGCACCTCCCGGCTAGGGCGCTTCTTCGTCCGCTTCCCCTGTATCGGCTTTGCGCATGGGACGACTGGATAACAGTATGCATCCAGGTACTCGCCGCACCGGTAATATTTTAGCCGATAAATTGCTTTCCCCTGCATTCCTGTTCCCTCCTGTCCGTAACTTAATACACCTTACAAGCCTGATTCAGGGGACGCCCCCTGAGGCCTGTTCCGTTCTCCACGGTTTATTTTCTTCCCCGCTGCTCCGGTTCAAACGCCGGGCAGCCGTCCTCGCACCCCTTTTTATGGTACTCACAGCAAAACTCCTCGTCATGCTTGCATTTCAGGCAAATGCACTCCCGGTGCGTCTTCCTGCACGCGATCTCATGGTTCCCGGTCCTGCGTTTCCGCTGTCGCCCCATTGCTACACCTCCTGTATCTCAATCTGGAATTTCTCCCGCATCAGCTTCTTTTTGATCTCATAGGTTCTGGTCTTCGTGGCCTTCGATTTCACGTCTTCTACTATATATAATGTATAGTCGCCGTTTTTGCCCCGTTTTCGGTAGGTGAAATCGGCCTTGTACACGATAGCCCGTACCCGCTTTCCGTCCGGCGTGGTGTACGCTTCTTGAAGCGTAAAATTGACCTGCAACCGCAGATCCCGGATTTCTCCGGCCTGCTCCATTGCCCAAAGCGTCCGGAACCGTCTGGCCTCTTTCTGGCTGTCAAACATGATTCCGTCCGCTTCTGTCTTTCGGTTGTGATATTTGTTTTTCTTCGCCGGTTGCGGGTCAGGGGAGGCGTTCCGACTCTCCCGCTCCGCGATTTTCTGTAAAATCTGCTTCTGGTATCGTTCCGGCAGCTTGGAGATATCATCGATCACCATCAGTACAGGTACCTCCACACCTCCCGTTTCCGCTGCTCCGTTGGGAGCTGATCCTCGCTGATGACGCGGATCGTGTCCGGGCCTTCGCCGCCCCGCAGCAGCTCCGCCACCTTCCGCATGCATTCCATCCGTTCCTCCGTTTCATATAGGCATTCACCCGGCTCTCCGTATGGCTCTGTCAGTTGATAGATTCTGTATCGCATTCCGTCCTCCTATATTCTCTGTGTCGGGCGGTTCGTCAGTCCCAGAAGGTAGTCTGACGATACCCCCAGCGTTTTTGCCAGCTTGATGATCGTTTTCGCCTGCGGCTCCCGGTTTTTGTGGAGGTATTCGCAGATCAGACCGCTGGAGATTCCTGCCTTGTCCGCAAGCTCCCTCTGCGTCATTCCTCTTGCCCGCAGCAGGATACCCAGCCGCTCGGAAAATACGCTGTCCTGCTCTTCCTTCTGTGGCCTGCCCCGCATCATTTTATGTTCTCCCAGTCCGTCGCCGTCCAGTCTACCTCGGCCCCGCATCGTGGGCAGAACTTCGACCGCTCCGTGCCGTATGATGGTAGGCATTGTCCGACATATCCGCCGCAGCCTCCGCATAACGCATATGCTGATGTCCCGTTGACCCGCATTGGTTTGATTTTCTTCCGCTCCCTCCGGTTCCAGTCCTCCGTTGCCTTCTCCATTGCCGTTCCGGCAAACTCTACCTCCAGTCCATTTCCGAGCTTCCCCATTGCTACATATGTTGCGCTTGTTGCCGTGGCACCGCAACCCTTGCACTGGATCTTAAAATGGACGTTCCCTACTGTCCCGCTCCCGCCCATCGAAATGATTCTCACCCCGGCTTCTCCGCCGCAGAACGGACACGGTTTTAGATTTTCCATAATGTTCCTCCCTCTATTTCTTCCACGCTTATTCTTCTTGCCCAGGCGCTGCATACCAGCTCTTTCTCCGGGTTGCTCAATTCCGTGTTTTCCCTCGCATCCCCATATTCTCCCCATAGGTTTTCTGCTTCCCCGTCCATTGCGTTTCCCCACAATAGCACCTGCACCCAGAATGTTCCGTTTGGCCTCCTTAGCAGTGACCATTTTAATCCAATATTTCCGCTCCCATATGCCTTTTTAATTCTGTAAAGCCATTGATGGACAATGCCGCTTGCTTTTTTCTGCTCCACTTGTGGTTCTGCGAATGTAAGCGTCACAATCTTGCCTCTGCATTTCATTGCTTCCATAGTCAATCGTTCATTTTTCTTGATTTTTTCTTTTAGCCTTGCCCTTCTGACTGCCGCCCTTTGTTTTTCCTTCCTGCACTCCGGACAGAAAAATGCATTCGGCCCTGCCTGAAAAACCTTCCCGCATTCCTGACAAATTTCCTTTGTCATTTCATAGCCCCCTTGTCCATACGTTTATGATCCTGTCTCTGTACTTTTTCATTGTCCTTTTTTCTTCGTTCTGTTGTATTGCTCCAGCAATTCCTGGCACTCTCTGGAAGCCCATTCAAACGCGGCCATTTCTATTGTTTTCGTGCTCGCCAATTGCCTCGCTGCTTCCGCTGTAACGCCGCTTGCCACGCCAAGTTTTATCAGTTCCTGCGCAAAATCATCAATTTCCTTCATCTCCAATTTCCTCGCTCCAGTAGTTGCTTCTGCACTCTCTGCATCCTGTTCCGCTGCAAATATCGTTGCAATTTTTCCCCTCAATAGCTGCTGGGCATATACCTATACTGCCATCTTCATCAATCGTTGCATTCGGATACCGCTCCAAAAACACGCTTTGTCGTGTCCGTACCGGATGCTCCTTCGCCCACTGCTTAACAATTCCCACATGGCCCGCAAGCATTTCTGCGTTGCTGTATGCCATCCCGCAATTTCGCTTTGTGGCCTTATAAATCGGGCAGTCATCACAGGTGTTGCTCTTTTCGCACATTCTGTTCAGCTCTGTCAGGTATTTCACTGCATCCATTCTTGTCCCTCCTACATACCAGGGTGGCTCCTAACCCAGCTCCTCCCAGGATGCTCTTTGCTCCGTTTGGTCAACCACCAGCAATATTTATCGCATGTTACACCGCACAACGTGATCTCCTGCTCAATGCTGAAAAGACCTGTAAATTGGTCGCATGCATTCGCGAGGATGAATTCCCACGCCAGCATAACAGGCAGCCCGGATTCTCGGTATTTTACCGCAGATTCGAGCGCATCCCTGCACATGCTGTTTGCCTCATTTCTGGGCACGCCAAGCGCCATAAGCTGCTTTACAAAGGTCTTACGCTTCATTCCCTGTTCCTCCATCCATCTTCGCCCCGCACTCAGAGCAGTATTTCATTTCCGGCTTACAATCAGGATCATCGTAATTATCCGGCAGCTCTGTTTTGCAGCCGGAACACTTCCAACCCCAGTCTCGGTCCTGACCTTCCAGCGGGTTCCCGTTTAGTTCATCAAACCATTCCCATTCTGCGTGCCGTACTGGTTCGCAGTCTTTTTTACGCTTTTTCGCCTCCGCCAATGCAAGGATTGCCATACCGTGCGATCCAATAAGGTCAAGTACATCATTCGGCATAAGCCCTGTATCTTCATACTCTGCAAGCCTGCGGGCAGCTGCAATATAGTCATGATCCTTAACAAAGACGCCGTAAATTTCCTCCGGCTCAGGGAAATCCTTAACCCATTCAGTAAGCCGTTCCATCTAATCTCCTCCTCTCAGCAGTGCCGCAACCCCAAAACCGATTACGGCACCAATGGTTAAGCCTATCAGCAACATAATCATAGATAATCCCCCATTTCAATTTGCCCCGACATCACATCGTACTCCATCCACCAGTTAAATACATCGGTCCCTGTTAGCCAATCATATGAAGGATTCCCACGCCGTTTCCGCACCTCCAGCATCCTGTCAAATGCTAAGATATACGCCGTCTTGTATTTCGGCCACCGCTCAAATTCGGCCTCGCGTTTGCGTTTCCCGGCTAGCGGACACCCGACGCATCCAACCCTGTCAAATCCCTCCGCATATAGTGGATTCACCGGCACATGGTTTTCCTCAATGTAGTGCCAAACGTCTTCGTCCTCCCAGTCAATGATTGGATTGCAAACCCGTTTCGCTTTGATTGAGCAATTTTCAAACAGCAGCCGATCCGGGTCATTGTCGTTGATGATGATCCGTTTCTCCTTGTTTCGGTGGCTCCGCTCGAACGCTCCACGGTTGTTCTTCCGGGCTGTGGATTCTGCCCAGCGTACCCCTGTGGTGATAAATTTCCCAGCGTCGCCGTGCTCTTTAAGCACCACGCAGCAGTACCTCACCAGCCGTGTAGGCGGCATGCGCGTCTGTGGAATCAAATCCCACATTGATGTGCGCTGCCCCTTGTACATTCATGCAAAGCCCTCCTATATCTTTGTACCCCGCCCCGGTGATCCTTTCCATATGTCCAGTATGGAGGAGGTGCGTTTACACCTACCTTTATAATAATGTTCCGGGACGGGGTGCAAATTCGTGATTTATGCGTTCAGCAGGTTTCCCACGCTGCCCAGCAGCGCCGTCATGGCCTTCCGGAACTTCTCCGCCTGCTCCGGCTCTGCCTTTTTGATCAGCCCCATCATACGGTTGCAGTCCTCCTGTACCGCCGTGAAATAGACCTGAAAAACCGCCGTGGAGCTGTCCGCCAGCTTCAGCCGCCGTTCCAGCTCCTCCGCTCTGGCTTCTGCCTCCGCTTTCCCGGCGACTGCCGCCGCCCGTTCTGCGTTGGCCTTGTCCATGTCGGCCTGTGCTTCCTTTTTCCCTTCGGCCTTCGCCGCCTGAGCCGCACTGCGGAGCGTTGCGGCCTCCTTGCCTGCCTTCTCTGCCTTTTTTTCGGCGGATGCCAGCTTTTTCTCCAGCTTCTCCCGCTCCTCCTGAAATTTCTGTGCTTCCTGCGCCCGAATCTCTGCCAGCATTTCTTCGCTTGGCGCTTCCACGGCCACCTCTACGGGTTTGTTCTGTAGCTCCTCCAGCTGCTGCCGAAGGCTTTCGGCCTCCGCCTTGGCCTTCCGGGCCGTTTCCTCCGCTTTCAGCGCCCCGTCTGCGGCCTGATCTACGGTTTCCTTCCACCGCTGGGCTTCCATTTTGGAGTTGGCTGCGGCCTGATTCACAGCATTCTTCCACTTCTGGGCTTCCTTTTTGGCCTCGTCCCGCTCCCGTATCGCCTTTTCCAGCTCCCGCGTGGACATCCCGTCCACATCGTTCTCCGTCAGAAAGTCGTCCATTTCCTCCTCCGGTACCGCCAGCAGCTTCAATGCCTTGGTGTAGGGGAGATTCATAATTGCTTCGGATTTCGGGTCAGAAAACAGGCTCACCTGCTCCGAACCGAACCGCTCGTACATTTTCATGTAATTCTGGGCGGTGGACTGGCTGAACTGTACCTTCTCCTCCAGCCAGTTTCCCCATTCTCCGTGCGGAACCACCGCCTTCGCCTCGCATAGCCGCTTGCCGATCTCCACGGCGTAGCTCATAACCACCACCCGTGCCTGCTGCTGTAGACTCCGGATCTCTACCGCCAGTACCGCAGGATCCGCCTGCGGCTTCTGGATGTTCTGTATCTCGTTCATGCTGTTTCGTCCTTTCTGCTTGCCTTGCCGGTTCTCTTGCTCCCGGCCTTTACCCAGCCCAGCCATTCACTGAGGAATGGCCGGAACCTGTCTTCTGGCTTTCTTGCCCGTCTCCCGTTCCCAAGAAATTCGTTCCGGTACCCGTGGATCTGCACGATCGTGTTGTCCTTTTCCCGGATCTCGATGCAAATGTATGGCGTTCCCGGCTTCCGTTCCCGCCGAAGGAAGAGGATCGTGGTCTGTCCGGTCAGGTGCCGTGCCGCATACCCTCCTACGCAGATGTGGAGCACGTTGCCCTCCTGAATGATTTCCTCGCCGTCCTCCGGTACCTTAATCATCAGGCCGCCGCTGCGGTATTCGTACTTCTTCCTGAGCTTTTCCCGGCGTTCCCGATATTCCCTGCTTGCCTGTTCCATTGCCTTCTGTTTTTCCTCTTGGTAATAGGCTTCCATGCGCTCCCGCTCGGCCTGCGCCCGGAGCCTTGCGTACTCCGTCATTTCGTCGTGGGCTTCAAACAGATCCCGCGGCATCAGCGTGCTTTTCTGGCGCATGTCCCGTCCGGCCTTTTCCGCCATGTCCAGATAGTCTCTCCAGAAGCTCAGCTTCCTTACCTGGTCCATCACCCGCCCGGTCTGCCGCTTTATGTATTTGATCTGGTCCTTCAGGTTGATTCCTCTGCGGGTGATTTCTGCTGCGTTTTCGACCCAGTATTTCGGCCGCCCCAGCTGATCTGCGATCCCCAGTACCTCCCGGACCGGCAGTTTGAATGCCCTCCGGTTCGCCGTCAGCAGCTCTATGGATGCATTTTTGCTTTTCCGGTATAGCCCCCAGTCTGCCTTGCTGATTTTCAGGAACTCCCATGGTGTGCCTGCCTTCCAGTTTACCGTGCGGCCGTTTGCCCGTCGGCTCCATACCCATTCATTCGCCGCATCCAAAAGCCCCCACTTGCATACCAGCTCCAGCTTTGGTTTCTCTGCGTAGGCGGTCAGCTCACGAATGATTCCTGATGTTTCTATCCCGTCCTCAAACGGATCCCTGTCGATTGCATCATGCACCGCTCTCCAGTACCGCATATCGGTTTTGTCCAGCTCCTCCGTCTGCCAGAGGGAATAGACATTGTTCCCGGTTATGCCCCCGGTCTGCGGCTCTCTCGGCCTCACCGGCCCGTACCAGTCGAGTCCGGCGTATGCCCCATACAGGCCGTAGCTCTGATGATATTCCTCCGCTGTCCCCGGTGCGAAATTCCACACCTCGAATGGGATTACGTCCATGCTGGATCTCCACGGCGCATCGTATTCTTCCCGGCAAAAGGTTCGTTCGAGCCTCGCACCCACCGCCCACAGGCTCCCGCTCCGGTTGCTGAAATAAATCACATTGATGTGCCGTTTCAGGCTCGGTGCGTCATCTCTCAGTCTGCTGCTGCATTTCAGCTGCACCGGCTCCATGCAGAAGGGACATAGCACGGCTTCTCCGCTCTTCCCGCCGATCTCTGCCACGCCGCTGTTCCCGCATGCGCTGCATTGGCATAGCTTCCGTTTCTTGTCGATCCGCCGGTAAAATAGGAACTGCGGCATCCGGCTCTCAATTTCGCTCAGCGTTTCTTCCTTGATCCGGGGCCATTTCATTCCCATTGGTGCCCCCATTACAGGAAGTCCTCCAGCCGGAGCATCATGCCGGCGTTCATGTCCTTTGCATCCTCGGCCTCGTACTTGCTCATGTGAATGCTCATGTGGAACTCCACCACGCACCCCGGAAAGTAGAACCCGGCGGCCGCCTTGCAGGCGTCCAGATCGGAGATGGCCTCCCTCCGGATGGCCTTTACCACCGCATCCATGCACTCGCTGAAGCTCCCGCCCTGTACCACTGCCTGTGCGAATTCGTCATTCTGCTGGCAAAAATCCTTCAAGATTTCCGCCACATACGGAGCCATGACCTGCCCGTACCGATTTCCCTTGTATGCCTTCCGGCCATCTTCAATTTTCGTAATCGCTTCGGTTTTCACTTGATTTTCCTCCCTGCCTTGTTTATAATGTATATGGTTTCACTTGATTGCCGCCCTTGGGAGTTCCCGCTCTCTGGGCGGCTTTTCTTATGCCTCGTATACTTTTATCGTGCGGCGGATGATATCCCCACCATAGCTGTCCTTGGTCAGATCCAGAAATTCTTTAGTGGTCATACTGCCGTCCAGATCAATCCCGTGATCCTGTGCAAATGCCGTTCGCCCCTGTAGGCAGCTTCCAGTCAGCCTGTGGTGCCAGCTGAAAAAGTCCCGGTTCGTATATCGTTCGTGGAGGTCGTGCGCTTCCACAAACTTTTCAATCCGTTCCTCCTCCGGCATGTCGTCGAACAGCTTTTCAAGGAGCGCGTCCCGCGCCTCTCTCAGCGTTTTCCCGTGTGCAAACATTCCGTCCTGCTTGACTATAAAGCACTTCTTTGTCGTTAAATCCGAATGCAGGATTCTTCCCATCGCGTACGTCTCGTGACACACATCAATGAGCGTTGAGATGCCGTCAACCATGTATACCTGCTGACCATTGATTTCTTTGATTCCGTGGTCTGAGCCGTCGCCTGAGCCGTCGCCTGAGCCGTCGCCTGAGCCGCCGCTGTAGCCGTCGCTGTAGCCGTAGCCTGAGCCGTGGCCTGAGCCATCGCCTGAGCCGTCGCATAAGCCTGAGCCATCGCCTGAGCCGTCGCTGTAGCCGTCGCTGTAGCCGTAGCCTGATCCGTAGCCTGAGTCGTGGCCTAAGCCGTGGCCTGAGCCGTAGCCTGAGTCGTAGCCGGATCCTGGATTTAGAAACGCCAGTACTTTCTGTTCGATTGTTAGGCCTTCCATGGTTCCACCGCCTCGATGGATTTCACTGCCGCATCGGTGCACGGAAGAATCTCGATGGCATCCAGAACCTCCAGACTGTCTACCGTCACGGTGAACTTGCAATCCTTCGGTTGCTTTACGCCCTCCAGTGCCATCTGCATAAGGCTTGCAGCTCCGTACCATCTCCACAGGCACCGGGCATTTTTCATAATAACGTCCTGCCTATCCCGCTTTTCAATCTCGCCGTAAAATACGCCACTGCGGTCACACCGCACAATGTACTTCTGAGTTTTCATATTTGTTCCTCCTGTCAATTCCTCCAGCCGATCTGCCGCATCCACCGCAATTCTGTCCGTGTCACAACTCACGATCTCATGTTCGTTTCCGTCCCCCAGCTCCAACTTCTCAACGATCCCGTATGCGCACTTCCTGCATGCCTCGTCCTCCGGCGGCACGCTCGCACTGCACCGCAGCGCCCGAATGATTGTTCTATCCTGCTCTGTCATTCCCGTTCCTCCTTAAAATGCCCCGGTGGCCTTCAGCAGCATGATTACCAGCACGATTGCCAGCGCACCCAGACTGATTCCGTTCATGAATGCCGTCCGCTTGTCCTCTTCAATCTGCTCCGGCTCCTGAAATACCGGCGGCTTCACCGGGATCACCGTCACAGGCTGCTGGGCGTCCCGCTCCATTGCCTCCCTGTGGTTTTGGTCGCAGATTTTGATAAATCCATCCTCCTGCCGCCGTGCCTGCCGTCGTGCCTCTGCCATGGCTCTCTCGTGTGCCTCTGCCAGATAGACCGCGCTCCGGCACTTCCGCTCGATCCGCTCCTTCGGCGTCTCAATTCGCATTGTCCTTTCCCTCCTTCCGGCATTCCTTCCCGTCCAGCGCCAGCGCATAGTTCTCCAGCTTGAGATATCCCGCCACGGTGATATCCTTGTCATTTCTGGCCTTGTCCAGCAGCTTCTCCCGCTCCCTGTGGTTGGCCTGTCCCATTGCGGTCAGGTACCCTGCAAAATTTTTCCCATCCAAATTCATGTCGTTTCCTCCTAAGCATTTCCGGCACAGAATCCTTCCGTGCCGGTTTTTTATTTTCTCTAAAATGCACCGCAGAGGAATGTCTCCGTCCCGGAACCGGTGGTTTTTCCTGTCCGGCTCGTAGAGCCGTTTCCCGCAGTCAGCACACCGAAAATACACGTCTTTCATCGTTCCTCCTTTCGCGGGCGCTCCCATGGCACAATGGAGCACCCGCTTTGATAGGAGTGTATCCCAGCCATTGGCCGGTGGGCATGATAACGCTCATGCGGGCGGCGGTCACCCGCATCATTGATCCCCCCGGATCTTGTTCGGCACCCACTTCCGGTTGCTCTTGCACCTTACCCGATCCTGCTCCTTCCGCTTCAGAACTTCCTCCCGGAACTGGTGATATGCTATGTATTTCTCGCATTCTGAGTGGCACCCCATGTGCCGCTCTGGACAGTCCTTACACGGCGCGTTCATGCTCTTTTCTCCCTTCCATGGCTGCCTTGATGGCCTCCGGCGCGGTCTGCCGGATGATCTGCTCCCACGCCCGCTCCCGGTCCTTCTGCTGGATCGGGTCGGCGTGAATGACCTGCCGGTCTGATCTCCTTACTTCAATCATCCGGTTTCCCTCCCAGCTCGATTACCAACACATCGTCCTCAATGTGCCATCCCCTTACCGTGTGCAGCATCGTCCACACGGGCCACCCCTTGTCCTCCGTTGCTTCCCCGTTCAGGATGAAGCACTTCCGGTTCGCCCAGACCGCCGCCGCCAGAAAATCCGGATCGTTCCCCAGCAGCTCATACGGATTATTCCTTGCTACCTTCATGTCTCTCCCCTCAATCCAGCGTCGGCGTTACCGCGCCGCCAACCAGCGATTCCGGCAAGATGGATACCTCATAGTGGTACGGGTCTACATCAGCCCCGGACACGTCTTGTACAATGTAGGTGGTCCATTCACTCAGATAGATAAAGTCCTTTTTGTATGTGTTCTTTCCTACTTCGCTGATAATTGTCAGCTCGTTTTTATCGCTGTTCTGCATGGAGAATGTCCCCGTCAGCTCATAGAGCACCTGGTTATTTCTCACGTTGATTACCGTGATCTTCCGCTCCACGTTAAAGTTGTCGGCTTCCTTCGACACATTGTGGTTCACCATGCAGCTTTTTGTGCAGCCGCTCAGCACCAATGCGCACATGGTGCTGACCGCCGCCAGCTTAATTCCTCTCTTCCAGTTCTTCATCCTTGTCCTCCTTCTTCTGTACCCGCTCTGCCGCTTCCTCGATCTTTGCGAGGAAGTACCCCTTGTCAAACTCGCTGAGCTGCGGGAATCCCTCCCGGATCACCTCAGCCATTTTCTTTTCCTGTTCAGACATATTCTGTCCTCCTTTCTTCTTGCTCCGCCTCCCATCCCGTGGTAAAATCCCACTGGAAGGAGGAGATACCAATGACAATCCAAGACCTTGACACGCAGCTTTCCGACGCAAAACTGAAATATTCTCAGCGTACCCAGCAGTGCCTTTCCCGTTGTGATCTTGACAGTTCTACAACTCAGGTGCTTGACGATTTGTCTCGCTACACGTTTGAGTTGTTTGATTCCTTCAAGTCCTCAATCGTTGACTATTTGCAAGACAAATAATTTCCCGAAACCGTCAGTTGCCGCTGGCGGTTTCATTTGTCAGCGTCATGCTCATTCCGATTGTTGCCCAGTGCAGTTCGCTTTCCAGCTCACTTACGCGATTAAGCGCTTTGCTTAGCTGTTCTACTGCATCCATCAGTTCGCTTACCTGCTCCTGCGTCTTTTCCAGATCCTTCAGATCAATTCTCAGTACCATTTCTCCCCCTCCTTTCTTCGTTTTATCTTGTATAGCTATAATATATCCGTGATAGCTATTTGTCAATAGCTTTTTTTGATTTTTTCTTGACATTTATATCTTTTATTGCTATTATATATTCAGACAGGAGGTGATTATATGTCTCTTGGCAGCAGGATTCGACTCGTGCGCTCGCAATCTGGTCTAAACCAGACAGAGTTCGGGCAACGGATTGGAGCCGCGCAAAACACCGTTTCTGCGTGGGAAAAGGATAAAGTCATCCCGGCTGATTCCGCCATTGTCAGTATTTGTCGGACTTTTAATGTCCGTAAAGACTGGCTCTTAACCGGCGAGGAACCCATGGCTGTTCAGCAGCCAAAGGATGATGTCCTAATGGACTTTTTTAATTCCGTTTTGGACAATCAGCCAGAATCCATCCGCAGGCGCTTTGTTTCCGCTCTTTCCTCCTTTACCCCGGAGGACTGGGAAGCCGCCGCCGCGCTCATGCAGAAACTTGTAAAAGGAATGGAGTAGGGTTCGCCCTGCTCCATTCCTTTTGTCGTTTTACCTGTCAATTTGTCCCCGTCGCTTGCCTTTTCCCGCTCCCGGTGGTATGCTTGCCCTATCTAAATAAAAGGGGAGATATTTATGCAGAACACCTATACGCCGCCCGTTCCCACCGCCGATGTTGACCCCGGCAGTATTGTTGCCATCTTAGTTAAAACGGCCGCTGTCGTGTTTGGCATCGCTGGTGTGATTGGCTCTCTTATTCTCGGCAATACTTATAAAATCGTCGAGCTTGCACAGTACTCTTGGGATGACCCGATAACGCGGTTTAACTGGGGCATTGCGCTTTCCGGTATTGTTGGGTCTGCGCTCTGTGCGATCCTATTGTACGCTTTCGGCGAGTTGATTTCCATGCAATACGAGGCAGGCCGGAAGCAGGACGAGATTTCCGCCCAGCTGAAAAAGATTTCTTCCCAGCTGGAAGCCTCCGCTGCACCCCAGCCGGATCCCACAGATCCCCCCGCATAGCAGAAAAGGAGCAGGGCATTTGCCCCGCTCCTTTTTTTATTCTCCCTTGACCCGCCCCGCGGCGAATCGCCAGATCAGCCACAAATCCCGTTCGTTTTCGCACCGGTCTACCAGCTTCTTGATTACCTCCCTGTACTGTTCTTTCATATGTACCTCCCATTTTGCCCTCTATAATTACCGTATTTCCCTTTTCCATTTTTTCGGTTTTGTAGCTTGCGCATTTTATCGGATTTTGCTATAATATTCTTTAGTAATAATTTTTGCCCACCGCTTTCTCTTTTTTGTTGTCTCTTTTGGTTCTGTCTCTGGCGGTGGGTATTCCTCATGGCACCGCATCATTGCTTTAACCTCCCCCTGTCTCCCTTTGTGCTTCCATGGTATCACAGTTTTATTTGGTATACAATACCATTTTTGTGCCATTTAGTGTGCAAATTACGTTCAACTTTGCACTTTTATGTGCAATATTCCCAATTTTAGAAATGAGGTGTCCATAATGTCGGCGCAGCAGATCGAATTGCTGAAGAAAATCCGGAGAATGAAGGAAGCAAAGGCTTTAACCTATCAGCAGATTGTGGATGCCTGCATTTCCGCTGGCGAGCCAATCAGCCTGAATACCGTCCGTAAAATTCTCACCGCCCCGCTGGAAGAAGCGGTGCAGTGCCGCACAGTCAATATTCAGGCGGTTGCCCGTGCGGTCATCGGGAACGCCTATAACCCGGATACCGTCCCCCGTGAGGATTTGGATGCGCTCCAGTCTCTTCTCGCTGCCCGCGAAGAAATTGACCGGGAGCGTCAGCATGGAATCGCCGAGCGTTCCGCCCAGATTGAGCGTATGCAGCATACCATTGATGAGCAGCAGGCCGAGATTAAGCGAAAATCCCATACGATTAAGATAATGATCCTCTGGGCGGCAATTGTCACCGTGATTTTAATCGGCGTAACTGCCGGATTCCTTGCTTATCTCATTTGGGACTTCATGCATCCCGATGTTGGGATCATGGGGTAAATAAAAAAGACCGTCCCGGCGGTGGGCGCCGAAACGGTCTATACAGTGCGATGTCGGGGAGACATTCAGATGATATTTCATTCTCTGGAGGAACCAGCCGGAATATCCATCTGCGAACTGTAGGTATATTTTAACGTGGTTCCTCCAGAATGTCAAGTATAGAGGTGTAAAATGATACATGGAGCTTTTATTCTCGCCCGCTATTCCACTGAAAACCAGTCTGAGGCCAGTATTGAGGTTCAGGTGGAACGCTGCCGGGAATGGTGTGGAAAGCAGAGCCTTCCGGTTCTGGACGTGTTTGCAGATCGTGCGATTTCCGGCATGAAGGAAACCCGCCCGGAGTACCAGCGCATGATGCAGGCGTTGTATGCCGGTGGTGCTGACACCGTTGTGATTTACGACCAGTCCCGTATGTTCCGGAATATGGTCTATTGGTTCCAGTTCCGTGAAGCGCTTCAGCGCATCGGCGTACACGTTGTATCAGTCACGCAGCCTACGGTAGGCGGCGATCTCAATGACCCGGCTGTTTTCCTCAACGAGGGCGTTACCGCCTTGTTTAACCAGATGTGGGTTTTGCAGACCCAGCAGAAGGTTAGGGAGGGTGTACGTCAACGGGCAAAATCCGGCAGGCACACAGGTGGAATTCCGGCACTCGGCTATAAGGTTGAAAATGAGCGTCTTGTGATCGACGAGACGGAGGCTGAAACCGTCCGCCTGATTTTCGGCCTGTACGCCGCCGGCCAGAGCTATACCGAAATCATCGGTGAGCTGAACCGCCGTTGCCTGAAAACAAAGCGTGGCCGCCCCTTCGGCAAAAACAGTCTCCACGACCTGCTCAAAAATGAGAAATACGTGGGGCGCGTCCTGTTCGGCGGGAAGCCGGTCAGCTATGACGGCACCCGCAATTCCCACGCCGCCCGCGGCGAGCATTTGGTATCTGCCTGCCCCGCCATCGTGTCACAGGAGTTGTTCGATGCGGTTCAGCAGCGTCTATTAAAAAACAGGCGTAGTCCTGGTAGGAGTGTTGTAAATATGGATCAGCCCTTAAAAGGTAAAGTGTTCTGCGGTGACTGCGGCAGCGCCATGACGATATGTTATGTCATTGCGCAGAAGACGCACTCTCGGTATGCCTATTATAAATGCGCCGCAAAAAAGCGCGGCCTGTCCTGTCCCTCCAAGATGATCCGGAAGGACGAACTGGAGGATATCGTTGCATCCTCCGTTTTGGATATGTTGGGTCACCCGAATGCCCGTGCTACTCTGCTGGATGTCCTGCGCACCCAGCGCAATGAATTCGCCAAGGTTTCCGCTCCTCGATTGGATGCCCTGAAAAAAGAGCATTCCGTGCTCCAGACAAAAATCAGGAATAGCGTAGAAGCCATCATGAACGGTCTGTCTTCCCCTGAGCTTATTGCTCAGACCAACGCCGCCGAAGCTCGTAAAGCGGAGGTCGAAGCCGAACTGAAAACATTGCAGGATGTAATTGAACATCAGGGCATCCCGGATGCTGACTTGCCGCGTCTTCTGGATAAGCTGATAAAAAACGCCAAGTCAAACTCTGCCGCTCTGCTGTCAACCGTCCTGCGCGTAGAGGTATACCCGGAGACTATAAAGATTTGGACTATTTTTGACGATAACCCCCCTGACCGCAACGATAAAATCAATAAAAAGACCGTGCCGGATATTCTCCCCATAGACGTAAATATGGACCCCACATTTATGCATAAATGTGGGGACGCCCTCTGGCGTACCAACATTTATGCAAAACACGAGATTGTTATTGCGATTCTTGCGGCTCGTCCGCAGAAAATAAGGTGAGGGCATTTGCCCTCACCTTATTTTTATCTCTCCACGATCCCGTGATAGTACGCACTCAGTTTCTCCTCCGGTCCCGGCCCGTCCTTGTCGAACAGAAATGCCTTTGCCATTTCCGCATAGAATTCCGCTTTGTTGCAGTTGTTTTTCTGCGCCACACCGGAATAATCAGAGTACATCATGTTCATGGTGACGTTCCACATCTCCGGCGTTACATGCTCCATGATGACGCCGACACCTTTTGCGGATTCCGTGGTCTGCTCCACGGTCCAATGCCCCCCGGTGCTCCCGTCCTCATTTTTCATGCGGTGGTTCCACTGCTCCGCATCTTCTGCCGTGAATTCGTCCCCATGGCATATGCATCTTTCCATGTCGTTGACGTGTTCCCAGCACTCTATCAATGCATTTACCGCCTCCATGGATCGTGTCCCGATTGGCTGCCCGAGGCAGTCAGCCAGTTCCTTTTTCAGTTTGGCCTTGTAATCTTTCAACTCGCATTTCATCGTCCGCTCCCCCTTATGCCAGCTTTACGGCACTGGCGCATACGTGGGAGATTGTCCCAGCCACGCCGCCGAGAGTGGCGCTGATGGTGGGGGTTCCATTGCAGCACACCGGGATATAGATCGTAGTCTCTGCGTGGAGCGTGTACACAGATCCAGCCGCTACCGTTGCCTGTGCGTTAAGGCATGGGAGCGTTGTCGTGTCTTTAAGGCCCTGTAGGACCGCCACCCCCGCAGCGCTGGGCGTAAGTGTTACGTCATAGGAAACGCGGTAAAGTCCGGAGGCGTTGATCTGGAAGCCCCCTGCGACTGTATCCACAGAGCATCCGGTGTCAGTGTTGAGCACACCCAGCACGGATACGGGGGTGCCGGTGGCAACAAACGCCTGTGATGCGTCGTTATAAGCGTTCTGCGCGCTCTTATAGTGGGGATTTTTAAGATTTCTGTTGCAACTCATATTGTTCTCCTTTCAAAAATGCCCGGGGCAAATCCGCCCCGGGCTTATCGCTGTTAGAGCGGTTGATTTGGTTATGCGCACCCGCAGCCGCTATTGCAGCCGCAGAATGGAGATGGTCCGGCCGTGTAAGTGTAACCGTTTGGATAACGAACAACACCGTACATGCGGTTGTCGGCCTCCAGCGAATTCACCTTGTCGCGGAGCTGCTGGATTTCGTTTGCCTGCATCATGGCGCGGGTCTGTTCGCCCTCCGCATGAATTGCGGTGGTAATATCGCAGGTCTGCCGATCAATCTGCGCGGACAGGTTCGCAGTCGCAAGCCGGTTCTCGCAGCAGCACTGAGCAAGCTGGCTCTGGATGCTGTTCCCAGTGGTCATCACCGTCTGGGTTAGCTGACCGAAATCGCCCTGCATCTCATATCCGAGATTGCAGATGCCGTTTCCGATGTTGGTCAGCCTGTCATTGATCTGACCGAACTGCTGGCCGAACAGGATTTCCTGCTGGCTTGCAGCTGTGGCATATTGCCCGAATTCGCTCTGCCGGTTGAAGCCATTCCAGCCGCCTCCCATAATGACGAACAGAAACAGGATGATAATCCACCATGCACCGTTACCCGCCATTCCGTCAGCGTCCTTTGTCACGGCAGCGAGATCGGAAAGAGAATAGTTTTCCATTTTACCACTCCTTTTTTAATTTATATAATCCCGTTGCGCACCCGGGGTTATTTCAGGAATTGTGAGAATTTCTCCGCCTGTGCTTTCAGCTGTTCAAACTGCTCCTGCGTCATTTGCCCCGACGCAAGCAGCTGTTCAACCTTCTGTTTTGCTCCCGCCGGTGTCATTCCGGCGGCGAATTTGCGAAACTCAGAAATCATAGCAAGCGGGTTATTTGCTGCTGTTTTTTGCGGCTGGCTTTGCCGCAGAAATTGGCTCAGTGGGTTTGTCATTTATAGCTGCCTCCAATCTTGCTATACGCTCTTCCAGGCTCCGTACGTCAACCGCTGGAGTCTCCTTGTGGGGTGATATGTCAAATGCCTGTACGGTCTTATAGCCTGCACCGTCTGTCTGGCAAAGCCAGATCATTGGTGCAGTATCATCCATCACAATAGCATTGCTGTTTGGTGCCATCTGGAGCGCCTGCGCTCCATTTTGTCCATTGACATGTATTACCTCATATCTTGGTGCCTGCTGCTGGGGTTGCTGGTTGTAGTAGTTGCCATAGCCCTGATACGGTGCATTGTAAGCTCCATACCCATATGCCATTTGCCTCACCTCCTGCTTACATAATAGCCCCGCTTCCTCCCGTTCACCATGCGGTAAAATGATCGTGATTTTATTGATTTTTTACGAAAAAAATATCAATAAATTCTTGACATTTACACACGTGTGTAGCAAAATAAAGACAGTTAAGGGAGATACACAATAAAATAATGGAGGAATCACAATGATTAAGTATCAAGCGATCAGAAGCGGAGAGCACGAGGAACACCTATGCCGCGGGGTAGAAACGATAATTCTCAATCCGGAAGACTATCTGTGTGATGAGGCCGGGATCAGCGAGGTTCTCGGTGAATTCGACACACTGGAAGAAGCAATCGAAGAGGCAAAGGCCTATGGTTCATTGAGAATTTCTGCCGCAACATTCGGTTTTTATGTCGAGGTCATTTCCGTCTGGAAATGTGAGTACGACGAAAACGGCGAGTACGAGCAGGGAGATGTACAGTGGGTTTCCCCTCTCCCCGCTCAGTTTGAGGCAAAAAATGGACTGTTTTTCAAGCGGAGTGCATGGAACGAAAATCACTATGATCTCAAAGAAAGCAAGGTGTAGCAATGACCCCATCAGAACAGATTAAGGAAATCCGGGCAAGCACCGGATTGTCACAGAAAAAATTTGCAGAAAAAACGGGGGTTCCGGTGCGAACCCTCGTATCTTGGGAAGCCGGAGACAGGAAGCCTCCATCCTATGCAATCCAGCTTCTCCGGCTGGCTGTGCAGGCTTTGCCGAATGTACGAGAGCAATAATTAAAGCAACGGAAAATGCTCCGATGAACCGAGAGATTCTGGGAGAATACTACACTAAAGAGCTTATGTTTTAATTTAACAGCTACTTGACAATACCGTAACATCCGTGCTATGATGCTCTCGTCAGGGTTAAGCCCTGCGGATCGTAATGGTCCACCAGCCCTCAATTGTAGTTCCCCTTTTTCTCGTAGTGGTTACTAAGCGGATCCTCAAAGGGCAGAAAAATCCCCCACCTTTCGGTGGGGGATTTTTTCATACCCGATTCATTTTTCTTTTCACTTTTCCAGACAAATAGCGTATTCCGCCGGTGGAATACTCCATTCTCTCTCCGCATTCCTCAATTGTGAAGCCTGCGGCTCTCAGGTCGAAGAATTCCCGCTCCGCATCAGTAAAATTGCATGCCCTCCGGAAATGCTCCAGCTCCGGTGTCGTGTAGTCCTTGATCTGCATCCCCGTCACCTCCTCGGCTCATTCCCGGTTGCAGATGATGATCGTCCGCACTGCGCTCTCCGGAAGATCCAGCACCAGCTCATCGCCGCTTCCGCTCTTCCCATTTACCTTCCCTTTATCAATTAACTTGTCCATCTCCTGCCGGTAATAGGTCGGCAACTCCTTCAGCAGGTGGTAATACCGCTCCATCGGCTGTAGCCGTCCGTCAGCCCCCACGCCAACCAGCATGTTTGTTACCATCGCTCCGTCTGCGCCCAGATAATAGGTGTCGTTTCTCTCCGTCTGCCATGCATTTCCCATCATATAGCCCTCCTTGTCGAAGCTGTACCATTTCCCGTCGATCTTCGCCCAGCGGTTTGCATAGAAGCTGCTCTCGCTGTCTGCGTACCACCATCCCCTGCTGTCCTTATGCCAGCCCACGGTGTAGCGCTTCACGTCCCCAGCCATGGTGGCCTTTACGTCCTTGCGGAACCCGTCCATGGTATAGCTGAGTCCCAGCCCCTTCCACAGATGTTCCGGGTCGCCGTGGTTGGATGCAACGCCACGAAGGTGTCCCTCATGATGGCTGATGATAACGCCATTATTTAGCGGGTTCAGACCATACTGCTTGCACAACTGGGCGAACAGCTGCACCGCTGTCTGATACGTTCCCTGTGCCTGCGCCCGTGCGGCCTCCAAATCCAGCACCCGGAAGGAACTGCCGCCGGTATACTTGATCTGGCTTGGCTCCGTCATTTCAACTCCTACGTGGGTGTTGTTGGCATTTCCGGCGCAGTGCCAGCCACGGTAATTCCATGGGAGGCACTGATATACCGTGCCGTCCGCCTGCACCACAGCATGGACAGCAACCTCAATGCCGCTTCGGTTCCACTGCTTGGCGAATACTTCCGCACTGGGCTGGGCGCACCCTACGCTGTGGAGCATTAAGCCCTGCGGCCCCCGGTTCTGGAACGCCGTGTACCGGCTGTCCACTTTCCCCACGTTGTTCTTGTAGCACGTATTGTTCAGACTGTAATACTTAATCAGTTGCATTTTCGTCTCCCCCATCTCCGGTCTTATCCTCTCCGGTTTTGTCAATGGTTTTCAGGCTGATTTTCATCACCTTGACCAGCCATGACGGCACTTTCGCCCCCAGCTTTACCGAGTTCTCCAGAATACTCCCCGCCTCCGTGATGATGTACCACGCCAGCACCAGCGGCAGGAGCCATCCGCGCCACGTGAAATCAAACGGCAGATGCTCACTGATAACCAGAAATACCGAATCCGTGATTCCTGCTACCAGCACCACCAGAATCATCCCCGCCTTGTGCCATAGCCCCTGTCTTGCCGTTTTGCTGCTCCACTCGCTGTCTTTGCATGCTGCAAACGTTCCGCTGATATAGTCCAGCAACATCACCGCAACCCATACCACGCCCATGATGCCCTTCCATCCCAGAATGGTTCCCATTGCCGTAAGAAACGTCGCCATTGCCGCCTTGATTTCTAACATTCTCTCGTTCATCTCGTTTCCTCCTTATCCTACTTTGCCTCGCACATAATAGTCCAGCCGTCCGCTGATCCCTGCCGTGCTGGACGTTCTTACTAGATAATAGCCTGGAGGATTGTTATTGTCTCCAGCGGTCCATGACCACAAAAATCCTCCATATCCTGAGCTGTTCCAGACCGCTTGTGCTTTCGCATCCTGCACCGCAAATGGATACGCCGTTCTTGTCAACCCGTTCGACCTGTACAGCCCGCCCAGGCTTGTGCTCGTGCTTATTCCTGTCAGGTTTTCAGATCTCCACAGTTCGCAGCTCCCATCGTTGTGTATTACATAATCCCATCCATTCCCATTTCCTCTTGCTTCTCTATTCCAGCTGGTCCAGGCATTGTTTACAAACATTCTAATTGACACTGCGCTGTCTGCATATCCTATAAAAGTTTGTAAGATATTCCCGGAGCTAAACACCTTTAGGAACCCCCACTGCCCACCTGGAACATCCGTTGTGATTCCCGGATTGATCCAGTACATTCCTGCTTCCGTATAGTTGTCCATTGATGCATACTGTGTTTCTGTATTTAAATTCTGCATCGCGTTCAGCATCCTTCTGGATTCTGCGATCGCTGCCGTATTCGCGCTGATTTTCTCCGTATTCGCTGCAAGCTGCTGCCCGAACTTTCTTGCGCTTTCTGCATATCCGCTTCCGCCGCCCTGTGCTATGCCGCTTGATATGCTCTGTGTCAGTGACCGCTTGCTGGTTCCCAGCGTAACGCTGTTCCCGGTCGGGTTCCATGGCTCAATGTGGAGCTTTGTGCAGAGCATTTTCGTATTCAGGCCGTGCGGTCTGGATGTCACCTGTACATGATCCCCCAGCCAAATCTCATCAATGTCCACATCCACCAGATGGAGATCTACGGCGTTCAGCGTGATCGTTGTCGTGGTTTTGATCTGCTCTTCCAGCCATGCATTCGCCTTGGTCAGCAAGTTCGCCGGTTCGGTCACATCGTCCCACACGTTCGTCCCCCAAATTCTGCCCCATCTTGCGATCCCTTCTGCATTTTCCACGTACATCTGCCCATTGTTTACGGACCGCACCGTGACCCGGTTCCCGTGCCATAGCGTTGTCCCGGCGGCCTCCGGCTCCTCCATGTATTTGTCGGTGCTGTTTTCGTTGGTGCCGTTCTGGTCGATTCGCGCACCGAATGGATATAAAACCGTCACGACGTCTTCTGCCTCGATGTACTCTTCGATATCCAGCAGGTTCTCTCCGAATTTGACCGTCTGCCCGCTTTCCTCCGTCAGCTCCTTGAGATAGTCGATGTAGTAGACATCCCCGGATTTCCTTACCATCAGATACCCGCCCAGCGCATCGATCAGCCGCCTTGAAATGATCTCCCAGCAGGAAATCGCCGAATCGCTGCTCCGTACCAGAACCCCGTTGTTGTCCGGATCTGTCACGGTCACGTTCCCCAGTTTAAATTGCTTCCAGCTTTCCACCTGGGCATTGTGGGTGTTTACGATCAGTGTCAAAAACTCCGCCACGCTCCCCTTAAAGGCGAACGGCTGGAGCATGGAATCGCAAAAGAACGCCAGCTGTCCCTCGCAGTAAACCTCCAGATTGTTGTAAAAATCCTTGCTTACCTCTGCTACACGTCCCCGAAACACCTCTTTCGTTCCGTTGTTTGCGGTAATGATTTGCCCCAGCGTGACCATTTTGTAGTGGGGGTTGTTCATCGGCACCGTAAACTTCATGGATCCGTGGGCGTTCAGCTCCATGTCGATCTCCACGTCCGTCACCAGCACCCCGGAATCATACAGATTCGGGTTGCTGATGCAGGCGGCGCCAGCGTAGATTTTCCACAGCTTCGGGTTGGATGCAATGCTCATAGCGTTCCCTCCTGATAGGAAATGGTGACATTCGGGTTCCCCGTTGTCGATCCTGTTGCGTTAAATGCAAATGTCGTACCTTCCTCCCGGATCACCACATCGTCATTGTGGAAATACGCCCCCGGAGTCGTGTTTGCCGGAACCGTGTACCGCTGCCCGTTTACCGTCATATAGCACGGCACGTCTGCGCTGACCGTCGGAATTGCCGGTTTTACAGATCCGGCTACCGTTACCACCGCATTGGCCGACATATGCGCTAATACCTGCACCTCTGACGTGCTCCCTTTTGCAGTTACCTTTATCAGTTGCCACTTATACCCTTCCGCCTCTATTTCACTTTTCTTTTTTGTTATGGCGACACCCTTGGACCCCATTTGCGCTGTCCCTGCATAGTTGATTCCCGCAAATTCCATACTCCATGACGCTTTACCGGTAAGCGATTTTTCAAACACAAGTGACACCGAATCATAGATGCTCCAGTCCACCGACGGAAAGTTTTCTGTTCCGAACTGTATCGTGACCGTCCCTGCATTTTCCGTATACGTCCCCATCTGCTTGATGTCCTTCTGCTCCTCTGCCGTCAGCGCCACGGTCACCACGGTAGTCTCCCGCTTTGTTTTAAACGGTCTGACCGTGGCCTTCACCACCGGGAACGACATCTTGTCATCCGCGCCCCATTCCTCCACGGTCACCCGGCCCTCATAGTAATACTCCGGATCGTCGCTGCATACGATGGTGCATGCTCTGCCATGCACCGCCGCCAACAGCTGTTGATAGATCCCGTTCCACTTGGTGCGCTTTTCCCGGCACAGGAACGGGAACTCCAGTTCCCGATCCTGATAGGTAACCGCCCCCGTGATGCTCTCCGTGAGGTCCAGCGACCCGTTCCGTCCCGGCACCTCCACCATATAGGTGTTGGGCTTCGGCGGCGATACGATTACCGGCTCCTCCAGATACAGCCCCCAGTCCTCCAGCGAGTGGAACGACACGGTCGTTCCACCCTGTTTTCTGGTGAACTGCACGTAGTGATAGTGTTCAGTTTCCACGGCTCTTTCTCCTTTCCGTCATCCCCATATTGTCATCTACATATGGAGATATCGCCTTTGCCAGCTCCTTCATGCTGATACTCTTTCCCGCCTTCATTTCCTTTAGCATTTCCGGCAGGTACTTCTCCAGAATGTCCCGGAGCCACGTTTCGTCTGCTTCGTCTGCGGCTCTTGCCGCCGTCCCGCTCCGCTCCCTGATTGTCGTTGGTGTATAGGCGCTTTCTTTCGCCATCGCCTGCGCCGCCTTGGTCACGGTGTCCACATTCTCCGTGATGCCCCTTGCAAACCCCTCGTCATAGTACCGTCCGATCTCCGCCATCACACGGGAAGGGGAGTGGATCCCCAGTGTCTCCTTTGCGGCGTTATATGCGTTCTGTGCGGCGTTGATTGCCGCCCGCTTAATGAGATAGCTTGCCGCAGAAACGCCTTGTGCAACGCCGGAGGAGATGTTCCAGCCCAAGTTGTACCAGCTGACGCTGTTGATTGCGCTGGACGCAGCATTTGCAACGGATCCCGCCGCCACCGAGACGCTGTTCTTGTTGGTCAGCATCCCGACCTTGATCTGCGTGACCCACTTGGTTCCCGCCGTCTTAAAGTCCGGTGCTTTGTTCTCCACGCCGCTGACTGCCGCATCGGCTACCGTCTCCGCCGCATTGACCACAGTTTCCGTCTGGCCTTCCATGCCCGCCGCGGCCTGTTCCATGGTCTCCGCGCCGGCGCTCTCCATGTCGGTTTCGGTCAGTGCGTTCGCCGCGTCTGTTCCCACGCCCGTCATGACGTCTACTCCGGACTGCTTGTTGTTCTCGATCCCAAGATAATAGGCCAGAACCGCTTCCGCACCCGCCTGATCCATCATCGGGCCAAACGTGTCGAACGTCCACTGTATATTCTGCGCCATCGATGCAACCTGATCCGCAGCTCCGATCCCCATGTTCTGCATGACCTGCACAAACTTTATTGCGTTTGCGTCTCCGCTTGCTACCGCCGCATCCATCAGCGTTTGTATGTTTGTATTCCAGCTTTGATATGCTGTGATGTTGGATTGCAGGTTGCTTGCCATCGTGCTCAGGTTCATATCCAGACTGGTATCCAGCTTTTCAAACCCATTCACTACGTTGTCAAAAGCCGATCCTACGCCCTTGCCCCATTCGTCCGCGGTGATCTCATTGTCAATGAGCCACTGGGACAGGTTCTCCAGCGGTACGCCCATGCCCTCAACGATGCTCACATAGTAGCCGTAGCTGTCCGCCAGCTCTTGATTGGTTGCAAGCAGGTTGAGCTGTGCCAACTGCTGCTCCACCATCGCCACGGTTGCCTCGTCAGCCTTGTCCTTGTACTGCTCGAAGGTCTTTTTCAGGTCGTCGTACTTATCCCGGAGGTCGGTTCCGCTTTCGATTGCCGCCATGGTTTCGCCGTACAGGTCATTCATCTTCTCATTGGCTTCCGCTGTCTTCTCTGACAGTTTTGCCATATCCTCCGATGTTGCGTTCGCCTCGTCTCCCAGCCCCTCTGTCGCATCCGTAGCATCAGATGTCCCGCCGCTCAGTTCCTGTATCTCCGATGTTGTAGCATCAATTTCTTCCTGATACCCGTTTACGGCTTCCGTGTCCCGTTCCACCTGGTCGTTCCAGAATTCCATATCTTCTTTCGCATCATTGAGCGCGTCCTTGTATTCTGAAACCGTGCTTGGAGATTCCCCCAGATGTTCATTGTATTCTGCCAGTGCATTGTCATACGCCGTTTGAGCCGCAGCAGCTTCTCCCATAGAATCCGCAAGCGTATCCTGAGCGCCCGCCATTTTTTCTTGCAATTTCCCCAGCAGCTCGTAGTCTTCCTCTATTTTGTCCTGATTCGCCATGGCCTGAGCCGCCGCAAGAATTGCTTCTGTGCTAAGGTTCACGCTGTTGCTCAGCCCGTCATATTCCAGCGCCAAATCTGGGATTTTACCGTTCAGCGTGCTCACAATCGCCGAGATTTCCTTCTGTTCCGCAGCGTTTACGGATGACTTGCTTGTCAATTCCGTAAGCCTTGCCACGAGCGCCGAAATATTGTCGCTTTCCTGCCCGATGGAATCCATAGTTGCTTGGTGCGTTGCCCTGAAATTTTCTTCTGCCCCGCCTGTTTCCATGAATGCAGATACCGCTACGCCCAGCGCAATAGAAATTGCTCCAACTGCCAGCCCTACAGGCCCAAGCGCTGCTCCCAATGCCCCCTGCACGGCCTCAAATGCCTTTACCGCCACTGTTGCCACTGTTATCGCTGTTGTAAACGCTCCTAAAGCTGTTACTGCGCCCATCACGACGGGAGCCGCTATTTCAGTATTTTCTACAAATCCCGTTAGCCCATTTAATACGCCGGTAAACCACTCTGCCAGCTTCCCCAGCGCAGGTGTCAGTTTGTCTCCTACCGCAATTTGCAGATCCTCCATAGCGTTTTTCATGACCTTCACTTGGCCCGTGTAGGTATCCAGCTGAATATTTGACATTTCGTCTGCTGCTCCGGAACAATCTGCAATAGATTCCGTCAGCGCGTTCCAGTCTTCTTCGCTGGAGTTTACGATTGCCAGCAGCCCCTTCATGCCGCGCTGCCCGGCCAGCATATAAGCGTTGTTGACCTTTTCTTCCTCGGTCATTCCAGCAAATGCGTCCCGCAGCTCGTTCAAAAACTGCCCCAGCGGCTTTGCCTGCCCGCTGGTGTCGAACATGCTGAGGCCCAGATTTTCCATGGCCCCCGACGCTGTTTCATTTGCGCCGGACATTCTGGTCAGTGCCGTGGTCAGCGCTGTGCCTGCCGTCTCGGCCTTCAATCCGCTGTTCGCCATGATGCCCAGCGCCAGCGCCACATCGTCCACCGTGTAGCCCATTGCGCCCGCCGTGGTAGCGCACGCCTGAAAGCTGTTGCCCAGCAGCGCTACCGTTGTGTTGGAGTCCGCTGCCGTTTGCGCTAGTACATCCGCAAAGTGCCCCGCCTGATCCGCGCTGTAGCCGAAGGCCGTCATGGCGTCTACCACAATGTTTGTGGTAGAGCTGAGATCTTCTCCCGCCGACGCCGCAAGGCTCATGGTGCCCTGCATGGAATCCAGCATCTCCGTTGTGGTCCATCCTGCGCGGCCCATGACCTCGTAGCTCTCCGCAATGTCCTGCGCAGAGAAAATGGTGGAGCTGGCGTATTCCCGTGCCTGTCCCTCCAGTTTCCCGATTTCTTCGCTGGTTTCTCCGGTGACGGCCTGCACCGTCGCTAAGGTGTAGTGGAAGTCCGCCGAGACCTCTACGCATTCCTTTAGGATGTCCACGATCTTTTTAATGCCCCGTGCCAGCCCCACGGTCATGAGCATGGAAGAAAGCGTCTGGAATGCGTCTCCTACCTTTCCCGCGCCTTCTCCGGCCTCGTCCAGCTTGTCTGCGGCCTCCTTGGTCTCCTTCCCGAATTTATCAATCGACGTGGCGCAGTGGTCCGTGGACCGCTTTGCCTCGTCTAGATATTTCTTTGTTTTCTGGGTCTCTACGTTCAGGCTCGCTTCCGTTGCTCTGGCGTTGTTCAGCTGAATTTGCCACCGGTTTGTTTTCTCCGTGGCGCTCTGGAGCTTTCCCTCCTGAGTCGTCAGGTTTTTGTTCAGCTCTGCCTGCTTGGTATACAGCTTCCCGGTCTCCTCGGCGGCTCCGCCGGTGGATTCTTTCAGCTTCCCCATTTCGGCTTTCAGTTGATTGATCTCCGCCTGTAGCTCATTCTGCTGCTCGGTGGTGTCTCCCTCGGTCGCTTTCAGGGCTTTCATCTCTTGATTCGCCGCATCCAGCTTGGTTTTATACTCATTCCACTGCTTCCCGCTGCTCGCCGTGGACTTGTCCAGCGTTGATATCTTGTCGTTGGCCTCCTGAAGGTCTTTTTTCGTCTGCTCAATGGTGGTTTTCCAGTTCTCCTGCGCCTGTTTCCCCGCCTTTACCGCATCACTGAGGGTCTTCACCTTTTCCCTCTGCTTGTCCAGCGTCCGGGTCAGTGTTTCCATTTTGGAGGACAGCGCCGCTTCCGAGTTTGCGTTCTGCTGGAACTCGGCTGTTACCGCCGTCATTTCCGATTTCAGCACCCGCAGCTCCGAATTGATGCTGGTGATCGCCGCTTTATATTGTCTCTCGCCCACAATGCTGACCTTGGTCGAGATGCTTCTGCCGCTTGCCATTGGCTATCCTCCTATTCCTCGTATTTGTCCGTCATTCCGTGACTGCGCTTGTAGATCTCCCATAGATCCTGCACCAGTCCCACGGGCTGCTGTAGCGTTTCCTGCACGCTGAGGCCGCACCGGAGGCCGACTGCGATGTAACTCGCAGTCGAAAATTCGTCCTCCCCCGGTGCGGCCCCCATTTCACTCAGTTTTTTTTTAACGCAATGGTATCCACGTCGATCATCTCGTCCTCGTCCGGCTTGTAGTCCCTCCGGTTCCCGTACAGGATCGCGGCGTTGATGTTTGCCATTGCGTAGTTCAGCTCCCACGGGACGGCGGCATACGCAAAATATTTGCGGATTTCCTCCTGCTCCGGGTGCCGGTCTGGCTCGTATCCGTAGGCCTTGCAGGCGGCAGCCGCCTCCCGGCCCATCAAATACAGCATGTCCGCCACCCGCTCCGGCTGGTTTGTATCAATGTCCTGGTCAGCGTCCTCCCGCTGATTCCACTCGATCATCGCCCTGCCGTTCCAGAGGATCCGGAATTTCCACCCGCCGAGTTCCACCCTCGGCATGGTCAGTACGCCGCCCATTGGTTATGCCCCCTGTCCGGCCTGCGTCTTGATCCACGTGACCGCTTCTGCTTCGGTGGCGAACTCCTGATAGCTTCTTGTCGGCCCGAAGCTCGGCTCAATTGCGTTAAATGTGACCGTGGTGGATGCAAGGTTCAGGCTGGAGCCTCCGGAGCTGGACTCCTCGTCTCCCTGCACCGCCTGCGCCTTGTAGTAGAAATAGGCCTTAAAGGTCTTGGTGTTGGTCTTGTCCGCCATGGTGCGGATGTAGCCGATGCCCACATAGGGGGCGATGTCCTCCATCTTTTCGTCTACCTGCTTTTTGCCGTCCTCCCCGGTAACCGTATGTCCATACAGTGTCCCGGCTGTTACGTCCGGCACGCCCCATCCGGTCCATTCCACGCTCCAGCCGGTGGTCATGGAGATGTTCGCCACCTGCTTGTCATCGCCGTCTGCGGTTGCGTTCGCCGTGGACGGGCTGGCCTTGATGGCGTTGGTGTCGCCGATCTCCAGCGCTGCATCATAGGTCGGCTTCGCACTGTCTGTTTCCGCTTTCAGCGGGAAAATCATCATATCTCTTACGCCTACGCCAAATTTGTTGGTTGCCATAAAATCAGTCCTTTCATTCGTCTTTGTTCAAAATGTCTCGCATTCTCTGCATCACGGCAGCCTCAGCCTTGTTGACCGCTGTCTCGTTAAATGGTCTTGCGGGCTGCCCCCGCTTGCCGTATTCGTTGATGAATGCTACCTCAGCATTGCGGTTTCCCTTGCTGTTTCTGCCGTTGTAGGTGACATAGCAGACCCATCCGTCTGCGTTTCGCTTCGCGGCCTTTACGGTCAGGCTCCCCAGCGTCTGCCCTGTACGCTTTACTCCCATGGCTCTACCGGTGTTCCCGGTGTAGTCCTTCAGGAGCTTCGCCCCGGCCTCCACCGCCTCCTTGATCTGGTCCTCCGATGCGTTCAGCGCCAGCTCCGCAATGTCTCTCGACCCGCTGGCGAATATGATCTTAGCCACCGGCACCGCCGCCCAGAAACTGTACCCGCCATATGTACCGCCATTCGTTCCGATCTTCGTCGTAGGTCTGTGCCTCAAAGGTATACAGCACCTCAAGGGCCTGAAATGCCTGTTCGATCAGCCCCGGATTGACGTCATACTCGTCCACGGTGTAGTAGTCGATCTGGCAGGATGCAATGCTGCACACCGGTGCATCATCCCCAAACGCTTGTGATTTCGGTAGCTCTTGCCAGCACACAATAGGGCATTCGTCCTCTGGTGCCGCCATTACGTGGTATACGGGGATCTCCAGTTTCCCGCAGAGGCCGTCTTTAAACTCCTGCGTTGTCATTGCCCCACCTCCGTCTGGTACCGTGTCTTGCTGATTTCCAGCGTTACATCCATGCTCTCCGGTACCGTCAGCGTATTTCTGACGGTTTTTTGCACCTTATACTGCCGGTCATCTCCGCTCAGTGTTACCACGTCCCCGGATGGCTGAATGCCCGCCACCCGTGGGATGCGGATCACCTTGGAAATTTTGCTGTCCGCCTGCATGGCGGCATAATACCGGACGTCGCCCACCTTTTTCTCCGTGAACGGCACCTGCAAAAACTGCGTTGCCGCATATTTCGGCAGGTTTCCGTTACCGGCGTCGTTTTTTGTCCGATAAAATGTCGCCAGTCCATCCGTAAAGGTCTGCGGATTCAGCGGAGTTTCAATTTTTCGCATTGCCCTCCTGCTCCTCTCCGTTGACCCCGTACAGGTTTCTCAGCCGCAGGAGATCCCGCTGATAGTTCACCTCAAACATTTCCGTAGCGTCCGCTCTCACATACCGGAGATAATCAAAGAGCAGCCCCTGCGGCGTTCCCGGATTCTCAAAGTCCAGCGTTTTACCTGCGTAATCATTCAGCAGCACCTTCCCGCGCTCCAGACCGCCCTCCAGCTTGCGCCGGAGGGTCTTGTCTTGCCACGTAATCTGGAGATAGTCCAGTGCGTCATCAATCAGTGCCATGTCTGGTCATCCTTACTTCCCGGTGGTTTCTGTTGCAGTGCTCTCCTGAACGATCTTGTATGCAAGCGCAGTCAGGCCGGAGATGTCCAGCACCTCGAAGCTGGTGTTGTCCTTTGGTCTTCCGTTGCCCAGCAGCCGAATCTTGTAAACCCGGTTGTCCTCAAGGAACTGCACAGAGTCGTCGTAGGTCACAATGCCCTGCTTGCTGCCCGCTCCCAGAAGACCGATGTACTGCTTGCCCAGTCCTACCACGGCCTTGCCCTTGGGGCATCCCTCGCTTTGGATGATCTTGGTGGGGAAGGGGAGTACGTTGGATACGTAGCCGCCCGAGGGGGTCATGTAGGTGGTTGCAGGCATGATTTTGTTGAAATAGTCCTCCGGGTTGCATACCAGGATCACGTCCGTTACTCTCCGGTTTCTGCCGGTGGGCGTTTTCGCCAGCTTGGCGAGGATCGCGCCATAGGTGGATGGATCCAGCGAGGTTACCTTTGTGGCGGTCTTCTGGGGATAGGTGGTCAGACCGGACGATCCGTCCGTGTTGCCCTTGTCCAGATCTCTGGTCATGCCCACGGGGCAGTCTGCGCTGTCTGCGTTGCCCGCTCCGTCTACAATCGCAGTTTCCATTGCCATACCGGCCGCCTCCGTCAGGATTGCCCTAATGTACCGATCCAGCCATGCTGCGCCCAGATCAAGGTAGTCCTGAGAGATCGCCATATAGGCCGACAGCTTACAGGTGGTCACGCTGATCTTCCCGAAGGCGCCGTTCAGCTCCTTGGTGATCGCACTTCCGATTGCGCCCCAGCTGGCGGTCTGGGTGCCCTGCTTGTTGTAGATCCAGCTGGTCATATAGCTGGAATTCACGAAATCAATGGCATCCAGCAACTCAAAGCTGGACTTAATGTCCTGCATCACCTGATCGATAACGGTTTCCGGCATGGTCACCTTGATATCCGTCAGGGCGTTCTTGACCCCGGAGCCGCTGGTGCGCATCGCCGCCGCAAGGGCGTTGTAATAGGTGGTTTCTTCGCTGGTCAGCTGCCGTACGCCCCGTGCCGCCAGAACCTCGGTGTTGTTCCGCTGCTCCTCGGTCAGGCTTCTGGCCTCCTGAAGCATGGTTGCGCACACGTCCTCGCTGTAGCTCTCCAGACACGCAACCATTTTTTCCTCATTTCCGTCCCGCATGGCCTCGGAAAAGGCACTCCGAAACTCCTGCTTGCTCTCTTCAAGCGTTTTTGTCTTCTTGATGCTCATAGGTTGTTCTCTCCTTTACTGAAAATTCTTAAAAAATTTCTGAAACGCCGTCTTCGGCGGTTCTGGCTTTTTGGTCAGCGCATCCCGGATGCACCGGAAGGCGGAGTAATAAGCGGTGTCCTCCTGCGTTTCCTTCTGCTCTATGCCGGTTGCAAATCCCCAGCTGACGGCCTCCTCCGGATCGATCCAGCTTTCCGCCGCCAGAAGCTCTTCCAGCTTTCCGTCCTCCAGACTGACATGCTCCCGGTAGATGTTCGCCGCAGTTTTGCTGATTTTGTCCAGATCCTCCGCCGTTTTCCGCAGATCGTCGGCGTTCCCTGCGGCAGCTGTCCATGCATTGTGGATCATCAGGAGACTTGCGCCCCGCATGATCCGCTTTTCTCCCGCCATAAACACCAGACTTGCCGCCGAGCAGCAGAACCCCTCCGCAATGGTGGTGACCTTCACCCCGCAGTTTTTGAGCATGTTGTACATGGCGATCCCCGCCGACACGCTCCCGCCGTAGGAATCGATGTGGCAGATCAGCTCCTTTGCGCCGCTTTCGCTCAGCTTGTCCAGCAGTGTGACCGGGCTTCCTTCGCCGGGCCACGTCCACGCGCCTTCCACAATGTCCCCAAGGATATACAGGTGCGCCGGTTCGTTTTCCTCCGCCGGTGCCGCGAACTGATATGGTACGATCATGTTGTTTCACCTCCCTCCGGTTCTTCGGTGGCCTTAGACCCCTGCGTTTCTTCTGCGGGCTGTCCTGCCGTCTCCTCCGGATTCTCCAACAGCCCGTAGTTTTTGGTGATATGGTGCTTCTGCGCCTCCGGCGTCCCCAACAGAGGCTCACCACGCAGGTCTCTAAGCTCGTCCACGCTGTACTGCCCGCAGCTGGTCATCCGCTCGCAGAACTGTGGCAGACTGCTGGCGTCTCCCAGCTGGATAGGCAGCGGGTCAATAAACAGCCTTGACCCCTTCGTAAACTCCTGCTCGCCCAGCCGCTTTGCGTTGTATTCCTGCTCAAACGCTTGTGCGATGGGCTTCACCCCAAACATGACCAGATCCGTCCTTGCGTGCTGCGTGTTCTCCACACTGCCCTTCATCAGAGCCACCGGCACCCGCAGTGCCAGCCCCAGCCGTTCGGCAAACTCGTCCGTCATGTTGGCAATGTCGTTCATTTCGCTGGTATTTCGCGCCGAAGTGGATACCGGCGTGTAGGTATATCCGGAATTCAGGGTGATCACCCCGTTCGGACTGTTAAAAAACGTCTTGAACTGCTTCTGAATGCGCTCCATCAGCGCTTTTCGCTGGGCTTCCGTGCCGGACGGTGCCGCGCCGATGGTTAGAACGCCCTTTGCGCCGCTCTGCCGCCGATATCCGCCGTATGCCGTCCCTATCATGGCCTCATACTCGTCCCCAACTGCCGACAGCAGGGGCCACAGCCCTGTCCAGTCCATCTTGATATGCATCACTTCCCGCGCCGGGTAAGCAAACGTCCGGTTTCCTCCCTCTACGGAAATTTCCCGGTACAGGTCTTCCTGCGTCCCTTGTTTTTCCACGTTCCAGCTGTCCGCAACGTACAGCTCTCTCCCGTTCGGGGAGAACACCACGGCTTCATTCTGAATCGCCAGATAGTACACCAGCTTCCCGCAGAACTCCGCCTTGCTCTGGTTCCGGTTTGGGCAGTTGTTCAGCCGGAAATATTCCTCTCCGTTTTCCTCCTTGCCCTTCGTTATGGTGCGCCACCGGCACATGCTCAGGCATGACGCCAGATATCCTGCCGCGCTCGCCATCATCAGGAGCTTGATATTCAGTATCTTTTCTGCGTCCTGACTTGTATTGCCCGAAGCGCTTTCGATTTTATAGGTTTCGTCCGTGCTTCCGTTCAGCCAGTCCAGAAAATTCCGGAATGCTCCCATTCCATCACCCCTCAAAATGTGAATATTCCAAAATTCAGGCCGTCGTTCGCGACTTCCTGCTCCAGCTTGTCCAGCTGGGTCACCGCCGCTACCGCCGCCATGAATCCGTCTGTTTTTCGTGTTTTCGGCTCGATTTTCCCGAAGGTAATGTTGCCTCTGGTGTCCAGCAGTTGCTTGGTGTTGTTGATGTACCACCGCATCAGCGGGTCATTGCCGAACGCCACCTGCTGCCGGTTCAGCTTTGCAATCAATGCCGGCGCAATTTGCATGATGTTCCGCCCCTTGACCTGCATGATGTTTCCATCCTTTCCGGCAGTGAAACCCACGCCCTCCAGCGCCTTTTTCATGATGGAAAAGCGGTAATCGTCGATTGCAACGCCGATCACCCGTTTCTCCGCCATTTGTTCGCCCAGCCATGCGGCTGGCAGCTCCGGCGGGATTTCCACGTCTTCTACCCATGTAATTAGCCCCCGCTCCACGGCATCCTGAACCGGGAATTTGATTCGGCTTAGGTCCTTGCACTGACTGCACACCCATGTATGCTGCCGCCACACCCATTCCTCGCCGTTCAGCCCAAACAGGATTGCCGCCACAAAGTCGGTGGTTCTCGCAAAGTCTATCCCCGCCGCCCACACCGTCGGCTCCTTGGTCGGCTCCCGGCTGCATGCCATGATGTTCTCCCATGCCGTGACCTCGGTTTCCATGCTTCCCTGCGGAATGTTCATGCGCTTGGTCATAAAGGCCGCATTCCCGATGTTGTCCAGCTTGTAGTCGGCGTACTCCCGGCGCATCTCATCCAGCATATTGGGGAAATATCTCAGGCTCGGATTTGCCTTGTACCAGTTCTTTTCCTTGTGTACTTCCTCTTTTTTGTCCAGCTTGCAGATAAACGGCAACAGGCCGTTATCCGGTATCGCGCCCTCCAGAATCTGCTTGCACCGGGCAAGCGTGTGATCCAGTGGCCCGTCCCGGACGTCGCCGTCCGTCGTGATGATGGTACTCCTCGGCATTTCCTTCTTGCCCAGGCCGGTTTTTGCGACGCGGATCACGTCATAGCTCTCGTAGGCGTGGTATTCGTCAAAATCCACCTTGCCCGGCCGCCCGCCGTCCTTGGTCTTTGCGTTGGACGTCCGGAACCGGAGCTGTGACCCGGTCTGCTTTGATGTGATGACCTCCAGATTCCATTTGAAAAACTTCTGTAGCTTCCTTTCGTTCCGCTCCAGAACGTTGTAAACGTCTGTAAATGACGTTTTTGCCTGATCCTCTGAGTTCGCAAAGATGTCAATGTGGTAATCCCGCACACCGTTCACCGGCGTCAGCAGGCAAAAATCCTCGAATGACAGGTAGCCGTTTTTGCCGCCGCCGCGCCCCATGTACAGGAATGCTTCCGGAAATCTCAGCAGCCCATCCGCCCGGTAAACGCAGTTGTGCAGGGCGAAAATGCATACCTCCCATGGGAACAACTGGTACGGAAAATATTTTTGCAAGGCTAAATATTTCTCCAGCTGTGCCCGGTTTATGGTCAAATTTTCTGTTTCAAAAATCTTTTTGATAAATTTTGAGAACATTTTTTGTTCCCGACACACGGGGTATTCCTTGTCGTTTTCGATCATGTCGAGATAGTTTGTGATCTCAGGGCAATCAATGCTCACAGCTCATCATCGTCCGGATTGGTGTACCCCTTTACGGTAATTTCCATGTTGTCTAGGAGATCCTGCATGGCCTTTGCCAGTGTCACAATATCTCGACTCGCCGTGTTGTCTTTTTCATAAACTTTGCCGGAGCTTGATGTTGTGAAATAGCTCCGCCCCCGCTCCTTCAGGTTTTTATTTGCGTCCTGAAACGCATCCCACAGCGCCATAAACTGCGCCACCCGATCATCAAACACCGGCCCCTTCAATCCCTTGGCCTTCAACTGATCCCGGATTTCCTGTTCTATCTCTTTCCGGCGCTTTGATTCCGGTGTCAGCCCCATGACATCCAGCAGCCGCACCATGGTTGCCGTCTCTTTGGCGATGGCATCGGTG
>OIZS01000132.1_pt1 | contig 38446 bp, 23 predicted proteins | sample 1588641 | NCBI WGS metagenome assembly OIZS01 (sample SAMN03283240) | human gut metagenome | biome: human-associated habitat; material: feces | host: Homo sapiens | place: Peru | collected 2012
ATGCGGAACCGCACGTACGGTGGTGTGGGAGGTCGGTAAATGTGAAAATAGGAGGCAAATGCCTTTTATGATTAGCATTTACCTCCTACCCAATTACATAAACAGGGAGTACACTTAAACGCGTACTCCCTGTTTGTTTTCCAAGACGTTACTCATGGCGTTTTCAATGGTTCTTTGTTGTGATGATGACTATCCGTGGCGTGCGGAGCGCAGGTTTCAACTCGCCGCCTATATAGAATGTGCCAATGTCTGTGGTCACGGCCTGTGCGCCGGCGCGCGCGAGTCTTGACGACGAGCGTGCCAAAAACCACTTGTCTCACGCGCCTCGCGCTCTCTCACGGCACCCTCACCACATCCACCACATGGCTGCCCGCGCCGATGAGGTCGCGCCGCTCTGATATGGCCTTTTGGTATTCTATGAAGTGGGCAAACGTGTCGTCGCTCATGCGGTTGAGTCGCGTGCGCATATAGTCGGACGCGCCGTCGGGCGAGAATATCGTGACCCGTTCCAGCCCTGCCATCTTGTCGAGCCTGTCGATGTCGTCAACACGCACGTAGTCGTACAGCTCATCGGGTTGTGCCTGGATATGGAAGTGGCCGTCCACCGCTCCTCTTTCGAGCAATCCGCCTATGCGATCCTCGTCGAAGCAATAGGAAAGGATGCTGTACTCGTTCATCAGGTAAGCCACGAAAATCAGCCCGCCGGGTTTCGTCACGCGCTTCGCCTCCTCAAGGGCCTTCAGCTTTTCGTCATCGCCAATGAGGTGGTACAGTGGGCCGAGCAGGAGGGTCAGGTCTGCCGAGCCAGTGGGCACGAATGGCATGTGGCGCGCGTCGCCCTGCACCACGTTGGCGGTGGGCTCACGTTTCAGGAAGACGTCGATGTTGTGGCGCACCAGCTCCACCGCCTTCACGTCGTAGCCCTCGGCCATGAGCGCCGAGGTGTAGCGGCCCGTCCCGGCGCCAACGTCGAGCAAGCTGAAGCCTGGCCGCAAGAAGCGGTGAAGGTGGTACATGGTGGTCTGAAACTCCACGATGCCGTGCCTGCGCTGCAAGCGCAAGTCCTCAGGATGCTTGTTGTAGTGCCTCTCTATGTTGGATAATGCCATTGCCTAATCGAGAAAGGGCGCGCCAAAAGACTTCAGCCTCCTGGCACGCCCCCGTTATGTGTCTTTTTGGACAGTCGTGTTATTTCTTTGCAGCGTTGGCCTTGCTCTTGTAAGCCTTGTTGAGGCCGGCCACCACCTCGGCGGTAATGTCGTAAGCCTTGCTCGCGTAGAGCACGTTGTCGCCCTGCTTGGCGAAGATCATGCCATACTTGCCATCCTTGTTGAACACGGCGAGATAGTGCTGTATGGAATCGTGCAAAGCCTTGTTGTACTTGTCGGTCTCGGTCTGGAACTCTCCGCTGAGCCTCTGGTTGAGAGCCTGGAGGTCGTTGCTCTGCTTCTGCAAGCCTGCCTGGATGGCCTCAGCCTGCTCGCGCGTGTAGGCGTTTTGCTGCACCTTCTGCTGGAAGTTGGCAGCCGCGCCCTGCAATGCCTGCTGACGGCTGGCAAGGGTCTTCTGGATGTTGGTGCCCTTCTGGTTCAGGATCTTGGTGTATTCCTTGCAAAACTGGTACTGCGTCATGATGGAGTCTACCTCCACGTAAGCGATCTGCGTGCTTGCCGCCTTCTGCGAGGTTGTCTCCGACTTCTCGTCCATTTTTGGCGCGCTCTTGTTGCAAGAGGTAAAGCCGAATGTCGTGGCGATGGTCAATGCCACGGCGAAGATGATGTTTTTCTTCATATTTGATGTTGTATATTAGTCTGTCGTGAGTGTCCGCCCTACCTGAAACGCCCTTTCGCGCGCATCTCCCTGTCCTCGTCCACCACGCAGTGGATGCCTCGCTCGCGCATGGCCTCGGAATCGTGGATGTGCATGGATGAGAACCTGCCGTTCTTGCGGAGCAAGACCTTAACGGAGAGGAGCGCCACGGATATAGCAATTATTAACACCGTAAGGAGTAGCGTTTCTATCATTATTTGCTAAATTTGCAGTGGTTTTCTACATAATACGCTGCAAAGATAGCGTTAAATAGACAAACCGCAAAGAGTTAAGGCGACATTTTAAGTATTTAATCATAAAAATTGCAAAGATTATGGCAGAATTAAACCCCGCCCGCGTGTTCGAGCAATTCGCGGCAATCAACAAGATACCGCGCCCGTCGAAGCATGAGGAGAAGATGATCGAGTATCTCAAGCAGTTTGGCGAGAGCCACGGCCTTGAGACCAAGGTCGACGAGACCGGTAACGTGATTATACGCAAGCCCGCGACCAAGGGCTACGAGGATCGCGCCACCACTATCCTCCAGAGCCACATGGACATGGTATGCGACAAGCTCGTGGACGTGGACTTCGACTTCTCTAAGGATGCCATCGAGACTTATGTCGAGGGCGACTGGATGCACGCCAAGGGCACCACGCTCGGTGCCGACGACGGCATTGGCGACGCCATTGAGCTGGCCATACTCGATTCCGACGACATTGAGCACGGACCGATAGAGTGTGTCTTCACGCGCGACGAGGAGACGCAGCTCACTGGCGCCATCGGCATGAAGCCCGGCTTCATGACCGGCGACTACCTTATCAACCTCGACTCTGAGGACGAGGGCCAGGTGTTCATCTCTTGCGCTGGCGGAAGAAGCACCATTGCCACGTTCAGCTTTGAGCGTGAGGCCGCGCCAGAGGGCTTCTTCTTCATGGAGGGCTCGCTGAAGGGCCTCAACGGCGGACACTCTGGCGACGACATCGAGAAGAAGCGCGCCAACGCCATAAAGGTGCTGGCCAGGTTCCTCTACATGGAGAAGGGCAAGATGACGCTCAGGCTCGCGCAGTGGAACTCTGGCAAGATGCATAACGCCATACCACGCGACGGCAAGATAGTCTTCGCCGTGCCTGCCGACAAGAAGGAGGAGGTGAAGGCCGACTGGAACATATTCGCCGCACAGGTGGAGGACGAATACCACGTGACCGACACCAACATGAAATGGTCGCTTGAGAGCTGCGAAGCCCAAAACGTGATGCCGGAGAAGGTGAGCGACAACCTCATCAACGCGCTGCAGGCGGTAGACAACGGCGTGTTCGCCATGTGCCAAGACGAGGAACTGGCTTGGATGGTGGAGACGTCAAGCAACGTGGCAAGCGTGCAGAGCGAGGCCGGCAAGGTGGTCATCGTGAGCTCGCAACGCTCTAACGTGACGTCGAACCTCACCAACATCTGCAACACCGTGAAGGCCACTTACGAGCTGGCCGGAGCCGACGTGGAGCAAACCGACGGCTATCCCGCTTGGCAGCCGAAACACGGCTCTGAGCTTCAGCGCATCGTGAAAGAGGCTTACAAGAAGCTCTTCGGCAAGGAGCCCGTGGTGAGAGGCATACACGCCGGACTGGAGTGCGGACTGTTCTCAGAGAAATATCCTGACCTCGACATGGTGTCGTTTGGCCCGACGCTCCGCAACGTGCATACGCCCGACGAGTGTCTCTACATACCAACGGTGCAGATGGTTTGGGACCACTTGCTCGAGATTCTGAAAAACATCCCAAAGAAGTGATGCGCAGGCTTACCACTTTGGCCTTGGGCGCCTGCATGGCCCTTGCCACTATGGCCACGGTCTCCTCGTGCGGCGAGGCCCATACGGCGAAGTCGCACGCCAAGGAGTTCATGGAAGGGCAGATGGCGCAGGCCGGCGTCGACTACATCACGTGGTCAGAGCTCGACTCCACCAAGCATCTCACCGACTCGGCGCTGCAGGTGATGCGCGCCACGGCGGTGAAGGCAAGGCTGGTGAAGCCCGGCGCCACATATCAGCGGCCCACGGCAAAGCTCAACTTCATATCCTTGAGATACGCCATAGACAAGGACACGCTCATGGCGACGTTCTATCTCGACGACAAGCTCACGGGCATCGTAGGCGTGAAAGCCAACCCCGTGGTGAAACCATAGACTGGGCCTGAGGGCAACAAAATATAGAATAGGAGGTAAACATCCGTTAGTGGTGTTTACCTCCTATTTTTTTTGCAAATAAGACATGTTATTGCCGCGAATGGCTACATTATTTAGATTTTTCTGTACATTTGCATACGAAACGTGTTCTTTATTGGAACATAAGCAGTACAGACAGTCATCAAGGACGACATTACTATTATTATATAAACATTATGTCATTATGAGAAAAACCATTCTTTCGCTTTGCATGGTCGTGGCAGCCTGCATGTCAGTATCGTGTTTCACCGCTTGCCGTGTTTCCGCATCCATATTCGCAAAACCGTTTTTTATGAAGAGACTGATTTTTACATTCCTCGCCATGCTGGCCTTTTCAATAGGCATTAGCGCCCAGGCAAACAATGGCATACCACAGGCCAACGTGTCGCACCTGAAGTTTCAAGGCATTCCCATCACGGGAAGCATGAAATCTTTTTGCCAGAAGTTGCTGCAGAAAGGCTATAAATATGAAAGCCCCAACCTCTCTAAGACGTTGACCGGGAAATACATGGGCAGGAAGGTGAGGCTGTATGTCAACCAACATGAAGGGACGGTTTATTCCGTAGAGGTGGATTTCCTTTTGAAAACGAAGTCGGAGGCCGACGACCTGTGGCAGCAATTGATTGGCGGACTGCGCCTGAAATACCCAAGACTGCAAGAAGACACCGAGCACAGCGGATGGGGAACAGACCCGTCGGGCGATTGCGTTGACGCGTATGTGGCGCAAGTTCCAAGGGGCACGAGAGGACAAATCGACTGGAAGAACATGTTGGGCGAGTTCACCATCAACCTGCACGAACTGGTGATGGGCGACTATTCTTACCTGCTCGCGTTCTACTATATCGACGAATACAACAACCCTGAATGGAAAGACGCGCGGAAGCAATACTTGAAAGACCGCAAGGCGAAGTTGGCTTTGTAATCTAACGGTCGCGTGACGCGCGTTGACGCCCGTGATTAACCTACTCATAATTAAAATATCACACTCTCCTATTGGTTTATCTAAACAACAGAATGACTTTCAAGAATAATTTTCGCTAAATAGTTTTTGCAGTTTGAAACTTCTAATACAAGGTTATGGAAATAGTAATAGGATTAATCATAGGGCTTGCCATTGGCTTTTTAGTTGGCAAACTGCTGACGGCAAAGTCGGCAGGTGAGGAAAAAACGCAACTCATAGCCAAGACGCAGGTGTTGACTTCGGAAAACCAGATGCTGAAGGAGAATCAAGCCAAGCAGGTGAATGACTTGAAACTCCAGATGCAGAACGAGCGGCAATATGCCGCGAAGCTCCGGGAGGAGAGCGACCGGCAATGGGAGCAAAAGCTGGAGGCTCTGCGGCAAGACATGAGGCGCTTGACGGCGGAGCAGCAGAAGGACGCAGCCGAACAACTCGCGGCCAAACAGTCGGCCTTGCAAGAGAACAACCGCTTGCAGATGGACGAACTGCTGAAACCTATCAAGGAGCAATTCGCCGATTTCAAGAAGTCGGTGGAGCAGAGCCGCACAAGCAACGAGGTGAATAAGAAGGAACTGCAAAACACCTTCGAGGCTACGATGCGCCTCTTCCAGCAAGAGCAGCAGCAAGCCGTGGCAAACCTAAAGGAGCAAACGCTGAAGATTGGCACCGACGCGGCAAACCTGACACGCGCGCTAAAAGGCGACAGCAAGATGCAGGGCGACTGGGGCGAGATGGTCTTGGAGACTATCTTGGAGAACAGTGGCTTGCGAAAGAACGAGGAGTTTTTTATCCAGGAGAACACCAAGGACGAGAACGGCAAGAACTTCCGCCCCGACGTCATCGTGCGATTCCCTGAGGGCAGAAGCGTGGTCATCGACTCTAAGGTATCGCTGACCGCGTATAGCGATGCCCTGGCCGCCGACAACGACGCCGACCGTGAGCGTCTCATGAAGGCACACGCCCTGAGCGTGCGCAAGCATATCGACGAGCTTGCCGAGAAGGATTACTCTAAGTTGGTGGACGATGCCATCGGCTTCGTATTGATGTTCATACCCAACGAGACGAGCTACATTGCGGCCATGAAGCAGCAGCCCGACCTCAGCCGGTATGCCTACCAGAAGAAAATAATAATAATCTCGCCGAGCAACCTCCTCATGGCGCTCCAACTCGCCTACAACCTTTGGCAATATGACCGTCAGAACAAGAACGTGGAGAAGATAGTGAAGACCGCCGCCGACCTGTACGACAAGGTAGTGACGTTCGAGGATTCGTTTACCGGCATTGGCGACTTGATAACCCGACTGTCGGGAACGTTCGACAAGGCCAGGAAGCAGCTCTACGATGGCACCGGCAACGTGATGCGAAGGGTGGAGAGCTTGAAGGGACTTGGCGTCACGCCAAAGAAGCAAATCAAGGGGTTGGAGGAGTAGCCTCGCCGGCCAAGCAGGCTTTTATGTTCCTCATAAGTCCTTCATATTTGGCGCGCTTCACGGCAGAGCCTTTGAAGAGCCTGCGATAATCTTCCTCCGACAGGTTTTCCCATTTTTGTCGCGTCATCGCCAACAGCTCCTCACGCGGCTGGAGCAGCGGCTCAGTGCTGGGCTTGGCGAAACGGTTCCACGGACAGGCACGCTGACAGCGGTCGCAACCATAGAACGTGTCGCCCATGGCGGCCTTGGCGTCGACGGTCAACTCGCCACGGTTCTCTATGGTCTGGTACGACAGGCACAGCCTCGCGTCGAACCTCGTGATGTCGCCATAGCCTTCCACGCACGTTGCCGGCAGGCTGAGGGCGTGGGTTGGACAAGCGTCAACGCAACGGTGGCATGTGCCGCAACGGTTGGGCAATGGCTCGTCGGGCGGAAGTTCGACGGTGACAAACAGTTCGCCGAGGAAGAACTCGCTGCCCGCGTGGGGGATAATGAGCTGCTGGTTCTTGCCTATCCATCCCAGTCCGGCTCGGACGGCCCAATAACGCTCCAGCACGGGAGCCGTGTCGACGAAAGCGCGATAATCGGCAATGCCGACGGTGGCGGCAAGCTGGCGCAACTTCTGCTTCACGATGTCGTGATAATCAAGTCCTAAGGCGTAGTCGGCGATTTGCGGCTCGCCCTCGGGCAGTCGGCGGGCTGGGAAATAGTTTTGGGCTACCACCACGATGGTCTTGACGCCTGGCATGAGCAGGCGCGGGTCGAATCGCTTGTCGAGATTATTGCCAAGATACGCCATGTCGGCGTTACGGCCATCGGCAAGCCAGCCGAGGTAATGCCGCCTCATGGCCTCGCTCACGGGCTCGGCCCTGGCAAACCCACAAACGAAAAAGCCGAGGCGTGAGGCTTCGGCTTTTATCTTGTCTTTAAGTGATATACTTGTGAGCATCAATTTCTCGTTTGTAACGTTAACACTTCAAACACGCCACGACAACCATTCCACGACTTATTCAAAGGTCTTGAACTCGTAGCCTTGGCTTTTCAGCCACGCGAGGCTCTCGGGCAGGGCCGTGCGCAACTTGTCTATCGCCTTCAGCGAGTCGTGGAACGTGATGATGGAACCGTTGCGGGCATATCGCTTCACGTTGTTTACCACGTCTTGCGCCGTCATCCACTTGGAATAGTCGCGCGTGACGAGATCCCACATTATTATCTTGTAATATCGGTTTACCCACCAATACACGTCCGACTTCATCCATCCGTGTGGCGGCCTGAAGAGATGCGCCTTTATCAGCTCGTTGGCCATCGACACGTCTTGCCCATAGGTTATGGCCATGTGCTTCAAGCTGCCGAGGTGGTGGAAGGTGTGGTTACCCACCTGGTGTCCCTCCTCCACTATCCGGTTGTAGAGGTCGTGGTATCTCAGCACGTTCTCACCCACCATGAAGAACGTGGCCTTAGCGCCATATTCCTTCAAGGTGTCGAGGATAAACGGTGTCGACTCTGGTATGGGCCCGTCGTCGAAGGTAAGGTAAACGGAGTGGTCGTGCCGGTCCATTCGCCAAACGGCCTTTGGGTAAATCCAGCGCAACCACTTCGCCGGTTGCTCGATAAACATTGTCTGGCAGTGTGTTATTGCTGAGGCATCGTGCCGCCCTGCGCCATGTAGCGGGCGTAGAGACGCTGCATCGTGGCCTGTTGCTGCTTGGCGAGCTTGGCGTCGAAGAGCTTGGTCACCTCAGTGGTCTGGTCCATGATAGACAGCTGCGTCAGCACGTCGCGGGCCGACTGCTGGAAGCGGATGCCCTGCAAGCTGAGATAATAGTTGACATATTGCTCAGCCACGCTGAACACCTCCTTGTCAAGCTTCGTGGCGTTGGCCTTGTCGCCAACGAGGGCGTAAGCCTTGGCGAGGTCAGAGCCGCCCGACATGTAGTTGATCGGCACGTTATACTCAGGTATCTCCTTCATGGCCTTGGCCAGGGCCTTCTTGGCGAGGTCTTTCCTGCCATCGGCTATGAGGTGCAGGGCAAGCGTGGCGAAGAGGCGACGATGGGTATAGCACATCCTCATCACGGTCTCGTCGATATACAGCCCCGGCTTCGAGAGGCCACCATAGCGGAAGCGTTCCATCATGTTGTGATAGGTGGTCATGGTGTCGAAGTTCTTGGCCCCCGGCACGTTCGTTGTGAACGGCGTGATGCGGTTGGCAAGGCCTTCCTGCACGAAGTTGTCGCCGAGGTTCATGAAGTTCTCCTCGCCCACGGTGATAGCCACATAGAGCGGGCGTGTCCAGTTGCACTGGGCAATCATCTCCAGCATCATGAGGTCGTTCTTGTAGAGGGCATTCTTGCCCTTGAGCGAGATTACCATGCGGTCGGGTATGGTGTCTGATGCCATCATCATGCCGCTCTTGTGCACCGCGTTCTTGTCAATGGTCACGAACACGGTGTCGGTCGGGATGACATGGAAGTCTTGATTCTTTGAGCGCACCCAGTACTTGAGGACGTTCTTCAGCTCAAACGGGTCGTTGCCAAACTGCGCCTTGGCCTGTGCCGGATTCTGCTTGTAGAACTGCTTAATCTGGTCCTTGAGCGACGGCTGCACCTCGATATACTCGTTTGTTCCCGAGCAATAGTCGAGCCTTGGCCACGTGATAGGCACTGCCGGCGAGTCGTAGGCCGGACGCTTCATCTGGTCGATATACCAGTCGGTCTGCAGGTAAGAGAGGTTGCAGACGCGCGCGTCGGTCCTCACGCCCTCGGTCTCCTGGTTGTACCAGAGCGGGAAGGTATCGTTGTCGCCATTGGTAAACACTATCGGGTTGCCCTTGTCTTGCAGCGACATGAGGTAGTTGCTTCCGAAGTCGCGGCAGGTGTACCTGCCAGAGCGGTCGTGGTCGTCCCACGTCTGCGACACCATCTGCAGAGGCACGAGCAGGCAGAGCACGCCGATTACGGCGGCGAGAGCCACGCGGTTCATCTTCACGCGCTTGCCCAGCAGGTCGTAGAGTGCGGCCACGCCCATGCCGCACCAGATGGCGAAGGCATAGAACGAGCCGGCGTAAGCATAGTCGCGCTCTCGAGGCTGCACCGGTGTCTGGTTGAGGTACACCACGATGGCGAGACCTGTCATGAAGAAGAGGAAGAACACCACCCAGAACTGGCGTATGCCGCGACGACCGCGGAACGCTTGCCAGAACAGGCCGATGAGACCAAGGATGAGAGGCAGGCAATAGAACGCGTTGTGTCCCTTGTTGCCGCCAGGGTTGGTCACGGGGTCATAGGCTTGCAGGTCCTTCGGCAACTTCGACTGGTCGCCAAGGCGCGCGTTGTCGATGAACGGTATGCCGGTAATCCAGTTGCCATGCTCCAACTCGCCGTTGCCCTGGATGTCGTTCTGCCGACCGGCGAAGTTCCACATGAAGTAGCGCCAGTACATGAAGTTGCACTGGTAAGAGAGGAAGAACTGTATGTTGTCTATCTGCGACGGCACCTTCACGGTCATCTGCTCACCGCAGCGGTCGTAAGACACGTCGGTGCCATCCACGCCACCCATCCACGACTCATAGTCCTGCGCGTGGCTGGAGTCGTACATGCGCGGGAAGATCATGTTTTGCGCGTACACATACTTGTCCTTGTGTGTCACCACGAAGTAGGAGTCCTTCTCGTCTTTCGACGCCTTCTCCTTTCGGCTGTAGACTGGCGCGCCCGATTTCATCACGGGGCGGCACATGTCGCCATCTTGCTTCAACGCCACCTGCGAGGTGTAAGCCTGGCCATAGAGCAACGGGCGGTCGCCATACTGGTCGCGGCTGAGATATGAGCCAAGGGTGAAGATGTCCTCGGGCGAGTTCTGGTCCATTGGCGGATTAGCCACCGAACGGATTACTATGACGGCATAAGACGAATAGCCTATCATCAGCATGAGCATGCAGAGCAGGGCGGTGTTCTTGAAACGGGAGGTAACGAGATACACGGGCTTCTTCTCGACAATCTTCTTGCGGTTGAGCAGGAAGGCTACCACGGCGAGCACGATGACGCCAACGATGAACGCCGACCAGCCATAGCCATAGAACGGTATGCCGATGAGGGCGAAGGAGAGCAGGAACGAGATGTTCTCGCGCTTTTTGCTTCTCGCGGCGAAGCTCTCGTAGATGGCCCAGATGGTGCATCCCACGAGGCAGGCTATATATATAATGAGTCCGGTGTTGAACGGCAGGTGCAGGGTGTTGACGAAGAACAGCTCAAACCATCCGCCCACGGTCACGATGCCCGGCACCACGCCATAGAGCACGGCGGCGAGGATGACGAAACTGACGCAGAGGGCAATGAGCGAGCCCTTCACCTCCACGTCGGGGAACCGCTTGTAACAATACACCAGCACGATGGCGGGAAGGCACAAGAGGTTGAGCAAGTGTACGCCGATGGAAAGGCCGGTCATGTAGAATATCAGCACGAGCCAACGGTCGGAGTGAGGCTCGTCGGCATGGTCTTCCCACTTGAGGATGAGCCAGAACACCACCGCGGTGAACGCGGACGAGTAGGCATACACCTCTCCCTCGACGGCTGAGAACCAGAACGTGTCAGACCATGTGTAGATAAGAGCACCCACCATGCCCGAAGCCTCGATGGCAATCAGCTTGGCAAGGCTCATCTCGCCCCAGTCTCTCACGATGAGCTTGCGCGTGAGGTGCGTGATGGTCCAGAAGAGGAACAGGATGGTTGTGGCTGAAAGAAGCGCCGACATGGTGTTCACCATTCTGGCCACCTGCGACGGGTCGCTCGCGAAATGGGAGAAGAGGTTGGCGGTGAGCATGAAGAACGGTGCCCCTGGCGGATGGCCGATTTCCAGCTTGTAGCCTGTGGTGATAAACTCAGGGCAGTCCCAAAACGAGGCTGTCGGCTCAATGGTAGACACGTATGTGAAGGCGGCTATTACGAAAGCCACCCAGCCAAGCACCGTGTCCACTAAACGGTATTGTTTCATCTTTACCTTATAAATACTGTTGAGTTATTGCAATAGTTCCGTGCAAAGTTACTCAAATTATCACAGTTGGCAAATATAATATGCCCCAAAATGCCACCTTACCTTTTTTTAACCAAAATAGGGTCTTCCACAAATTTGGCGTGATGGCACAATGCCTCGTATTTCCCCATGCATCCACATTGGTTGCGGACGGCCCCTAACCATCCCTACCCGCCCCTGCAAAGCAGACGATGCACCTCTGTTAAATTGGGTAATAACATTTTACAAATGGTCGCCTGAGAATCGATTTTTTTCAACCAAGCAGTCGCTTGCGTGGAAATGACGCGATTATGGGTCGTTTTGGTAAATTGCTGATTATCACCGCGTTACAATTTTGATGGTTTTTACGCGTGGAAAAAGCGCCGAATTAGCATCGCCGTTACGGTGCAATCGCGTCGCCGTTACGGTGTAATCGCATCGCCGTTACGGTGTAATCGCATCGCCGTTACACTGTAATCGCGTCGCGATTGCACCGTAACGGCAATAGAAAATGGCCAAAAACCGACCTGCGGCATTTTCAAATGGCTAAAGGCTACCCTTTTCCCGCTCTAAATGCACCTGTTCCCAAGTGTTAAATTTCGGCAATAATATTTTACAAATCAACGTGGGTGCAGGTATCAGTTATTTCTTGTCTTCAAGAAGCATTAGACAAGTTTTTCGATGCACCACGCGAATCCCATGGCGGTGCGCTTGCCGTTGTCTTGGAAGTGGTTGCCGGGGTTCATGTGCAGTTCGGTGTCCACGCCTTGGCCCGCCAACAAGTCGCGTAGCCGGTTCATGCAGTCGTTTACCGTTGCCATGATGGCCGTCTTGGAATGGTGCTCTCGGTCGCCCAGGCTAAGATACACATGAGGCGCGAGCGACGGATGCGACGCGGCATAGCCGAGCCAATCCTTGTACCACACCGATGGCGACGCTGCCACTATGGCGCCAAACGGCAGGCGCGTGCCGGCCCATAGCGAGAAGAGCCCCGCCAAGGAGTAGCCCCCCAGCACCACGCGCGAAAGGTCGCCTTGTGCCAGTGCGTCGCCACTTAGGAATCGCGATTGCTCCTCGATGACCGACGTTATCTTGTCAAGAGTGGCTTGCGCGCCGTCGCCGAACGGAGTCTTGCCGAAGACGGGAGGCGCGGGCCACGGCGTCAGCTCTTCGTTCCACTTCTTCACGCGTATTGCCACGAGGCGGAAGGGCAGGGGAGAGTGGGCGCGCAGGTAAGCGGCCTCCGTCTCCAGCTCCTCCATGTCGTGGCTGTCCACGGGCTGCACGAGCAGCACCCTTGGGTTGTCGTCGGAGACGATGGTCAGGCTGTCCATGGCTATTTGTTGAGTTTTAGTCCTATCTTTTTAACAGTCGGCAAAGTTACAAAAAAATATTATCCACATCTTTATCGTCTCCCATCTTTTATGTATCTTTGCATAAGATAATACACAATTGATATTTAATGAAGGAATTTGAATACTCCGAGGCCGAGGCCAGCAAGGCGGAGACCGCCATCCTCGTGGGACTGGTGACTCCGACGCAGGACGAGGCCAAGACGACAGAATATCTCGACGAGCTGGAATTTCTCGCCGATACCGCCGGCGCCGTTATCGTGAAGCGGTTCACCCAGAAGGTGGGCGGCCCCAACCAGACATCCTACGTGGGCAAGGGCAAGCTGGAGGAGATACACCAGTATATCAAGGACGAGGAAGATAACGACCGCGAGATAGGCATGGTCATCTTCGACGATGAGTTGTCGGCCAAGCAGCTGCGCAACATCGAGAACGAGCTGCACGTGAAGGTTCTCGACCGCACGTCGCTCATCCTCGACATCTTCGCCATGCGCGCCCAGACCGCCAACGCCAAGACACAGGTGGAGTTGGCGCAGTATCGCTACATGCTGCCACGCCTGCAGCGAATGTGGACCCACCTTGAGCGTCAGGGCGGCGGCTCGGGATCGGGCGGCGGCAAAGGCTCCGTGGGATTGCGCGGACCTGGTGAGACGCAGCTCGAGATGGACCGCCGAATAATCCTGAACCGCATGTCGCTGCTGAAGAAGCGCCTGGTGGAGATAGACCGCCAGAAGACCACGCAGCGCAAGAACCGCGGGCGGCTCATTCGCGTGGCCCTCGTGGGCTACACCAACGTGGGCAAGTCGACGCTGATGAACCTGCTGGCCAAGAGCGAGGTGTTCGCCGAGAACAAGCTCTTCGCCACGCTCGACACCACCGTGCGCAAGGTGGTGATAAAGAACCTGCCATTCCTGCTCGCCGACACCGTGGGCTTCATACGCAAGTTGCCCACCGACCTCGTCGACTCGTTCAAGTCGACGCTCGACGAGGTGCGCGAGGCCGACCTGCTGCTTCACGTGGTGGACATCTCGCACCCCGACTTCGAGGAGCAGATACAGGTGGTAAACTCCACGCTGAAAGACCTTGAGTGCGCCGACAAGCCGACGATGCTCGTCTTCAACAAGATAGACAACTACAGCTGGACGGAGAAAGACCCCGACGACCTGACGCCGGTGAGGAAGGAGAACATCTCGCTCGACGACTTGAAGAAGACGTGGATGGCCAAGCTCAACGACGACTGCATCTTCGTGTCGGCGAAAAACAGGGACAACATAGACGAGTTCAGGGACGTGCTCTACAGGAAGGTGAGGGAGCTGCACGTGCAGAAATACCCTTACAACGACTTCCTCTATCCCGAGGAGGAATAAAACCGGGCCTGCTTCCGGAACCGAGGCGGACAAATAAACAAAAACATTATGGCATACAGGTCTTTAACCGAAGAGGAAATAAACGTTCTCGACGACAACGGCTGTTGGGCCGAGAACTGGGACAACGTCAAGGTGAGCGACGACTTCGCTCCCAAGTACATGCGACACGTCATGCTCTACGGCGATGTCGCCATAGGCAGTTTTGAAAAGAACATCGAGGTGTCGCCTGGATTCCTCAAGCATTCGGGCATCTGCAACGCCACGCTGCGCAACGTCAGCGTGGGCGACAACTGCCTGATAGAGAACATAGGCAATTATATCAACAACTACACCATCGGCAACGATTGCTACATCTCCAACGTCTCCACCATGGAGACCACCGAGGGCGCGACCTTCGGGCAGGGCAACCTCATATCGGTGCTCAACGAGGTGGGCGACGGCAACGTGGTGCTCTTCGACGGGCTCAACAGCCAGATAGCCGCGCTCATGGTGAAGTATGATCGCGACCGTGGGTTCTGGGCCGCCATGCGCCGGCTCATAGGAGAGGACATCAAGGCCACCTCGCCCGACCGTGGCACCCTGGGCGACGGGGTGAAGATAGTGAACACCAAGGAGATAACCAATACCGTCATAGGCGAGGAGTGTGAGGTGAACGGCGCGGCAAGGCTCAGCGACGTCACCATTCTATCGGCGCCGGAGGCCACCGTCTACATCGGCACGGGCGTCATCTGCGAAAACTCCATCATCAGTCACGGCTCAAGCCTCATCAACTCGGTGAAGATGCAAGACTGCTTCGTGGGCGAGGCGTGCAAGATAAGCAATGGCTTCACGGCAGCGCAGAGCGTGCTCTTCGCCAACTGCTACATGAGCAACGGCGAGGCGTGCGCCGCCTTCTGCGGACCGTTCACCGCCAGCCACCACAAGAGCTCGCTGCTCATAGGCTCGCAGTTCAGCTTCTACAACGCCGGCTCGGCGACCAATTTCTCGAACCACGCCTACAAGATGGGACCGCTCCACTGGGGCGTGCTCGAAAGAGGCACCAAGACGGCAAGCGGCGCCTACCTGCTCATGCCGGCCACGATAGGCACCTTCAGCGTGTGCTTCGGCAAGCTGATGCACCATCCCGACACACGCAACCTGCCGTTCTCGTATCTCATAGCCTACGGCGACACCATGTATTTGTCGCCGGGACGCAACATAACCACTGTGGGCCTCTACCGCGACATACGCAAGTGGCCCAAGCGAGATGTCAGGCCCAAGGGCACGAGGAAGAGCATTGTCAACTTCGACTGGCTCTCGCCCTTCTCCGTGGGGGAGATAATAAAGGGAAAGAAAATTCTCGAAGACCTGCAAGCCGCGTCGGGCGAAGACGTGAGCTCATACAACTTCCACGAGTATGTCATCCACGCCTCGTCGCTGCGCAAGGGCATAAAATACTATGACATAGCCCTGCGCATATACATGGGGGCCGTGCTAAAGCGCGTGCTAAAGCGCGACCCGACGCTGGCTCCGCCCGCCACCGAGGTGGGACTGGGCGACTGGAACGACCTCTCGGGCTTGCTCTTGCCGGCAAGCGAGGAGCAACGTCTTGTCAGCGACATCAAGAGCGGGGAGCTCGACTCAATAGAAGGTGTCACCGCCCGCCTGACCGACATCGACAACCATTACCGCGAATACCAGTGGGCGTGGACATACCGCCTCATCCTGGACTATTACGGTCTGAAGGAACTCGACGCCGACAGTGCCGAGAGCATCAGGCGCGACTACGTGACCGCGCGCAGGACGTGGATTGCCGAGATAAGAAAGGACGCGGAGAAGGAGTACCGGATGGGCGACGTGGACCAGGAGGTGCTCGACAACTTCATCTCGCAACTCGACCATGAGGTCGACTTCGAGAGCTAAGGCTGCCCGTGAGGCAAAAGATTATCATCATACGAGACACATATTTACACATTATATTATATGAAACATTTGAGGACACTTCTTTGTGTGCTTGTCGCCGCGCTCGCCGTGAGCGTCCAGGCGCAGAAGAGTTACCATTACTCAACGGTGGCGGGCGACCCGATGCACGCTCGTGTCTATACCCTCGACAATGGATTGAAGGTCTACATGAGCGTCAACCGTGAGACGCCGCGCCTTCAGACATATATCGCCGTGAAGACAGGCTCGCGCAACGACCCTCCTGAGACCACGGGCCTGGCCCATTACCTGGAGCATCTCATGTTTAAGGGAACCACGCATTTCGGCTCAAGCAACGTGGCGGCTGAGGCCCCGCTGCTCGACACCATAGAGTGTCGCTTCGAGCGTTATCGCCACATCACCGACCCCGTGATGAGGAAGAAGGCTTACCACGAGATTGACTCCATATCGCAGCTGGCCGCCAGGTATAACATCCCCAACGAGTATGACAAGCTCATGGCGAGCATTGGATCGCAAGGCAGCAACGCCTACACCTCGGAGGATGTCACGTGCTATGTGGAGGACATCCCGGCCAACGAGATAGACTCCTGGGCCAAGGTGCAGGCCGACAGGTTCAAGAACATGGTCATACGCGGCTTCCACACTGAGCTGGAGGCGGTGTATGAGGAATACAACATCGGCCTTGGCAGCGATAGCGAGAAGCAGATACAGGCCATGAGCAAGAAGCTCTTCCCAGGTCATCCTTATGGCACGCAAAGCACCATCGGCACGCAGGAACACCTGAAGAACCCTTCCATAACCAACATAAAAAACTATTTCCATCGCTACTACGTGCCAAACAACGTGGCGATATGCCTTGCCGGCGACTTCGACCCCGACAAGACCATTGCCATCATCGACAAGTATTTCGGCGACTGGAAGAAGAACGACAACCTCTCTTATCCGCAATACGCTCCGTTGAAGAAGCTCATGGCGCCTGTCGACACCACCGTCGTGGGCCTTGAGGCTCCCAACGTGTTCATGGCGTGGCGCACCGATGCTGCCGCGTCGGCCCAGCAAGACACGCTATCCGTTATAAGCTATTTGCTCAGCAATGGCAAGGCCGGACTCTTCGACTTGGACCTCAACAACCCGATGAAGGTGATGGGCGCAAGCGCGCAACTGTCGTCAAACCACGATTATGGCATGTTCTACCTTTATGGCTTGCCAAAGGAGGGACAAGACACCAAGGAGGTGAGGCGGCTCATGCTCGGCGAGATTGAGAAGCTGAAGAAGGGCCTGTTCTCCGATGACCTCTTGCCGTCGGCGGTGAACAACATGAAGCTGAAATATTACCAGTCGCTGAGGAAAAACGATGAGCGCGCCGACCGCTTCGTTAATGCTTTCATCAACGACAAGCAGTGGGACGACGAGGTCCACTCTCTCGACCGCATTGCCAAGATGACGAAGAGCCAGATAGTGGACTTCGCCAACAGGTTCTTCACCGATGGCTACGTCACCGTGTTCAAGGCCCAAGGCAACGACACCACTATTCACAAGATAGAAAAGCCGCACATAACACCTATCCCGACCAACAACGACAAGCAGAGCGAGTTTCTGAAAGAAATCGTCAATGCCAAGCCGGAGCCCATACAGCCCAAGTTCGTTGACTTCAAGCGCGACCTCACGGTGGCCCGAACGAAGAAAGGCCTCGACTATCTGTATAAGAAGAATACGAGCGACGACATCTTCTCCCTGACTTATCACTTCCCGTTCGGAACGGAGAGCGACAACCAGTATGCCATTGCCGCCGACTATCTCTCGTATGTCGGCACCGACAAGTTGAGCAACGAGAAGATACAGCAGCTGTTCTTCAAGCTCGCGTGCAGCTATAACGTGAGCGTTGGCGACGACGCCATCAACGTCACCCTCAGCGGTCTCAACTCCAATATGCCAGAGGCCGTGAGACTGCTTGAAAGCGTCATGCAGGGTGCCAAGGCCGACAAGGAAAGCTACGACAAGTATGTCGGCATAGTGCTGAAGACGCGCGCAGACGCCAAGAGCGAGCAGCGCGCCTGTTTCTCAGCCTTGAAGCTTCTTGGCCAATATGGCACTTACAACCCTCAGCTCAACGACATGTCGGAAAGCCAATTGCGCTCTGCCGACCCACAGGCGTTGCTCAACAAGCTGAAAGACCTCAACCGTTACCAAGCCATGGTGATGTATTTCGGCCCGTCTGATATGAAGACCGTAGACCGCATCGTGAGCTCTGCCCATGTCACGCCAAGGAAACTTGCCGCCGCTCCGTTGTCAAGGCCTTACCTCCACCAGCTTACCAAGGAGACAGAGGTTTGGGTGGCTCCTTATGATGCCAAGAACATCTACATGACAATGTACCATGACGAGGGCAAGAAGTGGACACCGGAGAAGGCGGCCATAGAACTTCTCTTCAACGAGTATTTCGGTGGCGGCATGAACACCATCGTGTTCCAGGAGCTGCGCGAGGCGCGTGGCTTGGCTTATTCGGCTGGCGCTTACTATTCTGCTCCATCTAATCACCCTTATAAGGACACCGAGAGCTTCACCACTTCCATCATAACCCAAAACGACAAGATGATGGACTGCGTGAACGAGTTCAACAACCTGCTCAATGACACGCCGGCACGTGAGGCAGGCTTCAAGTTGGCGCAGCAGAGCTTGATGAAGTCGCTTGCTACAGCCAGGACCAACTATGAGAACGTGTTCTGGAGATGGATTGACGCCAAGAAGAAAGGCATCGACTACGACCTCCGTCAAAAGATTTACGAGACCTTGCCAAAGCTGACGCTCAACGATGTCATCAACTTCGCGCGAGAGAACATCGCCAACAAGCCTTATCGCTATCTCATTCTTGGCGATGAGAAAGACATCGACATGAACGCGCTTCAGAAGTTGGGAACGGTGAGGAGGTTGAGCACGGAAGAAATCTTTGGATACTAATACGTTTGATTAAACATACAAGCGGCAGGAATTAGATAGACAACATATAATATTATACAATAAACATTTTATATTATGGCTAAACCAGTTGATTTTAAGTACGCTCCAATGTTCCAGCTTGGAGAGGACAAGACTGAGTATCGCTTGCTTACCAAGGAAGGCGTAAGCACGGCTGAGTTTGAGGGTAAGACTATCCTCAAGGTTTCCAAGGAGGCCTTGACCTTGCTCGCGCAGCAGGGTTTTCACGACGTGGAGTTCATGCTCCGTCGTGAGCACAACCTCCAGGTGGCAAAGATTTTGAAAGACCCAGAGGCTTCTGAGAACGACAAGTACGTGGCTCTCCAGTTCCTTCGCAACGCCGAGACTGCCGTAAAGGGCATCCTCCCATTCTGCCAGGACACTGGTACCGCTATCATCCACGGCGAGAAGGGTCAGCGTGTATGGACCGACTTCGAGGACGAAGAGGCTTTGAGCCGCGGTGTCTATAACACTTACACACAGGACAACCTCCGTTATTCTCAGAACGCACCTCTCAACATGTATGATGAGGTGAACACTCGTTGCAACCTCCCTGCACAGATCGATATCGAGGCTACAGAGGGCGACGAGTATCGCTTCGTGATGGTTGCCAAGGGTGGTGGTTCTGCCAACAAGACTTACTTTTACCCTATGACAAAGGCTACTATCCAGAACGAGGGCACACTCCTCCCGTTCCTCGTAGAGAAGATGAAGAGCCTCGGCACGGCGGCTTGTCCTCCTTACCACATCGCTTTCGTTATCGGTGGTACTTCTGCGGAGAAGAACCTCTTGACCGTGAAGTTGGCTTCCATCAAGTACTATGACGAGTTGCCTACCACTGGTGATGAGACAGGTCGTGCTTTCCGTGACATCGACTTGGAGAACAAGCTCCTCGTAGAGGCTCACAAGATCGGCCTCGGCGCACAGTTCGGCGGCAAGTACTTGGCCCACGACATCCGTGTCATCCGATTGCCACGTCATGGTGCCAGCTGCCCAATCGGTATGGGCGTAAGCTGCTCTGCCGACCGTAACATCAAGGCCAAGATCAACAAGGACGGTATCTGGTTGGAGAAGATGGACGACAACCCAACAGAGTTGATTCCAGAGGAGTTGCGTAAGCCAGGCGAGGGCGCCAAGGGCATTGAGATTGACCTCGACAAGGGTATCGACGCCGTTCGCGCCGAGTTGACCAAGTATCCTGTCAGCACACGTGTCAGCTTGAAGGGTACTATCATCGTGGCTCGCGACATCGCTCACGCCAAGCTCAAGGCTCGCTTGGATGCAGGCGAGGAGATGCCTCAGTACTTCAAGGATCACCCAATCCTCTATGCAGGACCAGCCAAGACACCGGAGGGCTATCCTTGTGGTTCAATGGGCCCGACCACGGCCAACCGTATGGATCCATACGTGGACGAGTTCCAGGATCACGGCGCAAGCTTGGTAATGATTGCCAAGGGTAACCGCACGCAGGTTGTCACCGACGCTTGTAAGAAGCACGGAGGTTTCTATCTCGGCACTATCGGTGGTGTTGCCGCCGTTCTCTCTCAGAGCTGCATCAAGAGCATCGAGTGCGTAGAGTATCCAGAGCTCGGCATGGAGGCAATCTGGAAGATAACCGTGGAGGACTTCCCTGCCTTTATCCTCGTGGATGACAAGGGCAACGACTTCTTCAAGCAGTTGAAGCCTTGGAAGTGCACTTGCTAAACATTCCGACAACTAAATAGGCGTGGGGCGGCCATGATGGTCGCCCCATCTTTTTATAACATGCTATATTATGGAGCAGGGCTTACAATGGACTCCCGACAAGTCGCAACAAGAGATTCTTGACATCATGAGTGGGCAACACCTCGTGCTCGCGCCTCCAGGGTGCGGCAAGACGCAGATCCTTGCCGAACGCATACGGCAGGCTCTCGCCAATGGGGTGAAGGCCGACGACATGTTGTGCTTGACGTTTACCAATCGTGCGGCGCGTGGCATGCGCGAGCGCGTGGACCTTAGGGTTGGGAAAGACAAGGCAGAGGATGTTTTCGTGGGAAATGTCCACAGGTTTTGTTCCCGCTTTCTTTTCGCCAACAACATAGTGCCGGCAGAGGCCGCCATCATAGACGATGATACCGTGGACAGCATCCTCGCGCAATACCTTAACGAAGATGAGGATGCGGTAAGGTCTGACTTCGGCAAGAGAAGGACGCATGCGCTGATAATGTTCTTCTCGCATTTCATGTACGATATCATCAATGGCGTGCCACGCGAGTTGCGCACGCACCCGGAATGTGTAACGAAAGAGGATGTGGCTTCCATGAAAGCATTGGCTAAAGCCGTGGGCAAGCCTTTCGACGCCTCGCTCATGATAGACCTTTACGATCATGCCGACTTCTATCTTGACCTCGTGTGCCAGCCTGTCTTCCCGCAACTTATGCGTTACCAAGCCACACAGTTGCTCATGAAGGCACGTTATGCGCACGCTTATGTGGCTTATAAGCGACAAAACAACTTGCTCGACTTTGAGGACCTGCTGCAACTTACTTATGACGCCCTTAGCAATGGCGACGACTATAAACGCTATGCATGGATTCAAGTGGACGAGGTGCAAGACCTCAACCCGCTGCAACTTGCCATAATATCCCAGTTGCGCGCCGAAAAAGGCTGTTGTGTCTATCTTGGCGATGAGCAGCAAGCCATATTCTCGTTCATGGGCGCTAAGCTCGCCACGCTCAACACCCTCAAGGAGCAGTGCGAGGGCAGGGTTCACCATCTTGGCATCAATCATAGGCAACCGCGAAATATCGTGGAGATGCTCAACGATTACGCCATAGCCAACCTGCGCTCCGACCCGGCTCTCCTTCCAGAGCCAAGCGACGCTGTCGTTGCCGATGACTCCAGCCTCCGTTTGTGCCGTTCGGATACGGTGACGACGGAGATTGACGATGTGGCGGCGTTGGCCCGGAAACTCGCAGAAGAGGACAACTCGAAGACAACGGCAATCGTTGTCAACTCCAATCGTGACGCCGACGCGGTCAGCGACCGCCTCCACAAGGTTGGCGTGCCTCATTTCAAGATTTCCGGCACCGACTTGTTCTCCACGCCAGAGGTGAAACTTCTCGTGGCTCACCTCAGTGTCGTGAACAATGAGCTTAACTCTCTTGCCTGGGTGCAGATATTGCAAGGGATGAAGGTCTGCGAGACGGCTGCCACGGCCCGAAACCTCGTGCATAAACTAAGGACGCTCGCCATCGCGCCAGCAGACTTGCTAAGTGGCGCGACAGATGACCACGACACTTATCTCAAACGATTCTTGCGAGCCTATGACAGTGGTGACATCGTAGTGTTTGACACGGAGACGACAGGGCTTAACGTCTTTGAGGACGACGTGATACAGATTGCCGCGGAGAGGATAAGGCAGGGCAAGGTCGTGGACAAGTTTTGCGTCTACTTGGAGACCATGCGCCCTATACCATTGATGCTTGGCGACATCGTTAACCCTATCATAGAGGAGCGCAAGCACAACAAGCTTTATCCGCCAGCAGAGGGGTTCAAGGCGTTTCTCGACTTCGCCAATGGCGCGCCGCTATTGGCGCATAATGCCGCGTTCGACTATCATATAATGTACTTCCGCCTGAAAGACTGCCTCCCCGATGCCGACTGGAAAGCCCTGCATCCTGTTTGCTTCGACTCGCTGAAGCTCATGCGTCTTATCCGCCCGGAGCTGAAGGCTTTCAAGCTAAAGTCGCTGCTTGCCGAATTGGGTTTGGAAGGAGAGAACTCTCACCTTGCCGATGATGACGTAAACGCCACGGTGTCGCTCGTGAACTATTGCCATGAAATGGGACTTGGCATAATCAAGAGGCAAGAAGAGTTCCTCGACAAGCCGACTGTAAAGTCGGTTGCCGACAAGCTTAGGCGCGACTATGGCGACATCTATTTCGCGGCGTGTGACAGGCTTTACGACAGGGTCATGGGCAGTGAGCCGGCTTTGACTGCCGAGATGAGCCGCTTTTATCATTTCTTGATAGATGAGAGGCGGATAAAACCAAACAGTAAAATCAATTACGTGTCGCGGTTTCTCGACAGTGACGTAATAAACCAAGCCGAGGAGCCATCGCTCAAGGAACAACTGGAGAACCACATCATGGAAATCAGCACGTTTAAGGAAGCTGACATCTGCGGCTCTTCATCGCTCAACGAAAAGGTGTTTGTCTCCACTATCCACAAGGCAAAGGGCCTGGAGTTTGACAACGTGATAGTGTTTGATGTCGTGGATGGCAGAATACCCAACTTCTATAACCTTAACGACGCGTCAGCCATGGAGGAAGACGCGAGAAAGCTCTATGTGGCGTTGTCGAGAGTCAGGCAACGGTTGTTCGTGTATTACAGTGGATGGTCGATGTCTATAAGCTATCCGCGACCGCAAACCGTGTCGCGCTTCATGAAATCCGTACAGGGGTTCTTCAAAACGAAAGAATGAACAATTTAGTGTAGTGTCACGACAAAAAAAAGCAGGCAGAAATCTCACGATTGCTGCCTGCGTATTGTGAATTACAATTAATTCCTCTTTTGTTTTGAGCTCGATTGAAGGTTTCCGCCTCACGGCGTCAACCAACTATCTTGCATCAAACTGTTACCTGAAAACTAAACTAATCTTTAACCTAAAAACTAAATACCTTTGAATCTAAAAAAAACAATCTATCAAAACCTAAAAACTAAAAACCTATATGAAAAATCTACTAACTTGTTCTGTTCTTTACTCTTGAGGTGTTACCCTCTTGATTACGTTTGCAAAGGTACGCATATATTCGATACCCTCCAAATCTTTTTGAAAGAAAATGCTATCGTTTTCTTTGTTTTTGACATAAATCAACATACTGTGTACGAACACACTTACGCTTTTTACGTTTGTTTGCTTTTGTTTCGTGTCATTTTGCATTTTGAAAGGTAACCTGTCGTGCGCCCATCCTGCTTCGTGTTGCCAATGGAGCGCAGCGCAAACATTTCTCAAGTAAGCTATATACAAAAAAACCGTAGGCACTTCACAGTGGCTACGGCAACTAAACATGTATAAAGTTACGAAAAATATTATTCTTTGTGGGTGGTGATGGATTCGAACCACCGAAGGCAAGAGCCAGCAGATTTACAGTCTGCCCCATTTGGCCACTCTGGTAACCACCCGAAGCTTTATTTCTCAAAAGCGATTGCAAAGTTAATGCTTTTGTTTCGATATAACGAACAAACCACGTGTTTTAACTTTTGTTTAACACTTCTCGTGCTCCACGTCGCTTTATTTGATGTCGCTTATGTTGAATGGCGTCTCTTGGTAGACATAATAGTCTATCCAGTTGCTGTAAAACAGGTTGGCCGCCGAGCGCCATCTCACCTTGTAGCCTTGCTCCGGGTCGTCGTCGCGATAATAATGTTGCGGCAGCGCCACGTCGTCGCGTTTGCCGAGGTCACGGTGATACTCGTTGTCGAGCGTGTTGGGCGCGTATTCCAAGTGGCCGAGTATGTAGAAGTCGCGGCCATGGCGCGAGCTGACGATGCTGACGCCGGCCTCGGGCGACTTGGCTATGATGTTTAGCTCTGGCACCTTCTCTATGTCGGCTTGCCTCACCTCGGTATGGCGTGAGTGTGGCATATAGAACAAGTCGTCGAAACCGCGGAATATGGGCAGTTGCTCGTCTGACGGGTATGTCTTGAATATGCCAAACTTTTTCATCGGCAGTTGATACTTGGGTATGCCGTAGAAATGATACAGTGCGGCCATGGCGCCCCAGCAGAGGTAAAGCGTCGACTGCACGTTGTGGCGTGCCCAGTCCACAATCTGGTTAAACTCTTTCCAATAGTCCACGTTCTCGTAGGGGATGGTCTCAACGGGCGCGCCGGTGACAATCATCCCGTCAAACTTTTGTTTCATCAGCTCTTCCGAGTCGCGGTAGAACATCATCATGTGCTCCACGGGCGTGTTTTTCGACGTGTGGCTCTTGAGCTTCATGAAGTAGATTTCCATTTGCAGTGGCGTGTTAGACAGCAACCTTATGAGGTCGGTCTCCGTTGTCACTTTCATTGGCATGAGATTGAGAATCACGATGCGCAACGGGCGAATCTGCTGCGAGTGGGCGCGCGTCTCGTCCATCACGAAGATGTTCTCTTTTTTCAGGAGGTCGATGGCCGGGAGCTTATCTGGAAGTCTTAAAGGCATTTCTTTTCTTTCTTTTCTTTATTCTAAAGCAAAATTACGAAAATAATGGTAGAAAGGTGAAGAAATGGATGTAAAAAAAAGAAGAGTTGTTTGGCTGACGCGACTTATCGTCACTGTCCGCAAACAACTCTTCTTGTGTCATCTTATATATAATATAATGTGTAAGCGTCGTTGGTTACCTTCTGCCGAACGATCCGCCACCGCCTCCGAATGAGCCACCAGAGTTGCCCCTGTTGCCAAAGGAACCGCCGCTGCGTCCGCCGAACGAGCTTGACGATGACGAGCGCGTTGGAGCCGAGAACGTGCGCGACGGACTGCTCTGCTGCGGCTTGAACGTCTCTCTTGGCGTGTCGTTGCGGCTGCCGAACGATCCGCTGCCGAACGAGTGTTCAGGCGTGCGGTTCACGGTTGAGCGGGTGCTGCTCTCGCGTGGCGTGCCAAACGAGCGGTTGCCGCCGCGCAGCGGGCTGCCGGTGCCGCCTTGCTGTCTCATGTTGCCGAAGGTGCGGTTGCCGAATGAGCGGTTGTCGTTCGGGCGGTTGCCGTTAGGCTTGAAGTCGCGTTGTGGTGCCTGTGCCCATGTGCGTTGTCCGTGGTGGTAGACAAACCCGGCGCCGTAGCGTCCGTTGTCCCAGTTGTGTCTCATTCCGCGGTGAGGGCCGCCGTCGCGCGGACCGTTCCAGCGGCGTCCATGATACCATGAGCGTCCGCCGTTGTGCATCCATGAGTGGCCGCCACTGTATGTCCACACGAAGTTGGGGCATCCGAAGTAGAAGAAGTCGCGGTGTGGGTATCGGGCGTAGATGCCGAAGTGCCAGTAGCCGCCGTTCCAGTAGAGTGGGCGATAGAAGTAGGAAGCGTCGACGTAGGCGCGATACTGCCAGTCGAGCAGAATGTAGCTCAGGTCGAGGTCCCTCTGCCTCCAGTAGGCACCGTAGAGGTCGTCGGCATTGTCGATACGCATCAGGTAGTCGAGGTTTATCTCATATGCGGCCTCATATTGTTGGTCGGTGAGGTTGAGCTCGTATGCCATCTTGTCAGTCAGGAAGAGAGCCTGATTGCGAGCCTGCTCGTAGCTCATGGCTGATATGCTCAGCGTGAATGTGAGCAAGAGCGCGAATGCTGTAAATAACCTTTTCATAGCTATATCGTTTTAGAATTGTCGTTCATGTTGTTTTTCATGTTGCAAAGTTATGATATAGTTTTCATAGTCAGCGTGGCTTTTCCCTATGTCGTGAGGGGGAAACCCCTACAAGGCGTTTCTTTCGGAGTTTTGCCGTTCGGTTTGCGGGTTGTTAGCCCTGTGCCCGTCCGTTATCCGAATGTCGGTGCCGTCACTCTTGCGACACAGGTTCCTCACTCGTGGTTTCTGGCTTGCGGTCGCTGAAGGTCAGTTCGTCCTTGTCGTCCGCCTTGTCCACGACGATGGTGTCGCCCTCGCTTGTCTCCTCCGAGAGTATCATCTCGGCTATTCCGTCCTCGATGTAGGTCTGTATGGCGCGTTTCAGTGGTCTTGCGCCAAACTGTATGTCGTAGCCCTTTGTCGCCACAAACTCCTTGGCCTTGTCGGTGAGCGAGATGGTAAGTCCCAGTTCTGCCACGCGCTTGTGCAGTCCGGCGAGCTCAATGTCTATTATCCGCTTTATGGCGTCGAGGTCGAGCTGGTCGAAGGTGATTATCTCGTCGAGACGGTTCAGGAACTCAGGCGAGAACTGCTTGGCGAGGCTCTTCTGTATTATGGAGCGCGCGTATTGCTTGTCCTTGCTGTCCATGTTGGCGGCGTTGGTTATGCCCCCTGCGTTGAATCCCACGCCCCGGCTAAACTCCTTCAGCTGGCGCGTGCCGGCGTTGGAAGTCATTATTATCACCGTGTTGCGGAAGTCTACGAGTCGTCCGTTGCCGTCTGTCAGCCTGCCCTCGTCGAGCACCTGCAGCAAGAGGTTGAACACGTTGCCGTGGGCCTTCTCTATCTCGTCGAGCAGCACGATGGAGTAGGGGTGACGCCTCACCTGCTCGGTGAGCTGTCCGCCCTCGTCGTAGCCCACGTATCCTGGAGGCGCGCCCACGAGTCGCGACACGTTGAAGCTCTCGGTAAACTCGCTCATGTCCACGCGTATCAGCGCGTCTTTCGAGCCGAACATCTTCTCGGCGAGCCGCTTGGCGAGGTAAGTCTTGCCCACGCCCGTCGGGCCTAAGAACATGAACGCGCCTATCGGGTGGTTGGGGTCTTTCAGGCCCACGCGGTTGCGCTGTATGGCTTTCACCATCTTCTCTATGGCACCGTCTTGCCCTATCACTACCTTCTTCAGCTCCGCGCCCATGTTGCGCAGCCTCTTGCCTTCAGCCTCGGCCATGCGTTGCACGGGTATGCCCGTCATCATCGACACCACAGAGGCCACCTCGCTCTCCGTCACCGTTTGGCGGGTCTGCGCCTCGTCTTTCTGCCACTCTTGTTGCATGCGGCGCAGGTCTTGCTCCAGTTCGGTTTGCTTGTCGCGATAGCTGGCGGCGAGCTCAAAGTTCTGCGCGCCCACGGCTTCTTGCTTTTTCTGCTTCACGGCCTCTATCTCGTTCTCCTTGTCGGTAATCTCCTGCGGCACCTTGGCGTTTCTCAGGTGCACGCGCGAGCCCACCTCGTCGATTATGTCTATTGCCTTGTCGGGCATGAAACGGTCGGTGATATACCTGTCGGCGAGCCTGACGGCCTCTTTCAGCGCGTCGTCGGTGTAGCTCACGTGGTGGTGCTCCTCGTAGCGCTCCTTGATGTTTGCGAGAATCTGCAAGGTCTCGTCCTTCGTCGTGGGCTCCACCATCACCTTCTGGAACCTGCGCTCCAGCGCGCCGTCTTTCTCTATCGACTTGCGGTATTCGTCCACCGTCGTGGCGCCGATACACTGTATGACGCCGCGCGCCAACGCCGGCTTCATGATGTTGGCCGCGTCCATGCTGCCCGGTGTGGATCCCGCTCCTATGATGGTGTGTATCTCGTCGATGAAGACGATGATGTTGGGGTTGCTTTCCAGTTCCTTGAGCAGGGCGCGAATGCGCTCCTCAAACTGTCCGCGGTATTTCGTGCCGGCCACGATGGCCGTCATGTCGAGGCTCACCACGCGCTTGCTGAAGAGCATGGGCGACGTCTTGTGGCCGGCTATGAGCTGAGCCAGGCCCTCCACTATCGCGCTCTTTCCCACGCCGGGCTCACCTATGAGTATGGGGTTGTTTTTCTTCCTGCGCCCCAAGATTTCCACCACGCGCTGTATCTCTTTCTCCCTTCCCACCACGGGGTCGAGCTTGCCTTCCGCCGCCGCCTTGGTGAGGTCTACCGAGAAGTTGTCTATCACGGGGGTCTTGCCGTTGCCTTGCGGTTGCGTTGCCGTGGCTTGCTGCCTTGCGTTGTCGTTGCCTTGCTTTGCCGATGGGTTGTCCTCGTCGGCATCGTCCATGTCCTCGTCGGGCAGGCCGATGCCGTCTTTCGTAGCGGGCTTGCTTAGCAGTCTGAGGGCCGTCTCATAGTCGAGGTCGTTCTTTTCGAGCACTTCCTTGGCCGCGTTGTCGGCATGGTCGTGCAGCATGGCGAGCAACAGGTGTTGCACGTCTACCAATTGCGTATGTTGCAGGCGGGCCTCCAGCACGGCAAGCCTCAAGATGTTGCTTGCCTGGTTGTTGAGCGCGAGTTCGCTGGTGTCCACGGGCTCGGCTATCTCGTCTTCGCGCACCTTCTCCTCAAGCTCCTCCTTAATGGTCTGGCTGTTGATGTTCAGTTGCCTGAACAAGTCGGCCACGGGAGAGGTCTTCTCCCTCAGGATGCCGAGCAAAAGATGCTCTGGCCCCACGTAACTGCTGGCCAGGCGTGTCGCCTCTTCCCTGCTGAAGGCAAGAATCTCTGATACCTTTGGTGAAAACTGACTGGTCATATATGAAGTATTCCTTTTTTTGATTAATCGATGCAAAATTACACTATTTATTTAATAAGCTGCAAGTATTGTGCCAAAAATCATCGCAACCTTTTATTATGCGCAAAAAACACGCGAAACAGCGTGCCACCCGTCCGCGTCATGCAAAGCGTCAGCAAGATAAAATGTAAAATATTATTGCCAAAATTTAACACTTGGAAACGGGTGCTTTTAGAGCGGGAAAACGGGTCCCGGCAGCACCGTCGGCGGCTTTTTGACCACATTTTTTCGCGATAGTAGCCAAATGGCGTCGCCGTTACAGTGTAATCGCGATGCCATTTCACCGTAACGGCGACGCGATTTCACCGTAACGGCATCGCGATTGCACTGTAACGGCGACGCTAAATCAGCTAAAAAGTAAGGCCTAAAAACCGAAAAATGCGCAATGTATTGATAATCAACAACTTATCAAAATGGACCATAATCGCGAAATTTCGAGCCAAGCGACTGCTTGGTTGAAAAAAAACGATTCTCAGACGACCATTTGTAAAATATTATCATAATGCAGGGGCCGGCACAAGACCGGGCCGCCGCTATCTCGCCGTGGTCACGAGCCTTGACGGCAGGCTCTCGGCGTTGCAGCCTTTCCTCACGGCCGTAACGAAATACGTTGCGACGGACTTTGCCGTGGCGTGGGTGTCGTAGACCACGGCCTCCAGCTCCGCCTTCTCGCCGTCGGCCCTGTACACGGCATAATAGCAGCCGTCCACCGCGGCCCAGCTCAGTTCCCTTCCCGAAGCCGTGAGCCGTACTGGCGCCTCCGGCTTTATTTCGTCGCCCTGTCCGAGATACGGCGCCAGGGTGAGACGCGGGAAACGCGATGCTATCACGCCGTTGATGTTCACGGGGTTGTTCATCAGCCAATAGGCACTGTAGAGGGCTGCGCCCGACACCTTGCCGTCGGCGCGTGCCGCGTCTATCTGCCGTGCCAAGTCGTCTGCCGTGCGGTAGACGTTGCTCTTCGCCTTCTCGCCAAACCGGTAGAGCGCGTAGCCGATGAGCAGCTTCGTCTTCGACGTGGCGTTCTCGGAGAACCACTTCAGGCGAGGCAGGAACCATCGCTCCGTGCTCCAGTAGAGTTGCGGTATGATGACGTCGCACCATCCCCGCGCCGACCACAGGGCTATGTCGGCATACATGGTGTTGTAGTTGTTCTCATAGTTGCCTTGCGGCGATATTGAGAACACGGCGCTTGGCCTGATGGCCTTTATGGTGTCGTGGGTGGCCACGATGAGCGAGTCGACCATGGCGCGTCGAAAGTCGGCTATCGAGGCGAAGCCCTTGCCGTAGCGTTTGTATTCGGCCTCGTCTCTCATCTTCTCGCCCTTTTGCAAGGCGGGGTAGAAATAGTCGTCGAGGTGTATGCCGTCCACGTCGTAGCGTCGCAGCAGGTCGGCCACGATGGAGCTGACCCTTTGCCGGGTCTCGGGCATGGCGGGGTTGTAGACCCTCACCATGCGGTAGTCTTTCACGAGGTGTTGCGGTATTCTCGCGTCCAGCTTGCCGAACTTGTCGCCCCGCCGCTGCTTCTGGTCCACGCGGTAAGGGTTTATCCACGCGTGAAACGACATGCCGCGGCGGTGGGTCTCGTCGATGACCCATCTCAGCACGTCGTAGTCAGGGGCCTTGCCCCGATACCCCGTCACGTATTGGCTCCACGGCTCATAGGGCGAGTCGTAGAACGCGTCGGCCTTGGGGCGCACCTGGAAAAACACCGTGTTGACGTTGAGCCGTTGCAGCGTGTCGAGCATCTGCGTGTACCAGGCCTTCTGCGAAGCCTCGGTGAAGCGGCGGCGAGGCCAGTCGATGCCGCCTATCGTGGCCACCCACACGGCGCGCGCCTCCTTGCCGGGCATGACGAAGCGGGGCGGCTTGGCGGTGGAGTCCTGCGAGAGGGCGGTGTCGTGCTTGTTGTTCTTCTTGTTGCTTATGTTGTTCTTGGCAGTGCCGCACGAGGCCATCAAGATGATTGCCGTGGCGAGCGTCAGACCAAGGATGACGCGGTCTTTTCTCATTATTATATATATGAACCCGTTGGGAATTGAATTCTGTTGACGAATTACAAATTTCGTCATAATACTTGACATACGCAAGCAATTCCCTGAAAATCTTGCGGATTTATTCCTCTGCCATGCTCCTGCGGTATTCGGCTGGCGTCATGCCAAACTTCTTGGAGAACAGGCGATAGAAGGTTTGGCGGATGGGAACGCCACACTCGTTGGCTATGGCCTCGATGGTGTAGTTCGACTTGTCCTTCAGCAACTTGGCGGCATGCTCCATGCGCAGGTTGTTGATGAAGTTGGTGAACGACTGGTCGGAGAACCTTGCAAACATTTCGTTGAAATGGCTGGTGGAAATGTCCATCTCCTTCGCCACATCCGAGCGCTCCAACTTGGGTTGAAGAAACAGGCCCCTGTCGATAACCGTTTTCTCCATCCTCAGGAACTCGTCGTACTGCTGTTGCTTGTCGTCGTTGGCCTCGAGGGTCTTGCTATTGTTTTTCGCGTTGTTGGCTTCGTCGGCCGCCAAGTGGTCCATGAGCTGCTTCTTGTATAGCAGCAGTTCGTTGACGAGCGTGGAGGCCGCTTGGTTCTTGGCCTTCAGCTTCTTGTTGATGCGGAAGCCGTTAATTATCAGGCCGATGCAAATCGCGAGCAGGGCGCCAATGATGATGTCGGCGATGTGGTTGATTCTCAGAAGGGTGTCTTGTCGCTCAATGTATTTCTTAAGCATCTTCTTGCCCAGTTGCTCCGACACCCTGAGCGCGTTTTGGGCCTTGATGCGCCTGTTGAGCGAGTCGTTGAGGTCGTAGGCGCGTATGCCCGTCTCCAAGCTTTCCTTGTAGCGGCCCATCGCCTGCAATGTCTTGGCTTTGTTGGCCAAGATGTTATGGATATAGTTGTAGTCGATGGTGTCCTTGCCGCTACGGGTCCACACGCTTTCCATCTCGTTCACTTTGCTCAGGGCCTCGTTGTAATGCTTGGTCTGCATGAGGTAGGGCACAACAAACGTGGCGCCCTCGGGCGTGTTGGCGGCGCGCGTCACGATGAGCTTGTCGTAGAGGGCGCTGCCCTCGGCGTGGTTGCCCGTCTCCTCGTAGCCGATGGCGTAGATGGAGTAAAAGGTGGCGTTGGCCAGGTCGTTCACGCCGCTGATGTCCTCTGGCAGGGTGTTCAGCTTATTCAGCGTGCCCTCATATTCGGGCTTCATCTGGAAGAGTTCCTTGTATTGTTTCATCTCCAGGTAGGTGTTGGCCTTCAGCGCGTTGCTGGTGGTTAGCGCGTAATAGAGGTTCCAATTGGGCGACTTCTTCACTTCGTCCTTGAAGATGATGATGCTTCGGTCGAAGCAGTTGATGGCATGGCCCACATTGCCTATCTCGCTGTGACACTGGCCCATCGTGGTGAGCACCTTGCCCACGAGCTGGCGGTTGTCGTATTTGTAGCCGGTAGTGATGGCGCGGTCGGCCATGTTGAGGCATTTGGCGTAGTTGCCACAGTTGTAATACTCCAGCGCGGCCAGGTACAGCAGGCTCATCAGCTGCTCTGGGCGGTTGTTGATGTCCGAGTCGTTGAGCGCGGCCTCGGCGTAAAAAGTGGCTTTCTTGTAGTCGAGCATCGAGTTGTAATACACCATGCTCCTGAGGATGTTGATGTCGATGGGCGACATCAACTTATGTTCTTCGGCGTGCTGCAACACCTGCAACGCCTTCTTAGGCTGTGTGACGCTGATTTTCTTAACGTATTCGTATGAATAGCGTTTGTCGGTATTAGTCTGTGTGGCTCTCTGCGATGCGTACTTGCTCGTGCAAGCGACCATGACCGATAGTAAGGCCATGAGAAAGAGAGCGATCTTGATAGGTAGTTTCATAAGCGAGTCCTTCCATATTAGGCTGTGCCTACCGCATGGGTGCGGCTACTGCCATTTCATAGTAGTGATGCAAACGAATTTCTTGATTTCCTAATTTTCCCACAGTCCGTATGCTAACTGTCTGTTTGCAAAGATAGCGCATTTTTGTAACAAAACAAGGGATGTGACACCTTTTTTTTCATCGAAAATGTTACAAAACGATGATTTCTTGCCTATTGTCTCATTTATGGGAAATGAAAGGTGGATTTCTTACAACCCTAATCTGTAATCTGCTGTGTTTAAGTGGGTCCCGTCTTTTGAGGTTTGTAACATTTTCGCATGGTGCCTCCCTGGGCGATCTTTGCGGTGTCTCATTTTTACTTTTGTGGGAATGAACCTGTAGCATTGTGAAATGTCACAAAAATGCGACTTTCAAATGTTACAATGTCACGCCCCAGATGTTACATATATGAAAGAAATTGTAAGGTTCTTAATGATTTTTTACGCTATCTTTGTAACTATAAAATTTGGGGAGGTGCGCGGCGACCAAACCGTGAAACCATAACCGAAACGCCTCATAGCCGTAAAACGGAAAACAAGGCGTAAATGAAATGCAAAGGTCGACACCTATTATATAATGTTTAACCTCTTGATCAGTTGGTCGAGGCTGCGCTCAAGAGCAATATTCGATTGCTATATGAAAAAGCTAAAATTATTGATTTCAAGTTGCCGCGGCATAATCAGATGCGCCGCAACTGCAGTTCTGTTGACGGTGGGAATGGCGGCAGCCGCCCAGACAGTCAGCATCAGCCCGAAGACGGGTAATGTCATTTCGGTTGCAAGTTATGAAGACGAATCGCATCTTGATGACTTTGGTGGAGTATGGGTCCACAACCAGTTGCCCATGACGCTTGTTACCTCGGACAAGAGTGATTTGATGAAAAGCGGTATGATGAAGGAGCATGCCAACAATGTTGCCGTAGTTGATGATTGCTTGGTGTTTGCGTCAGGTTCCCCTGTTACGACCGTTAACCACATGTCCTTGTCGTTGCCCAAGGGCTATCGCTTCACGAGCTATAAGATAGTTATGGATTATGAAAAGGATAGTGATGCTCCTAGTACGTTTAAGGAAATGGACGGTACTTTCAAAAATCTTAAAGGGAGTAGTGTTACGGTCTCACGTGGCGATAAAGGAAAAATCTTGCAGCGTACTTCCCTGAACAACACTGATATGGGTAACATCCTTTATTTCTATCAGGAACACACAGAGGGTATGGCACGCGTGAAGGTAACGTCTTTCGTTGTTACCTTCGAGTGTACCGATAAGTTCAACGAGTCGCTTCACGCTGGTGTGACAGATCTTGCTAATCCGGTTAGTTGCATAGCATTGCCGTTCCAAACCCACCGTACGGACCTGGGTAAGATTGAGGAAACAACAAAAGAAGGATACACCTCTTATAAGTACGATTACAAAAACGTAAAAGACCTTTCGGCTGACTTCCTGTTGTACGATCAGAAAGGTGTTGTTAATGGAACGGCCGTAGCTGGTACGACAGGTGATGGTGCTATTTCTTCCGTTTATTATAACGGACAACTTACCTTTGTAGGTCTGAAGAACAATACCTATTGGTTGGAGACCCCAACTGATGCGATCACACAAAATCGCACACGCACTCCTGTGGGGTATCGCATCGTGGGAGCGCGCTTGTTGTATGCAAACACTGCCCAAAGCATAGGTTTCAAAAAAGGCGATAACATCTATATCACTGATGGTAATGGCAGATATATGAACTCATCATTGGAGTTCACCACTAAGACTGTTGAGTGGACTTACGATGAGAAGGGCAAGGTGTCGACGAAGGGTAGCAGAAACCAAAAGGTTTATTTGCTGCATAGGATAAAAAAGAATATTTGGGGTGAAGTAACCTCGATTACTTTGTCTACAACAACGGACCTCGACAAAGCTTCTGCTTATAACACCAAAGGTTTGAACCTCTTCTTTGGAAGCGTTGAAAATGCTTACCTCATTTCGTATAATGCCTCAGGCAAAGCGGTGTATGATAAAGATCCTAAGAACAATGCGGTGGTGGTCAATGTGAATCCTAAATCAACCTCAACCACGGGATTCACCATCAAGCTGTATGACAGGACCGGTGAGGCTGTGGCACAACAAGCAAAAGTGGACGCTAACCATGTGGAGGGCGACCTCGTCTTAGAGAAGATAAACAACGACGCCATCAAACTGCAGATCGAGGGTCTGGAGGAAGGACAAGAGGCGTTCGTCTGCTTCCAAGTGCAGCTCGAGGCGCTCAATCCTTACATCGACAAGATGGACATTACGTGCACGCAGCCCTCGGGTGGGCAGGCACTGAAGAATCAGTATCTTGCCGACGACTTCACCATTGGCACTGATGGTAAGGTGGACTTCGGCGTGCCGTCAAACTTTGGCAAAACAGGTCTGAAGTTTGCGTTCGACGGATTGCACTCCAAGAGTGCCGACGAGACCTATACCTATCTTGGTGGACAGGAGGGTGAATATTCGCGCTATCATTTCGTAAAGTCCGAATATTACAACCTTATTGGTGAGAGCCTGCAGGACCATCGCAGCGAGGCTGCCGATTACGACTATACCAAGAAGGTGAGAGTGGATGTGGCTGGCGACAAGGCCTTCTACTGCAACAACTCTGATAAGTTTAAGGCAGGCACAACAGGTTCGGAGACCTTCTATTATGAGGAGTACCGTTACACGAACACCGCATACAACACCCAGGGCGGACAGTGGAATAAGATGGTTGTCAACAGTGGCGCCGACTATGTGAAGCGTTACATCGTGGTTTGCGACGAGACGCGTTACAACATCGCACCCACCACCACACCGCGCCATGCCATCTACGCCTACTATTCAACCGACCTCAAGTTGACCACCGTCGACTACACGCCTGAAATCACTTACACCAAGGTCTACGACGACGCGGTCATTCCTACAGGTCCCGACAAGAACTATTACGTGGGCGCTACCCTCCGACTGAAGGATATGGCAGTTTCATTGCTCCCCGAGGGAACGGGTTATGCTTTCACCAAGCAGATTATCGACCAGATCAACGCCGACATCGCAGCGCATAAGACCAACGCACCGGTCGACGCCGACCATATCCTCTACTTCGACGCCAGCAAGATTAATTCATTGCTCTTCAGTAGCAACAATGCGGCGTGGGGTCAGCTTGAGGACCTGAAGCGTGATCTCGGTATGAACGCACTGATCTTCTTGCCTACGGGTGTTACCGACAACCATGACAACGTGGCCACGAAGTCGCTCTCTGGCGACGACTTCATCGCTGAGAACAACATCGTGCTCGAGGACCAGTGGCCCTTCTTCTCACCCTACGACATCCGTATCAACGCAGCCAACGAGGTGAGCTACAAGCGATTCGTGGCGAATAACAACGACACGAAGCAGTGGGTGTCAATCGTGCTGCCGTTCACCGTGGCTGTCAACACCGAGGGTCAGTACATCAATGAGGACGACAAGTGCGACTTCACCTTCTTCAAGATGAACCGCACCAATGCCTTCAGCAAGCCTAACCCAAGCGGTGAGCTGATCTTCACCGACATCGACGGTCACTTCTCACCCTACACGGGAGAGGAGACAACCCAACCGAACGACGCGTACATCGTGCGAATCGACAGGGCTGAGATGACGGAGAAGGATGCGAAGCTGATGTTTATCTTGCGCCAGCGGGGTTCTACCATCGTGAAGACGCCAGCGGGTCGTACCATCCAGGGGACTGCCTCTTCAGGAACTGTCGATGGCCAGAACATGACGCTCACACCGCAGGCCACCTTCTCTGGTGCCGAGGTCGACAAGACGAAGGGTATCTTCTACTTCAACAAGGATAAGTTTGTGTCATCATTGGCACTCGATATGTCCAACACGGTCAAGGTGCTGCCGTTCCGCTCTTACTATGATTGCACGGGCACGAGCACGGGAAAACGCAACATCCGTTACATCAACATCTCGCTCGAGCCTAACAATGCCACGACCGACATCCAAGAGGTGACAAGCAAGGCCACTAACGCGGGATTCGTGTTCTCTTCTCAGGCAGGACAACTCACCGTCAAGGCTACCAAGGATCTGCGCGTCAATGTGCGCAACGTCAGCGGTCAGACCATCGACGTGAAGGCCCTCAAGGCTGGCGAGTCCCACTCAGTGAAGCTGCCAAGCGGCATCTATGTGGTGAATGGAACAAAGGTGATGGTTCGATAACAACGAACCGGTAACCTGATTACTAACGATTTAACACCGAGCATTATGAATAAGAAGAAATATATTAGCCCCACCACAGAAGTGGTGAACGTGCAGGCGAGGTGCTCCATGTTGGCTGGATCTCCTACCGATTGGGCAGATGCCAAGCCCTACAACCCAAGCCATAACCTGTGGGCAGATGAGGAGGAGTACAGTGCGCCTCAAGAGAAGAGCACCAACTGGGCCGGATACCAAAAAGACATGAGTCTGTGGTAATCGCCTCGCTTCAACCCATTTCGGTCTCATGACCGATTTGGGGTTGAATAGGCCAAAATCATATAGCAACATTTGATCGATGCACTCCCAAACTGCGAGAGTCATTGGTTTTGCAATCCCCAAGCAACGAGAAGAGTTGCCCTAATTAGTTTCTGATGATATGCGCCCTCCCCATCGATAATAAGATAGGGGAGGGCGCTTTGTTTTTTCTCCTTTTCGTCCTTCCCGTTCCCTTTGGGCGCATATTTGCGCCCATCCCGTCTATAAAGTCTATCCCGTCTATAAAGTCTATCCCGTCTATAAAGTCCATCCCGTCTATAAAGTCCATCCCGTCTATAATAGTCTATCCTGTCTATAAGTGTCTATAAAGTCTATCCCCGTCTATCCCGTCTAAAAAAACCGCCCATTCCATTGATTTACGTCAATTATCCATCATTTTTGAAAAATAATCGCTAAAACATTTGGAGGGTATCGCAAAAGTCTATACCTTTGCACTCGCTTTTCGGAAATACACCGGTTAGCAAACAAGAAAAGAGTTCTTTGAAGAGATTTACATAAACAGAGAAGTAGTACAAGAAGCGAGCCGTACACATTATATAATATATGGTGTATGCGGCTTGGGTAGAAAAACGAACCGTTCAATTCTCCCCGCGAGTGAGCGCAGGGTCAAGCTTGCTTGGGCCATGCCGAACTAAGTGGGGAATGTCTCCAACGAGACGATTTTGAAGAGTGAAGTTTAGACTTCCGATTCGATGAAAAAGGATGAGCGTCCTGGACAGAGCAAACTTGCCTTCCGAGGTTTTGGCCTTGGAGGGTGAAACATGATATTTTACAATGGAGAGTTTGATCCTGGCTCAGGATGAACGCTAGCTACAGGCTTAACACATGCAAGT
>OIZS01000137.1_pt1 | contig 37431 bp, 30 predicted proteins | sample 1588641 | NCBI WGS metagenome assembly OIZS01 (sample SAMN03283240) | human gut metagenome | biome: human-associated habitat; material: feces | host: Homo sapiens | place: Peru | collected 2012
TATATTCAGTCTTATCAACATAGATAAAGTTCTCTAAAGTAAAATCTATAAATGAGCCTGTTGAGCTGATATCTTTCATTATTATTCTCCGACCAATCTATGATCGATTATACAGATAAAACCATCAAAATAATCCTGAAAATGATTTTTAACAGGCTAAAACTCCACTTGAATAAGCCTAAAGTTTTTTTTACTCTCTAATATAAGTTACTAACAGCTCTTGACCTAATAACGTCTAGTAAGATGCTTGTAAAGATAGTGAGCTAATGGCTTAGCACTTGTCTTGGTAATAGCAAAACCAGACTTTTGAGCAGTTCTTAATGCTTTGATATTATCAAAGGCAGCTAGTGTTGAAATACCATCTAAGTAGCCTTCGTCATAGCATTTTGAAGAGTACTGTCTTAGCTTTACACCAATGCCTTTATCCTGGTACTTGTATTCAACACCGACATAGAGTTCATGTATGACTTTTTGATTTGCTTCTACAGGCTGGAAAAAGAAAAGATCATAAGCTATTACTTTGTCATTATTATCGACAACAATGCTTATAAGCTCTTTTGCTCTAAAGCGGTATAACCAAACTAACCATGGATATAGAGGTTGTCTGAAAAGTTCTAAATGCAAGTTTTCAATCTGCTTTAGATACTTAGCTTCACCTCGTTTGAAGGTAAGAGTAACCCCCTCTCCTACCTCTACCTGTTCTGTAAGATCTCGGCGAATTTTGTAAGCTCTTTTCATGTTAAATCTGATGTTTTTCATATGTACTGCTTTTTCAGCTAATTCATGAAGAAATTGCATATTTATCTCCTAAAAATTCGCACTGTTCTAGAGCAAAAAGAACATTTTAGTAATCTCTTGCATTATTCAATGCTTGTTATTAAATTATAGTTATTAACTGAATATTTACAAATAAGCTAGCAGATTAACGCTAGTAAAATATAGTTTGAGGAAAATATGAATTTTGTAAAAAGCGCCATTTTAAGTGTTGCAGTTCTATCAGCTGCAAACTCTTTTGCTGATGACAATGTACTAAGAGTAGCAACCGAGCCTTCATTTGCTCCATTTGAATTTATGGATCAGAAAACTTCAGAACTAATTGGTTTCGATGTTGATATCATCAACGCAGTAGCTGAAGTTGAAGGCTATAAGACCAACATTTCAAGTATGCCTTTTGATGGTCAGATCCCTGCTGTTGTAACTAACCAGATTGATGTTGCAATCTCAGGCTTTACTATTACTGATGAGCGCAAAAAGATTGTTAACTTCTCAGAGCCATACTACGATGCAGGCTTAGGTGCTTTAGTAAGAGTTGAAAAGAAAGATGAGATTAAGAAATTAGCGGACTTAAAAGGCAGAAGCATCTGTGCTCAGATCGGTACTTCAGGTGCGATGTTTGCTCAAAAGATTGAAGGCGCTAACGTAACACAGTTTAATACAGCATCAGAAGCTTTCATGGAGCTTAACAAAGGTTCATGTGATGCAACTGTAAACGACAAGCCTGTATTAGAGTACTACTTAGCTACCTCAAAAAATGACAAACTCTTTATGATCAATGATAAGTTCACTCAGGAGCAGTACGGTATCGTTACCTCAAAGAACAATAAAGAGTTATCAGATAAGATTGAAGATGGCTTGAAGAAGATCAAAGCTAACGGTACTTATGACAAGATCTACGAGAAGTGGTTTGGTAAAAGAGAAGAAACCAAATAATCTCTAGTTCTTTAAAAACCGTATTAAAAGGTCAGCTTGCGCTGACCTTTTTAGTCTTAAAGAAGAGAAAAGGCTAAGCCTTTTCAAAGAAACTGCGCATCTGAGCTATTGGCTCTTTACCGCGAGACTCTAAAAAGTCTAAGACCTTTAAAGGTGAGGTGTTAATAATCTGATCCTCGCCAATTTCTGCATCCTTTAAAATCTCCATCACACTCTCAAAATTACCTAAATAATAGCAAATGTGAGAATCTGTTCCCAAAGATACAGTGTTACCAATCTTTTTGGCAAGATGTGCAATCTTTATGCAATTCTCATGTGAGCCCATTCTGGTATTGATATCAGATGAGGAATTAATCTCAACTGCTACATTGTACTTTTTAGCAGCAACTAGCAGCTCTTCATAATCACAAGGATATGAGGCATTGCCAGGATGCGAAATTACATCTACAAGACCTTTTTCCATGACACTGATGTAGTTTTTTAAGTGTTCCTCTGGATTTGTAGGAGGATTGTTTGGATGGAAGCCAGCTAAGACAATATCCAGCCTGTTTCTGTAGTATTTATCAATATCAATAGTGCCACCTGGCATGATATTAGCTTCGATACCACGTAAGACAGCAATACCTTCACAAATTCTTGGGACAACTTTTAGATTACCAAAATGCCACACATGAGGAGCATCCTCTAGTGATGGACCATGATCGGTTGTTGCAAACATCTTAATACCACACAATTTGGCCTGGTGGACATATTCAACAATAGTTGAATAAGCATGATAACTTGCAACTGTATGTGTATGTAAATCTACTGGAAATTGCATGTTGACTCCCAAATAATCTTGCCTAATCTATTACCGGTATCCAATGCTCTGTCTTATAAGCATCAAAGCAAAGCTTAATTTGCTCAATGGTAGTAGTACCTACTCTTAAATCATCTACAGGGATTTCATCTAATGAAAAGAATCGTCGTTCTAAGGTCTCAGAGTTTTTACTAAACTGCCCCTCCCCCTCTTTACAGATAGTAAAGGCTGCCAAGATATGAAATGGCTGTGAACTCTTATTCCATTTGCTCTTATCGAGCATTGCTACAAACTTGTATGGAGAGACCACCATACCGGCTTCTTCACGAACCTCTTTAGTGGTATTAGAAAAGATTGACTCACTCTCATCGCACCAGCCTCCTGGCATTGACCATTTTGAGTTTTTAGCCTCTTTTACTAAAAGGATTTGGCCTTCAGAATTAAAGACAGCTGCACGAGTATCAATCTTTGGAGTGATATAGCCTTTATCCATACAGATAGCTGCTTTGACCTTTTCTAATGGTTCTTCAGTCATGGTAGCAACCATAGATGCAGCAATCTCACGCAATCGTTCAAAACGCTCAATATCAAAAACATTCTGGCAATAGGTAAGGCCGATCTGTCCTATAGCCTGAATTTCTTTAGCCCATTTGTAGAACTGATAATTCAGATTGTCGTAAGTAAAAATAGCACCTACGATATCCCATGGATTTAAAAAGTAATGAGCTACTTTTACTGAACGTTCTAATCTTGTGCCCCATACAGCTAAACCAAAATCCACACCAGCATCTTTTGCACAGGTAATATCACTTTGTGTATCACCAATAAATAAGATCTCATCACGCTTGGCACCTGTCATCTCCATATACTTTAATATTGAGTCAGGAGCTGGCTTTGGCTTTCCCACATCGGATGCGCTAATAGAAATATCAAAATATGGGGTAAGCTCAACCGGCATTGGGGAAGCAAATAAGTTCTCCTTTCCGCCAATTACTCTTGCTCGAGAGGTAATAATGCCAAGCTTTAAACCTTTTTCTTTCAGGTGCTTGATAACGCCCATTACACCATCAAATGGCTTAATTTTATCAGCATATTTTTTTACATTATCAGCCCATTCTACAGAGAGCTTTTCAAACTCATCTTCAGAATAGTGAAGCTCTTTATTGGTGTCTTTAGCTGATGATCCCATAAAGCGGGTTAAAGAGTCATAGGTTTCATGAGTATTAGGATCAATTCTTTTGACAACATCAAATAAAGCCATGGTATAGGCATATTCAGTGTTGTAGATAGTGCCATCAAGATCAAAAAGAATATGAGAATATTTCTTTAACATGACAGTTCTCCTGATATGCAATTTACAGCTATCACGGTTACTACATTTAAATTTACTGTAAATTTAATCTCAAGATTATAAAGTTTAGCACTGTAAATCTTGGTGTCGTGTTCATTGTCTTTGTAAGCTGGGCGAGGATCTTGAGATAAAGTCTGAGTAATAGCCTCAAGTCTTTTAGGACCTACAAAGGATTCAATATAGTCATCAAGATTGTCTTGATAGACAACCTCTAAAACTTTTGGCTTTTCTTTAGCAAAGCCTCCTTTTGCATTAGGTACTGAGTCCACAAATGGGATATAAGGCTTGATATCAATTACAGGAGTACCATCAACTAAATCTGCACCTTTTACCTCAAGTTTGACCTTACCGTTTTCTCTTATCACACGATTGAGTTTTACGATGGACAGCCCCAAACGATTAGGTCTGAATGGAGATCTTGTGGCGAAAACTCCCACAGAAGTATTGCCACCTAATCTAGGGGGTCTTACCTTAGGTCTAAATGAGGTGTATTCCACCCTGTCGAACAAAAAGATCACATGAATATGAGAGAAACCGTCTATGCCGACAAAAGACAGTTCATCATTATATGGAGGATAAAACTCAATTACCGAGAGAGCATCTGGTGCAAGACCAGGCTGTCTTGGAACAGCAAACTTCTCGGCATAGGGTGAATGTATGAAACCAATAGGTTCTATATTGAAACTATTTTGACTTGGTATGCTTTGAGTCATCAACTACTAGTGCATCGGCATAACAGGTAACAGATACTAGACAGGCAGGAGTATTAGTTAAGCGGACACATTTGCCAAACTTAATAGCATTTGCGCCTAAATCAGCTGCCTTAATTCTAGCTTTAGTTCTTGCATCAGTTTCAGTTGCAATCGCATCAGTGTCTTTAATCTGACAAGATACACCTTCAACTAAACCTAATGAGCGGTTTGGCACTTTCTCAAGATCTTCTTCTGACACTTCTGAAGCATATGAAGGCTTGAAGTACTCTTTGAAATTGCTAGGATCCACATTGGTCTTGAATTCAAAGTTTGAGCATGAGGTTAAAACTAACACAGATGCTGCAAGCAAAGCTTTTGTCAGTAAATTTGAATACATTTACATTCCTAGGAACATGAAAAGGCAGGTTACCCTGCCTTATTTAGTATTAAGCGCTAAAGTGTTCAATAGCGTTTTCGATTCTCTTTAAGGTACGCTCACGACCTACAAGCATCATGGTGTCGCCAATGCCAGGAGACATAGCGCTACCGGTTACAGCAATACGCAGTGGCTGACCCACCTTGCCCATACCAATTTCACGTTTTGCAGCAACATCTTCTAATACTTTATCGATTGACTGAGCATCCCATGAAGGTAAAGCCTGTAATGAAGCTAAAGCATCCTTTAGTACATCAACTGAACCTTCTTTGATCCACTTCTTAACACCAGCAGGATCATACTCTGTGATCTCCTGATAGTAGCAAGCAGCCTTCTGAGCCATCTCTTTTAGAGTATGGGTTCTTTCGCAGTAGTTGCGAACGATTTCCTCAGGAGCAGGACCCTTTGATAAATCAGTAATACCGATTCTGTTTAAGTGCCATATCAACTCTTTAGCTACCTCTGTAGCTGGTAGAGTCTTCATGTAATGAGCATTTAACCAGTCTAATTTCTTAGTATTAAAGCCAGAAGCACTCTTGGTGATTGCATCTAATGTGAATAAAGAAATCATTTCCTCGCGTGAGAAGATTTCCTGATCACCGTGTGACCAGCCTAGACGAACTAAGTAGTTAACTAAAGCCTCAGGTAAGTAACCATCTTCACGATACTGCATTACTGATACAGCACCATGACGCTTTGATAACTTGGTACCGTCATCACCTAAGATCATAGCTAAGTGGCAGAATACTGGAACTGGAGCACCTAAAGCTTTGTACAGGTTAATCTGACGAGGTGTGTTGTTAACATGATCATCACCACGGATGATGTGGGTAATACCCATATCCCAGTCATCAACTACTACGCAGAAGTTGTAGGTTGGGGTGCCATCAGAACGCTGAATGATGAAATCATCTAACTCTGAATTCTTAAACTCAATATGGCCTTTTACCATATCGTCAAAAGCTACAATACCGTCATCTGGATTTCTAAAACGGATAACGTATGGCTCATCTGGAGCATGCTCTGAATGATCATCTCTGCAGTGACCATCATAGCGAGGCTTTAAGCCGTTCTTCATCTGCTCTTCACGCATTTTCTCTAAGCGCTCTTTAGAGCAGTAGCACTTGTAAGCTTTGCCTTCTTTTAATAACTGTTCAATAACTTCATGGTAGCGGTCAAAACGCTTGGTCTGATAGTAAGGACCTTCATCCCATTTCAGATCGATCCACTTCATTGACTCAATAATAGCGTCAATAGCTTCCTGAGTTGAACGTTCTCTGTCTGTATCTTCAATACGTAATACGAACTGTCCATTGCAGTGTCTTGCATATAGCCATGAGAATAAGGCTGTTCTAGCACCACCTACGTGTAAGAAACCGGTAGGAGATGGAGCAAATCTTGTTTTAACGGTCATGATTATTTCCCATTTAAAAAATTTGCCATATTTTACCACGACTAAGACAGTCGCGCTCATTAAAAAATGAAATGGGAGGTATCTGCAACTTTCGTTGCAGATACATTGGGGGTTAATAAAGGAATGTTTTAAAAATTGTCTAAGTTTGGCTTTGACAATTTAGGAAATCTCTATTTTGCAGGAGTCTTGAGCTTTGGAATTGAAAGATCAGGATGTTCACCTGACCATGCAGTCTTTTCAGCTACAGCACGTAATGCTGTAAGCTCATCTTCTGAGAGCTTAAAGTCAAAGATATCAGCATTCTGTCTGATTCTTTCAATATTAGAGCTCTTAACTAGAGGTAATACCTCATGATCTAAACAGAATCTTAAGAGAACCTGACCTGCGCTTACCTGATGCTTGATTGCAATTTCCTTTACTACAGGTAAATCAATTAAAGCACCACGACCTAATGGCATCCAGGCTTCAACTACAATGTTATGACGGTGGCAATAATCAACAGCGCCTGTCTGCATGTAACCTGGGTGGAACTCAATCTGATCTACACAAGGTTTAACCTCAGATTTTAAAGCATCAAAGTGATGAGGTAAGAAGTTTGCAACACCAATTGATTTAGTCTTGCCCTCTTCTTTTAACTCAATAAAAGTCTGCCAGGCTTTAGCTAATCTGTCTTCCCATCCATCATCTTCTTCGGTTGCACGTGGCCAGTGGATAAGAAGTAAATCAACATAATCCAACTGCAGTTTTTCAAGTGAACTTGCAAGTGAAGCTCTAATCTTTTCAGGCTCTAAATCGTCTTTCCAAACCTTGGTGGTAACAAAGATCTTCTTTCTATCTATGCCTGATAACTTAATGGCTGTACCTAATGCTTCTTCAGTTCCATACAAAGAAGCGGTATCAAAATGTCTATATCCTAATTCAATGGCATGAAGCAGTGTATCGATACCTGCCTGACCTTTGTCAATCTTATAGGTTCCAAAACCTAGACAAGGAATTTTATTGCCATCTAATAATTTGAAGGTGCTATGTAGATCTTTTAGTGTCATTTATTACTCCAAAAGTTTTAATGCAGCTTTCATAAAGGGAAAGTACATAGTTGTGTTTTCCCTTCTACATTTTGTGTGTTATGAAATCGTTGATTATCTAACTCAAAGCGTTAAGTCAAAGTCAGTACGAGCTCAGCTTATAAAGCAAAATTTCTAACTGACTATAGATTGTGATCTTATTTTCACAATTTTTAAGTTCTTACTTTAAATTTTTGAAAATTTGTCACAAATAATTTTCAGAAGTTGAGAATTCACGCACATATAGAAGTGATGCATGTGGTAGACAGTTTAAAAGATTATTTTGTACGAAAAGTTTTGGTGATGAAAAAGAAGTGTCCAAAAGTTCATCAATTTGATTTACTAGCATAAAACGCCACTAATCAAAATTCTCTAAATTTTTATCATGTATAATTAAAGCAGAACCGATGAATTGAGAACAAGACAATGACAACAAAACAATTCTTACCATTACCATATGGAAAAGATGTCTATAGTGAGCTAAAAGGTAACGGATGCTACTTTGTAGATAAGACGCCTTATCTTAAAGAGCTTATTGATAAAGATAAGTCAAATGTAATGTTATTTACTAGACCAAGACGTTTTGGTAAGACTCTGTTTATGTCCATGGTTGAGTATTTTTTGAAAATAAACTCGGCAAATCCTGGAGACACCATACTTCAGCAAAAGTTGTTTAAAGATACCAAGATATTAGAAGACAGAGAGTTCTGTGCAAAATACATGGGACAGCATCCAGTTATCTGTCTTACCTTAAAAGGTGTTCAAGGAGTTGATTTTGAGGATGCCTATTATAAATTAGCAGAAGTTGTATCAGCAAAAGCAAACGAATACAGTTTTTTAAAAGACAGTCCATCACTTGATGAAAAAGAAAAAGCTAAGTTTGAGAAATTATGTGATGAGGATTACCTAAAAAGCTTTGATAAGAGGGCACAATCATATGTAACCTCTGCCATCATATCTTTAGCAAGGATGCTGTATAAGCATTTTAAAAAGCAGGTCTATGTCTTAATTGACGAGTATGATGTGCCAGCTAAAGCGCAGGAAAAAGGCTACCATGATGAGATGGTAACTTTAATCTCATCTTTGTTTGATTTCTTTAAAACCATTCCCCAAGATCCTGAGACTGGCGAACAATATGTAAGTAAAGTCATAATGACAGGCTGTCTGAAGGTTGCAAAAAACAGCATCTTTACAGGTGTAAATAACCTCTATGTGAATACTGTTACAAGTCAGTTAAAGCAATATACAGGTATGATTGGATTTACCAAAGAAGATACCTATAAGTTCTTAAAAGACTACGAGTTAGATGACTTTGCTCAAAAGGTAAAAGATAACTATGACGGATACAAGTTCTATGACAAAGAGATGTTCTGTCCATGGGATGTAGTAAATTTCATTAAAGACAATTTTGATTTTAAACAGCAGGGGCTGTTGTCAAAAGTAAAAGCAAATAACTACTGGGCAACATCAACCTCAAGTCATGCTGTATATGAATACTTAGGATATTTAACTGATACTGATACCCAAAAGATGCAGAATTTAGTTGATGGCAAGTCAATTAGCTTTAAGTTAAACGATTCCATGAACTATGACTGTTTATCTAAACATATACCAAATGATTTCTGGTCATTATTGCTGCATACAGGTTACTTAACTGTAGATTGGGATAAGACTGATACCTTAAATTCTGAAGACAGTAGCGCAGATGATATTGCAGTAAAACTGCCAAACTTAGAGATTAAAGATTGTTTTAGAGAAAATATTCAAAAAAGATTTAATAGTTTCTTTAAGAAAGATAATCTTGCTGACAAAATAGCCAATGCTTTGTTTATCGGTGACAGTGAATATGTACAAAGTCAACTGCGTACTTATCTAAAGAAATTCGTATCTATAAGAGACACTGCTACAAAAGCACCAAAAGAAAACTATTACCACGGATTTTTAAACGGTGTCTTTACTAACTGCTCAAACGATTTTTTAACAGAATACCACTCTAACTATGAAGCAGGTGATGGCTATGCTGATATTACTTTTAAAAGTGAATATTCAGAAAAAGCTGTCATTATCGAGATAAAAGCAGCTCCTGTAGGCTCTGATTTAATTCCATTAAGCGAGAATGCAATAAATCAAGTAGAAAATAAAGACTATGCAGTTCCATTCTTGCAAAACAGCATGACTCAAAGTATCTTCGCCTATGGAATTGCATTTTCAGGAAAGAACTGTCTTGTAGCTTGTAAAAAGCTAAAATAGTTACACGCTGTGTCGTTACAGACGACGATCTCAAATAAGGATGTAGGAACACCTACATTCTTATTCAATTTTCTCTAATTACTTCTCATCTAAATCAAGATTTCTGGTAACTAAAAGACCACCAAAAGTCTGACATACAGGCATGATTTCAAGTTCATTGATATTCATGTGAGCTGGAGTGCTTAAGAGATAATCTACAGTATTAGCAATATCCTCAGGTAAAATTGCTTCAACATCTTTGTAAACAGCAGCAGCCTTTTCGTTATCGCCCTTAAAACGTACATTTGAGAATTCTGTATTAGAGCAAAGACCTGGCTTAATTACAGTAACTTTAAGTGCAGTACCTGCTAAATCACATCTTAGATTTCTTGAAAACTGCTCAACAAAAGCTTTAGTACCGCCGTAGACATTGCCTCCTGTATATGGCCATGCACCGGCAGTTGAGCCTAAATTGATGATATAACCTTTGTTCTTTTTAACCATCAATGGTAGCAGTTTGTGAGTAATATTGAGTAACCCTTTGATGTTGGTATTAACCATGGTATGCCAGTCTTTTAAAGAGCAGGTAAATACTTTGTCCTGACCTAAGGCTAAACCTGCGTTATTAACTAAAACATCAATGTTTTTAAACTCATCAGGTAACTTATCTAAGATAGAATCAACTGCTTCAGTATCAGTTACATCAAGCTTTAATGGGAAGATCTGACCTTCATATTTATTTGCTAAGGCATCTAATTTGTCTTGACGACGTGCTGTTGCAATTACTTTGTAACCTTGACTTGCAAGTTTTTCACAAATAGCAAAACCAAAGCCTGCTGAGGCTCCTGTAACTAATACAGTCTTATATAAAGCCATATTTCCTCCACATATTTATGACATAACAACGTAATCAAAATAATCTACCTATATAAGTGCAAAGCTCTAGACAAAGTTATCTTACACAACGCACTCAACAAACTGTTATGCTGTCTTATTTATCAATAGGAGCAACACGTGAAACGGCACCTGACTGCAACGCTTTAAAATAAAAAAGCCAGGACAGACCAGTTGCAATTCCTGAGAGTAGTAAAAAACACCAGGTATGACGACTGATATCTTTAATTTCACTTACTCTGTCAGTAAAAAATACTATGCCCCATCTCAGAAATAAAATTACAGTAGTGCGGATGGCGGTTGCAAGGTTAGAGTTAATATCCTTAACACCGATTTTTGCAAAGATAGCTGTCAGAGCTACAAATAAAGATGACAGTAATGCGTAATGTTTCCACATGGTAATGCAGTAAACCGTAAAACGGGGGGTATTTGGATATCGATAATTTCCGATAAAGTGGCCTTTAGAATGTAGAAAACGCGGATTTACCGTAAAAAAGAAAGCACGGATTTACCGCATACATTGAAAGGACACGTGGCTAAAATAGCCCATATTAAGTGTCTTGTCCATAGGTCTAGTTAAAACTCTTGCTTTTTACTATGAGCACTTGCCATATGTTCGATCTGAATAAACTCTGCCAATATAAGTTCTTTCTGCCACTATGTGCATTGAAGGCGTTCTGAGATCACATCAGCAAACTTATCCAAGCTCTTTTATACAAAATCATTTTCCCCAGCACATTCAACTAGAACTCAATTACCAACAGATCTTTTACTCAGGCACATTAACGCTGTACACCTTAAAATTTAGCCTTTAATCTTATTTTTTTATATACCTATCACCTAACTTATAAGAATTTGCAGATATAATCAGAATATACCCTTATGATCTAAAGAATTATCTAATGACAAAAGGTGATATCTTGAACAGCAAAAATAAGAATATATCGATGCTCGAAGGTACTGTTGCCAACAAAGGCATCGCCTTTGGTACTATTAGCTTCTTAAAAAGAGCTAAAACTGGTCTTGAAAAGACTTCTGTTTCAGATACTAAAGCAGAGTGCGAACGCTTTGAAAAAGCCAGACTTCATGCCATTTCACAGTTAAGCGCATTGTATGATGCCTCTTTAGAAAAACTAGGCGAGCAAAATGCCGTAGTTTTCCAGATCCATCAGATGATGTTAGATGATCCTGACTATGTATCATCTGTTAATAAACTCATTGAAAAAGAACATGCTAATGCTGAGTATGCCGTAACTAAGGTTGCTCACAAATTTGAAAAGCAGTTCTTAGAAATGGATAACGACTACATGCGTGGTCGTGCCGCCGACGTCATCGATATTTCAAGACGTGTTAAAGAAATTCTGATGATGCATGCAGGTAAGCTCAAAAAACATGGACTTACCTTTGATAACAAGGGTCCTGTTATTCTTGCAACTGATGATTTGGTACCATCAGAGACTGTCCAGCTAGATAACCAAAAAGTTACCGGTATCATCACCTCTAAAGGCTCTACAAGATCGCATACTGCTATCTTTGCCAGAACCATGGGTATTCCTACCATTGTCTGCATCGGTGAGGAGTTAACTGAAGATCTTGAAGGTAAAAAAGCCATTGTTGATGGAAATTCAGGTTATGTTTACATAGAACCTGACGAATCAACCATTCTGCGCTTTACCGAAATGAAGAAGACTGACGATGTTCAGCACTCCCATTTAGAAGAATACCGTGGTAAAGAAACCAAGACCCGTTCAGGTCGCACTATTCGCCTGTATGCAAACTCAGGCTCCTTAGCTGATATCGATCTGATTAAAGCCTCAGACGCTGAAGGTATCGGTCTGTTTAGAAGTGAATACATCTACATGCAGGCTCATGACTACCCTACAGAAGAAGAGCAGTTTAAGATTTATAAAGATGTTCTAAAAGGCATGAACGGTAAGAAGGTCATTATCAGAACTCTTGATATCGGTGCTGATAAGACTGCTGAATACTTCATGCTAAAACCGGAAGAAAACCCTGCTATGGGTGTAAGAGCAATTCGTCTTTGTCTTACTAACAGAGCCTTATTTAAAACACAGTTACGCGCTCTTTACAGAGCCTCCGTCTTTGGTAACCTCTCTGTCATGATCCCTATGATTACTTCGGTTGAAGAAGTCATAGAATGCAAGAGAATTATCGATGACATTAAAAAGGAGCTTACTGCTCAAGAACTTCCTTTTAAAGATGATGTTGAATTTGGCATCATGATTGAAACCCCTGCTGCAGCTTTAATCTCAGATGAGTTAGCTCCATTAGTAGATTTCTTTAGTATCGGTACTAATGATCTAACTCAGTTCACACTAGCTGCTGACAGGCAAAATGCAGATCTTGGAAGTTATCTAAATCCATACCACCATGCTGTGGTAAGACTCATTGAAACAACGGTTAAAAATGGTCATGCAGCTGGAATTTGGGTTGGTATCTGCGGTGAGCTTGCCTCAGATGAGAAATTCCTAGGAAAATTAATTCAGCTTGGAGTTGATGAAATGTCTGTTGTACCTTCAAGCATTCTTACCCTGCGTGCAAAGATTGCAACTCTCGGCTAAAGGAGATAAATAATAATGCCACAATGTATAGTGATTGCAGATGAAATCACCGGCGGCTCAGCTGTTGGTTCTTTATTAGAGAAAAATGGCAATACAGTTTGCTCTTTAATGAGCACTCGCGGTTTAAAAGATCCTATTACACAAAAGTATGACTGCTTTGTGTATTCAACTAATTCAAGAAATCTTACTGCTCAACAGAGCTATCAGATGGTGTTCTCAGCTGCTAAACTTTTAAAGTCTGATGAAGTAAAGCTTTATGCTAAACGTATTGACCCTGCTATGAGAGGCAACACCTGTGCCGAAACAGAAGCTCTGTTAGATGCCCTAGGTGATCCTGATAGAGTTGCCATTGTAGTTCCAGCTTTCCCAGCATTACGCAGAACCAATGTTGGCGGTTATATCCTAGTTGATGGTAAGCCTCTGCAAAAATCCTTAGCAGGTCTTGAAGATCTGTATCCAGCAGAATCAGGTCGTGTAGCTGACTTATTTACAGAAAAGTTCCAGTACAAAGCAGAACCACTGCACTTAAAAGAGTTCTTAAAAGGCACAGATAATCTTGCGCTAAAAATTAAAGAGTTAGCAGATGCAGGTACCCGTGCTATCGTTTTTGATTGCACTTCTCAGGAAGATATCAACAAGATTGCTGATGCGGTGGTGATCTCAAAGATTAAGTTCTTAGCTGTAGATCCAGGTCCTTTTACAGCTACATTAGCCCGTAAGGTGATGAGAACCAAGTCTGTTGCCACCGCAGCCTCAGGTGCAAAGATCTTTGGTATTGTAGGTGGTGTAAATCCTTTAATTTCAGCTCAGGTTGAACTGTTAAGACTTGAAGAGAAAGTTAATATCGTCACCGTACATAATCTTGAGTTATTAGAAGATCAGCAACACCGTAATGCCGAGATTAACCGTGTAGTAGATGAGATCTCCACAAAGTTCAACAACTACACCATCTCATTTGCTGTATCTGACAATATGGAAGTTAACAATCAGCTCTCAGCTGAATATCAGGAAATGCTTTTAAAGACCAACAGAACTCAAACTGAAGCTTTAGATATCATTTCTACAGCTTATGGTCAGATTGTACAGAAAGTTCTTGAAAAACGTCCTGATGTACAGGCTCTTTACACTAAAGGAGCTGAATTTACGGTAGCAGCTTACAGAGAGCTAAAATCTATGGGACTTAAGGTCTTAGGTCAGGTATTGCCTCTTACCTGCTACGGTGAGTTAATTGATGGTGATCATGCAGGTCTTAAGTGTGTAACCTCAGCTTCCTCTGCAACAGATACTAATACCATCACAGATAGTATTCAGTACATCAAGAGAAAACTTGCTATCTAACCATAGACCTTTCTGATAAAGAAATATGTCAAAATACCACCTCTACTTTGAGGTGATATTTCGAAAATGAAAAGGCTTTTTCTTCTTGCAAACTTCTCTAATAGTTTTCGTGGATTTTACATGATATCTGTCAGAGAGTTTCTGCTTAATAGCCTGCTCTTGGAATAACGGAAAAATAGACATCAGCTTCGTTGAATACTGTAGCACAAAAACAATTTCAGAATATTTGAATTAGCTTATTATGAAACAAAGTCAAAATACTTCATTTAACAGTGACGATATCATCGATGTAAAAAAATATATCAATAAGTTTAGATTTACTGGAAAATCTTTATATCACTACACTACAACAGATAGCTTTATTAAAATCATAGAGTCAGAAAAATTATGGCTTACGAACTGTAGATTCATGAACGATTCTTCTGAATTACAATATCCGATTGATATAACTAAAAAAGCAATAAATGATCTCATTATAAAAAAAGATTATTCATCAGAATTTCAAAATAATGTTCTAAAGTTAGTTCCTGACGCTTTAAAAACAGTTAAAGATAGGAATTATATAGTGTGTTTCACATCTAACGGCGATAGTCTACCTATGTGGAACACGTATGGAAAATCAGGATTGGCTATAGAATTTGACTTATCTGATAAAGACTCACAAATTATAAATCAAATGAAAAATCTGTTTTTCAAAATTCAGTATGATGAAAAATCAGTAATAAATAATATCAACAAAATGGTTGATGAAATATACGCTAACTATATTAAAAATAAAGAAAATGATAAAAAAATTCCTGACAGCATGTTTTATCTAGTCTTGGCTCACTCATTAGTAACATTGGGAATGTTCTATAAGTATCCAGCTTTTAAAACAGAAAAAGAAATAAGATGTCTGTATTATAGTCCTGTAAATGCAGATAATCCGATTTTTGAACCGGAAGATATAAAGTTAAGAAAAAAAGGAAATACTATTGCATCTTATGTTGAAATTCCATCATCAAATTTACATTTGCTTAATAAAGATCAATTAAATAAATTTAACCATAAACTACCGATAAAATCGGTTACAGTTGGACCTGGATTAGATCAAGATATAAAGGAAGAAGGGCTAAAAACTTTTTTGGAAAGAAAAGGATACAGTGAAGTAGAAATTAAAAAATCTAAAATTCCATATAGAGATATGTAAATGAATTCAAAACACTAAAGTGATGTATAAAATAAAAAGTGATTGTCTATACATATTGGTACTGATAAAATACGGATTGTTTATTTGTGGACACCAAATAATTGTGCGAGTGTAGTTCAATGGTAGAACTGCAGCTTCCCAAGCTGCTGACGCGGGTTCGATTCCCGTCACTCGCTCCATTTCATTCAATTTCCCTTTTCAAGAGCTCAAAATAAACGTCACTGTTCAGTTGCAATACCAGTAAGAATAGGGCTTCTTTCAAATTGAACATTTGTAGAATATTGCTGTGGACATAATACGAGTGCTCAGAAATTATCTTTAGTGTGGCTAAAAGTGTGGTTATGAAACTACTTTGGTGTGACCAAAAGTGAGGCTAAAATCTCCCTGAATTATATTTTAAATTGAAGATTGAGATGATTTAGCGTTTGCCAATAAAGAGCTCTTTTACTGGCAAACTTTAACTGTCCCTAAACGCGCCTTTGATAAACAAAGTGGGAAGGGTCCTATCGGAGGTCAACTTTATAATGAGATGAAACTGTTGTCAAATAAAATGTTGGTACTCAACAACAAATTGGCAGTAACATCTCATTTAGAAAATACTATTTGAGCTTTAACTTATCGCATAAAGCAAGCAATTCTTCGACTTTAGCTACAATACGTTTTTGCTCTGCTAGTGGAGGTAGTGGTACTACAAGGTTGTGTAAAGCATTTGAAGATAATCCTTGAATTCCTATTCCTCTACCTGATATTGAGTTATTTAGCTTGTAATACAAGAAAATATAGTAGTAAAACAAAGTTGATAACTGAATATAACCTCTAAGTTTATGAATATGGTTTTGTATGCACACTTGGTAATCAAAATTCCAAATTGCAGCTCTTCCTATATCTCCTCCCTCACAAACCAACAAATCCCCGTTTTGGACAGAACACTTTTCTATTTCACTATCTTTAAAAAACATCTTTTTTAAATTGTTTAATTCGAATCTGTTCCAATAGAGGTTTGATGTTGTTATATAAGGCAGTTTCTTTCCTTCTATATTTGATGAATTTAAAGCCTTTCCAGTATTGTGTTTGTATAAATCACCTATTCTTACCCAACGCCAGCTATCAGGAATATCGAATGGTATTTCATCATCTTCAATTGGAGCTAAAGGCTTTTCTTTCTTCAGTTTGCCTTCTTCTATTAGCTTTTGTTTTTCTGCTTGTATCTGTTGATATAAATCTTCAGATGTACCTTCTTCAGGTCTTTGTTCAACAAGCTGTCCTTGGATTGCATACTGAAGAATAGACTTTTTCATATCACCAGAAAACTTAGAGTTTAAAATTTCTAATTCTGAATAAGCCTTCTTATATTTTTCTACAAGAGGAAGCAATTCTTCGACTTTAGCTACAATACGTTTTTGCTCTGCTAGTGGAGGTAGTGGTACTACAAGGTTGTGTAAAGCATTTGAAGATAATCCTTGAATTCCTATTCCTCTACCTGATATTGAGTTATTTAGCTTGTAATACAAGAAAATATAGTAGTAAAACAAAGTTGATAACTGAATATAACCTCTAAGTTTATGAATATGGTTTTGTATGCACACTTGGTAATCAAAATTCCAAATTGCAGCTCTTCCTATATCTCCTCCCTCACAAACCAACAAATCCCCGTTTTGGACAGAACACTTTTCTATTTCACTATCTTTAAAAAACATCTTTTTTAAATTGTTTAATTCGAATCTGTTCCAATAGAGGTTTGATGTTGTTATATAAGGCAGTTTCTTTCCTTCTATATTTGATGAATTTAAAGCCTTTCCAGTATTGTGTTTGTATAAATCACCTATTCTTACCCAACGCCAGCTATCAGGAATATCGAATGGTATTTCATCATCTTCAATTGGAGCTAAAGGCTTTTCTTTCTTCAGTTTGCCTTCTTCTATTAGCTTTTGTTTTTCTGCTTGTATCTGTTGATATAAATCTTCAGATGTACCTTCTTCAGGTCTTTGCTCCACAAGTTTGCCTTGGATTGCTAATTGCAGAATACTTGCTTTTAACTGTTCTGGAGTCATTAGTCTTTTCTCTCCAATACAGATTCAATTTCAGATAGAACTTTATCAATATCAGCGTCTAAGGTAGCTCTTTTCTCTTTGTACTGTTGAATTAGATCCATAGGAAGTAGAATTTGTTCTTCCTTATTTGGAATTCCACATTGATCAAAGTTATATCCAAGATCTTCAGATAATTCTTTAGCTGTAAATTTCTTTGATTTATAAGCACCATCAATACAGATCTCTTCTCTGTTATTCCACCACTTTTCAACATCTGCAAAATGCTCAATCTTCATGGGTTTTGTTTTGCTAAAGTGCTTGTAACCTTCAGGCATATCAACTCGGTAGAACCAAGTCTCTTCAGTAGGTCCATTATTATCAAAGAAAAGAATATTTGTTGTGATGCTGGTATATGGAGCAAAGACATCATTAGGCAACCTAATGATGGTATGCAAATTAAAATCGTTTAAGAGCTTTTTCTTTAAATTTAATTTGGCATTATCCGTTCCAAACATGAATCCATCTGGAAGAACAACTGCTGCACGCCCATTATTTTTCAATCTGTACAAGATTACAGCCATGAACAGATCAGCAGTTTCACTGCTCGCTATATCAGATGGAAAATGATTTTGAACATCTTTCTTTTCATTTCCACCATAAGGAGGATTCATTAGGATTACATCGAACTTGTCTTTATCTGTGTAATCTAAAACATCATGAATTAGAGAATTACCATGTTCAATGGTTGGATTATCAATACCATGCAAAAGTAAGTTTGTTACACAGAGCATATATGGGAATTGTTTCTTCTCAATTCCATATATTGAGCTTTCAAATTTCTTTCTATCTTCAGCTGTTTGAACTTTCTTTTCTAACTCTTTTAACCAGCTTGTGATAAATCCACCCGTACCACAGGCAAAGTCAGCCATTTTTTCACCAACACTTGGATTTATCATCTTTGCCATAAATTCAGTCACGGCACGAGGAGTATAGAACTCACCAGATGATCCTGCATTTTGAAGTTCTTTTAAGATGGTTTCGTAAATTTCACCAAGTGCATGAATTTCGTCATAATCATCTAACTCTACAGAATCAATAACGTTGACGATCTGTCTTAGTAAGACACCATCTTTCATATACTGATTAGCTTCAGAGAACATTGACTGAACGATGGATTGTTTAATAGGTGTATCTGCATTTATTGGTAAAGTTCTTAATGTTGGAAACAAGGTATTGTTTACAAAATTAAGTAGGGCATCGCCAGTTAAAGCATCTTTAGAATCTTTTGCCCAATTTTGCCATCTGCATTCTTCAGGAATAATAGAGCGGTAGTTACCTTCGAACTCCCAATCTTGTTCTTTTGCATCATATACTTTTAAGAACAGCAACCACACAATTTGTTCTAGACGCTGAGCATCACCATTGATACCAGCATCATTTCTCATGATGTCTCGTAATGATTTTACAAAACTTGATAAATTACTCATAAATTAAGCCATTCCATTTGCATAAATTGCTTGTTCTAAATCTGTTACAGCAGAGTAGTACTCGTCTATTCCACCAAAGTAACTTGCTATCTTTGCAGGTTTTCCAAATTGAATAAAAGGAGCATTCTTCAGAATTTCACTAGTTTCAATTGCGTAGATGCCTTCATTTTTATATTTATCTAGAAGTGCTTCCAAAATTTCCTTTGCAGCGCCTGAGTACTTGCTAAAGAAATCGCGCTTTTTGACATTTTCAGCTCTTTCTTTTCTCGTAAGTGGCTTTCTGTCATAAGCTAAATGACAGATAAAATCGAAGTCATCGACATCTGCCATATTTTGCTCTTCTTTTAAGGCTTCTAAATTGATTTTCTTGATATCAAAAAGTTCTCTAATTTTGATTTTTTTCTTCTCAGCAGACCATGCATTGATAAACTCATCCAAGGTTGCATAATTGTCTAAGACATTTTTCTTAGTGTAGTCAGTAATGCTCTCTATAGATAAAAGTTGTGCTTCAGTATTATATGCAGACTCAACTCTTTGCAAAACTTCTACTCTACAGCCATCTTTATCCACATAAGGGATATATCTTGGGGGTGATGGGCTATCTACTACAGGATCAGTTGGTGTTTTAGTATCATCAGCTCCTTTTGGTGGATAATTCGGATCTTCAACTATTGGTCCATCCCAATCAGGATCGGCAAACAATCTTGTTGCATTTCTAAAATCCAGCACCACAAAATGAGTTTTACCAGCATCTTCTTTTATTCTTGTACCACGACCAATAATCTGCTTAAACTCAGTCATTGAGTTAATCATTGAATCTAAAACAATGACCTTAGTCATTTTACAGTCAACGCCTGTAGATAATAGCTTTGACGTAGTTGCAATTACAGGATATTTTTCAGCAACAGAAATAAAGTATTTAAGTTTATCCTTGCCTTCTTTATCAGACCCTGTAATTCTCACCACATAATCAGGATTTTCTTTTACAAGATCAGTGTTTTCATTAGCCAGAGCTACTCTCATTCTGGCAGCAGCATCTTCTGTAGGTGTAAAAACAATGGTTTTGGCAAACCTATCTGTATACTTTAAATACTTTGTAATTTCTTTTGCAACTTGAATTGTTCTATCTTCTATAACAATGTTGTAATCATAGTCTCTATTGTCATAAACCCTATCTTTTATCAGTTCACCGTTAATATCCTTTTGATCTTTTAATGGTCTCCACCCATCTCCTATATTTAGCTTAAAGCTGATTACCTTAAATGGAGACAAGAATCCATCTTCAATACCTTGATTTAAACTGTAAGTATATAAAGGCTCTCCAAAGTAGGATATATTTGATTCATAGGCTGTTTCTTTTGGAGTTGCAGTCATGCCCAACTGAGTAGCTGATTTAAAGTAGTCTAGGATCTTCCTCCATTGACTATCCTCTTTAGCTGAACCTCGATGACACTCATCTACAATGATTAGATCAAAGAAATCAGGAGCAAATAGTTTTGAATAATTGTCTTTGTCTCCATCAGCACCTACTAGTTGCTGGTATAAAGCAAAATAAACCTGATAAGAGCCTATGGTTAGTTTGTTCTCTTTAGAAACATCAATCTTATGGATTACTTTTTCTAGAGGCGCAAAATCTTGCTGAATTGACTGATCTACAAGAATATTGCGATCAGCTAAATATAAGATCTTCTTTTTAATACCTGACTGCAATAATCTGTAGACAAGCTGAAATGCGATGTAAGTTTTACCAGTTCCTGTTGCAAGAACCAATAATAGTCTGTCTTTTTCTTTTGCAATTGCATCTAATGCAGCATTTACTGCCCTTAACTGATAATAGCGAGGTTCCTTAGCATTAGCTGTATAAAACTTTTGTTTAATCAGATTTTCTTGAACCTCATTAAAATGCTCAGAGTTATTCCAACGCTCGAATAAAACTTCAGGTGTTGGAAATTGCTCCATAGGGATCTCTCGTTCAGAGCCTGTGGTGAAATCGTGTTCTAAAAATGAATTTCCGTTTGATGCATAAGCAAAAGGTGCTCCTATTTTTTGAGCATACTTAATTGCTTGCTGAATTCCATCATTACTTGTCTTTTTTAATGATTTTGCTTCAACTACAGCAATAGGAGTTGTTTCAGAGACAAACAACACGTAATCAGCTTTTTCTGGAGATTCTCTGCGATCTTTCTTGTTTTCAATAATGATCCTGCCATCTGTAACTTTATACTCCATTCTCACGTTTTGCTTTTCCCAACGTGAATTTAAAATTGCAGGGGTAATGTATCTTAACTTTACATCTTCTTCTGACAGATCTTGAGCATTAGTATTAGCCATCGCATCACCATTTCTTACTCTTATTTGCTCCTCCTTTTATAGCATTAATTCTCAATAAAAAGGAGGAACAATCTCTTAATTATTCGAATACAGCACCGTGTATTTAAATAATCTCATCAAGACTTGCTAACTCAGCTTGAAGTTCTTTTATCTTTTGCAAGATTTCAGATCTTCTGATGTTTGCATCATGGACCTTTTGCAAAATCTCAATTGTTGGAGGAATAAGCTTCAATCCTTTCACATCTGAAATTTTAAGTAGCTGGATAAAACCACCAGTAGAGAGCAGACCTAATTGCTTTTTAATTCTCTTGGAATTTAACTGCCAGAATAGAAACTCAGGAGTCCAGGCTTTATCTTTCAATCTTAAGATTACAAATGACTGCCCTGCGAGCCAATTGTCACTATCATTTTCTACTAGGCCTACCTTTCCTGCAGCACCTTTGATTGCCAAGACAATGTCACCTTTATGCACAAGATTCTTCAAAGCTCTATTATCTTTTTTAAGCACAATCTCTTTTTTAGGAGTTTCTATAATTCCTAAAGGATTGATGTCTGAAGCACTAATCTCATAGTACTTGTCGCCATCACTGTCTTTTACAGAAGCCTGAGCTCTGTAGATCTCAACTACATCCTCAAGATTTACAGTTTCAATACCATCAAGACTTTTGGCACTTTCTCTTGCTGCAATGTATCTGCCGATATCAAGGCTGTTCTCGTTATTTTTAATCTCAGAGAGCGAAACTTTGATTGAGGAAGTACTCTCTTTATCAGCTAAGACATTTTCAATCTCAGCTCTTGCCTTAAGGTTCAGGTTTACAAGCTTACGGCCTGATTTACCAGCTTCAATGTATTCTCTATCTCTTAAATCTAGGAAAGAGACGCTTTCATGCTGAGAATTGTCAGCGTCAAAAACTAAAGCCTGAGTGTAAATTGCAGTGCCAACCAGGAAACCTGCCGGTAGCGAAATTACAGCTTTTAATCTGCCAGAGTCAGAGATCTTTTCTCTTAACTCAAGCTCCTGGCGAAGACCTCCTATAGATAATCTCATAGGGACAATCACAGCAAAGCGACCATTTACTCTATTGAGCATATCCTCAACAAACATGGCATCAACAAATCGTTTTGTAGGTCCTACTTTGAATCCCATTGGTAAACAGCTAAAACCAAAGCCATATTCTGCTCCCTCTTTTGTGGAATTATGACTTTTTATCTGTTCTTCAAAACTTGTAAAGAAATTCCTAACATTCTTTACATTGCCAATTAGCATGTAAATTAAAGCTTTGATTAAAAACTCACAATTATCCCCAAAGCTCGGAGCATCAACAGAAATTTCATCTTTTGATAACTCAGCTTCAGCATTGATAATATTGTTAAAAGGACAATATGCTGTACCTTTAGTGTTTTTTCCTTTAATCCAATGAACTAGTGTTTTTACAACAGTAAACTCATTGAACAAAAAGAAATTGAAGTTTCTGTTTTTGTTAAAAATAGTGATTAGTTCTTCTTCGAGATCATCACTTACAGTGTCTTGTTCCTGTAAGAGCTTTAATTTAAAGTCAGCATAAATTCTCTCGCTATCTTCACTTGATTTTGAGTTAAAGCCAAAACCATTAGGAACAGTTAACTTGTAATATTTATATAAAAAACATACATCATCGTAAGCTGTAGTCTTTTCTCTTTCTTGTAATTTACCTAGTTTTAGTAAATTCTCTAAAAGAAGTAATTTGCTAATGGTGTCTTCTACATCGAAACGGTATTCAGATGAAACAGAAAAAAAGTAATTTATATTTGAAGTCTTCATATATATTCCTTTAACTTTATGGCTATTTATTTCTAGCCTTTGACTTGTTGTAACTATCCAGACGGTACACAGTGATAAGAGCTTCTTTGGTAGCGACCAAGGTATAACCTCCCTTTTCAGCCATCTTGTCTGTTACTTTTTTAAGATGAGCAAAGAGATCGCTTAACTCAAGGCAGTTCTTTCTATCAAGAGTTATCTTCTCTCCATATTCAAATCCGTAATTTAAAAGGATCTTTAATACAGCTTCAGTGATTCCTCTTTGATTTAATCTCTGGTGTATGTGTCTGGTCTTGTACATAGCAATACTCCTAAAAATCTGTGGTATTTAAGTAAGTCACTGACCTACCTAACTCATGTTTATATTATGGTACTTACCTGACTAATTTTCAAGTCACTTACATGACTATTTTTAATATTTTTTTATCTATTTGATATTTATGATTTTATTGTTTTAGATTTCTTTATAAAGACGCAGTTATCTGCTGCTTTTCAAGAAACATTCTTTGATGGGGTAGCAAAATAATAGATTTCGATGCGAAATATGAGAAGAGAGTTACTATTGAAGAGTAAGAAAAGCCGGAGTACATCTCTGCTCTCCGGCTTAAGTTTTAAATAAGACTATAGGTTAGATCTTATTTCTTTAAACCTGAATTGATCTGATTGATATGCTCTACTTTTAAGTCACCTTCAGAGTATAACAGAGCTAAACGAGACTCGATGTAGTTATAACGAGACTCTGCAGACTTCTGCATTGAGTCATATAACTTCTGAGTTGCATTTAAAACATCAGTCATAGTACGAGTACCTACATCGTAACCAGCCTTAGTTGCCTTTAAAGCTGATTCTGATGATTTAACTGAGTTCTTATAAGCGGTTACAGAGCTGATAGCAGCATTAACGTTGTTATAGCTGTTGTTTACATTAGTAAGCAGTGAACGGTGAGCGTACTCTAAAGACTCTGATGCAGCGATGTACTGAGCCTGAGCTTTATCAACAGCAGCTGATGTAGCACCGCCGTGGAAGATAGGTACACTTAGAGTTAAACCTACAGACTTAGACCAGGCATTGTTATCAACAAAGCTTGCCTCAGGAACATTAGATGTATAGTCAGTGTAACCTGTTCTTAAATTTGCATTTAAGTCTAAGGTAGGCTCATGACCTGAACGAGCTAAAGTAATATTGTCTTTAGCAATATCACGGTTTACAACCTGCTGTTGTAAGCTTAAGTTATTCTCTTCAGCGCTCTTAACTAACTTTGATAAATCTTTATCAACACGAGGAGTATCAAACTTGCTTTCATCAAGTTTTGATAACTGCTCTACAGAAATCTTTCGACCAGTTAAAACTCTGATCTGCTCGTATGAATTGATAAGAGCATTTTCTGCTGCAATTACAGCAGCATTTGATAAATCGTATGCAGCCTGAGCTTCTAACTTATCGGTTTCAGCGATTAAACCTACGTTTAAACGACGCTCAGCTTCAGCTAGCTGACGCTTTAGAGCAGCATTATTAGCCTTTTGGAATTTTAAGGTATCAGCGGCACTTAATACATTAAAGTAAGCATTGCTTACTCTTAAAATTAAGCTTTGCTGTGCATCAGCGTATGCAAGATCTTTTAAAGTTGCAGTTTTTTCTGCAATCGATCTGTTAGCCCATGAGCTATGACGCCAGATCTGCTGAGATAAAGTTAAAGCAGCAGAGCTGTTCTTATTGCTACCACGAGCATTGTAAGCTTTGATGGTATTTGTTCTGGTCTTAGTAATTGAACCTACAACATCAATTTGAGGCAACAGTGCAGCTGTAGCTTCTGTAAGGCCTGCATGAGCTGCATCAGCATCAGCTTTTGCCTGAGCTACCTGAGTATCTTTCTGTAAAGCCTCTTTATAGATATCCATTAAATCTTCGGCATGGGCAGACAAGCTCAGTGAAGTAGCTAAAGCTACTGCAAGAGTAGTAATCTTTAAGTTCATCAAAAACCTCAGTAATTCATCTAATTTTCAATTATTGCAATTATAACAATAGCAACACGAAAATTAGCAAAAAACTTAGTCTCTATTGAGCAACATGTTAAGATTTGTTTGTATTTTTTGAAACTTTGATCAAGGATTTCAGGAAAAAAGCTAAAACTTAGGTGGTGGAGGTAAACGGGATCGAACCGTTGACCCTCTGCTTGCAAAGCAGATGCTCTCCCAGCTGAGCTATACCCCCACAAAAGAGATGACTTATTGACGTTGGTGGAGCTAAACGGGATCGAACCGATGACCTCTTGCATGCCATGCAAGCGCTCTCCCAACTGAGCTATAACCCCACGTCAAAAAGCGTGAACAATTATATCGAATAAAATTATAACGTCAACAAATTTTTTGAAAAAAAAATGATTATGATTTGAAAAAGATTGTTTGGAAAACTTAGATGGTGGAGGTAAACGGGATCGAACCGTTGACCCTCTGCTTGCAAAGCAGATGCTCTCCCAGCTGAGCTATACCCCCACAAGAGGAAACTTTTACATCATCAAGATGGTGGAGGTAAACGGGATCGAACCGTTGACCCTCTGCTTGCAAAGCAGATGCTCTCCCAGCTGAGCTATACCCCCACAAGAGGAAACTTTTACATCATCAAGATGGTGGAGGTAAACGGGATCGAACCGTTGACCCTCTGCTTGCAAAGCAGATGCTCTCCCAGCTGAGCTATACCCCCAGTCTGACACTTGAACGAACTGGTCTCGTTCAAAAGCCGTTACATTATATAATGAGATTAAAATTCGTCAACTACTTTTTTTAACATTTCTCATAAGATCTTTACAAAACGGCTTTTATATCGAAAAAATATTTTTCTATTTGAGAAAATTCCTGCCCATAAAAGTTTCAGAAATATTTAAAAATAATTTGTTGACATTAGTTAGATATCTAACTATTATTAAAACATGAAATATTTAGCTGTTTTTTACGCATCGCGAATAAGAAAGGCTGGTAATCAATTCTTAACTAATGAATTAGAGAAAGCTGGTCTTAAAGGAATAGTTCCTTCGCATGGAGATATTATTAAATGTCTCTTAATGTTTGGTGCTATGTCTATGCAGGAGCTTGCTAAAAAAGTAGATAGAACCAAAGCTACTGTAACAGTGTTAATTGATAAGCTAGAAAAATTAGAGCTTGTTAAAAGAACACGTTCAAGTAAAGATAACCGTGTAACTTTAATTGAGCTGACTCAAAAAGGACTGGACTTTAAACCTGTCTTTGAAAAGATCAGCCACGATTTAAATGAAAAGGCTTATAAAGGTTTTTCTACTGAAGAAGCTGAACTTGTAGAAACTCTTATGGATCGTATTCGTAAGAACCTTGAATAGATTTTTTGATATAAAAATAGTTAGATATCTAACTACTTTTATAGATACCACTGATTTGGATTTAACGTTATAAATCAACTAACATTGTTTCTATGGAGATATAAAAATGGATCTTTCATTTAAGTTATCAGACAACTCAAAGAAATTAGAGAATTTTGTTAAAGACACCAATGCAACCTTTGCTGATATCGGCTCATTTTCTGACATCGGTTCTTATGAGATGGAGTGCAAAGATGCAAAATTATCCTGCTCTTCAAAATTATTCTTAAAAGATCTTCTTGGTCTTACGGGTTGTGAGATCTCTGTAAACAAGATGACAGCAGGCTCAAAGGCTCCTTTTGCTCACAAGCACAAGGAAAACGAGGAGTTATGGATTGTGCTAAAGGGCACAGGCTCAATTGGTGTTGACGGTAAAGAATATCCTGTAAAGGAAGGTTCTTTCTTAAAGATTGCCCCTGCTGGCGTAAGAACTATCAGTGCAACAACTGATCTAGAGTTCTTATGCATTCAGACAAAGGCAGGCTCTTTAACTGAAAGCACTTTAACTGATGCAGAAATTAAGTAGTAGAAAATAATAAAAACTATGTCTTAACTACATTACCTATCTTATATCTTTGATAAGCTAAACTTTAGCAGGAGCTTGTGCTCCTGCTTTAAAATTTCCACCGTTCAAAAGAAGATCAATACAATAAAAATTACCTCTCTTCTTTGTTTTTACGCAATCTTTGCCCATAAAGTAAAACTCTCTTATTTTGGTTTTCATGAAAATGGCTTTTTCATGTAAAATGAACATCATTTTGTAAGAAGACTTTAAAAATCCTACTTACTACACCTTGAACACATGCACATAGTAATACCAAAGACTGATTAGATAATAATTACTTAGGTATTGCAGATCTGTGGTTTTTCTACAGACAACAACTTCAAAAAAGAGATTGGTTTTACTGGATTTCACTTTCTAACTGGATTTACAAAGTGAATTTATCTAAGTGAATTTATCTTAAGGTTATAAACAACACGAGACATATTATGAGTGATACACCATCATTACAGGCTTTATCTCCTCAAGCCATGGTTGAAGCTGCTGAACATCATGTGATGGACAAAGCTTCAAAGAAATTTACAAGAGCCTTTTTATTAGCAATTCTGGCTGGTGCTTCAATTGCTTTAGCTTTCTGCTTCTACACTACAGCTGTTGCAGCTTTAGGTGATGGACCTGGTAAAGTTGTAGGAGGTCTTTTCTTCGCATTGGGACTGTTCTTAGTAGTACTGTTAGGTGGAGAGTTATTCACCTCATCTACTTTAACTTTAATTGCCAGAGCATCAGGTAAGATCACCACAGCTACTTTATTAAAGAACTGGGCTACAGTTTATTTTGGCAACTTTGTAGGAGCCATGATTATTGTGCTTTTAATCTTCTTAGGCAGAACCTATATGAACTTCAATGGCAATTGGGGACTTACCATTTTAAATACTGCACTTCATAAGGTTGAGCATGTCTATCCATCAGATGGCTTTGGTGCTCTAGCTTATGCTCGTGGCTTTATTGAAGCTTTATGCCTGGGTATTGTCTGCAACATCATGGTATGTGTAGCTGTATGGTTATCATGGGGTGGTAAGACTGTAACTGATAAACTCTTAGTTATGCTTTTTCCTATTGGCATGTTCGTAGCATCAGGCTTTGAACACAGTATTGCCAATATGTTCATGATCCCAATGGGTATTGTATTGCACTATTTCTCAATTCCTGAGTTCATGAATAACATCAACATTGATCATTATGCAGATCTTAATGTAATGCACTTTATCTTCTCAAACTTAATTCCTGTAACCATTGGTAACATCATCGGTGGTGGCATGATGATAGGTTTGTTCAACTGGTTTATCTGGAAGAAGACTAAGTAATTTAAGATTACAAAAAAACTATGAAGTCTCTGTCAAAGATAACTGATAGAGGCTTTTTAAGGGAAGGAGAAAAAAACTTTCTTCTAGAAAGATCATTAAACCTGTTGAGAAAGAGTAAAAACCCTTATCTTAGGATCTGCATTGAAGACAGCAGCTATTCTTAACAGCTCATCCTTTCTAGGCACAATATTGCCATAGTCTCGTGTTTTTATCTGTTCTACAGCTTCATTTAGTTTTTTCCTAGTTTCTGTCTCATCTTTTGCATACTTAAATTCAATGACGATTCTGCGTTTATTGGTCTCAATCATTAAATCAGCTCTACCTTTAGCCTGATGAATTTCTGAGAATACGTTCTGTTTAGCCCCTAGCAGATAGGCTTTAACATAATTCTGCACTGATGATTCTGAATTTAATGGATAGGCATCATATGATACAGTGTTAACCATAGTGTTAAGTAAACTGATGATATCCTCAACAGAACCCACATCCAGGATGTTCTCATTAGCATCATTGGTAACATCAATCGTCCCTTTAAAGAATTTGGCTGCTAAAAGCTTATTTAAAGCTTTATAGATCTCTCCATTTGGAATACCTAAAGCAATGATATTAGAATCATTAAGTGAAGAACGTAATGTTAGATATCCTGTCTGGCACATCAGTACATTCTGATTGATTGTGGTTAATGAGGTTGGATTTTTAAAGTCATCATCCGTAACTTTTAAACTCTTGTTTTTATCTAAGTAATCAAAGATATTCAGTTCATGTGTTTTTAAATAGTTAACTAGGATTGAAGGTAAGCCACCATTGTCGTACCAGTATTCACCAAAATCTACAAATTTATTTTTTACAATATTTTGGAAAAATTTATTTACAGACCAGGTACTGAATACTTTCTTTTTATAGAATTCATCAAAACAGTAACCATCATAGTTCTTGGCAAGTCTATCTAACAAAGATTCAATCTGAGCTTCGGTTACGTTATCTACAGTGCAGTTGTTCTCATAGGATGCTGCCAACTTTAAATAATCAATGTAGTACTTTTTAATCTCATCACGTGTAAAACCTATCATCTGAGAATAGGCACTGTCATTAGTGATATCGTTGATATCAGAGCCAACTGAAAATATCGCTACATCTTTTAATCTGGTGACACCAGTAATTCCTAAGAACTTAATTGCAAACTTATCTTTGATGTTGGCATAAAAGCTTTTGATTTTTTCCTGAAATTGCTTATATAGAGTTTCATTATTGATGTTTGCTGTCATCTGACAGTCATACTCATCAATTAAGATCACTATTTGACGTTTTTCTTTTCTCAGCTCATCTAACAGGAAGTAGATTGTGTCTTCAGGTTCGACTTTCTCTTCGTAGTTTTTGACATTGATGTCTCGTGCAAATGAGCTAATGATTGCGTTTAGTTTTTGCTTAAAATGCTCAAGTGAGTATTTATCTAAATCTAAGAAATTCAGTCTTAATACAGGATAGGTAGGCTCAGTCCACTTGTCATAAATCCAAGTACCTTTAAAGTAAGGCTCTACACCTGATTCAAATAAAGTTGCTATGGTATCTAAGGTAAGAGATTTACCAAAACGACGCGGACGGGAGATAAAAACTCGCTTTAGTTTGACGAGCTTTGGAATATATTCAGTCTTATCAACATAGATAAAGTTCTCTAAAGTAAAGTCCACAAATGAGGCTGTTGAGCTGATATCTTTCATATGTATTATTTCCAAACCCACTTTGAAGATTATAGCCTGAAAAGGTATATCTTTGACTTTAATAGTGGCAATTTGTGCAAATATTGAAGACGTTAAAGCGGATTTTCAGAAATTTCAGATGGCAGATTAGATTACTTATTTTGAGCCTTATTAATAGCCTTTAAAGAACGCTCATTGAAGATAGTGTTCTCCATAGACTCCAACATCTGATTTTTAGGTTCAGGCATATCCTGGTAGATAAGAGTAAAGAGGAGAGCTCCTGCCATCATAAAGATGCAGACAGCCATGAGCACGCCTTGAGAGTGGATGAAGCGGTTAAAGAAATAGATACCTAACATTAAGGCAGTGATCTGCACAATAAAGATTAGAGTTAAACAGAATTCACGACCTTTTACAGGTAACAGCTCAGGTAAAATTAAGAATAAGAAAGTGCACAAAAAGATCACTGATGATAAGCAGAAGATCAGAAGACATACTGACATTAAAACAGGACCTACCATAGCACTGCCTGTAAAGTACAAAAAGTAAATACCAAAGAGCATTACTTCATTGATTGTACATGAGATTAACAGAATTCTTCTGTGACCAATCTTATCTGCCATGAGGCAAGTTACAGCACATCCTATAAATACCGCAAAGAGGATAGACTTTAGCATTAAGAAGTTGATTTCATACTTCTCATTTGGAGTCAAAATTCCCAAAGCAGCTTTAAAGTATTTTACAATCTCTAAAGACATATACGGAATAATGGCAAAGCCAGAGAGATTAGCGACAATCACAATGAATAAGAAGAACCAGACGATTGCTCTGAAGACAGAGTTTCTAAAGAACATTGTAATGCCTCTGTCATCGCCTAATACACACTCATTGATAGCAGCTAACTCACGAGCAGCCTCTGAGGTTGAATTTCGAAGTCTGATAAGCTCAGTTAAAGCCTTATCACTTGAATCTGTTAAAGCCAGCCAGCGTGGGCTCTCTGGCAGTCTTAAATAAGAAACAATCACTACAGGCAAAGCTGCTGCTAAAAGACATACCACCACTAAAATATCGTTTCGTGGAATGATGTCTTTTAAAAGAACGGAGATTAAAAAGCCTAGTACAACAAAAGTAGGTATTAAAAGGCAGCAAGTACCACGCTTTTCTTTTGAAGAGAGCTCAGTGATGTAACAGATAGCTGAGATTAGATATACGCCACTTGAAACACCCACTACGAATTCGGTGATAAACAGAGTACTGAAGGTTGGAGCTAGAATTGCAGTACACTGGCCTATCACACCAAAAGAGAAACTGCCTATTACAGACTGGACACGACCGGTGTCATAAACCAGTCTTCCGCCTAAAAAGACACCGACAAAAGAGCCTAACATAAAGGTGTTGACCATGCTGTCGATATCGTAGATCTCGAGCATAAAGATATTAATAAGTCTAACCTTACTTGAGAGCATTGCTCCTAAGTTAAAGCCAAATACTGTAGCCATACAAGCTGCAAGTAATATGTAAAAATAGACTGATTGATAACTATGAGCTATCTTTTTTATCTTGGTCATTGAAATGTCAGGATGGTAAATTTACTGCGGTAATTGTAGTTTGTTTCTAAAAAAAATGCGACAACTTCCACAATTTTTCTGAAAAAATTTTTTTCATGACTTTACGATTTTAATGAAGTTATTTTGTGTACAAAATTTCGTAATAAAAGTCTAAAAAGCACATTTTAGCTACTTTGCTGTTAACAATAGATATTTACGTATTGTAACTTTCAGAAAATATTTGCAGGCATCTACTTTTTACAGGTCACTTTTATGATCACATCAAAAAAATAAAGCTCTTCCCTGTAAGTTGACTTTAACTTGATGTAATGTCTCGCACAAAGAACTAAATATCACCATTAAATAACAACATGGAAAGAACTACTATGATGTTTGTAATGATAAAAAGATCCTGTTTAAGACTTTTCGTTCTTCTGCTTTCTCTTTACCTTCTCAGTGCACAAAACATAGTTTATGCTTTAACTTTCAAAGCAGATGGCTTTTCAGTTACTACAATTGATGATACTACCTTTGCTCGCATGAAAGGTAAGACCTATAAAGATAACTGTACTGTGCCCTTATCAGAGCTAAGACACGTAAAAGTGCTTTATAAAAACAAAGCTAAGCAGACCTTAAAAGGCGAAATTGTCTGCAACAAGCATATTGCTGATGATGTAGCAGAAATCTTCTATGAATTATATAAAGCAAATTATCCTATTGAAAGAATTAGACTTATGGATGATTACAATGCTGATGATGAAACTGCAATGAGAGATAACAATACATCATCATTTAACTTTAGATTCATCTCTCACTCTACAAAAGTATCAAAGCACGGTTTAGGTTTAGCAGTTGATCTTAATACACTTTACAATCCATTTGTTTTAACTGTTGATGGTAAGTTACATGTAGAGCCTGCAACTGCACTAAAGTATGTAGATAGAAGCAAAAACTTTGATTATAAGATTGATGAGAACGATCTTGCCTACAAGCTCTTTATACAGCACGGATTTGAATGGGGTGGTCACTGGAAGGCTCGTAAAGATTATCAGCACTTTGAATTGCCTGATGATAAAGTAAAAGAACTTTACCCTAATAACAAATAACCAAATCAAAACTAAGATAAAGCATCTTAGTTTGTAAATAAAAGCCACTGAACTCTTGCCTTTTTAAAGTTCAGTAGCTTTATTGATGATAAGAGCTAAAACTTAGTTTCAGTATGTTTTTACTGCTGAGCTTTTAGCTCTGCCCTTGCCTTTTCAATATCAGCAGGATTGATGTTTACAGATTCTTTTCTCTGAGCCTCAATCAATTCACACTTTTTCACATCTTCCATACCTTTTTCAACAGACACTTCATGGATGCTAGAGCCGCCTACAAATACGCCAAATTTGATGTTCTGTCGCACAAAGTAATTCTTATTAGCTTCAGTGTTAATTAAGATCTCATTATTACCAAACTCTGATTCAGTTGAAATTACGTGTTCACCCGGCTCGATTTTTTCTACTAAGAATGAACAAAGCTTTAAACGACCAACATACAAGCCATCAATCCAGATCGCTTTCTTTAAAGCAGATCCTGCATGTGACCTGGTCTGTAAACATAAAGCTGACTCTTTGAAGAGTCATCGATTGTAAATTCTTTTGCTTTTGCGCTATCAGCATCAGATGCTAAATCTACAGAAGCACAGCCTGTAAATAACCAGGCAACAGATAGACATAGTAAGAGTAAATGTTTCTTCATAGTGTTTCTTTATTGCTATAAATGGAGGGGTTATTGTACTTAAGATATGCTTCTTTAGATGTGATTGAGCTAATAATCCTGTAACATACAGGTATTTTCAAAAAAGCAAGAAAGACTTTTTAGAAAGTGTTTACAGGATATAAAGTAAAGCTCATTGAGAATGATCCTAATAGCCCTTTTTTCTTGTATAAAAAGGTTGTGGGATTTAAAATACACCTAGTATTTTTAATGGAGAATTACAGTGTTTTCTCAGACATGTATCAATGCCGGAGTTAGAGTTTTAAAAGAAGAAGCTCAAGCTCTTTTAGATCTTGTACCAACAATTGGTGACAGTTTTGTTAAAGCCTGTCAAATCATGATGGACACCAAAGGCAAAGTAATTTTAACTGGTGTAGGTAAATCAGGTCATGTAGCAACCAAGATTGCATCTACCTTAGCAAGTACCGGTACTCAAGCTTTCTTTGTACAGGCAGGAGAAGCTGCTCACGGTGATTTAGGTATGATTGGCAAAGATGATACTGTAATTGCTATCTCAAATTCAGGCGAAGGCTCTGAATTAAAAGTTTTAATTCCTATTCTAAAACGCCGTCAAATTCCTTTAATCGCTATTGTAGGTAATGTCGAATCATCTTTAGGAAAAGCAGCCAATGTCACTTTATCTGCTCATGTTGAACGTGAAGCCTGCCCATTAAACTTGGCTCCAACATCTAGTTCTACAGCAGAACTTGCTATAGGCGATGCTTTAGCTGTAGCTTTAATTGAAGCTCGTGGTTTTACAGAGCGTGATTTTGCCATGAGCCACCCAGGTGGTGCTTTAGGTCGCCGTCTTCTGGTTCACTGTCAGGATGTTATGCACAAAGGTTCAGAGATCCCTGTAGTCAATGAAAGAGTAAGCCTTAAAGATGCCTTATTTGAGATGACTCAGAAGACTTTAGGCTTTATCTGTATTGTTAACGACAACCATGAATTAGTTGGTGTCTATACAGATGGTGACTTAAGACGCTCACTTGAAAAAGGCGCTACTATCAAAGATTGTATTGCTACTTTAATGAGTAAAAATGTCCGTGGTATTGTGAAGCAGGAAACTTTAGCTGCTGATGCTCTTGCCATGATGCATAATCTTAAGATCAATTCTTTAGTTGTAACTGATGATAACAACCACCCAATCGGTGCATTCAACCTTCATGATTTAATGCGTGCAGGTATTATCTAATTACATAAACTTACAAAGGAACTTTTATGAGCCAAGATTTAAAGACTTTATTTACAGGAAAGGTTACTGTTGTAGGCGATGTAATGCTCGACAGCTACTGGAAAGGTCCAAGCAGCAGAATTTCCCCTGAAGCACCTGTTCCTGTTGTAAAAGTTCAGGATAAAGAAGAAAGAGCAGGTGGTGCTGCTAACGTTGCAATTAACATTGCTTCATTAGGTGCTCCTTGTAACCTTGTAGGTATCGTCGGTGAAGATAAGAATGCAGAAATCTTAGAGAAGATTGTACGTAATCATGGCATCAGCCCTGATTTTGTACTAACTGATGAGCATCCTACCATTACCAAGCTCAGAGTTTTAAGCCGTAATCAGCAGTTACTGCGTTTAGATTTTGAAGACTCATTTTCTGATCTTGATGAAAGCAAGATCTTAAAGTCTTTTGAAGACTCAATTAAAGATTCTAAAGTTGTGATCTTCTCAGACTACGGTAAAGGTTCATTGTCTAGCGTCTCAAAAATGATTGAGATAGCAAATAAAAAAGGTATTACTACTTTAATCGATCCTAAAGGCACTGACTTTGAAAAGTATTCAGGCGCTACTTTATTAACACCTAATATGTCAGAGTTTGAAGCTGTAGTAGGTAAAGTAAAGAACGATGACGATCTGGAGCAGAAAGCTTTAGCTTTAATTGAAAAATGTAAGCTAAAGATGCTCTTAGTTACCCGTTCAGAAGACGGTATGTCATTAGTAAGACCAGGTTTAAAGGCAGTACATCTTCCAACCTATGCTCGTGAAGTTTACGATGTAACCGGTGCCGGTGATACTGTAATCGGTACTCTAGGTACCTGTTTAGCAGCAGGCTTGGATATCGTTACCGCCTGTGAATATGCAAACTGTGCAGCAGGCATCGTCGTAGGTAAGATTGGTACTTCAACAGCTTCTCCTGAAGAGTTAATGAGTGCTTTAGGTAAGAGCTCTCCTAATACTGATGAAGGCATCGTCTCTGAAGAAGAACTGTGCAAGCTAGTACGCAGATTACAGAGTGAAGGTCAGACTATCGTCATGACTAATGGCTGCTTTGATATCATCCACCCTGGCCATGTAACCTACTTAAAGCAGGCTAAAGCCTTAGGAAATAAACTTATTGTAGCTGTAAACTCAGATGCTTCTGTATCGCGCTTAAAAGGACCTACTCGTCCTATTAACAGGCTTCAAGACAGAATGACTGTACTTTCAGCACTAGGCAGTGTTGACTATGTAGTTTCTTTTGATGAGGATACTCCACAGAAACTTATCTCAAGAGTATTGCCTGATATCTTAGTTAAAGGTGGTGACTACAAGGTCGAAGAGATTGCAGGACATAAAGAAGTATTAGCAAACGGCGGTAAAGTTATCATCATTCCATTTGTGGATGGTTGCTCTACTACTTCAATTGTTAAAAAGATCAAAGCTCAAAGTTAAGTATTAACAGGAATTTAAAATGGCAGAACAGTCATTTACCATAAATCCAGGTATTACCGAGATCAACTACCCTACAGCTCGTGCTCTAATTGATTCTGGACAATGTCTGTTAATTGATGTCAGAGAAAAAGAGGAATATGACAATGGTTTTATTCCTCCTGCTGTGAACCTGTCTGTAAACGACATCAATAAGGAAACAGTTTCAAAGATCGCACCTGATGTAGCTAAACCTATCATCATCTACTGCAGAACAGGCCGTAGAACCAAAGATGCCGCTAAAAAATTAGTAGCTTTAGGTTACTACTACGTACTTGATATGGGCGGTATCATGAACTGGCCATATTCAATTACATATCCTTAAAGCTGAACGCTACTGTTTATTAGCAGGTAAGATAGAGGGATGATAGCAAAAAGATTCAATGGATTTTAAAGAGTTCCACCAATCATAAATCAGCCTCAGCCATTGAATCTTTACTAAAGACAGATCGCCCAAACTCTCTCATAATGTCAGAGCTTAGTTAATTTGTCATCAGATCTGCTCACAAAAAAGTCTATATACCAACTCTAATAAAATCTAATTTTATAGTTCTCAATAAGATCGTTTAAAAAAGACCATAAAAACAGATCACATTAACATACCACATAAACAACTCTCACATACAACTCCCCTAGCATCCAGAGCTTTCAATATAAAATCACTTCAACACAGGAGAGATTATTCTGTAAAAGAGTTGCTGAAAGAAAAGTAAAGTTAAGTAAGGCATTACTCCTAAGTACTTTCCTGTTTTGGATATTCCTTAATTTCGCATGATTGTTGCTTGTTTTTAGAGTCATAGTTAATGCCGATTAAAAGAATGTTGTCAGTGTACTCTTTTACTCTTGAAACATAGTCACGCTCTTTTATCTGCTCAAGAGCAATTTTGGCACTTTCATCCTTTTTAAGCTCAATAATTAAGGCAGGTTTATCTTTAGCATTAGCAGACATTGGCAGATAGACAATATCAGCAAAACCTTTTCCGGTTGGAAACTCATTTAATGGTGCCAGGTAATCTCTTTCAGTTGCAAGGTATGCCATTAAAACAACATAACGCAAAGCACTTTCATTGTTGTACTCAAGAGCCGGTACTTTATCCTCATGAATTTTTGAAAGTAGAGCAGCTACTGTTTCTGAATCTT